>WNFF01003374.1_pt1 | contig 13105 bp, 8 predicted proteins | sample 5400441 | NCBI WGS metagenome assembly WNFF01 (sample SAMN13153345, study PRJNA577476) | soil metagenome | isolation source: 120 cm saprolite under Douglas fir tree site 2 hole 3 replicate 1 | place: USA:California | collected 2015-04-18
GTGAAGAGAGTGCCGAGAGAGCGAGGATTCTCAGAGGGATCAGCGGGAGGCTGGGCCGCAGTTTTCCAAGCCGCGTTCGCCGCGCCCGCCCCGGGCAGGGAATGTTCGATCACCGCGCCGTCCGAACTGATTACTTTGGTTTCGATTCCCTCGAAGGGAAGAGCGTCTCCGGGCCTGGCGGTCGTGCGCTTGAGATTCTGTTGAGCGACCACTTTCAGGTACTCCTGCCAGACTTGCTCAGTCGAAGCGTCGGAAGGCTCTCGGTTCTCGCCATGATCGAGAAATGCGCCGATAGGAATCTTGGAGGCGAGCTGCGGAACTCCTCCCGCGTGATCGCGGTGGTAATGCGTGAGAAGGACAAAATCAATTTTCTTAAGGCCTGCGTTCTTTGCGGCAGCGACAATGCGATCGGCGTCACGGCCATCGAAACCGGACCAGCCGGTGTCAATGAGTAGGGAGTGTCCGGCGGGAGTAACAAAAAGCGTGGCCTGACCGCCCTCGACGTCGACGAAATAGATTTGCAAAGGCTTTTGATCCGCAGATGGAATCGCCGGGGCCAGCGGTTGGAAGAGAAAACTAAGAAACGCCCCGAGAATCCCGCGCCGAATCAAAATACTGGACATGATTTCGACTCCTTAACCAAGGTTCCTACTCATCTTGCTTCGCCAGCGTGCCCGATACGAGAGCGCGTGTCGCGCCGGTTGAGATGCCGCCATCGACGAGCAAAGTCTGGCCGGTTATATAACGGCTGGACTCGGCCGCGAGAAATACGATTGCCGCATCGAGATCCTGGGGCTGTCCGGGACGCTTCAGCGGAATGCGATCAGAAAGATAATCAACCCACTCTTTGTTCTCGTACAAGACTTTGTTTTGTTCGGTGCGGAACCATCCGGGCGCGAGACAGTTTACGGTGATGCCGTGCTTGCCCCAGTCGTCGGCAAGGCTCATGGTCAACTGGCGGATACCGCCGCGGCTGGCTCCATAGGGAGCCAGACCAGCGTAACCAGACACACTGGTCACGGACCCGATGTTGATGATGCGCCCGTACTGACGCGGGATCATGCGGCGCGCAATCGCTTGCGCGACAAAAAAGCTTCCGCGCAGATTGGTTTCGAGGATCAAGTTCCAGTCTTCCCAAGTAACGTCAAGCGCCGGCTTGCGGACGTTCGAGCCAGCATTGTTGACCAGGATATCCAGATGACCGAATTCCTTTTCAGCGTCGGCGGCCATTCTGGCGATGCTCTCCTGGTCACGCACGTCGAGTTCGAGCGAGACGGCGCGGCGGCCAAGCGCTCGCACTTCTTTCTCAAAAGGCAGCAAACGAGCGCGATCGCGGCTGGTGAGCACGAGATCGGCGCCGGCTCTTGCGAGAGCACGGGCAAAGTATTGGCCAAGTCCCCGGCTCGTACCCGTAACGATCGCTACCCGGCCAGCGAGATCGAAGAGCCGATCGCTCATGAAAACTCTCCTGGTGTAAGAACGACCTTCATCAGGTTTGGTTCGCCCGCGTGCAACCGTTCGAACCATTGTGGACCGTCGTCCAGCGGCGCAACAGCGGTGATAAGACGCTTTACTTGAATGGCTCCCGATGCCAGAAGTTCGATGGCCCGCGGATATTCTCCAGCCGAGGCACACGATCCTTGAAGGCGGATTTGCCGCGTGACCACTTTCTGGAGCGACAGCGTGACTTCGGGCGAAATGTTTCCGACTAAAACGACGGTTCCGCCTTTTCGAACACTTTCTATGGCGGCACCGACGGTTTCGTTCCTTCCCACCGCTTCAACTGCCAGGTCCACGCCGGCTCCATCTGTAAGCTCGAATATCTCTAGATTGAGGCCAGCCTCGGCAAGCAGGGTGGCGGTCGCGCCGATTTCCTGAGCAAGTTTGAGCCGTGATCTGTCGATGTCCGCTACAAGAACGCGTGAACAGCCCGCGACGCGCAGCGCTTGTAGCGCGAGCAGTCCAATCATTCCAGCGCCAAGAACAAGGGCGGTGCTATCGGGGGAAACCTGGGCCAATGAAACAGCATGCAAGGCAACGGCGACGGCCTCGAGCATGGCGGCCTCAGCAAACGGAAGGCTGTCCGGCAAGCGATGGACGATGCGGGAAGGAACCACAACATATTCGGCGAAGGCCCCGGCACGGCGGTAGTCCGCGCAGGAGACTCCGAGGACCTGGCGGCTGTCGCAAAGATTGATTTCTCCGCGCTGGCAGGGAGCGCAACCGCCACAATAGATGGTCGAATCGAACGTGACTCTGTCACCTGCTGTAAATCCCCTTACTCCATCGCCTGCGGCAGCAATTCTTCCGGCAGCTTCGTGTCCCATGATAATGGGAGGGATGCGACGACCGGATGAGCCATCGTAGCCGTGGACATCACTTCCGCAAATGCCGCAAGCGGCGACATGGATGAGAACTTCACCAGGGCCGGGAGCCGGTTCCGGAATCTCAACAATTTCAAGATGCTTGTATCGCGAAAGTAGAAGAACCTTCATACCCGCCAGGCATCATTCCGAATGAATCGCTAAAGCGCTGGATACTCTAGCGCACAACCAGGGCTTCTCAAAACAGAGACAACTCCCCCCGTGTCAATTTCAAACCAACCCATGAACGTCACGCCAGATAGCGGGCTCAACTGGAATGCCATTCGCCAGGTTTTCTTTCCGTGCTTGCAATACGCGCTCTCCCGGGTATCGCACGTGTTCTCCATCGGCAGGCTGCGGTGATTGCAAATGCTCCAAAATCTGGTCGGCAAGATTCACTGAAGCGCCGGTTTGACCGGCGGCAGGGTCAATGGCGATGAACACCTGCGACAGTTTCGTCTCCTTTTCCGGGTCCGCGGGAATCTGATGGGTGGCACATCCGCCAGAAAGAATTGCGCCGACCATATCCAACATTAAGGCCAGACCGGAACCCTTCCAGTAACCGATGGGCAGCGGGCGTTTCGATATTTCGATGGCGGCCGGATCTCGCGTGAGCATTCCCGCAGAATCAAAGCCGCCTTCGACCGGCAATTGTTCACCACGCATTCGATAGGACGCGAGAGCGCCGTAGGAGAATTGCGACATTGCCATGTCGAGGACCACGTGGCCTTTCGCCCGAGGCACGGCAATAACCATGGGGTTGTTGCCGACACGCGGATCGCTGGCTCCCCACGGTGGCAGGTTTGGCAGCGTGTTTGTCCAGCAAATGCCGATGACTCCCGCATCAGCGGCCTGCCATCCGTAGCTGCCGCCGCGCATCCAGTGATTGTTGTTGGACAGAGCCACGCAGCCAATCCCGCGCTCGTGAGAGAGTAATATCGCTCTCTCCATTGAACGGTAGGCGTTCAAATTGCCAGGCCCGCTTTTTCCGTCCCATTTCTCCAGCGAACCGAAACCAGCTATCAGTTCCGGTTCGGCGGCGACGTTAACGACTCCGCTCTTAATCATGCCGACGAATTGCGGAAAGCGATTCAGGCCGTGCGAATAGACCCCGTCCCGGCTGGCGTCCGTAAACAGTCGCGCGCAAAGCGAGCCGCGCTCTTGGTCGAAACCGAGCTTGAGTAACACTCCGAGCAGGCCGTCAAACAACTCGGGATACGCAATTCTCATGGATCTGCTTTACACATCACTGTTGCCGAATCACCAAGGCCCGCACTCTTACAGAGGCAATGTGCGGATAGGGTACACCAAGACGTGGACCGGCGAATGATCCAGTCTTCTTAAACAGGTGCTTAAGAAAACTTGAAAGGAGGCTGATCGCAAAACATTTTGCACCGGGATTTCGTTTGTTGTAGCCTTCGACTGAGATGAAAGCACTTTGTGCGGTATTGCTGCTGCTGTTCGCGGTTCCTTGTTTCGCTGCGGACTTGACGGGAAATTGGGCGGTTCGCGACCCCTTGCCGGACGGGACCTTCCGTACTACCTATCTGAATCTCCATCAAGAGGACTCTCGGATCAGCGGAACCATTCGAGTGACACAGTTTTGTTACGAGATTGTCGAGAGCACCGGCGGGCCCGACGGCTTCACGCTCACCGCCAGCATGATGGACGGGGCCAGCGAACGGCGCGTGAAGTACGAGGGCAACCTGGTGGGTGACGAGTTGCACGTTGCGACTCGCCGGCGCGCTGATAGTGAGCTGACCCAGATGGTGGCGCGTCGTGCGCCACAGGGCGAAGGCGCACTTCCTCGACGTATTCCACTGCCGGCGCTTCACAAGGTGGCGGACAACGATCTTGCCAAAACTCCTCCAATGGGATGGAACAGTTGGAACAAGTTTCGAGGACTAGTGGACGACGGAGCGGTCCGAGGAATGGCCGATGCCATGGCCAGCAACGGAATGAAGGATGCCGGCTATCAATACATCAACATTGATGACACCTGGGAAGGAAGCCGTGACGCATCCGGGAATATCACAACCAACAAAAAGTTTCCCGACATGAAAGCGCTCGCCGATTATGTGCACAGCAAGGGTCTAAAGATTGGAATTTACTCTTCTCCGGGGCCAAACACCTGCGCGGGATACGAGGGGAGCTACGGCCATGAGGAGCAGGATGCACGGACGTATGCGGCGTGGGGAATTGACTATCTCAAGTACGACTGGTGCGGAGCACGGAATCTCTACAGCGATCAGGAGATGCGGGCCGTGTACCAGGTCATGGGCGACGCACTTCTGAAAGCTGGACGTCCCGTCCTGTACAGTCTTTGCCAGTACGGCCGCGACGAAGTGTGGAAGTGGGGCGCCGAAGTCGGCGCCAATGCCTGGCGCACAACGGGCGACATCCGCGACGCCTGGGACTCCATGACCAAAATCGGCTTTTCGCAAGACGAACTGGCGCCCTGGGCGGCCCCGGGACACTGGAACGATCCGGACATGCTCGAAATCGGGAACGGAGGCATGACCGACGACGAATACAGGACGCACATGAGCTTGTGGTCGATTCTTGCCGCGCCGCTGCTGGCGGGAAACGATTTGCGCAGCATGACTCCGAACATCCTGGAGATTCTCACCAACCGCGAAATCATCGCCGTCAACCAAGACAAGGATGGCAAACAGGGCCGGCGCATTATGAAAGCGGGTGACCGGGAAATCTGGGCCAGGCCGCTTTCCGGCAGTGCAGAGGCGGTTGGACTATTTAACCGCAGCGGCGCATCCGCAAAAATCGCCATCAAGTGGTCGGACCTTGGCTTGAAATCTGCACCCAAGCGTGCAAGAGACCTCTGGGCCCACAGCGATCTGAAGTTGGATGGCGCGGAACGCGAATACCCGGTGGTGGTGCCCGCCCACGGCGTAGTCATGCTGCGGGTCGCCAAGTAACCGGCAGCGCTCATTTTTCTTTGTAGCTGATTCGCCAGATAGACTTTGAGCCGTCATCGGTAACCAGCAGGGAGCCATCGGGAGCAACGGTGACGCCAACAGGGCGTCCCCACACGTGTCCATTGTCAACGACAAATCCCGTCATGAAATCTTCATATTCACCTCTCGCGTGCCCGGTCTGGTCGAACGGCACGCGAATCAACTCATAGCCGACGCGAATCGAGCGATTCCACGATCCATGCTCGGCGGCAAAAATATCGCCGCGATATTCCGCGGGAAACTGCTTCCCGTCATAAAAAGTCAGTTCGAGCGAGGCATTGTGCGGGTGAAGGATCACATCTGGCGTGATGACTTTGTCTTTCAGTTCCGGATGTTTTCCCTTATGCCGAGGGTCCTGGTGGCCGCCCATGTACCACCAAGGCCAACCGTAAAAGCCGCCTTCTTCGACGTGGGTGATGTAGTCCGGGACCAGATTGTCCCCCAACGCATCGCGTTCGTTCACGGAACACCACAACTCGCCGGTCTTCGAATTGACAGCCAGCCCTACGCAGTTGCGAATGCCATAGGCGTAGACTCGCATTTCCGAGCCATCCGGATTGAACTCGAGAACATCGGCGCGATTCTTTTCCGCAGGCGTGGTATCGGGATCGTCTATATTTGAGGCTGAACCTACCGAGACGAACATTTTCTTACCGTCAGGCGTGAACTGAATGTCGCGGGTCCAATGGCCGTCACTTCCGGGCAGATCCGCGATGTGTTCCGCGGGGCCGCGCGCTTTCGAATCGCCGTTTTGATAAGGGAACCGCACCACAGAGTCCGTATTCCCGACATAGACCCATTGCGGATCCGGCCCTGGTGGATAAAAGTTAACTCCGAAGGGCCGGTTCAGACCGGTGACGAAAGCCGCTGCCTGCTCCGGCTTGCCCTCGGCGGTGATTCCACGGAACACGCGTATGTCCCCGGTGTGGCTCTCCGCGACGAAAAAGTCGCCATTGGGCGCCGTCCGAATCAGCCGTGGATCATCGAGTCCGGTAGCATACAGCTCTACCTTAAACCCCGGCGGCACTTGAGGCCACGCTTTCTCGGGACGCGGAACAAGCTTCGGACCATTGCCCGCCGACGTCGTCGTGAACGGTGTGGGCAGGTCCTTCAAAGTAATCTTGCGACTCTTGCCCGGCTTTTCATAGCGGAAATCGGTAAAAGGAGCTCTCGGCGGAGGCGCATTCAAGCCAGTCGCGACAGCTTCTTCCGGTGAAGTTCGTATGCGGGGGGAACCGGGCTTCGAGCCGCCGAGAACCCGGAGATAGGCGATGATCTGCCATCTCTGGCCTATGGGAAGCGTGGCCCAGGAAGGCATGCCGTTGTTTACATCGCCTTTGGTGATGTACCAGAACAGTTCGCCGTCGCTGGCGGACTGGGCCTTCCCGGTGGCCAAAGCAGGGATGTTTCCCGATCCCTCGGCATCCTCACCGTGGCATCTGGCACAACGAAGATGATAGAGAGATTTCTCCGAGGCCGTCCTTTGGCCCGCATAAGGATTCTTTCGCTCTTTGGCCGACGCCGGTGCATTGTGGAACGTCGTCTCCTGAGCATGCACCGCACTCGATAGAAAGATTGATATGCCGACGCATGGGACAAACACAGTGAAAAACTTTCTACTGATGACCTTCAAGGTCGTCCTCCAAGAAACAAAGTTCAGGCCGTTCTAAGAATTGTATAGCGGGAGACTAGGGAATTTCACTCTGTCGAATTGGAAACCGTCGCTCGCAGATTCATCCAGGCTTCGGCATTCGAGCGAAACAGGCGGGTAACGTCCCGCTGAATGTCACTGCGGGTGACGCCTCGACCGTCTTCGAGCAAAAGGCGATAGCTGTCTGAGAGGATGCGCGCCAGAGTCCTGCGGGTGTTGTTCCATTTGTAGATCACTTGCTCGAGCACGCGGGCATCGGAGTGTTGCGGAATGAAGCTTGTCCCCAGCATCTCGATGCGCTCACGAGTGATCTCTTCGACGATCGAAGGATTATTCATGAACCACCAGCAACCGAAGGGCATCAGGTTATTGAACTTGCGCGCGTAAACGCAGAGTTCATGCTGGTTCTCCCGGCTGAGCACACTCACCAGAAAGCGATTGTCTGGAAACTCGCGGCATAAATTCTCGAGCGCCCGCAGGTCCGCTCGACCTAGGGCATCGCCGGCCAAGCGAAGCAAAGGATTGACCTGTTTGCGCACTCCAATCATGAGCGAGAGCGATAAGTCCAGTTCGCGGCAGGCAGGCAGCACTGCTTCCTTGAGCAACCGATTGCCAACCGTTTCCTTGGGAAATTCGAAAGTGTCCGGGAGAGAGCACGCCATATACACGGGTTGCATGCGCTCGTGCCAGTCCGCCAGGAACCGCCGCACCTCTGCCGCGGACTTTCCCGTTGCCTGTTCGTCAACCTGGTAGCCTTGACCGGCCAAAACCTTCCAGTGCGCCGACCAATTGACCAGAATGCGATCCAGCCGCAGCACCGCGAGAAATTGCCGATCCGGCTGAACACCTTTTAGCCAGAAGGGGGATTCCTCTGGATCGAGCGGATCATTCGTCATCGCGACGACGCTTACGCCCGACATCTGAAACACGTTGCGAATGTGTTCTTCGATCGTTTGCGCTCCGAAGAAAGAGCGTGCCTCGTCCAAATTTGGACTATCGGTCGGAAGCTGGAATGCCTCGAGCACGGCGATCACACCGCGGGTGGCTTCTGAGATTGGGGTGTTCTCGACGAATAGAGTCCGCCAGATGGCATCAGCCTGTTCGCGCTTGGAAAGGGACCAATACTCCTCGGGAGTCGAATCGGAAGATCGGAAGAATTCGGCCTCGAGATAGTGATAGGTCAGCAGTTCGTCGATGCCCCATAGTCCAAGCTTGCCAAATGCCGGCGCAAACAAGTGCGTGTGAATGTCGACAAATTGCGTGGCTGCAAGAACATCCTCGACGGTTGAAGGAATCTGTGCGGCCGTGAGGTAATTACCATCGCTTGAGGCCGGAATCCGGCCCGTTGATTTGAGCAGCTCGGTTCTCACGTCCGGTACTCACTCTTGCTGCATTCATGCATAGCCATCTCGCTCGGCCCGCGGCTCACGTGCCGCAGGTAACTGCCATTTACTAAGTTAGTTTAATGCCTCGACGTACGATTTGCACGATTGTCCCACGCGGGAGCATGAGTGTCGGAGAGTACAAACCGCCCGCGGGACTGTCAAATTGTAAGAATTGAAGAGGATATTCAGCGGAACTCAACGAATACCAATCGCTTTTTCCCGGGCATGGTATTGTCCGTCACGGCCCTTCAGGTCGCGCAGCGCTCCTCAACGAATCATCTCTATTGAACAGTTCCAACCACGTTTCAAAGCTAGTGTAGAGGAAGTTGCGCGCCGTGCTCCGGAGAGGCTCGAAGTGCGAGAACATTTCCCTCGATTTGAACTATCAATTTTTCTTCTTGACATCGAAAAACAATCCCATAATATGGCACGCGTGTCACGATCCAAGACGAGCGAATCCCCTTACCGAGTTCAAGTGCTCGACCGCGCGATGGCGGCGCTCGAAGTGCTGGGAGCGCGGCCACAAGAGCGCAGCCTGGTGGAACTCTGCAACGCTTTGAAACTCCATAAGAGCACGGTCCACCGGCTGATGATGGTTCTAGAGCAGCACCGGCTGGTCGACAAGAATCCGGACACCGGGCGTTACCGGCTGGGGCTGAAACTATTTGAGTTCGGATCGAAGGCCATCGGCGCACTGGATCTGAAGCGGCATGCCAAGCCGCACTTGAACAGGCTCTTGCAGGAAATCAACGAGACCGTGCATTTCTGCATTCTGGATGACGGCCAAGTCTTCTACGTCGAGAAAGTTGAACCGGAACGCAGCGTGCGCATGGCGTGCACGGTCGGCAGCCGCGCTCCTGCGTATTGCACGGCCGTTGGAAAGGCGATGCTGGCGGAGCTTACGGATGCGGAAGTGAACAGCATCATCCGACACTGGGGGCTGAAGCCCATTACGAAGAACACCATCTCCACGGCCGCGGAACTCAAGGCGGAACTTCGCGCCGTTAGGACGAGGGGATTCGCCGTTGACGATGAGGAAAAAGAAGAAGGGCTTCGCTGTGTAGGAGCCGCGGTACGGGGGCATTCTGGGAGATTGATTGCGGCCATCAGTGTATCCGGACCGGCATTTCGGGTGACCAAAGAACGGGTTCAGGAAATCGGACAGACGGTGATGCGGGTCGCGAACGACCTTTCCGAGGAGTTGGGTTATCAGCCTGCTCCGCTCGAAATGGTTCGCAGTTCAGCCAGTTAAGAGCAGCAGGGAGTCCGGCGCAAGCCGGTTTTTTTAGGCCTCTGCATATTATGGGACGATGTACCACAATATGAGACAAGAAATTGGAATCAGCAAATCGGAGGACAGGATGGAGCGCAAATTGTATCGGTGGTCGATCGTAGCTGTACTGGGACTGCTCCTTATGCCAAGCGGATGGGCACAGTCGACGACAGCAACCATGCTCGGTACCGTCACAGACAAGACGGGTGCGATGGTGGCAGGAGCCAAAGTGACCGCGCGCAATATGCAAACCAATTTGACGCGCACAGGTTCGTCGAACGAACAAGGCGAATACCGCATCGAGTTTCTGCCGGTCGGAAATTACGAGCTCGAAGTAAACGGTGCGGGGTTCAAGAAAGCGGTAGTGCGAGGAATTGTGCTGCAGGTGAGCGTTGATGCCCGCGCCGACGTGCAATTGGAAGTGGGCAACATCAGTGAAGCGGTCAGCGTGAGTGCGGAAATCCCATTGGTTAACACGAATGCTCCGGAACTGGGGCGCACCATCGAAAATGCGGAAATCACGAACCTGCCGCTGGTCAACCGAAACGTCTATTCGCTGCTGGACATCACACCGGGTGTCGAACGGAATGATAACAGCATTGTTCTCGGCTACCCCGAGCAACGAACGTTGATCAATGGCGGAACGGACGGAGGCGCGGGCTCCGTGAACTATTACCTGGACGGCGGAACGAACATGGCGGGACTCCGGAACACCGGTAATGCGACTCCTAATCCCGACGCGGTGGATGAATTCCGGGTGCAGACCAACAGTTACAACGCGGAATATGGGCGCTTTGCCGGTGGGGTCATCAACGTGCTCACGAAATCCGGCACCAACCAGTTCCATGGCTCACTTTTCGAATTCTGGCGCAACAACGCGCTGAATGCGCATGACTGGAATAATCCTGCGGATTCGCCGCTCCATCGGAATCAGTTTGGCACGACACTTGGCGGACCCATTCAGAGAGACAGGACGTTTTTCTTTTTTTCGTATGGAGGATTGCGTCAAATCCAGAGCACGTTTATGAGCAGTGCGATTGTGCCGACGCAAGCGGAGCGGAACGGCGATTTTTCGCATTCGGTGAACGCGAACTTCGCGGTTCCCGCGGGAACGTCCTACGCCGGACAGACACCCGGAACCCGATTCCATTGCGATCTAAACACCGGGCTGCCAACCGGAGGTACGCAGACTAGTAACGTCATTTGTCCGAGCTTTTTCGATTCTGCGGCCGGGAACATCCTGACGAAAATCATTCCGCTTCCAAACAAAACGAATACGGTGGGCGGAGCGCAGGTCCTCGACGGATGGCAAGGGGTACTTCCAAACCCATTTAACACGGACGAGTATTTGGGCAAGGTCGATCACAACTGGGGAAGCAATCACCGCATCGGCGTCGCGTATTACACAACCGCGGGAGACAACGTCGTCCGTGCCGGGACCGGCAATCTTCATTGGGCGGTTCAAGAGTTCCAATGGCGGCAGCACAATGCGAACGCAAGCGACACCTGGGTAATCGGCCCAAACAAAGTGAATCAAGTCTGGCTTAGTTTCACGCGTTATTTTGGAGGGCGGCTGAATCTGTCCGATCCCTCGCTGGGGATTGCGCCGAACGCCTCGCTTGCCGATTTCGGATCGGCGATAACAGTACAGGGAACCCCTTCCCTGCCAAATATCTCGCTGACCGGGTACTTCAGTTTGACCAACGCCATTGGCGGCCCGACAGCCGGGAGCAATTTCTATTCCGTGCGAGACACTTTCAGCTATACGCGCGGGCATCACGCGCTGAAGTTTGGCGGGGAAGTTACACTTCAAAAAGACGTTCAAGACACCTTGCTGAACAACTACGGAACGTTTAGTTTCAACGGCAGCGGGACGGCAAACAGCAGTGCCGCTCCGAAAATTCCCGGCAACGCCCTGGCTGACTTTCTCCTTGGGATCCCGAACAACATCACAGAGGATGCGCCGATTCGTGCGCTGACGAATAGCTGGTTTACCTCGCTCTTTGCCCAGGACGACTATCGTGTTCTTCCACGATTGACGCTGAACCTGGGCGTTCGTTGGGATATACAAACTCCGCCGACGGATCCCCAAAACCGCGAAGGCACTTATGTGGCGGGCGTAAAATCCACCGTGAATCCCCGTGCGCCCGTGGGGCAATTGTTCCCCGGTGATCCCGGCGTTACGCGAGGCATAGTTCCCGTGCGCTGGACCCACGTATCGCCCAGAATTGGGCTGGCCTACGATCCATTCGGGGACGGAAAGACGTCGGTACGGGCGGCGTTCGGCATATTCTACGGCAGTCTTTCCGGAAACAACTGGAACCAGCCTTCCAATTTCCAGCCGTTTGCAACGCGTCTGACATTTACGAACACCGGGACAGGAAAATTCGCGACAGGCGGCAGCCTGGCCAACCCCTACCGGGGCCTCGCCGGCGGAGATCCGTTCCCTTATCAGGGTGCTTATACAACGGGCGGCGGAATCCTGGGGATTGCTACGGATTTCCAGTGGCCCTACACCTACCAGATGAATCTGTCTGTCGAGCGCCAGCTCACAACCGGCTTAAGCGTGTCGGTGGCCTACATAGGCAGCTTGGCGCACGACCTGCCGTTTGCGCAGGATGTCAACTATCCGCAGATTACGACCTCACCTGTTCCTTCCACCGGAAACGTACAGCAGAGGCGGCCAAACCCCGCGTTCGGGTCCGTGCTTCTGGTGCAATCGAATCAAGCAGCCTCTTACCATGGACTTCAGACCACTGTGACAAAGCGAATGGCGCATCACCTGATGATCAACGCCTTTTACACCTTCAGCAAGAACCTGAATAGCGTGCAACTGGACAACAACCAGACCCAGGGCGGGGCGCAAAACATGACGATCTTGAGCGAAGAGCGAAGCCGGGCAGATATTGACCAGAGGCATGCCGTTTCTTTCTCTGCAATCTGGCAACCCGAGTTCTCCTATGGCGGACATGCCGTGTTGCAGGGTGTGCTGAATGGCTGGTCGATTTCTCCGATTGCGAGATGGCATAGTGGTCTGCCATTTACCGTCTCCAATGGAGCGGACGCGAACCTGGACGGCACGAACAACGACCGCGCGAAGCTGGTCGGCAATCCCGTTCTAGCAGAGAACAGCTCCCTCGAATGGTTCAACATCGCCGCATTCACCCGCAATCCCGTGATTACGGGCAGTCCCGTGGATGGAAATTCAGGACGCAACCTGCTGAGTCAGCCCGGATTCAGGACCGTGGATCTGGCGGTTTTCCGCGAATTCAGATTCCGCGAGAAATATGGAATGGAGTTTCGAGCTGAGGCGACGAACACATTCAACATGGTGAACCTCAACGCGCCGAACAGCACGGTGGGCAGCAGCACATTCGGACAAATATCCAGCGCGGGAAGCATGCGGCAGCTTCAGCTTGGCCTGCGTCTTACATTCTGAAACGTCTCGGAAATAGCAG
>WNFF01003378.1_pt1 | contig 13101 bp, 16 predicted proteins | sample 5400441 | NCBI WGS metagenome assembly WNFF01 (sample SAMN13153345, study PRJNA577476) | soil metagenome | isolation source: 120 cm saprolite under Douglas fir tree site 2 hole 3 replicate 1 | place: USA:California | collected 2015-04-18
TCGACAAAGTCCTGATCTCGAATTGATCGTCGGGGGCCTGGGCCTTGGACGATTGGTCCGGCGCTGGAGCGCCTCCACCACAGCCCTGGATGAGGAGTGGCGAGGTTGCGAGGACGATGACACCGCAACGGAGAATAAGGCTGGAGTACATGTTCATGTTGTTTTCCCCCTCCGGGCTGTTCGAGTGACTACCTCAAAGAAGCGTCGCGGAACTTAGGTCCAACAACCGCCAATCTGTCAACTACGTTTGCCATCTCGGTGAGATGACAAGAGATGAACCCCGGAAACCGCGATCACCTGGGGATGTTCGAATTCGGGGACGGCGGAAGCGCGCTCTTCGCTCGCCCGTACCGCGCAATCGTCTGCTTCCTTGCGCCCGGCCCGCTCTTGATCCACTCTCCGCCGGCTCGCTAAGCGAAGGAGAATCCCGTGGTCGGCACGTTCGGCCGGGTGACGGGAATGTGCTGGGCCTCGTGGCCCGGCATTCCGCTCGATGGGCCCAAGGCGCTCGAGGGCCGCAAGGTCTCCGTCTCTTCGTCGCTCATGGTTGCTGAGGGCCTAAAAAGCGTCGAAGCTACCGTGAACTTCGTCCGCTCTTGGTCGATGCGTGCCCTCCACGCTCGGCCAGTCCGTGATTGAAGAGCTGAATCCACATTGCTTGCTCGCTCACTTGATATCTGCGCGCGAGGGCGGTGACGTCCAGGCCGAGTTTTGAAATGTCCCTCTTGAGCCACTCCAGGGGCATCAGCAGTTCAGCGGCAAATTCATCAGCCTCTCGTTCCTGCGCACTCTGGGAGTTCCACTGGTGCTGGCTTTCCTCTACGTGCACATGCGCGTCATCAAAGGCTTCATGACCACAAAGGAAATGGCCGATTTCGTGTGCTGCCGAGAAACGCTGGCGTACAACGGCGTGTCGTCGGTTCACGCCGATCGCTCGGACGCCCTCGGCTGCTTCGATGTACGTGACTGCAGAGGTGAGGTTCGGGAAGTCATAGTCGATGATATCGAACCCGAGCCGCTGGGCGACCGCCTTCACGTCCGTGGGCGGGGCCGACGCCGAAACGAGCTTGAGAACCTGCGTTGCTCGGAGGCGTGCTTCAGGCGATCGGATCATTTCTTAGAACCCCGCATCCGCGCTGCCCGCTCGCGTGCCAATTGCTTGAAACGCTCAATAGCGCTGTCGGCGGCCCGACGCTGGTCATCCGTCTCCGCGTGCCCACGCCGGTAGACAACCGGGGCGGGAATTTCGTCAGCAGTGAAGTATGCCAATGGCTTTCCAAAAACTTCGGACAGTTGCGAGAGCAACTCGATGTCGACCCTGGTTCGGCCTCGTTCGATGTCCGAGACCGCGGCGTAGGAACGTTGCGGCGAAAGAAGTCGACCGAGATCAGCCTGCGTCAGTTTGCGCTCCTCTCGCGCCGTGCGAATCCGACGTCCGACATCCTCGGGTGTAATCATCGGGAATTCCTTTGCTTTTCGAGGCTGGGAGAGCGCGTGGCATGCAACGTTGACTCGTATGCCAGCTTAAATTTAAGATGATGCCTGGATTCGTAGCTGGCACTGTAGGCGTCAGCAGCCCACAGGTCCAGTCGCGTCATACAGCTGAACTGGAGTCGGCATTGCAGTACGAAGTCGATTTTCTCGCCGTAGGAGAGGGTGAGCGGAGCGGTGATGCTATTGCATTGCGCTTCGGCGAGGATCTCGCGGGCCCGCCGCGACAGCAAACCGTCGTCATCATTGACGGTGGAACGAAGGAGTCTGGAGAGGCGCTGGTTCAGCACGTTCGGACATTCTACGGCACGAGCGAGGTTGACCTTATTTTGTCCACCCATCCCGACGTGGACCACGCGTCGGGCCTTACGGTCCTGCTGGAAGAGTTGACGGTCCATGAACTGGCCATGCACAGGCCGTGGGAGCATGCCTGCGAGATTAGGAACATATTCAAAAGTGGAAAGCGCCTTGAGGAGAAGTTGGAGAAGGCGCTGGAAGCAGCAGCTGACCTCGAATCGCTCGCAGAGCAGAAGGGGGTCAGGATCATCGAGCCGTTTCAGGGGGTGGGCAACGAAAGCGGCTCCCTCCTCGTCCTCGGACCATCACGTGAATATTACCAGAGCCTTCTGCGATTTCCGGAGAATGCCGGCTACCAAGATCGGCGCCACCTCACTCCTGGAATCACTCCTCAAGGGTGCCCAGGAGGGCATGCGGTTCATTGCCGAAACCTTCAACATCGAGACGCTCGATGACTCTGGTGAGACGAGTGCCGAAAATAACTCAAGCGTGATTTTGCTCGTGACGGTTGGTGAGAGCCGACTTCTTTTCACCGGTGATGCTGGTATTCCTGCGCTCACCGCAGCTGTCGATTTTGCGAATTCTCGAGGGATCGATCTGGCAACCCTCGCGTTCCTGCAGGTACCGCATCACGGCAGTAAGAGAAATATTGGACCGACTATCCTCAGTCGGATTCTGGCTCCCACGGCCTTCATCTCGGCGTCAAGGAACGGAAGCCCGAAGCATCCGGCAAAGAAAGTCGTCAACGCGCTTATTCGCCGAAACGCGAAAGTGTATGCGACGCAAGGCAAAGGGCTCTGTCACCCGCGATGCGTCGTGCCGCGGCCCGGGTGGTCGTCGGCCCAGGCTCTCCCCTTCTACGATCAGGTCGAGGAGTGATCTTTGCTGAGTCTAGATTCATACACCCTTCGGGCAAGGCTCGGACCAGCCTTGATCATATTCCTACCCGTATGGATTGCGGTAGTCAGTTGGTTCCCTGGTTTTTCGATTGGAAATCTGATCAGTGGCGTGGCGATCTGGGTGGCGCTCGGGATGCTTGCGAGTCAGGTCGGGCGCGATCAGGGCAAAAAGAAAGAAGCGATGCTGTTCCAGAAGTGGGGTGGTGCGCCTGCAACCTATATGTTGCGGCACTCAGACCCACGTCTCAACTCGGTGACGCGACGTCGGTATCACGCGAAGCTCGGCGAACTCTTACCGTCACTTAGGATGCCAACCGCGGAGGAAGAGGCTGCAAGTCCTGCAGCGGCCGACGAGGAATACGAGTCCTGCGTGCATTACCTCCGGGAGAAAACGCGTGACAGGAAGCGATTCGAGCTTCTTTTTTCGGAAAACGTTGGCTACGGGTTTCGACGGAACCTCTGGGCGATGAGAGGCGGGGGCGTTGCTTTGGGCATGATTGCGATCCTGGCATGTGTGGCTCGCCTCGGACTCGAATGGTGGTCCGAACGAAAGGTCAGCCCGGGTCCGATGATTGGTCTGCTGCTCAACGCGCTCCTCACGGCATTGTGGCTTGTTCGATTCAATTCTGGGTGGGTTAGGATCGCTGCCGAAGGCTATGGCCGGGCTCTGCTAGCGGCTTGCGAAGAACTTGCTGCCGCGGAGAATCCCAAGACTGGTGGCGAACATGGGTAGGGCACAGGCGATGTTTCACATGCTTGATGTTGGTCAGGGATGCTGTTGCGTATGGACCTCGCCTAAGACCGATATAGTGATTGACGCAAACATTCCTTCCGAAGGCATAGGAACTTACGTGAAGGGGTACTTGATCGAAAAGGCCGGCGTTGCCAGTCCGATCACGCGCTTCATCCTCACAGGATGGGATAATGACCACGCGAATCCGACTGGCGTAGGTATGATTACGCGCAACTTCGAGATTGAGCGGGTCTGGATTCCCGAGCAAGCAAACTTAACTGATTGTGCCAAGCAGGTAAAAAAGCTCTTGAAAGGGGGACGCTGGAAGAATGGATATGACGTTTACTACCCGAGCACCGACAGGCAGCGGCATATTCGGGTGGAAGACACAACGATAGAAGTGTTTGGTCCTCACCCCGACGACACAGACTGCTCTAACAATTGTTCCATCGTGGCAAAGCTTAGTCACGGCGGGTTCTCAGTATTAATTACGGGCGACTGCGAACAGGCCCGCTGGGATTCAATCGTTCGCTATTTCGCGGAGCGGCTTGGCGCGGATGTTCTGGTCGCCCCACACCATGGCTCAAGGAACGGGATTACGAAGGAAGCTTTGGAGGCTATCCGGCCGAAGCTGGTGCTCATCAGCGCTGGCGACCATGCCGGGTTTAACCACCCACATCCGGAGGCCGTCGCGTTGTATCGGAAGCACGTCGGCGAGCATATCTGCGTCACTAAGAAACATGGGAACATTTGGGTGAGGTCTGGCGAGCCTGGAGTGGTGAACTACGGTTGGCAGACCCCCTCTTAGAAGTACGAAAGCAACAGATCGCGCTCCTGCTCCAGCACCGCGCGCAGCACGACCGCGTCGTGCAGGGTTCGAGCGCCGCCCGCGATCTCGAGCTCGCGGCGCGCCTCGTCGCGGAGACGCGCGCGCTCCTCCAGGCCTGACTCGCCTCGCCAAAAAGCCTCCGAAGGGGAGCCCATTGGCGCTCCTTCCCCTTCGCCACGAGAGGTGTCCCACCGAGCACATCGGTGACGGCTCGCTGAGAGCATCGCAGGGGTACAGACTGGGCACATGGGTGACAGCGGGGCCGAGAGGGGAAGGGCTTAATATGGGCCGGTCTTCAAAACGGACCGGGCACATGGGTGACACTCCAGACCGGGCACATGGGTGGGTACGGACTGTTCCCCAGGAACTATGTCGTGCCTAGAGACTGAGGTGTTGGTGAATCGAAAAAGAGTGCTGCTAACGGCAGCGATCCTTGCTGTCGCCCTCGTCCTCTTCGTTGCAATGACTTGGCTTCTTCGCGCTGGTGCGATCGACAGATGCCTCGACCGTGGCGGCTGCTGGGATTCCGAACGGGGGGCGTGTGAGATGCAGGACCGATCGAGGTGCAAACCGCTGCCGTAAGTCAGCTCAGCCGATCGGCTGACGTGTGCGCTCTGAGAGAGGCTGGATCTTGTTGAAACTTCGATGTGCCCCGAGGTGTTCGATGCCTTGGCGGGCGACGGGGCCGGAGATCGGCGGCCGTCCGACTAATGCCTTGGAGTGCGAAGCCACCTGGATCCGGTCATCGCGGTCGCGATCCAATGTGATGCGGCTCCCCGGGACCACTGCTTGCCAGTCGCCACGGCGAATGGCTGCGCCTCGGAACGCCTGTTCGTGGCCGAGCCGAGAATCACCTCGCGGATGTCGGTCTCCCATCATTGCTGTCAGGCCAACACGGAGCGCGGGTGGCTCGGAACCGCTGTGAGGGTAGGTACCGGATGGCGTTGACTTTCGTGTCTCCCCGCTTATGAGCTAAAGCTGAGCGTCGGTTGAGCATCGAAGGAGAGAATCACATGTCGGTCAACATCCAACTCGAATGGACCCCAAATCCCAACACGATCAAGTACGTGGTCGACCAGCAGCTCATCCCGTCCGGTGCGGTCACCTTCAAGGACCAGCAGAGCGCGGCGGGCAAGTCGCCGCTCGCCCACGGGCTGCTTGGAATCGAAGGCGTCTCGGGGGTGATGCTGGGGAGCAACTTCGTCACCATCACCAAGGGGGAAGAGGGCGAGTGGGACACGATGAACGACGAGGTGATGGAGACGCTCGAGAAGCACCTGTCCTCCGGCCAGCCGGTAGTCGTGGGCGAGGTGAGCTCGGCCCGGAACCTCGCCAACGAGACGGCGATCGAGCGACAGATCCAGGACATCCTCGATGCGGAGATCCGACCGGCGGTAATGAATGACGGTGGAGACATCTCGCTGGACCGCTTCGAAGACGGAATCGTCTACCTCCACCTGCGCGGATCCTGCAGCGGCTGTCCTTCGTCGCTGATGACCCTGAAGATGGGAATCGAGGAGCGGCTGCGCGAAGCCATCCCGGAAGTCAGCGAGGTCGTTTCGGTCTGAGGCGAAAAATCAAATCGGCGGATGTTCGCCGCGAGCTGCTCCCCCACCAATCGCCCGAGCTTCTTCGTGAGCTGCACCTGCTCACCCGCGACGGCGATCTCAATGCGGATGCGCTGCGCAAGCTCAAGCAGGTAAACCACCTGGTCTCGCTGCTCCAGCCGGCGATCGAGGACATCTGGAGCCGGTACGGCTCGCCGGTGGTGGTGGATGCGGCCGGGGGCAACGCCTATCTCGGTTTCATCCTCTACGAGCTCTTCTTCAAGAGTTCGGAGAAGGGCTCGCTCTTCTCGGTCGACACCCGGGACGAGCTGACCTTGCGCGCGAGGGAGCGCGCCCAGAAGCTCGGATTCAACCGGATGGATTTCCAGACCTCGAAGATCACCGAGGCCAAGCTTCCCGACCGGGTTCATCTTCTGGTGGCGCTGCACGCGTGCGACACCGCAACCGATGACGCGTTGAGCCTCGCGGTGGCCCACAACGCGGATCACGTGGCGCTCGTCCCCTGCTGCCAGGCCGAGGTCGCCGAACAGCTCAAGCGCGGCGAAGCGGCGTCGGGCGCGATGGCCGCGCTGTTCGAGCACCCCTGGCACCGCCGGGAATTCGGCTCCCACCTGACCAACGTCATTCGCGCGCTCGCGCTCGAGGGCTTCGGCTACCAGGTGACGGTGACCGAATTCACCGGTTGGGAGCACTCGCTGAAAAACGAGCTCATCCTCGGCCGGCGGGTGCACAAGGAGAACCCAGCCGCCCGGGCGAAGCTCAAGGCGCTGCTCGCCGAGACCGGCGTCGCCCCCCAGCTCGTTCGCTCGCTGGGACTCGCTTGAATCTTGAGATCGGCCGCAATCGGCCTAAGTCCGAGACCGGGATGAGGGGCAAGGTCGAATTCGCTCCTCGATCGATGTAGCGAGCTCCGCACCAAGCCTGGGTCGCTGCTCTTCGTACCATCGTCGCGCTGGAGGCAACTCTGCTTCGGCTTGCCGCCTGAAGACGACGCTCCGGGTCACATCAGGCTCAATGCGAACGAACTGTATGACATTTCGGGTCCTCCCGGCACTCAAATGTCATACACCTCGTTCGCAGCTTCCACTCCTAGCCCTCCGAGCCCTCTCGGATGGGCGCTAAGTCATGGTCAGAAAAGCCGTAGGAATCCCCTCGGAGTAGACGCCTACCACCGACTCTCTTTGTCTCGGACCTTCCAGCGAACGCGGTACCGGTTCCTTCGACGGGAGCAGGTCCCGCTCAGCTCATCGCGCCCGCGTCGTCGGTGCCCACTTCGCTACAGGATATCGCCCACGCTGAGCGGCTGGTCGCCTGGTGCCGAGAGCGCATCTCAGCGGGCGATCCGCGCTGAACAGGCGATGAAGCCGTAGGTCGCCGGGCGAAGCTCAAGGCGCTCCTCGCCGAGACCGGCGTCGCCCCGCAGCTTGTTCGTTCGCTAGGCCTCGTTTGAATCTTGAAGATCAACCGCAATCGGCCTAAGTCCGACGCAGGGATGAGGGGCAAGCTCGGATTCGCGACGTTGTTCCTGCTCGCTGGAGCCGTCGCCGGGGCGCTGAGCCTGGTCGACCGCCTCGGCTGGGCGAGCATCTCGCCGTCCGCCCTGGTCGCCGCGCGCTGGTTCGCGATCGCCGCCCTCGTCGGCTACGCGGCGGTGCGCCGCTCCCTCACGACGTCGATCCTGGTCGGAATGCTGGTCGGGGCGGAGATCGGCCACGACTGGCCGGCGGTGGGAGTGAGCCTCCGGGTGCTGAGCCAGATTTTCTTGCGCCTGATCAAGACGATCGTCGCGCCGCTGCTCTTCGCCACGCTGGTGGTCGGGATCGCCGGCCATGCCGACTTGAAGAAGGTCGGGCGGATGGGAATCAAGGCGCTGATCTACTTCGAGGTCGTCACGACGCTCGCGCTGTTCATCGGCCTGGCGGCGATCAACCTGAGCAAGGCGGGGGTCGGCATTCAGCTGCCGCAGGTCCGAAGCGATCAGCTCCCGACGGCGAAGCAGACCGCCGCCGATGTCATCCTCCACGTCTTCCCGGAGAACATCGCCAAGTCCGTCGCCGAGGGGCAGCTGCTGCAAATCGTGGTGTTCAGCATCCTCTTTGGAATCGCGCTCGCCCTGATCCGCGAGGAGAAGCGGCAGCCAATGCTGCGCTGGGCGGAAGCCCTCGCCGAGACGATGTTCAAGTTCACCAACATCGTGATGCTCTTCGCTCCGATCGGCGTCGGCGCGGCGATCGCGTACACCGTCGGGCACATGGGGCTGGGGATCCTGATCAACCTGTTCCAGCTCCTAGCGACGCTCTACGTGGCGCTGATCGTCTTCCTCCTCGGCGTGCTGCTTCCGGTGGCGCTGCTCTTCCGCATCCCGGTCCGGAAATTCGCCCGGGCGATTGCGGAACCGGTGTCGATCGCCTTTGCCACCACGAGCTCAGAGGCGGCGCTGCCACGCGCGATGGAGCAGATGGAGGCTTTCGGGGTGCCCCGGCAGATTGTCGCCTTCGTGATGCCCACCGGGTACAGCTTCAACCTCGACGGAACGGCGCTCTACTTGAGCCTGGCGTCGATCTTCGTCGCCCAGGCGGCCGGCGTGTCGATGAGCCTGGGCCAGCAGCTCCTGATGGTCCTCACGCTGATGCTGACGAGCAAGGGCGTCGCCGGCGTGCCCCGGGCGGCGCTGGTGATCCTGCTTGGCACCGTCGCTTCGTTCAATCTTCCAGTAGAACCCGTCTTCATCATCCTCGGAATCGACGAGCTGATGGACATGGGGCGCACTTCGGTCAACGTGATCGGAAACTGCTTGGCCACCGCGGTGATCGCGCGGACCGAGGGCGAGCTGCGCGTCGATGCGTCCGATCCCGTGGGAGTCGTCGCGAAGTAGGGCGGCTGCGCGAGTCGCATTGCCCGGCGACGGCCCGATGCCGTTGCGCTCTACTTCGACATCACTTCATAGACCCTGATGCTCGAGATGTACGGATTGCTTTGCGCCATCTTCTCTGCATCATCAAGGCTCTTGGCGCGCACGATCGTGAAGCCGGTGATGGATTCACGTCCCAGTGGCAAATCCTTGGTTCCAGCTTTCGAGATTTCCCGACCACCACTGAAATGGCCCCCCATGTCGACAATATTGTCTTTCATTGCCTCGAACCACCTGCCCCAGGCGGCCATGATTTCCGGCGTCGGCTTTTCAAACCCGTAGTGCAAAAGAAGAAATTTCTTCACTGTCGTCTCCTTGTTTGTTGGTTGTTGCCGCGATTGTCTTGGGTGCTCATTTGCGGGCGTCAGTCGGCCGCGACGGGAACGCCCACCTCGATGATGGGTCTCACCTCGATCGACTCGAGTCCGCTTGGGCCCACGAAGCCGCTGGCGAGCGCAATGGCCTGGTCCAGATCCCTGGCTTCAATGATCGTGTAGCCGGCGAGGTGCTCTCGCGTCTCGGCGAATGGACCATCGATCAGCACGCGCTTGCCCTCCTTGAGGCGAATCGTGGTCGCGGTCGAGGTGGGCTGGAGCCCGGCGCCCGCGACGAGCTGCTTCTCGGCGCGCAGCTTCTCGACATGGGGCCAGCAGTGAGCCAGTGCCTTCTGTCGCTCTTCCGGGCTCAGCTTCGCGAGCGCCTTCTCGTCCATGTACGTCAACAGCATGTATTTCATCGGTGTCGTTTCTCCTGCGAATGAGCCGAACGGCGACGCCCCGGATCGACAAGCGGCGCCAAAAAAAATTACCATGCGGCGTGCCCGGCGACGGTACCTCTTTGATTTCGGATGTTTATCGCGCCGAGTGGGCGCGCGTCCTGGCCACGTTGATCCGGCTGACGGGAGACTTCAGCCTCGCCGAGGAGGCGACCCAGGACGCGTTCGAGGCCGCTCTGACGCGCTGGCGCGAGGGTGGTGTTCCGGAGTCCCCGCGGGCCTGGCTGATCCAGACGGCGCGGTACTTCGCGATCGATCGCCGACGCCGGCAAAGAGTCTTGTCCGCCAAGCTCGAGGCCCACCCCCTCACCGTCGACGAAGCGTTCGCGCCCACGGACCCCTTCGAGATCCCGGACGACCTGCTTCGACTCGTCTTCACCTGCTGCCACCCGGCCCTGGCGCTGGAAACCCAGGTGGCGCTGTGTCTGCGCACCTTGCTCGGCCTCGACACCGACGAGATCGCCCGTGCGTTCGTGGTCGCGCCCGCCACGATGGCCCAGCGCCTTGTCCGAGCCAAGCGCAAGATTGCCGCGGCGAACATCCCCTACGAGGTCCCCGAGCCAAGCCAGATGCCCTCGCGTCTGCACGGCGTCCTCACCGTCCTCTATTTGCTTTTCAGCGAGGGCTACGCCGCTACGCGGGGGCCTGCGATGCAGCGGACCGAGCTCGCGTCCGAGGCCATCCGGCTTACCCGCCTCTTGCTCACGCTTTTCGTCAGCGAGCCACCCCGTGAGATCACCGGGCTACTCGCACTGATGCTTCTCCACGACTCGCGCCGCGACGCGCGCGTCGACGCGGCCGGGGACATCATCCGCCTGGATGACCAAGATCGATCCCTGTGGGACCGGGGGCAGATCGACGAGGGCCTGGTTTTGGCCGAGCACGCCATGGCGGGAGAACCGGGGCCGTTTGGATTGCAGGCAGCGATCGCGGCCGTTCACGCTCGCGCTGGCCGGAAGGAGGAAACGGACTGGGCCGCGATCCAGAGGCTCTACGATGCGCTCGAACGAATTGAACCCTCTCCCATCATCAGGCTGAACCGCGCGGTCGCGGTCGCGATGACCGATGGACCGGGCGAGGCGCTTGCCATCCTGGACTCCATCGACGCCGACGGCGCGCTCGACGGCTACCATCTTCTTCATGCCGCCCGTGCCGAGTTCTCCGAACGGCTCGGTCGGTTCGCTGATGCCGAGAAGAGTTTCGCGCGCGCTCTCGAGCTGGCGACCAACGAGAGCGAGCGGAGATTTCTCTCGCGGCGCCTCGCACAGGTCCGCGAGCTCGTTCGGTGAAGCGACAGGGTTGCAACGGCTCGTTGCTCGACGAAGGGGAACGAGGGGCGCGACAGGAAGCGAGCGCGGCCAGACCCCCGAGTCACCCGTAGGACTCGTGTTTGATCCGATCCTTGGTAACGCCCAGCCCCGAGAGCTGCGTGTTCCGTGATCTGTCGAGCGTTCGAGCGTCTATGCTGCCGCCGCTGCGCTCCTCGCGGCCTTGACCTCGACAACCGTGGAGCCGGCGCGTTTGGACATAGCTCGCTGAGCGTCAGGCGGGATCATCTTGTCCTCGGTCGAGACCAGGTACCAGCTTGGCTTCGTCCGCCACTACCCCCGCCTCGTCTGTGAAAAATGTTACGAAAAGCGGGTGGTTTTTTACGAACCTATGGTCGACCAGCGCCCCATTTCATCGGAACCACCGGGCGTGGCGCTCAATCGAAAGAATCAGCGATGCCGCTGCTGCCGCCAAACTTTCTTCGGCGCAACTGAGGGGCGTTCTTCCTGGTCGTGTCCTAGCTGGCGCTGCGCTTTCAGCAGATCGGCCGTACGACTCGTGCTTGATCCGCTCCTTGGAAACGCCCAGCCCATGAAGCTGCTCGATCACCGTTTCCAAGTGGGCTGCTCGCCCTTGGCCGGCGACGGCGGGATGGTGCTTCGCGGAGATGAAGATCTCACCGTGAAATGGTTCGCGGACGCTCAGCGGTCACTGCGTGGAAAGGGAATACTGATTGCCCGGACCGATGAAGCGAATCCTGTAGCGATCAGAGCCACGCGCAACCAATCCCAGATCATCCAGCGTCGGACCAGCAGTATCAGTTCAGCGTCGCTCCTTTCGATCTTGCCGGAAGCGGCGCCATAGAGATCGCGGAGGATCGGCCAGAACACGGTGGGCGTCAGGATCCAGATGATGACAAAAGTGATAACCGGAACCCACAACCAAATTCGATAGCCACGCCGGGTCTTCCAACCGCTGATGAGCGCTCCGAGGATCGCTACCACTATCAGCGCGCTCAAGGGCTGGAAGAAATCCCCGGGATTCATCGGATAAGGTGGGCCGTAAGGCATTAGCGCAAGCGAAGTTGGCGGCGCAGCGCCCCACGCTCCCGCCACGACGATAAGGTCGAATAATTTAGCGCCCAGGCCGATACCGTGAGCGAATACCGAAACCCAGAGAAATACCCTGGTCAACTGTGCTCGTGACATTGCCTGACTCCCTCGCGGCGCGTCGCCCTCGTAGCACAATGGACGTCTATTCGAGTCTCGAAGCGCCGGTCGAACCAGCCCTTCCTGTAAAACGAACCACGCTTCGAGAGCGGCAGGAGGCCTGCGCCGCGCTGAGTCCAAATCAGCCGTACGACTCGTGCTTGATCCGGTCCTTGGAAACGCCCAGGCCCGAGAGCTGCGTGATGACCGTTTCCAAAAAGCGCGGCGTGGGCTGCTCGCCCTTGGCCGCCGCCTCCCGCTTGTCCCAGATGCTGATCGCCGGGCCGCAGACGTAGGCGATGCACGAGTCCGGGTTGGGGATGAATTCTTGAAGCAGCTCGCCGGAGATTCGGCCCGAGCGCACCTTGGGCCCGAAGACCGAGGCGTCTTTTTGGCGGGTCAGCGCGTGCACCACGTTGAGGCGGGCCGGGTACTTGCGCTCCAACTCGACGAGCTGTTCCCGAAAGGCGATGTCCTCCCAGGTTTTGTTCGAGTAGATGAACGTGTGCCGTAGCTTCTTGCCGGTGACCAGGTTGTCCTTGAGCATCGCGAAATTCGGCACCGAACCGGATCCCGCCACCACATGCACCAGGTGGTCCGTCCGCTGCTCGATGTCGTCGGGAAAAGTATAGGGCCCGGTGAAGCCGGTGATCACCATGCGGGTGCCCCGCGGCGTGCGGCGGACGAGCAGCGGCGAAAGCAGCGGCGGATACTTGGTGACGCCGCGGACGTACTGCTCCTCCTTGATCGTGATCGCGATGTGCTTCTCGTGGGGTGCCGAGGTCAGCGAGTAGGCGCGCGCGGGCTCCTTCTTGCCCTTCTGGTCTTCGAGGTACGCGCGGAACCGGTCGAGCGCGATGAACTGGTCCGGGTCGATGGTCAGAAAGTGTCCTGCCTTGTACTCGAGCCGATCGTTTCCGGTGAAGATGACCAGGGTGGCGGTGTCGGGCGTATCGACGATCACGTCGGCGACCATCACTTCCATTTCCTTGATCTTCTTGCGGGGGGCTTCGGGGGCCTCGGTGACGGGCTCGTCTTCCTTGCTCTTTCTGCGGGCGATTTCGGGACTGGCGTTCAAGGATCCCTCCAGGCGAGGCCGTTGTGTCGGATCGCCTGTTTAA
>WNFF01005835.1_pt1 | contig 13100 bp, 5 predicted proteins | sample 5400441 | NCBI WGS metagenome assembly WNFF01 (sample SAMN13153345, study PRJNA577476) | soil metagenome | isolation source: 120 cm saprolite under Douglas fir tree site 2 hole 3 replicate 1 | place: USA:California | collected 2015-04-18
CTCAAATTCGATTTCATGAGGGATATCGCGCCGATTGCCGGCATCATCCGCTTTCCCAACCTCATGGAGGTCAACCCATCGTTCCCGGCGAAGACGGTTCCCGAATTCATCTCCTATGCCAAGGCCAATCCTGGCAAGGTCACCTTTGCATCAACAGGTATCGGGACCACGCAGCATCTGTCCGGCGAGTTGTTCAAGATGATGACCGACATCAATATGGTTCACGTAGCCTACCGCGGAGCCCCGCCCGCGCTCACCGACTTGATCAGCGGACAAGTGCAGGTGATGTTTGGGCCGCTGCCCGCATCTATCGAGCTTATCAGGGCCGGCAAGCTGCGCCCGCTGGCGGTGACGACGACGACGCGCTCGGAGGCGCTGCCGAACATCCCAACCGTGGGAGAGTTCGTGCCTGGCTACGAGGCAAGCGGATGGAACGGCGTGGGTGCGCCCAAGAAGACGCCCGTCGAAATCGTCGACAAGCTCAACAAGGAAATCAATGCGGGGCTCGCTGATCCCAATATCAAGGCGCGGCTCGCCGATTTGGGCGGCACGCCGCTGGCAGGCTCGCCTATCGACTTCGGCAAGCTCGTGGCCGACGAAACCGAAAAGTGGGCCAAGGTGGTCAAGTTCTCTGGTGCGAGGGCGGAGTAAATGTTCACAAGTATTCCATATTGTCCGTTAGGCGAACGCTCGCCCCTTCGATGTGTGTTCGCCGATATCGTCAACTGCCGCTATCGTGGGCGTGCGCGAGTTGTCCCTCTCGGAAACTCAAACTCGGATGTATTTGAACCTACGACCTTCAGGTTATGAGCCTGACACGCCGATAACACTGCTGGCCAAAGAGAGAACCCGCTTCTGTCTATGTGGACTGCCATGTGGTCGATCGTCATGCGCTCGTCAGCGCATGAACTAAGCAACAAGCTGTCGAGTGTTTGCTCTCCGCGTTACTTGGCGCAGCTGCAACATCGCAGGTAATTTAGCCTGAATGGAACTACTATGAATAGGCTCCTACGTCTTGTATCGCGGCATGAGCTGGGCCGCATTCTCTCGTTCGATCGCCTGCAAGTCAGCGGTGCTGAACAGGTCGACCTCGCGCAGACCTGCCGCGGTGGCCTTCGTGCCCGAGCTAAGCACGGCGAGCAAGCAAGAGGCCGCCCCAAGTGGGCGGCCTCTGCAAAGTCACGATGGCGTATTTTGCACCGGCCCTATTTGCTACCGTCGAGCGCTCAACTGTTGGGCTTCTGTCTCTTCAGCATTCTTGAGATAATTGTGGGCCTGCACGAGGAGAAGCCGAGCACGTTGCCGATCGCTGATCGCACGCGCCTTCTCTAGGTACTCTTCCGCCTTGTTCCGCAACACATCGACGCTGCCCATGCCGCGATCCCCCGTTCTTCGATCGGCACATTTAGGCCGGCAATCATGGCAAAATATCGAAACAAACCGTCGCGGCGAAGAAATTGGAGCTAGTTCGCCCTTCGCGAAATACCGAGTCCGCCGATAGGTCCGCTTGGGCGGAATGGCGTTCGGATCGGTATCGGGGGAAAAGAGCCGGATCGTCGCGTCGATATGCGCCAAGTTGACCCGCTGGCGTGTTATTTTGCGTTCAAGGTCGGCGATATGGCCGCTGACCTCGGCACGCTTTCTGCGCAGGGCTGTAACGACGTGCGTGTCGCTCCGCGCCAAAAATAGGCGCGGATCTTTCAGAAGGCTTGTGGCGTTTGCGCCATAATACCGAAAATTTGCTGTTAATTCCTTGTTAGCAGGGAATTGGGTGCGGAGACTAGTTCGCAGCTGACTGCATCGTCAGCCAGGCAGTGCGGTCTCTGTGGCTCATGTGTGACACGTGAGAAAAGGCGATGTGGTACCTTTAAAGCTGGATTTGTTGCGCATTGACATTGATCCGAACGAGGAGCGGCGACAAACAGGGGGACCGTCCATCAAGCACCGAATCCAGGCTCGATTTGATGTGGTTGCGAGACGTCCTCGCCCGCGCCAACCGGATGATCCGGCGATTCGCAGGCGCGAGCAGCCGCATTTTGGTGCCGTTGAAGCACTGCCGCTCCCGGCACCGTGCCGCGTCGCCTCGGTCGATGCCCTGCGCGGCTTCACTATGTTCTGGATTATCGGCGCCGACGGGGCCGCCAAGGCGCTCGCCGAAATGCTGTCCGGCAAGGGCACGATCCCGAGCACGGCCGGCAACATTATCGGTGGGCAATTCGAGCACGCGGAGTGGGAGGGATTGCGCTTCTACGACCTCATCTTCCCGCTCTTCATCTTCGTGACCGGCGTCGCGATTGTGTTCTCACTCACGCGGCTGGTCGAGCAGGAGAGCAAACTCACCGCGCATTGGCGCGTGTTGCGCCGGTCGCTGCTTTTGTTCGCGCTGGGGCTCGTCTACTACGGCAGCGTGAGCGAAAGCTGGCCGGACATCCGGCTCCTCGGCGTGCTTAACCGCATCGCGCTTTGCTATTTGTTCACGTCGCTCCTGTTCCTAAACCTTCGTCTGCCGGGATTGATCGTCGCGTTCGTGGCGATCCTCGCGGGCTACTGGGCGCTGATGACATTCGTGTCGGTGTCCGGGATCGGGGTGGGGTCCTACGCAAAGGACGCGAACCTCGCCAACTGGATCGACGCGCAATACTTGCCCGGGCGGAAATGGAACGGCGCCTGGGATCCCGAAGGTCTGCTCAGTACGCTGCCCGCAATCGCCACCTGTCTGCTCGGCGTGTTCGCCGGCCTGCTGCTGAAGGAGCCAAGCCTGCAACCGCACCAAAAGACCTTGTGGCTGATCGGTGCCGGCGCCGCGATGATCGCGCTCGGAGTGCTCTGGGGGCTGCAGTTCCCGATCGTCAAGAACATCTGGACGTCCTCGTACGTGCTCGTGTGCGGCGGATTGAGCGCGCTGCTGCTCGGCGTGTTTCATCAAGTCATCGATGCGTGGGAGCGGAGGAGCTGGGCCACGATCTTCATCTGGATCGGGGCAAGCGCGATCACGCTCTACCTCATCAACGGCATCGTGGGCTTCAAGCCGCTCGCAACGCAGCTGATCGGCGGAGACGTGGGCAGCTTTGTGGACAGCCATCTGACGCCCGGCGCGGGGAGCTTTCTCGCCCATGCCGTGGGGCTGCTGCTAGCGGTGGCGCTGGCCGGCTTCCTATACCGTGCGTGTGTGATCTGTGCAGGCTCCTGCCTCATAGTCTTTGGACGTTTTGTCGTTTGAAAATAGTGAGGGAGACAGGAATTGAACCCTTATCCCTACCGGACATCAAATCCGGACGTATTGATGGTGCAATCCGCCCAGGATCGGCAGGCAGAGAATGCGGCCAACAGCCTGAACACCGCGCGAAACCGGCGCATCCTTGCTCAGCGATAAGTGCGTGCGAGCCTCGTTGTAATACGCCCCATAAGAAGAAAGAATTTGCCGCAGGTGTGCCTCGCCAAAGACCAGCATCCGGTCCAGGCACTCGCGGCGCACGGTGCCGATCAGGCGTTCCGCTAAATATTTTGGGGCGCCTGAGCGAGCAACATTGATCGAGCGAGTTGACTCGTTGCATAGAGCAATAAGGACGGTCTCCTGGGAACGATGCTGCTAATGAGCACGATGTTTCTGGCGCCGGCGGAACGTGCCGACGTGATCGGGCCGCAAGCCACAAGGTCATCATCCGAAATCTCCTCGACGAGGTCGTCAGGGTCGCGGATGAGCGCGGCCTGAAACTCAACGCGATTCACAGATGTCGCTAGCCAATGTGCTGGCAATTTCGCACGCCGGGACGGGCGTTGTTTTGCTCGGCGATGCGCAACAGCTCGACCAACCGATGCAAGGCAGCCACCCGGAAGGCACGGACGCGTGCAGCTCGCCACGCTGCTTGAGGAGGTCGGCGTCGACCCGAAGGCGAAGTGGTTCATTGCCGAAGGCGCCTCTGAAAGTGACTGAGTAAATATTTCGGCCAAGCGAAAGACCGCCCTCCATTGTTAGGTTCGTGTACCATTGAAGAGGGCCGCTCACATCCAGGAAAGCTTGTGGACGGTCGACCGCTCGGCAGTACAACAAGAAATGCGGCTAGGCAGCCTGTTTCGACAGCCGCGCCACCTCTTGCCGCACCAAATTGCAGTAGACGCCCTTGCTGCGGACCAGCACCTGCGGCGGGCCGTCCTCGCAGACTTTTCCCGCCTGCAACACGACGATCCGATCAAAACTGCGCAAGCTCGACAACCGGTGAGCGATGGCGACAACGGTCCGGCCTCCCATCAAACGGTCCAGGGCGTCCCGGACAGCTTCCTCCGACTCGCTGTCGAGCGCCGAGGTTGCCTCATCGAGCAGAAGAATGGGCGCATCCTTGAGGAACGCACGGGCAATGCCGATGCGCTGCCGCTGGCCGGGAGACAGCTTCACGCCCCGGTCGCCGACGATCGTTGCAACGCCCTCGGGCAGGTTCTCGATGAAGGCGCTGCAATTGGCGGCGACGATCGCTTCATGCACCTGCGCATCGGAGGCTTCCGGCCGGCCGTAGCGGATGTTCTCCATGATCGAGCGGTGAAATAGGGATATGTCCTGAGGAACCACGGCGACGGCCGAGCGCAAGCTCTCCTGGGTCACCCGGGCAATGTCTTGGCCGCCAAGTAGAATGCGCCCACCCTGCACATCGTAAAAACGCTGCAGCAACACGAAGAGAGTCGATTTGCCGCAGCCCGATGGGCCGACGAGGCCGACGCGCTGGCCGGGCTCGATCTGCAAGCTGAAGTCCGTAAACACCATGCGCCCGTCGGGATAGCAAAAGGCGACGTTCTCGAACGCGACGGTTGCGCCCGGTCGCACCAGCGAGGTCGCCCTCGGGTGATCGCGCAGGCGATGCTGGATAAGAAGGGTCGTGAGCGCCTCCGAGAGCCGGGCCAGATGTTGGGTGACGTCCACCAACGCCACGGCCAGGTCCCGCGTCGCGTGCAAGATGGAAAGGCCGAGCGTGCACACCAGCACGACGTCGCCGGTGCTGGCGGCGCCGTTTTGCCACAGCACAATGGCCCAGGCCAACAGCGCGATGGTCAGGACGACAGTGACCGCGGCGTGGAACAGCCGCAGCTTTTCCAGGTACAGCAGGCTGCGGCGCCGCGCCATGATTTCCCGATCAATGGTGGCGTCGAGCCGGCTATGTTCGCGGCCGATCCCGCAAAACGACCACACCAGCGGCATGTTGCCGACGACGTCCACCATTTCACCGTCAACCGCCGCCGCTCGGTTGGCAAACTCGTGATGCAGCGGCCGGCCAGCGGCGGCAAGGCGGAACATGGCCAATACCAAAATACCAGCAAGCGCCATCAATACGGCGGCCATGGGCACACTGACCGTCACCACGAAAGCGATGGCTACGACAGTCGCCACGCAAGGCGGCAACACGTTCCAGACGGACATGTTTTCCAGGGTGAAGACGGCATTGGACGTGGCGGTGATCCGGCTCGTCAACGTCCCCGGCATCCGCTCGGCAAAGTAGCTCGGCGCGTGTCCAGTGAGATGCCGAAACAAATCGCGGCGCAGATCGCCGGTGACGGCAACGAATGTGTAGCTGGCGATCCAACTGGCAACCCGCCACAACAGGTTATCCGCGGCAATCAGCGTCGCCAGAAGGATGAACCCGAACCAGGCATTGCGGGCATTTGCGCCGGCGTAAAGTCCTCCCGCCAGCGTATCCACCAAAACCTTGACGCCGTACTGCGCGCCCACCGAGCAGCCGACCGCGCCAAGGACCGCGATCAAAATCGCAGCGTGGGCCACCGGTCGCGCCTTCACGTAGCGGGCGAGAAACGCAAAGGGACGATCGGCATACCGACAAACTTCTTCCATGCGGGCTGGGACTCCCCGGTCGGATACACGCGCCACACATACAAACGCGAAAACCGGCTCCGGGTTTCCGGGGAACCTGACTAAATTGGCACCGTCTCCCGTGATGGGGATGCTCGCGCGCGGAGGAATGGCGATGTAAGGGGAGAGCTGTTTAGGACGTGGGCCGCGCCTGCGTCTTCGGGTCGGACCGGGTCTCGGGCAGCAGCAGCCAAACCAAGGCCAGACCGCAAACCGCAATGGATGCGAGGCTGCAAAACGCGACTCCGCTGCCGAAATGGTCAATGGTGTAGCCGGCGAGCGTGGTGCTGAGCGCCGCGCCGATGCCCACCGAGCTGCCGACGATGCCAAGCCCGAGATTGAACCGTCCCGTGCCGCGCATGATATCCGCGACGACGAGCGGAAGAAGCACTCCGAGAATGGCGGCGCAGACGCCATCGAGGATTTGAATGGCAACGACCAGATACGGACTGGTCACGAACGCAAAGAGCACGCCGCGAAGTGCCAAGGCCGCGAAGCAGAGGAACAACAACGGGCGTCGCCCCCACGAATCGGCCATGCGCCCGACCCACGGTGCACATCCCGCGACGATGAGTTGCGGCACGACGATGCAGGCTCCGATCAGGGTTGACGCCCATGCGCTCGAGCGCATGGTCAAAATACTCCCCATGAGCGGGAGCATGGCCGCGTTCGCCAGCTGAAACAGCAAGATGCAGCCGGCAAAAATGAGCAAGCGGCGATCACCCAACACGCTGCGCACGCTTGTGGGCGTAGCTCCGACCTTGGTGTCCTTCGGAGGTTCGACGTCACCCATGCGGATGCGGGCAAGCGCCAACATGGCGGGCGCTGCGAGCAGCGCGGTGAGGAAGAATACGGCTTGATTCGAGACAAGGTATCCGCATGCCCCCATGGCCGCGGCGGCAACGCCATTGCCGATCGAGGCGAAGCGGGCATTGCGGCCGAGCCGTGCACCCAAGGCGGCGTGGCCGACAAGACCGAGGCTAATGGCCGCGATGACCGGCCCGAGCACGCAGCTCGCGCCCGCATGCAGGATACGGGCCGCCATGACCGCGGGGAAAGTGGGCCAGATCGCAAGCGCAAGCGCGCTCAAGCAGATCGCCGCCACCGCGAGCGCGGCAACCAGCCGTGCCGAGCGTACGGCATCGACCAGCGCGCCACCCGGCAGCTGACAGGCCAGCGCGGCAAGCCCCCCTGCGGTCAAGACCAGCCCGATATCGAACTGCGGCCAGGCATGTGCGGTCAGATAGATCGCAACGAAAGGACCGAAACCCGTCTGAATGTCCGCGAGGAAGAAGGTGAACCAGTCGAGGCCGCGCGCGCTCGCCAGCGTCGCCGCGCTGGATGCTGCGGGCGCCGTTTGCTTCGATGCCACCGGCGACAAAATACCGCCACCAGCGCGGCGGTCGAGCCGACCGCCGTCAAACTCCAATGCCAGCGTAGACAGCCCACTATCTCCGGCGCCGTCGGGGAATTACGGCGTCGGTTTTTGGCCGATGCCCCTCTGCATCGGCCCCCCTCATTTCCTCTGGCGCCCTGCACCGGACAAAGCGCAGGGCGTCGGAGCCGCGGTAACTCAATATGCGCAAACGCGGCAATTTTGAGAAGCCGCGGTGAGTTCCATCGAATTGAATGGATGGCCCACTTCAGGGACCACCGACCTGCCGAACTCGCTATGCCAAGGTGGTGGTCACCGACGATCAGGGTAGATCCTTGGCGACGCGAGAGGGCGTCTCGCCGCGGCAATGCGCTCTGCAATCCTCTCTCTTAGCCTGCGAGATATCGTCGGCCGCCCGATGCGCTTGCCTTGCTCGGCCAATCCGACGTCACTCTTAATGCGCTCTCGCTCGCGGTGCCGAGCAGCTCGCAACGCACTGGGGCAGCATCGCAAGCATGATCGGGGGAGAAGACCGCTCTGGAACGGCGTTGACGCGGGCGCAAAGGAAGCCCACGATCGCCTTAGAACAATCCAGAACAAGCCGGACGGCATGAGCGGCGAAGCGCCACCGGCGAGCAGCACACGATCGAGTGGGGCGGCGTTCGCTTGCGCGTCGATCAGCAGCAGGACCCTGCCGTGCTCTTCCGTTGCTTGGCGTGAAGGTCGCACCGTGAACGTGGCTCCCGACATCAGGGCCGATCCCAAGCTCGAAGCCGACGAACTGTGGTTCAAGGACGCAATCATTTATCAGCTGCACGTCAAGGCGTTCGCCGATAGCAATCACGACGGCATCGGCGACTTCGCCGGACTGACCGAAAAGCTCGACTACCTGCAGGACCTTGGCATCACCGCGCTCTGGCTGTTGCCGTTCTATCCCTCCCCCGGCCGCGACGACGGCTACGATATTTCGGACTATCGCCACATCAATCCCGATTTAGGCACGCTGCAGGATTTCCGGCGTTTCATGCAGGAAGCCAGACGTCGAAAGCTCCGGGTGATCATCGAACTCGTCATCAACCATACCTCGGATCGACACCCCTGGTTCGAGCGCGCACGGAGAAGCAAACCGACCTCCGATGCCCGTAATTGGTACGTCTGGAGCGACTCCGAGCAGAAATATGCGGGGACGCGCATCATCTTCAACGACGCCGAGAAGTCGAATTGGGCCTGGGACCCCGAGGCGCAGGCCTATTACTGGCACCGCTTCTTCTCGCACCAGCCCGACCTAAACTTCGACAATCCGCGTGTGCTTATGGCGATCATGCGGGTCATGCGGCACTGGCTCGACCTGGGCATCGATGGCTTCCGGCTGGGCGCGATTCCATACCTCTGCGAGCGAGAAGGAACCAGCAACGAGAATCTTCCCGAGACCCATGCCGTCATAAAGAACATCAGGGCCGCGCTCGATTCCTATGCGCCAGGCAAGGTGCTCCTCGCCGAAGCCAATCAGTGGCCCGAGGATGTTGCAGCCTATTTCGGCGATGGCGACGAGTGCCACATGGCCTACCACTTTGGGTTGATGCCACGGATTTGTATGGCGATCGCCCAGGAAGATCGCTTTCCCATCACCGACATCCTGCGGCAGACCCCCGATATTCCGGTCAACTGCCAATGGGCGATGTTCCTGCGCAACCACGACGAGCTCACGCTGGAAATGGTGACCGATATCGAGCGCGATTATCTCTGGTCCACTTACGCCACGGACCCGCGCGCGCGCCTCAACCTTGGCATCAGACGACGGCTAGCCTCGCTGATGGACAACGAGCGGCGCAAGATCGAGCTCATGAACTCGCTGCTGATGTCGTTCCCGGGCACGCCGATCATCTATTACGGCGACGAGATCGGCATGGGTGACAACATCTATCTCGGCGATCGCAATGGCGTGCGCACGCCCATGCAGTGGACGCCCGATCGCAACGGCGGCTTCTCCCGCTGCGATCCCGCGCGCCTCTATCTGCCGATGGTCATGGACCCCGTTTACGGCTACGAGGCGATCAATGTCGAAGCGCAATCCCGCAGTCTCGCTTCGCTGCTGAGCTGGAACAAGCGTCTGATATCGGTGCGCAAATCCAGCAAGATCTTCGGCAGGGGCTCGCTCAGCTTCATCCGGCCGGCGAACCGCTCCGTGTTCGTCTACGTGCGGCAGTACCAAAACGACGTACTGCTCTGCGTTGCCAACCTGTCGCGCTCGGCACAAGCCGCCGAGATCGACCTCTCGCCATGGCGCGGACGCATTCCCTTCGAAATGCTCGGGCGGACGAACTTCCCGCCGATCGGCGAGAGCGCCTACGTGGTCACACTCGGTCCCTACGGCTTCTATTGGTTCCAGCTCTGCGAGACGGTGGGATCGATCGAAGCCCAGATCACCCCCGCGGAATTCGAGACGCTGGTCGTCACCCACGGGTGGCGGTCGCTGTTGCAAGGGCGTTCGAAATCGGTGCTCGAGCGCGATGTGCTCCCTGCCTTTCTGGCCAGCCGACGCTGGTTCGCGGAACGCGGCAATTCATCCACAACCTGTCTTCTGGTCGGCGACTTGCCGCTCGATGCGGCCGATCAGAATCTTGGAGTTGCACTCGTCGAAGCAAAGGGCAGACACGAAACCGCAAATTACCTGTTGCCGCTGAGCATCAAATGGACGCGCTTCGATCCGATGCGGCCCAATAGCAACGCCCTTGCCGCCGTGCGTCGCGGCCCGCGACAAGGGACGCTGATCGATGCCTCCGCCGATGCGGGCTTCATCTCGTCGATTCTCGAAAACCTGCGCGCTTCGCGGACGATCGAGGGGGATCAACGGACTCTCGAATTCCGGCCGACGAGCAGGTTTTCGCCGAGCGCTGAAACCCCGATCCAAAACGTGCGCGCCGTCGATACGGAGCAGTCGAACACCACCGCTGTCGTGGACAACCAGTATGTCGTGAAGCTGTTTCGTCGACTCGAATCCGGCGTCAATCCTGAGATTGAGGTTGGACGTTTCCTGACGGATACCGTTTCGTTCCCGAACACCCCGCCTCTGTTAGGGGCGGTCGAGCTGCAGGAGAACGGAACCCGCGGCGCCGTCGCTGTCGTGCATGGCTTCATCGAGAACCAGGGCGACGCCTGGGCGGTCACCAGCGCTTATCTCGATCGTTTCGTCGAAGAGCAGCGCCTGTTGACGGCCGAAGCGGCAGAGCACAGCGACGAGGAAGCGGCCTACGTACGGCGGATGGATCAAGTGGGACGGTGCGTCGCCGAGCTGCAGCTTGCGCTCGCGAGCCGGGACGACGTGATTGACTTCGCGCCTGAACCAATCACCGCCGAAGATGTCCGCGGCTGGACGAACAAGGTCCTCGCCCGCGCCAACCGCACGCTCGACGAGTTGGCGCGTCGCCGATCAGACCTGCGGGACAACGATCGCCAGCTGGTCGACGAGCTCTTGTCCCGGCGCCGAACGCTGCCCGATCGATTGGGCGAATTGCTGCCCGCGACCGTCCAAACGATGAAGATCCGCCATCATGGCGACTTTCATCTCGGACAGATGCTGATCGTCAAGGACGACGTCTTCATCGTCGACTTCGAAGGCGAACCACGACGGAGCATCGAGGATCGCCGACGCAAGGCCCCGGCGGCGCGTGACGTCGCCGGTCTCATCCGCTCGATCGACTATTCCGCGACCGCCGCGCTGGAGCGTGCGCTCAAGTCGGCGCCCGATGAGCAGGGCAGGCTCGCCCTTGCGCTCGAAGGATGGCGCGAGCACTCGATTGCCGCGTTTCTCGCCGCTTATCGGCAATCATTGAGCGACACGAGGCTCTGGCCGCGGTCGCCGGAAGACGCCGACCGCCTTCTCGACTTCTTCCTGCTTGAGAAGGCGTTCTACGAAATCGAGTACGAGCTCGCGCATCGGCCCGACTGGCTGCGGGTGCCGTTGGCCGGCACCTTGCGCATTCTCTCCCGCTCAGAGGGCACGCCAGAATGAGTTCGCTCTCGCCGGAGGCTTATGCCGTCATCGAGGGTCGCCATTCCGACCCCTTCCGGTATCTCGGCCCCCACGTCGAAGGCGACGTACCCCTCGTCCGTATTTTCCTTCCGGATGCGGAAGGCGTCGCAATCGTCGATGAACAAGGCCACGAAAGAGGCCTGGAGCGCATTCATGACGCCGGATTGTTCGAAGGCCGGCTGTCCAACGGGTCGCGCCGCTACCGCGTGCGCGCGCGCTACGGCGAGCGGCAGGTCGAGATCGAAGACCCCTACCGTTTCCCTCCGATCCTGTCCGATTTCGATCTCTATCTTCTCGGCGAAGGGACCCACACGCATCTCTACGAAAAGCTTGGTGCACATCCCATGATCCTGGACGAGGTCTCGGGCGTCGCATTCGCGGTGTTTGCACCGAACGCCCGGCGGGTCAGCGTCGTGGGCGACTTCAATTCGTGGGACGGCCGGCGCCACCCCATGCGGGTGCGCGGCAACGGTTTCTGGGAAATCTTCATGCCGGAAGCCAAACCCGGCAGCAAATACAAATACGAGATCATCGGAGCGGACGGCCGCATGCTGCCGCTGAAGTCAGATCCGCTGGCATTCGCGGCGGAGCTGCGGCCGCAAACGGCTTCGATCGTGGTGGACCTTCACGCGATCCCATCTCCGCAACCTGCGCCTCTTCATGTCAACGCGTTAGATGCGCCGATTTCAATTTATGAAGTACATCTCGGCTCGTGGCGTCGCCGGCCGCAAGAAAGCGGTCGATGGCTGAGCTACCGCGAGCTGGCAGAGGAATTGCCGGCCTATGCGCGTGATCTGGGCTTCACCCACATCGAATTCCTGCCGGTCAGCGAGCATCCGTTCGACGGATCCTGGGGCTACCAGCCAACCGGCCTGTTCGCTCCCACCAGCCGATTCGGCACGCCGACCGACTTTGCCGGCTTGGTGGACGCCTGCCATCGCGCCGGCTTGGCCGTCATTCTCGATTGGGTGCCCGGACATTTCCCGGACGATCCGCACGGGCTCAGTCAATTCGACGGCACGGCAGTTTACGAACATGCCAATCCGATGCAGGGCCGCCATCTCGACTGGAACACGCTCGTTTATAATTACGCGCGTACCGAAGTCGCCAATTTCCTCCTCGCCAATGGCTTGTTCTGGCCCGACCGATATCGCATCGACGGGCTGCGCGTTGACGCCGTCGCTTCGATGCTCTACCTCGATTACAGCCGGTCTGAGGGCGGCTGGATCTCGAACAAATATGGCGGCCGAGAAAACCTCGAAGCCATCAGCCTGCTTCGGCGTTTCAATACGGAAGTGTTCTCGCGCTTTCCCAATGCGACCACGGCGGCGGAGGAATCGACGGCCTGGCCGATGGTATCGAAGCCGGTCGACGGGGGCGGGCTGGGATTCGGCTACAAGTGGAATATGGGATGGATGCACGACACGCTTGAATATATTAGCAAAGACCCGATCTACCGCAGGCATCATCACGGCCAAATCCTGTTCGGCCTGCATTACGCGTTCTTCGAGAACTTCATCCTGCCGCTCTCCCATGACGAGGTCGTGCACGGCAAGCGCTCCATTCTCGGCCGCATGCCGGGCGACGAGTGGCAGCGCTTTGCCAATCTGCGCGCCTATTACGGGTTCATGTTCGGTCACCCCGGCAAGAAGCTCCTGTTCATGGGCAGCGAGTTCGGTCAGGAAAGCGAATGGCGCCATGACCATTCGCTCGATTGGCATCTCACCGAACGGCTACGGCATGCAGGCATTCAGGCTTTGATCCGCGACCTCAACCATCTCTACCGGACTTTGCCGGCACTGCACGAGCTCGACTGCGACGGCGCCGGATTCGAGTGG
>WNFF01008241.1_pt1 | contig 13095 bp, 17 predicted proteins | sample 5400441 | NCBI WGS metagenome assembly WNFF01 (sample SAMN13153345, study PRJNA577476) | soil metagenome | isolation source: 120 cm saprolite under Douglas fir tree site 2 hole 3 replicate 1 | place: USA:California | collected 2015-04-18
GTAGAAGCGAAGATATTCCTTCACCGCGCGGATCTTGCAAGCGACGAAGCCGCCATTTGACGCGAAGGTTTTGGAGAAGCTGCCCATTACGATATCGACCTTGCCCAGCATGTTCTGGATGCCGATGTGTCCGCGGCCGTCCTCGCCCGGGCAACCCAAGTCGTACGCAACGTCAACGACCAGTGGCGCGTCGAACTCGTGGCAAAGCGCCTGGAGTCCAGCCAAATCCGGAGTATCCGAGTCCATGGAGAACAGGCCTTCGGTAACGACGAGAATGCCGTTCTCCTTATCCTTTGCCCGGATGCGATCGTGAGGTGCTGGCCCGCGAGCTTGAACAAGGCCTCACCGCTTGAAGGTCCCGGAGGGATCGTCGATTAACGTAGTATGTCCTGCGCAGGAAGGTAGAGGTTGGATTCCGCCAACTGAATCGGCCCCTTGATCCGCCCTTGAAAAGGGATTGGCATGAATACCCTGATCGGGACGAACTTGCGGCGTGCGGACGAGGGGCGCGCGCGTTACACGTCCTGAAACAGGATATCGCTCAGGCTTTTTTCGTCGCGCTGCCGTGGTGTCAGGTCCAGTCCGGTCAGCAGATCGGCGAGGTGGCCTGTCATCAGTTCGGCAGCCATATCGGACTCGTGGCGGGCGATGGCGTCGACCAGGGGATGATGGGCGTGGCTTGCACAGATGGTGTCGCGCCGGACCCAGTACAGTGCGATGATCAGCGACGAGCGGGTGACGAGGTCGGCGATGACCTCGCACAGAATCGACTGCGAGGCGATCTGCGAGACCTCGACATGGAAATTGGCCGAGAGCATCAGCGCGTCGCTGTCGCGCCCCTCGCGCACCGCCTCGTGTTCCTGATCGAGATGGGCGCGCAGCCGCGCTATGTCAGCGGGCGTAGCGCGTGCGGCGGCGAGGGCCGCGGCGCGCGGCTCGACCAGCATGCGCATTTCGAAGATTTCGCGGGCTTCGGTCTGCGAGGGCTGTGCCACGAAGGCGCCGCGGTTCGGCTCTAGGCGCACGAGGCGATCGTGCGCGAGCGCCTGTAGCGCGGAGCGGATCACTGTGCGGCTCACTGCGTAGATCGAGGCCAGTTCGTCTTCGGGCAATTTGGTGCCGGGCGCCAACCGATGCGCGAAGATCGCGTCCCTCAGGCGGGTGTAGGTGCCGGACCATCGCGATGGCGGCTTCAGGGACTGGGTCTGTTGGTCTTCAAGGGTGCGCATGGCGTCAGGGGCTAGACGGAGATGGCGACGTTAGGGGTTGCGGTCGGAGAGTGTGCACGCGCTTCGGCGGTCATCATAACGTGCGTTGTCCCGCAGGTGAAGCGGTGATCGGCGGGTTGTCCGCCGCGCGTTGCGGCTGCGACTCGTTGTCTGGCTCGTGCTGCGCTTGCGGCGTGAACGCAGCGAACATGCCCGCATAAGGCTTGGCGCGAGGCGCGGCATAGCCGCCATGCTTCGATGTCTTGTGGCCGAGGCTCACCAGGCCTTCGGCGAGCTTCACCGCCGCACCGACGCCGTCGACGACGGGGAGGCGGTGCTCGCGCGATAGCGCAGCGGCGAGATCGGCCATGCCGGCGCAGCCCAGCACGATCGCCTCCGCGCGGTCCTCGATGATGGCGTTTTCGATCTCCTTCGATATGCGCTGACGCGCGTCTGAGCCGGGGATCTCGAGATCGAGCACCGGAATGTCGGAGGCGCGCACCCGCGCGCAGCGGCCGGCGAAACCGTATTTGGCGAGGTTGTGCTCGATCGCCGAGATCGAGCGCGACAGCGTCGTCACCACGCTGAAGCGATAGGCCACCAGGCTGGCCATGTGGAAGGCGGCCTCGCCGATGCCGACCACTGGCGCGGTGGTGAGACAGCGCGCCGCGTCGAGCCCGGTGTCGTCGAAACAGGCGATCACATAGGCGTCCGCACTGGGCGCAGCACGCATCTGCGCCAGCAGGCCCGGAATCGAGAAGACTTCATCGTAAAAGCCCTCGATGCTCGGCGGGCCGAAATTCGGATTGACGGCCTCGATCGCGGTGCCGGAGGCGGCGACCGCTTGGGCCGCGGCACCGATCTTTTGCGTCATCGACGCGGTGGTGTTGGGGTTGACGACCAGAATGTGCATGGGTGTTCGACCTGAATTCACAGTTCTCCGCCAAGATAGAGCGTCTTGACGCGTTCATCGAAGAGAAGCTCGGCCGAGCGCCCGGAGAGCGCGACGGCACCGGTGGAGAGCGCATAGGCGCGCGCGGAGATCTTGAGCGCGATGCGCGAATTCTGCTCGACCAAGAGCACGCTGACCTTCTCGTCGCGATTAATGGCGACGATCGAGCGGGCGATGTCCTGCACCAGTTTCGGAGCGATGCCAAGCGAGGGCTCGTCAAGCAGCAGCAGCGTCGGCCGGCTCATCAGCGCGCGGCCGATGACCAGCATCTGCTGTTCGCCGCCGCTCATGGTGCCGGCCGCCTGGCCGTAGCGTTCGCGCAGCCGCGGAAAGCGCGCGAGCACCGCCTCGAGCGTGCGCGCGACCTCGGCTTTGTCGTGGCGGGTAAAGGCGCCCATCAGGAGATTGTCCTTCACCGACATCAGCGGAAACGAGCGGCGGCCCTCGGGCACCATGGCGATGCCCATCTTGACCAGTTCGTCCGGCGGGCGGCCATCGATGCGCTGGCCGCGAAAGCGGATTTGACCGCTGCGGATTTTCCGCAGGCCGGTGATGGCGCGCAGGATCGAGGTCTTGCCGGCGCCGTTGGCGCCAATCAGTGCCACCGTCTCGCCCTCGTTGACCTCGAGCGAGACATTGCGCAGGGCGTACACCTGGTCGTAGTAGAGTTCGACGCCCGAGAAAGTGAGAAGCGGCTCCATCGCGCTACATCCCGATCGATTCGTCGGCGCTGCCGAGATAGGCCTCGATCACGCGCGGGTTTTCCTGGATCTCGCTCGGCGTTCCTTCCGCGATCTTCTCGCCGAAATTCAGCACCACGATGCGGTCCGAAATCTTCATCACGGCGGGCATGTCGTGCTCCACCAGCAGGATGGTGACGCCGCGCTCGCGCACCGCGCGCACCAGCTGGACCGCGCGGCGCGTCTCGTCGTGGTTCATGCCGGCGAACGGTTCGTCGAGCAACAAGATCGTCGGGTTGGTGGCGAGCCCGATGGCGATACCGAGCGCACGCAAATGGCCCTGCGGCAGTGTGCTCGCCAGCTGGCTGGCGATCGCGCCGAGACCGAGAAAATCGAGGATCTCGTCGGCGGAGCGGGCGAAGTCGCTCTCATCCGCGCGCGCGCTTTTTGATCCGGCGTAGAAGCCGAGCAGGCTGGCGCGCGAGCGCAGGTGATGGGCGATGATGACGTTGTCGCGCACGCTCATACCCTTGAAGATGGTGGTTTCCTGAAAGGTGCGCACTACGCCGGCGCGAGCCACGATATGTGGCGCAAGGCCGGAGATGCGCGCGCCGAGTAACAGCACTTCGCCGTCGCTCGGCCGCATGAACGAGGCGATCAGCTTGAACAGGGTAGACTTGCCGGCGCCGTTCGGTCCGATCACGGACAGGATCTCGCCCTCACGCACGACAAACGAAATGCCGTTGACGGCCACTAGGCCGCCGAAGCGTTTGGTCAGGGATTTGACCTCGAGCAGCTCCGCCATGGCTCAGCTCTCCTTCCGTCGTGGCGCGAACAGGCTCAGAATGCCGTTGGGCAGCGCTACCATCAGCGCGATCAGCACCATCGAATAGATCAGCAACTGGAACGCGCCGGTCCGGAACAGGAAGTCCCAGCCGAAATACAGCACGAAGGTGCCGACCGCGGGGCCGACCACATATCCCAATCCGCCGAGGAAGCAGTTCAGCATAAAGTTCACGGAATCGGTGACCGCGAAGCTCGACGGATAGATCGATTGCGCGATGGCGACGAACATGGCGCCACCGATACCGCCCAGGAACGAGGAGATCGCATAGGCGATGATGCGCAGCTCGGCGATGTTGACGCCGATCGAGGAGGCCAGCTCCTCGTTCTGTTGCAGCGACAGGCACAGTTGCCCGATCCGCGAATGCACTAGCCGGTAGACGCCGGCGAACACCAGCACCATCAGCGTGACTGCAACGAAATAGAACGCCTGGCGCGGGTTGGCGAGCGTGGCGAAATCCGGTAGCAGCGTGACGCCGAACAGGCGGATCGGTCCAGGGGGCGGGATGTCGGTGATGCCCTTGGCGCCGTTGGTCAGCGGAACCGCCAGCGCCGCGAGCCGCGCCACCTCGGTTAGCACCAGCGTCACCATGGCGAAATAGACGCCGCGCAGCCGCAGGATCGGTAGCCCGATCAGGATGCTCAAGCCCGCACAAAACAGCCCGGCGAGTGGCAGGCTCAGCCAGAACGAGACGCCGCCAACCGTGACGAGTATCGCCGACACGTAACCGCCGAGCAGCGCATAGGCGCCCTGGCCGATGTTGATGCGGCCGATGAAGAAGGTCACCCACACGCCAGCGCTGGCGATGCTCAGCAGCGCGACGGACGTCAGCGTGTAATAGAGATCGCTGCGGCCGCTGACCGCGATTAGCCAGGGCACGAGCACGAAGGCGACGACGAGAAACAGCGCCAGTGCCGAGAGTTTGGATGCGGTGCTGGTCATCGTTAGCCCCAAGGTTTGCCCATCAGCCCGTTGGGACGGATGCTCAGGAACACCATCAAGGCGGCGAAGATCACCAGATAGGTGATGTCGCCGTAGGCGTGCAGCACCGACAAGCCGACCGACTCCAGCATGCCGAGAATGAACCCGCCGGCGATGGCGCCGCCAACCACGCCGGCGCCGCCGATCATCACCATCAGGAACGCCTTGATCGAAATCGGGCCGCCGATGCCGGAGTTGACGCCGGTGATGGCCACGAGCAGCCCGCCGACTACGCCGGCCAGCATCGCGCCGAGCGCAAACCCGATCATGGAATAGCGGTCAACATTGACGCCCATCAGCTGCGCGGCGACGCGGTCCTGCGCCAGCGCCCGCATCGCCCGCCCGGGACGGCTGAACTGCATGTAGGCCATAAAGCTCGCGATCAGCACCAGCGCAATGACGCCGACGGCGATCTTGTCGTAGGGCATGATCAGCCAATCAACATTGAGCACGCCGTTGATGATTTTCGGCACGCCGCGCTGCTTTTCGCCGAACAGCAGCAGGATTACGGCATCGAGGAAAAAAGCAGTGCCGGCCGCGAGCAGCATGGTGCTCTCGTCGCGCACGCTGCGCCGGATCACGGTGCGGAACAGCAGGCGTTCGAACAGCCCGCCGATGATTGCGAGCGTCACGCCCGAACAGGCGAGCGCCACCACGAACGGCAGGTGCAATTGACCGTAGACCGTATAGGTGATGAAGCCGCCGAACACGTACATCTGGCCGTGCGCAAAATTCAACACATTCATCAGCGCGAAGATCAGCGTCAGGCCGAGCGCGATTAGCGCGTACTGGGCGCCGAGATAAAGGCCGTTCACGATGACTTGTGTCATGCGCAATCCCGTTTGAAAGGCGCGGACGATCCGCGGAGCGGCAGCCTCGGGTGAGCAGGGGCAGAGTGGGCGGCAAGCGAGGGGCGAACGATCTCGCTCGCCGCCAGGTTCTAATGACGTTCAGCCGGCCGCCCGGCTTAAGGCCGGCGCCGGCCACCACGGATCAATCGACATCGGCGATGAACAGCGTCTCGAACTTGCCGTTCTTATATTCGGTGACGACAAGGGGCACCGCGAGTTGGCGCTTCTGGCCGAACGACGAGGCGCCGACATAATGCAGCATCTTCTCGCCCTTGACGTAGGGGTTCGGGGCCGAGAAGCCGTCGATGGTCTTCTTGTACTCGGCGATATCGTCGATCGCCTTGGGGTTCGCCTTCAGCGTGTCGATGATGTATTGCAGTGCGTAAATCTTGGTGTTCGACTCGTCGTTGTATTCGCCGAACATCTTGGTGTAGCGCGCGATGAAGTCGTCCATCGTCTTGGAGCGGATCTCCGCAGTCGAGGCGCCGCCGACCGAGATGAAGCCGTTGGCGAGGTCGCCCGCGCCTTCCTCGAGCACCTTGGCGTCCTGCGCGGTTTCGGCCGAAAGCAGTCCCTGATAGCCGAGTTCGCGCGCGGCGCGGATCAACAGTGGCGCGTTGGCCGGCGAGACGCCGGAGAGCACCAAGAGATCAGGCTTCAGCTTGACGATCGGCGTCAGCACCGGTGTGAAGTCGCGGGTGTCGTTCTGGTAGGTGTCCTTGTCGGCGACGACCTGCAGGCCGAGCGCATGCGCGGCCGCGACGCCGCCGTCGCGCTGACTGAGCGGATCGGATTCATTGGCCGCGACGAAGGCGATCGTCTTCACGCCCTTGTTGTCGTGCAAATATTTGTAGATCGCCGGGCCCGACTGATAGTTCGCGACCATGCCGAGCACCGCGTTGCTGGCAGGCTTGGTATAGAGCGCCTTCGGGAAGGCGTAGGGGAAGTAGATGATGCCTTTGGCTTCCGCCACCGGGCGCACGGCGGCCGCGCCGTCGTCGACATTCGGCCCCACCACATAGTGGATGCCTTCCTGAGCCATCTTTTCCATGCCGGCGATGGCGCGCTTGGGATCCTTCTGGTCGTCGAAGGTCACGATCTTAATGTCGTAGGTGCGATCGCCGATCTTGACCCCGCCAGCCTCGTTCCATTGCGCCGCGAGGGTCTGCATCGAGCGCACGTTCGAGGTGCCCCAGGCCGCAGCGGGACCGCTGGTCACGCCGACGAAGCCGATCTTCAATTCGGTGTTCGCCGCCTGCGCCGGCAGTGCGCCTCCGGCCATCAAGGTCAGCATCGAGGCCCCGAACAGAGCCGATTGCACAGCAGAATACCTACTCATCATCGCACGTCTCCTCCATTGAATGAACCAGCGCCCGACAGTCCGGGTATCTCCCCCCGTCGCCAAATCTTGGGCGGATCAGACGCGCGCGCCTTGTGATTGTCAACAATCAACAGGATTTCGTGTACAATGCAGGGAAGGGCGCCACTGATGAAGCGTCCCGATTGACCTTCGACCAATCTTGGGAGCAGAGCGGCTTGTTTGATATTGAGCAGGATTATCCGCGCGATCTGATCGGTTATGGCCGCGACCGGCCGCGGCCCGTTTGGCCGCGCGAAGCCCGCGTCGCGGTGCAGTTCGTCATCAGTTATGAGGAAGGCGGCGAGAACTGCGTCCTGCATGGTGATGCGGCCTGAGAAGCTTTTCTCTCGGAAATCGTCGAAGCGCAGCCGTGGTCGGGGCAGCGGCACGTCAACATGGAGTCGATCTACGAATACGGCTCCCGCGTCGGCTTCTGGCGGTTGTGGCGGATGTTCACCGAGCGCAACATGCCGGTCACGGTCTACGGCGTCGCCTCCGCCATGGCGCGCAACCCGCAGGCGGTGGCGGCGATGAATGAGGTCGGCTGGGAGATCGCCAGCCACGGCCTGAATGGATCGACTATCGTGATCATACGCACAAAAGTCCGAATTGAATTTTCTTACGCTGCTCCGCGTCCATCATGCTCGGATACCACGCCGAATTCATCGCCTGGTTCGCGACCAAGGTATTCCAGTCGTCGTAATTTGAGCCGGCCAGGTGCTTCAGTTGAGGGTCATGCTTCTGAAGCGCTTGGGGCGGCGGACAGTGCGCCACTGGTTCCATTGTCGCCGCATTGTTTTTAGTTGTCATCGTTGTCCTCTTGTCTATTCCTCGAACGTTTAACCGTTCCGTACGGGCTACGCCCTATGGTAGACTATATGTGTGCCCTAGATTGATACCGGGACCACCACCGAAACAGTCCTCACGGTATCAATTGAAGGCACCGTGAGGCTGCTGTTGCATCGTTTCATGCGACACGGTGGCTCTGATTTGATACCGTGACGGGATATTTTGATACCGCGTTTTGTTTTTCGCGGCCCCAGCCCATGAACTTTTTGCTGGGCAGGTCTCCAGTAACATCGCAGCTCCACCAAGTCAGACGCCATTCGCTGGCGTGCAGTGCCTTCAGGTTGAATGCGCCTTTGGTCATGCAGTCGATGAACCCGCGTTCCTGGAGTTCGACGAACGCGCGCGCGGCGGTCCCCCGAGCAATGTTGCACCGCTCGGACGCCCGGCGAATCGAGAGCCCCAATCTGCTGTTATTCATACCATCGTGGCCCCTTGCGATTTCGAGAAGCACCGCACGGGCTTGGCAACTCAGTGAAAGGTATGCGGGAGAATCCAATAGCCATTGATAGAGCCGCGCATGGGATGCATCGAGGCGCTTGTTGAGCCTACGGCGTTTGACCATGACGCACCCCCTCGCCTTGAAAGCCGTCCGTGGTCGTTCGCGGGCTTGGGTGGGGGTTGGCCGATCTGTCAGCTGCTTTCGAATACTTCACAGGCGACGAACGGGTTTGCGCTGGCCTAATCAGGTCTGGCGCTGCGGCCGATAGTGCGGTCAACGTCGGCAACCGCCCCGTAGAGGCGCTGCCGCGAGAGCCAATGAAGGTCGTCCATGCGTTGCACGATTCCTACCACAACCGGCACGTGGTGGCGTCGCGCAAGCTGCTCAAGCGAGAAAATGGACCACCGGAAAGGATCTTGCGACGGCGGCAAAGGCAAATACGACCGAGCGATGGGCCACGTTGCTGGCAACCAGCCTCTCGATGACTCTAGAGACCAGTCCCGTCTCCTTCACCTCCACAAACAGTTCAAGGTCAGTCGGCGAAAGAAGCGACAGTGCCGCATCGAGGGTAAGCGCATTCTCGACATGACGCGGCGGGTCGTGTGACACCACCAATGTGTCGGAATCCGCTGCAAGGCAGACGTCGAATTCGACACCAGATATTCTGCCATCACGGGCGGCACGTGCGAACGCGGCGAGCGAGTTTTCACCCCGACCCGCGGACCATCCACGATGCGCAATAAGCTTCATGACGAGGTCCGTAAAGCCGAGCTGCGCGCCATGTAATCTCCCCGTAGAGAGAAATGTCAATCCGCGGCCACGACGTTGACCCCTGTAGCGAACGGCACAGCCTTCCATGTCGGCTTCTGTCGGGCCACGATCGCACGGTGGTAGTGGCGCTGCCAATTTTCGCGGTTTAGTGTAGCGCCGGCAGTGGGCAGGAAGCGAATTGTCTCGTAGGAACTTGCCCGGTCGAAGCCGAGTAGCGACGTGGCGTCTCGCGTTCAGCAATCCTTCAGAACTGCGCGTTTCAAAGCCGGAAAATCATAGATGACGGCGGTCGCTCTCGTTGCCCGACGATGACGAGGCATCACCATGAACCGGCACACCAGACGGGCCTCTGTCAGATCAATTCGGCACAGCGATCTGATCACGTACCTGGTCGCCGCCGACGCGCCGCTCGACGGTCATCCGCTGCTGCGCAACGCACTGTCGTACTGGCGCAGCAACATCCAGCAGCGGCGACCGTTCTGCCCGGCATGCAAAGCAAACTATGCCGATGATGCGCATCCTAGTGCGTTTTTGTTTGCGACAACAGCGGTCGCGCCGACATCAGCCAGCGTCTCGGCGTTCTGCGACCAGTGCTGGGATGATCTGCCGCCCGACGTGATCGAGCGCGAGGCAGCGCGGGTGCTGCGGCACCTGATCCCCGGCGGATGGTTTCTCGATCATCAGGACACGCGACGATGAAGCCGGACACGGTGGCCAGATGACGAGGATCAGCGAGCGATGCTGGCACGAAGTGGTTTATAACTATTTCGGCTTACTGCGGCCAATCCTTGTAGAGCATGATCCCGACCATGATCATTGAGCCGACTGCGACCACCACCGAGCAGATCACCGGCAACTCTTCGAGCACGGCGACAACGCCCGCCCGCCCGCTAAGAGTTCTCTTCATATGCGCGAAACGCCAGCCTGCCACACCCATTCGGAAACTCCGTTTGGCCCCCAGCAGCGGCGGTCTAACTCTATCAACGCAAGCGCTCGCCTGACTATAGCCAATTCGGGTGTACCCTTGGATCAAGGTGAAGAAACCCTTCAGCCCTATTGTCAGGGCGAGCGCTGTTTCTGCGGCAAGGCCCGTCGCGCACAAGGTCGAGGAAACGATCTTCTCCGACAACCCGCTGCCGATCCGCCACCCGCTCACGAGCTACATCTGGTGCAGCGCATCGGGTTAACATGCGGTGCCGGTCGACGGTCGAGGCAGGAGAACGCCCGCCAACATGTTGGCCAGAGACGAGCGCGATCATTTTCTGCGCGCGGCTGCAGATCGTTACTGCGTTGGGATGTCAGACCGTGCTGCAGCGGCGATGCTGTACACCAAGCTCCGTCGATACCGGGAAGGTGCGTGGCGACGTGATCGGGCAGAAGCACTGTGCCCGGCTCGACATCGAGGCACCATCAACGAGTTGATGTGGTGCGTGCTGAGGGTCCGCAACAGGCTGGTGGGTGAGAGGCTGATCCGGGCGGTGCTGGCGCGGCGGTAGATCTTCCCACCCTGGGAAGTTTGCCGACCCCTATTCCCTGCCCACGCCGGATGCGATGTTGATCCACTCAACATCGAGATGGTGGAGGCAACCATGGCAGCAGGATTTGAACCAGCAACAGCGGCGAGTTTTGGGCAGTCGGGGTCCATACAAACCCGCGCGGGTTTCGACGTGATCGGACTGCTCCCGGTGCATGCTGGCGAGCGACTTCGCCAGCTTCGCCAGAAGTCCCGTGATGCGCATTCGCTCCTGCCGGAATTTGCTGATCGCCTAGCGGCGAACACGGCGCGGGGCGATGCCGAGCGGTGGGTACAAAGACTGCTCGCCCCCCGATCGGAGAACGGGTTCAATATGCGCGAGGACGAACCCGCAAGTCGTCCAAGCGCGACAAGAGCTTGAGAAGCTGGCTGACGAAGCACGAAGGCTGGCAGAGCTGGATCAGGTGAGGTCAGAGGCGTGGCAGTCGGCATCGCGCGTGGTGCAGGCGGTCGAGCAGTGGCGAGAGATGGCCGACCCGGCAACACCGTGCTGGAGGACTTCAGCGGCCCGGAGCCGAAGCTGCTCAAGAATGAAGACCTTCTTTCCGGTCTGGACAGGGTGCGCCAACGCGGTCGAGAGATGAAAGCCGACCTACATCGCATCCAGAGCGCGCCGTACCCGTCGAGCTACGCCAAGCAGCGGATGCGCGCACAGATCGAGGCTTTGGCGATGAGCGGTGCGCCGGATGTCTCGAACCTGACCGAGAATGACCGAGAAATCGCTTGGCCCACACAGATGCTGCGATCTGAGGTCCACAACACCCCAATGCCGCGTTCGCTGAAACATATGATCTGCTTCCATTGATCGCTTGGAAGCCGACGACGCCACAGCCCTCACGCACGAAGCGCGCCAGCAGCAGGAAGCCGAGGTGATGGGCGACTTGTTGGCCTGTGAGCGCGACGAGAGCTGGCTTGTGTGGCGCGGAATGGAGGAGCGGTTGCCGGTCGAGCATCGAGCCGACTGTTCACCGCTGGCGATCTTGCAATGCCGGCTCGAAACGGCTCCGGCGGTCAACGGACGCGGAACGTCGCCGATGCATGCCTTCGACATCGTCGGCCTGCGGCGGTGAACATGGGTCGTGCTGCCGGGGGCTGCTTCCTGCTCCCCCAGCGCACGGGCGCGGGACACCTGTTTGTCGGCGGGCCGTCCCGCAGAACCCGCGCCATCTGGCACATGCTGCTGGACGGCGTCAGGGCTGCCACCTCGCTGGCGCAGGGTGTGCCGCCCGATCCGGCATTATGGATGGTTTGCTTATGCCGATGACTTCGTCATCGGCTTCGAGCACCATAGGCCAACGGCGTCGCGCCGCTCAGTACGAACGGTACCCGTCCGGGCAAACGTAGTTGCCGTAGGCGTCGTAGCCGCAGCCGCCGCGGTAGTAGGACCCCGCCGCAGCGGCACCGACCGCAGCCGCGCCCACTGCCGCGGCACCGACACCGTAACCGCGATAGCCGTAGCCGCGATAGGCCCCTGCACGGTATGCGCCCCCATAGCCGTAGCGCCCTCCGCGCACAGCGACGGCGCCACCGCGGTATCCCCGAGCTGCGACCGCGCCGCCGCGGTAGCCTCCCGCTCGCACGGCTCCGCCGCCGTGAAAACCTCCAGCGCGCATGCCGCCCCCGCGGCGGGCGAAGGCGTCGTCGGGTTGGAAGGTGACCAGCAGCATGGCTGCGGCTGCTGAAGCTATGAGAATTCGACGCAACATCAGCGTACTCCTTCTTCGAGAGAGGAAGCCGCGGACACCTACGCATCGCGCCGAACCGCGGGTCTGTCCGAAGACTCGGCAGGCCACCGTCAAGTAGGTGAACACCGTCTCGACAGGTGATGGTTTGCGGTCGGCAGGGCTGGGCCAATGCTGCGGTCGCATCCACAATCAGCCGGGGCGCCGACTGCTGGGAAGGCTGCATTGGGTCGGAAGCCGACTTCCACAGGAATGTCCGCCGATGGTGGCGAAGCAAAGCAGAACGGGCAATCGCGCTTTGATTAGGATCTATTACTCAGCCGGTCCAGACGTAGTCGCTGGCGTTGGTCTGTCAGACGCCACGCCGCCAGATAGGATACGACCAACGCGGACAGTCCGCTGCCACCGGACAACAGGAACATCAGCAAGATTTGATATTTGATAGCCTCGAGAGGATCGAGACCCGCTAGAATTTGTCCCGTCATGATTCCCGGCAGCGTCACAATTCCTGCTGCCGACATTTGATTGATGATGGGTAACAGGCCTCGCCGGATGGCTTCGCGCACCAGCGGCGCGATCGCTTGGCGATAGGCTTCACCGAGCGACAGTCGTGCTTCTATTGCCTGTCGCTCGCGGTGGACCGACCCTAGAAAACTATCCAGCGACAAACTGGCGGAATTCAGAACGTTGCCGAGAATGATGCCCGCCAGCGGGATCGCATAGCGTGGATCGAACCATGGCTGCGGCCGAATCGCCGTCGTCAAGGCAAGGATCGCCGTGACGAAGGTGGCAAAGCCGACACTGACAAACCCGATCGCGAGGTTTGTATGGCCCCTGAACCGGCGCTCCGGTCGGGCCGCCACCTCGCGCGCGGCGAGGAGGATCATGACGACAACAAGGAGCAGGGTGGCTGCTCGGTCGTTCACGGAAAAGATGAAACGCAG
>WNFF01007598.1_pt1 | contig 13094 bp, 5 predicted proteins | sample 5400441 | NCBI WGS metagenome assembly WNFF01 (sample SAMN13153345, study PRJNA577476) | soil metagenome | isolation source: 120 cm saprolite under Douglas fir tree site 2 hole 3 replicate 1 | place: USA:California | collected 2015-04-18
CCCGCCGTCCGCAAGACAAGTGAGAGGGGTGTTACGCGCTCGACCGCCACATCGACGGTGCCTGGCATGCCATGCTCCAGCTTTCCGCGAAAACCCGAAGCTGGTTGAATCTCGAATTCCACGCGGACATTGCCTTCGCGAATTTCGGCCGCGACCTGAGAAACCTTTGCCGGCACAGCGCCAAACTCCGCCCATGGAAAACCATCGAGTCGCATTCTTGCCAGCTGTCCCGGCTGGATTCGCCCAAACGCTGCATTGGCGGGGAACTCGGCCGCAACAAAGAGCCGCCCCGAAGGAACGATGGAAGCCAGCCTTTCGCCCGGTTGAACAACCGCGCCTGTCCGCAGGATCGCAGTCTCTCCAATACGCCCTTCCACGGGTGCGCGGACTTCCCTTCGCTCGATCTCGTAGTTCGCGCGATCCATTCCTGCGTTCAACGTATTCCGTTGTGTCGCGAGCGACGCGATCTCACCCTGGAGCCGCGCTATGCGGACATCCCGTTCACGCTCCCGGGTGAGCTGCTCTTGCGGGATCCGGCGCGCCGCGCTTTCCAATGCGGCCACTGCCGCGCGCTGCCTGTCCAACTCTGCCGCAGCCTTTTCGACATCACGCTCCGGTGCGAGTCCTTCGCGTTGAAGCCTCTGCATTCGGGTCAGCTCGGCTTTGGCATACTCAACGGTCGCCCCCGCTTCGCGAACCCGATTCTGCGCCTCTTCGGCACTGAGGGCGGCGGTACGTTGCTCTTCAAGGCGGGCTTTCTCCTCGTCGCCGATTTGCGCGCGCAATCGTTCAACTTCGGCCCCCAATCCTCCGGCAGCCGCCTGCTGCTGGCGCAATTGCAATTGGTCCGGAACTGGATCGATCTTTACAAGCACTTCGCCGCGGTGAACGACCTGCCCCACGCGAAGACTTGTCTGTACCACACGACCAAGAAGAGGCGATTCCACGGGGTAGGTGGCGCTGTCGAGTTCCACGCGGGCTCTTGGCGAAACCTCGTACAACGTGATTTGCGCCCAGCTAGCCCAGCAAAACCAAGCGCTCAACAGGGCGACCGCACAACCGATAGTCCAAGCTTGATGGTGGCTGCGATCGGATAACAACCGGGAATACGTGCGACCGAATGCTGTTTTCATCTCAATCTTCCTCAGAGGGGGTCCGCGACAAGGATTCGGACCCAGCCGCGGGCCGCCCAGGGTTAACGAACAATAGTGTTGTGGTTGCTGGCGAGCGCTCCAGCCTTGACTTTGGTCTTCACGTTCATGGTTGTTCTCCTTTCGTAGAGTTTGGGATCCGAACTAAACTGCATGCCACCAGGGTTAACGGACGATGGTGTTGTGGTTGCTGGAGAGCGCTCCAGCCTTGACTTTGGTCTTCACGTTCATGGCGATTCTCCCTTCGTAGAGTTTGAGTCCCGCGCCGAAGCACGGGCCCACACGGTTAACGAACGATGGTGTTGTGGTTCGATGCGAGCTGTCCTGCCTTGACTTTGGTCTTCACGTTCAGGGCTATTCTCCTTTCGTAGAGTTAGGGGCCCGAGCCGAAGCTCGCGCCGCCGGGGTTAGCGAACGATGGTGTTGTGGTTCGAAGCGAGCTGTCCGGCCTTGACTTGCGTCTTGATTTTCATCTTTTGTCTCCTCTCAAAGTCTTGTCGAGGTGTTTCCCTCTGTCTCTAACAGCGCAAAACAGCGGCGAATCTACTCATCTGTGCCAAAACAAACTGCGGGGGTAGCAGGAATTGCCCTAATTTGCTGGTTTTTCATGGGGGGTTTCCCATTTGACAGCGGAAATAAGTGCCGCTACCCTTCGCGTACAGGGACGTCGCCCATTTTCCAGAACTCCAATGGAGAACCAACCCCCAAGCCAAGTCACGCAGTTGTTGCAGGTATGGCGGGATGGTGACCGCAACGCACTCGACGCCTTAGTGCCTCTTGTTTACAAGGAATTGCGTCGAGTGGCCCATTTTCAACTGCGGAACGAACGGCCAAACCACTCGTTACAGAGCGCCGCTCTGGTAAACGAGGCCTACCTCCGTCTAGTCGGGCTGAGCCGGCCTCAGTGGGAAAGCCGGACCCATTTCTTTGCGATAGCCGCCCAACTCATGCGTCAGATCTTGGTCGACTACGCCCGTCGCCGCGGTGCAGCGAAACGTGGCGCGAGTGTCCCCAGGCTCTCCTTGGAGGACGCCACGATGGCGCCGCCAAAAAAGGGCCTCGACATCGTGGCCCTCGATGATGCCCTGAAAGATCTCGCCAAAATCGACGCCCGTCAAAGTCGAGTTGTGGAATTGCGTTTTTTTGCCGGCCTTTCCTTGGAGGAAATCTCTCAGGTTATGGAAATTGCCCCGGCGACCGTCCAACGGGACTGGACGGCGGCTCGCGCATGGCTGCATCGGGAAATGTCGAGGAATTCCCGCGTATGAGTACAGCGCGCTGGGAGCGAACGAAGCAGATTTTAGAAGAAGCGCTTCGGGTCACGCCGGAGCGGCGGCCAGAATATCTGGAGCTGGTTTGCGGCGCAGATCATGAAATGCGCGCCGAAGTGGAGTCTCTGATCTCTTCTCACGAAGAAGCCGGAAGCCAGTTTCTGGGTGCTGCCGCTCCGGAACTTCTGGAGTTGGCAACTTCGCGTGCCACCACGGACCCGCTCGTGGGCCTGACGGTGGGGCACTATCGGATTTGCGAGAAGCTCGGTGGCGGGGGCATGGGCGTCGTTTACAAGGCCGAGGATGTAATCCTGCACCGGTTTGTCGCCCTGAAGTTTCTGCCCGATGACGTCGCCAAAGACCCCCAAGCGTTGGCCCGATTCCAGCGGGAGGCACAGGCGGCCTCCGCACTCAATCATCCTAATATCTGCACCATCCATGAGATCGGCCAGCAAGACGGCCATCCATTCCTGGTCATGGAATTTTTGGACGGCGTAACGCTGAAGCATCGCATCGCCGGAAAGCCCGTGGAGAATGACGTTTTGCTCAGTCTGGCGATTGAGATTGCGGATGCCCTCGATGCCGCTCACGCCAAGGGCATCGTGCACCGCGACATCAAGCCCGCCAACCTTTTCGTCACCGAGCGAGGACACGCCAAGATCCTGGACTTTGGGCTGGCGAAGGTCACCCCTGCGGGCGGTTCGTCGAGGAAGGCTGCTGCCGCTAGCACGCAGACCGGGACGCTGGACGAGGAGCATCTGACCAGCCCAGGCACAGCGCTAGGCACCGTCGCTTACATGTCTCCGGAGCAAGTCCGCGCCAAGGAATTGGACGCGCGCACGGATTTGTTTTCCTTCGGGGCAGTCCTCTATGAGATGGCCACTGGTGCGTTACCGTTCCACGGAGAAAGCTCCGGAGCCGTTTTCAACGCCATTCTAGAACGCGATCCAGTGCCTGCGGTGCGCCTCAACCCGGAAGTTCCGGCTGAATTGGAGCGGATCGTAAACAAAGCGCTGGAAAAAGACCGCGACCTGCGCTACCAGCACGCGGCCGACATTCGCACCGACTTGCAGCGCCTGAAACGCGATACAGAGTCAGGACGACTTTCTGCCACCGCGGGAACGAGTGCGCCATCCACGGTTGCGCCTCGTACGCGGATGTCGGCCATCTCGGCGGTAGTGCTCGTCATCGTCGCCGCTGTCAGCGTCGGCCTTTACAGATATCGCTCGCCTCGGGCCATCCCGTCGAATGGCCGCGACGCATTGGTCGTGGCTGAGTTCGCGAATGCAACTGGCGACTCCGTTTTTGATGATGCCTTGCGAGAAGTTGTAATGACGGAACTGGATCTTTCTCCCGTCGTTGAGGTCGTCGATGATGACCGTGTGTCAGAGCTACTTCGTTCCCTGGGACAGGCCCCCGATGCGCGGGTGACTCCTGATCTTGCCCGGCAAGTTTGCGAGCGCGGCAAGGCTAAATTGCTGACCGACGGTGCAATCAAACCACAAGGCAGCGCTTATACGATCGAGTTAACGGCCCTGGATTGCGCCAGTGGGCGCGTTCTATCTCACGAGCAGGCTGAATCAAAGAACATCGATGAGGTACTGACGACCGTCAGCAGACTCGCAGCGACCACCCGCTTACGACTCTCGGGAACGGCTGGAAATGCGGCGATGGACCCGGCTCCTCTATCCACCTCGTCTGTAAAAGCTTTCAAGGCGTACCTCACGGGCTACAAACTCATGCAAAGCCAGCCTATGCAGGCTTTAGCCATGTTGGAGAGAGCTACGCAGCTTGATCCCGACTTCGCGGATGCTTGGTTTTTCCTTGGGGGCGCCCATGGTCACCTCGGTGAGACGCGACAGAAGAGTGAAGATCTCAAGCGTGCGTTCGCGCTCAGGAACAGGGCCTCGGGAGGCGAGAGGCAACGGATTGAAGCCGTGTACTACCTTGAAGTAACGGGGGAAGTTTACAAGGCGATCGACGTACTGCGCGCATGGGAAGGTTTGGAGCCGAACCAGTTTCCACCACACAACCTGCTCGGGCTAGCCTACGCTGAGCTCGGTCTGTTCCAGAAGGCAGCCGATGAATACCGGCTGACCCTGGCTCTGGCTCCCCAACTGCCGCTCCCTTATTGGAATCTGGAAGCGGCACTCCGGGCAGCGGGGCAGTACAATCAAGCAGAAGCCGTGATGCGCCGTGCCCAGGACAGGAAGTTTCAGGGCTGGTTACTCCACCGCGAGCTTTACCAATTGGCCTTGCTCCGCTCCGATGCAGCAGGCCTCGAACGAGAACAGGCATGGTTGGCACAGAATGCGGATGATCCTCTCGTTGTTGGGACGCAGGCCAGAATTGATTTGCTCGCAGGTAATTTGAGCCGAGCGCGCCAGCGCACCCAGCACGCCGTCAACATGGCGCTGGAGTCGAACCTTAAAGAATTCGCTGCAGACATGTTGTTAACCCAAGCGAGTGCAGAGGCTCTGTTCGGCGAATCCACCCAAGCGCGGCACACGGTCGCAGCCGTGGTTAAGCTCGCGGATTCAAAGGAGAAAAAAGCGGTCGCGGCGCGCGTGATGGCGCTTGGCGGCGAGGGTTTGGAAGCGAAGCAAGTCATGGATCGCCTCGTGCGAGAGAATCCGTCTGACACGCTCCTCAACGCAGTAGATGCACCCTTGGTTCAAGCTGCATCGCAGCTGGGAAGCGGACAGCCAGACCGGGCATTGCGCAGCTTAGAGCCCGTCAAACCGTATGAATTCGGAACACATGCCGGCTTGCTCCCTACCTATCTTCGCGCCATGGCATATCTCCAATTGCGAAGAGCGGAAGAGGCTGCCACCGAATTCAGAGCGGTGTTGGACCATCGAGGCGTCGCGCCGATGTCAACAATATGGGAGCTGTCGAACCTAGGTCTCGCTCGTGCCTATTCCTTACAAGGCGACACAGCCAAAGCCGGCATCGCATATCAGGACTTCTTCACCCTCTGGAAAGACGCTGACCCCGACATTCCCGTCCTGAAACAAGCCAAAGCTGAATATGCGAAGTTTTTGTAGCGGAAGTTGACCCAGATTGGTTGAAAGGAGCGGCTCTCGAAGGACTGCACGTTACGCGACCTGGACCGCGGCCCGGGCTTGGCTGTATCGGAAGATTTCCAAGAGAGCTAGGACATGAGTTCGGAACGCTGGGAGCGGACCAAGGAAATCCTGGAGCAAGCGCTGCGGATAGCGCCGGAACGACGCCAGGCGTATCTGGACTCCGCTTGTGGGGCGGATGCCGAACTGCGCGCCGAAGTGGAGTCTCTGATCTCTTCTCACGAGGAAGCCGGGAGTCAGTTTCTGGGAGCCGCCGCGCCGGAAGTTCTTGATCTCGCGTCGGGCCTTTCCTCGGCTGCCTCCCGCGCGGGTCAGTGCGTTGGTCCCTACAAGATCGTCGAGGAGATTGGCCGGGGCGGCATGGGAGTGGTCTACAAGGCCGAAGATACGCGGCTGCACCGCTTCGTGGCCTTGAAGTTCCTTCCCGAAGATGTCGCCAAGAATCCCCAGTCGCTAGCCCGTTTCCGGCGCGAGGCCCAGGCCGCCTCAGCGTTGAACCATCCCAACATCTGCACAGTGTATGACATCGGGGAGTCGGAAGGGCGCGCCTACATCGCCTTGGAATATCTGGAGGGTAAGACACTGAACCGCACGATTGCGGGGAAGCCGGTCGCCCTGGAGGCCATGCTCGACTTGTCGATCGAGGTTGCCGACGCACTGGAGACGGCTCATGCCCAGGGCATTGTGCACCGCGACATCAAGCCCGCCAACATCTTTGTTACTTCGCGCGGCCACGCCAAGATTCTCGACTTTGGCCTGGCCAAGGTCGGCGCAGAGAGGCATCACGCAGGCAGAGAGCCAGAGACCGTGGCAGCGACAGAAATGGACGTGCGGAATCTGACGAGTCCGGGGACGGCCATGGGGACGGTGGCGTACATGTCCCCGGAGCAGGTTCTGGGGCGGGAACTGGATGCGCGCACCGATCTCTTCTCCTTTGGAGTGGTGCTGTATGAGATGGCGACGGGGGCGTTACCGTTCTCGGGGCAGACCTCGGGCGCGGTGTTTGATGCGATTCTGCACGGCACAGCGGTGGCGCCGGGCCGGCTGAATCCTGTGTTGCCCGCGGAATTGGAACGGGTGACGAACAAGGCTCTCGAGAAAGATCGCGACCTGCGCTACCAGTCAGCTGCCGACCTGCGGACGGACTTGAAGCGGCTCAAACGCGATACGGATTCGACACGACTTTCGGCCGCCGCGGCAACGAGCACGCCACGCAGAGTTGCGCCGCCCATGCGGACTTGGGCCATCTCGGGTGTGGTGCTTGTCATCGTGGCCGCTGTCAGCGTCGGCGTGTACAGGCGCGTAAGCTCAGCGTGGTGGCTTGCTCATAGTCCGGAGCAACCACATCAATTCAAGCAGCGCAGACTGACCGCCAACCCGCCCGACCTCGGCTTAACGTCTGCCGCCATTTCCCCAAACGGCAAATATCTAGGTGGCAGCGATCGACAGGGCATCCATCTTCAGTTCATCGAAACGACTGAGACCCAAGACGTTCGATTCCCCAACGGTGTCCAAGTAGGACGCGCTTTCTGGGACTTCGTTGCTTGGTATCCGGACTCCACTCGCTTCCTGGCTCGCCTCGCCCTTCCCGGCAGACCAGTGAGCTTGTGGTCCGTCCCCGTTCTCGGCGGCGCGCCGCAGGAGCTGGTCGAGGATGTCTACGACGGATATGGCATCTCCCCCGATGGTTCTACCATTGCGTTTTCCAGAGCGCCGAGTGCTTTCGGGGGGCGTGAAATTTGGTTGATGGGACCCCAAGGAGAATCGCCACGCAAGTTGCTCACCGCGGGCGATCAGTCCGGATTCATGGGCATTGCTTGGTCACCAGCGGGAAACCGGATCGCGTATGGCAACGTGCATCAGCAGGGTGAGGCAACCACTGTGTCGGTCGAGACTTGCGATTTGAATGGGGCCAACAAAACGATCATCCTGTCCGACGACAAACTTGATGAGTTCGCGTGGGTCCCGCCAGGGCGCCTCATCTATTCGCGAGACGTCGAAGACTACAGCTCTGACTATCAGGCGGAGAACCTGTGGGACCTCAAAGTTGACGTGCGAACGGGAACACCACAAGGAAAGGCGCGCAAGCTAACGGACTGGTCCGGATTCTACGTTTCTCATCTTTTCGCAACGAGCGACGGAAAGCACCTTTCGTTCCTGCGGAGTACTCGCCACGGCTCTGTTTTGGTTGGAGACGTGGCCAAGAACGAAAACCGGCTGGCTAACCCTCGTCGGTTGACAATGGATGACCACTTCAACCTTCCGCTGGCCTGGACCGCAGATTCCCGCCAAGTGATTTTTTCTTCGCGGCGTACGCAGGTCCTGCAAATTTACAAGCAAGCCCTGGACGGAAGCCCTCCTCAAATGATCACCCACGCACCCACAATGGACTTCGGAAACGCACGACTGGCTCCCGACGGTGCTTCGTTGGTCGTGTTGGGTCAGCAGCGCGGTTCAGACAAGTGGGGACTCTATCGTGTAGCGGTAGACGGCGGTGTCCCTGAACTTCTCTTTGAGACAGATGGCCTCAGCGACGGTGATTATCGCTGTGCAAATCTGCGTGCTAACCTTTGCGCCTATGGTGAGAACACTGCCGATCGAAGAAACCTGATCGTCACGTCTTTCGACTTGGCCTCTGGCAAGGGCAAGGAATTGCTAAGCATTCCCGTCGAACCGTGGGCCCGCTATCATTGGGGACTATCCCCGGATGGCTCTCAAGTCGGCATCCTCAAGAGAGCATGGGGCGAAAATCAGATTCGCTTTTTTCCGGTACGCGGCGGTGAAGCTCGCACGATCACGGTCAAGGGCTATGCCCAACTTATCTCGTTTGACTGGGCACCCGATTCAAAATGCGTGTTTGTGGGAACGTCTGGCCCCGGCGGTGCTACGCTGCTGCGCATTGGCTTGGATGGCGACGCCCAACCCATTTGGCAGCAGCCTCAACCCTTTAATATCTGGGGCATCCCTTCTCCTGACGGTCTCCACCTCGCCATGTTTGGCACCAGCTCCGATGCAAACGTCTGGATAATTGACGATTTTTGATTTGGCAAGGGATCAGCGCAAAACTACAGCTTTCCGCCCGACAAAACGTGGTGTACTAAGTGTTCTTGATCGTGGGTCTTTCGCGGTCCGCTTTGCGTGGGGTTTTCCGCTCACCCGTTCTGCAGGCTGTCCCGCAGCGAATACGCCGATCCCGAACGAATGGTCGCCACACGGAAGTTATCCCGAAACGACGTTGTGGGACATCACATACAATGTCGATTGGTCCCTTACAATGGCTTACGAAGTCCGGGCAATCGACCTACCAACCCTTGGGCGGAACACCGAATGTTCTTGCAGCTCCTAACTGACTGACAAATGGGAAGTTGGCTCCCCGGGTAGGATACGAGCAATTAGGAGCCATTTTCCCTTCTTTAGTTGCACCCACACCTGCGCCCACGCGTCTTCTTCAGAATCGGGGTGTACTGCCTCTGTGGCAACCATGCTGACTTTGCTGGTCGTACCATTCAGTTTGAAATTAATTCGCTCCGCCGCCTAACCAGCACGAGGTTGCAGTTCCCGGTCGTTTCCGAGTAGCCGACTATCGGGGAGTCGTGCCATCAATGACCACAAGGGCGTTTCGGCTTTACCGGACGCGCGCAGAACTCCGCGCCTCCGTTCACTCCTCGCCGAGAACGCGCATCCGGTAAAGCACTAGCGTTTATCGGTACTAATCCGACCGGCGAATCGATAGTGTCCGGCTTGCCCGTCAGCGCGCTTGCAACATCCTCCAAGCCGATCTTCACGGGGCAAAGCAGATTTCACTCTCAGAGTCAGCCTATTGCACACGCACCCGCAGCTAGTGAGGTCTCGTGTCGGCATAGATGCGTTGCTTGAAGTCTTGACAAACCAAGGTTCGGCCGCCCAACAGCTCCTGGCCATTCTGGGCCGCCCGTATTTCGTTGGCGTCCTTGCAAAGGATGTGACCAAGTTCGTGGGTTACCGCTTGCTCAAGCAAGATCCTGTCCACCGTGCCAAACATCAGGATCAATTCTGCGCGACGGCGGCCGAACGCGGAAAATAGTGCTTCCTCGAAAACGGTAGTTCTGCTCTCCAGTACCGAAAACGCCGGGCTACCTGGGACTCCGCCCAAACTGCGCACCAGGTCAGTCCATTCATCGGAGGACGCTAGCACAAAGTTCCACGAGCCAAGATTTATGACCGGATAAGTTCGAAGGATCGGCCGCAGCGTTATGGCATCGCCGACACAGCGCTTTCGTGGGTATTTTTGCGTGCAGAAGAACCGGATTGTTTTGGGAAACTGATCATCCCCTTGAATCTTGACAGAAACGACTCGTAGCGTTTGGGCCTGAGCAACGCTTGCTGCGAATAGAAGAAAGATCAACCATAGAGCTTTCATGGCGGTCACCTCGGGTGATGACCGTCAAGCTGTGCTCTGCGTACTGCTACCTCAATGCAAGCGCGATGCTAATTTGAAAGTTCCACATCACGGTGCAACTTATTGATTTCACATCGAGGTAGCAGTTCGCCGGAAGAGTTCTCGAATAAGGAAACGGGTGCTAGACTCTTTGATATTAGAAGTCACGGCGGCAGCCCTAAGTTTTTTGGGCTCGAAGCTCTGAACTTCGCCATAAACGACGTACCTGATAACCCCGGCTCGAGTTCCGCGAAAGTCGTCGGGCGGCCGTGCCACATGAAATTAGTGACGGACTCCATTGCTTGGACCTAGACCCATCGATACGTCCTTTCGTTCCTTGCGCTTCGGACCATTCGAACTGTCCCTCGCATCGGGTGAATTGCGAAAGAATGGCGTCCGCCTGAAACTTTCCGGTCAAGCCATTCAAGTCCTCCTTGTCCTCACAGAGCATCCAGGGAGTATTGTCTTACGCGAAGAGCTGCAGCAAAGGCTGTGGCCGGGAAACTCCTACGGAGATTTTGAACACGGCCTGAATGCAGCCGTGAACCGTTTGCGTGAAACGCTCGGCGACTCTGCCGACTCACCCAAGTACATCGAGACGATGCCCCGCCGGGGCTATCGCTTCGTCGGCACCATCGAGCCCGGTCCACCCGATTCGAAACGAAACAGTAAAGCGAAATACGCCTTTCTCCTCAAGCACTGGACGCGCCTGGCCTTTGCCGCACTAGCTTTCGCCGCCGTAGCCGTCTTGCTCCCGCTTTGGCTGCACCGTGGAAAGCAGACCGAGGCCCTGCGGGTCGTGCCTTTGAGTACTCTTCCGGGTGAAAAGATCTCTCCTAGCTTTTCACCTGATTCCAGTCAGGTGGCCTTCGGCTGGAACGGCGAAACGCAGGGACAGGGCTTCGACCTCTATGTGAAGGTCGTCGGAACAGAGAAACCGCTGCGGCTCACCAGCCATCCGGCGGACTGGCTCGATACCGCATGGTCGCCCGACGGACGTTTCATCGCCGTGGCCCGTTTTGTCAAACAAGATCCGGGCATTTATCTCATCCCCGCTCTGGGTGGACCTGAGCGAAAACTCGCCCCGCTTGCGCTGGCACTGTTCTTCCCTGCAGATTGGATCACCTGGTCCCCAGACGGAAAGGAACTCGTCTTTGTCGATCTGGCGAACGAATCGCCTGCACGCGACGAGCTGAAACTGAAACGCCTATCGCTCGACTCGCGAGAACTCCACGCCATCGACACCGGATGCGCTGAACTCGTTGCGCCGTCCTTTTCACCACGCGCTGACTCGCTGGCCTACGTGTGTTTCGAAACCTATCACATATCCACGATTAATCTCTGGCATGCCCGTGATCGAAGTACAACGCTCGTGTACCGCACGCCGGGAGAGATCGATGGGCTGGCTTGGTCCCCTGACGGCAAGCACCTCGTCTACTCGATACGAGGTAATGGCCCCGAGGGAGCTGGTCTATATAAATTCGCGATCGCGCATCCTGATCACCAAGAAGGGCTTCTGGTGCGCCAAGACGTTTCGCACGTAGTGGCAAGTTCATCCGGAAGCCGGCTCGCCTATGTGCGAACGTCCGAGAACTACAACATATGGAAGGTGGACTTCCATAGTCGTGGACCACAAGCGCACAAACTTGTGACTTCCACACGCCATCAAAAAAGTCCCGATATCTCCCCGGACGGAAGTAAGATTGCCTTTAACTCCGATCGTTCCGGCAGCGATGAGGTCTGGATCTGCGATAGCGATGGCTCGAATGCTGTCCAGGTAACTTCTTTTGGCGGCTCGTCCACCGGATCCCCACGCTGGTCGCCCGATGGAAAGCGATTGGCCTTCGATTCGCGGGGCGCTGGCGAGGCCAACATTTACACCTTGGACATCGGCGGTATTCCTCAGAAGGTGGATACGGGAACTCACGATAACGGCGTGCCCAGCTGGTCGCACGACGGGCGCTGGATTTATTTCACGGGCGGCGCCGCAAGCTCGACGCCCACCATTTTTAAAGTGCCTCCCCAGGGCGGTGCGGCCCTCCAGATTTCGCAGAGCAACGCGATAATTCCCCAGGAATCACCTGACGGGCAGTACGTTTACTTCGTTCGGCGCATCGACGGCAAGAACTGGCTGTGGCGCGTTCGCGCCGACGGCTCCGACGAGCGACCTGTTACCGGTATGCCCGAGTTAGGTTTCGAGGCCTGGTATCCCGTGAAATCGGGCATCTACTTCATTGACAGTTCGGGGAAGGAAATCCAGTATTTCGACCTGAGCACATCTCAAATTCGACGAGTCTACGCGCTCGAAAAGCCCCCGGTACCTTTTGCCGGTGGTCTGGTCGTATCGGTGGACGAGACCTGGCTGCTCTACTCGCAGATCGATGAAATCTCCAACGACCTGATGCTGGTTGAAAACTGGCGCTAGTTTCGCATGCGCCAGGCCCACTTGCCCCCCTCAGACTTCGTTGAACACGATCACGCGATCCTTAGGAATTACATGAATGGTGACCTAACCGCAAGCTTTCGGCTTTCACGGTGCGGATTAGTCCTGAGAAGTCTTAGTGTTGTATCGGAAGCGCGAGTCAGCAAGCGGCACACACGAGCGCGGTGTGCTTGCGCGCTTTCGATACAACGACTTGAAGGAAGACGCTGGCGGTTGCGGATTCCTCGGATTCGCGGCGAAGAGATCCTCCATAACGTCGCTCCGTCTCCTGGTTTCTAGGAAACTAGATTCTCAGTCGTTCGCTCAGTGAACGAAGGCTGCCAGGCTAGAAATAGTTTGTTGAAACCATTCGGTAGTCTACCGAATGCTCTGTCGTTTTCCAACTCATTGAGAAAATTTAGGTTGGCTCTTCGACGGATGCCTGCCCACAGTCTGTAATTTGACCAGTCGAATGTGGCGAATTCTAAACACACTGTTTCCTGCTGTTTACGAGAGGATCGAATTTACGATTCTGGCCCCAAGAATAGAAGTTGCACCTAACTGCACCCAAAGTGATTTGTTATCAGCTTCAGCGTAAGGACCTGAAATCAAAGAGGAAGAATGGCTCCCCGGGCTAGATTCGAACTAGCAACCCTTCGGTTAACAGCCTTGAGACCAACTTAATCACAATTTGCCGGAGCCGAGACAAATCGAGGGGAATCAGCAAGTTCTGATCAAATGGGGCTA
>WNFF01009352.1_pt1 | contig 13093 bp, 11 predicted proteins | sample 5400441 | NCBI WGS metagenome assembly WNFF01 (sample SAMN13153345, study PRJNA577476) | soil metagenome | isolation source: 120 cm saprolite under Douglas fir tree site 2 hole 3 replicate 1 | place: USA:California | collected 2015-04-18
TGGCCGAAGGCGTGCGGGCGCGGGTGCACGATTTTGGGGAGCTCGATCATTCCTCGACGCTGGGATTGATCTCGCGGTGCGACGCCTTCCTTCGACCGACAACCGCCGACGGTGACTCGCTCTCGGTCCGGGAAGCGCTGAGTCTCGGGACCCGGTGCGTGGCCAGCGACGTCTCGGTCCGTCCGCCAGGGACGGTGCTCTTTCGCGCCACGGACTACGAGGATCTCGCGGAGAAGATCGCCCATGCGTTGAGGGAGCCGAGCCCACTGGCGGGAACGGTTGACGTCGGGCCAGCGCTTCTCGAGGAATATCGGCGCGCCTGGGGCTTGCGTCGGCTGGGGCTGTCCGGCGGCGGGGCGGTCAGCGAAACACTGGAGCTGGGTCCTCACTGACGAGGTAAGCGAAGGCAACGAACGATGTGCGGGATTGTGGGGCGAATCAATGCGGATCGGCAGAGCAGGGTGGACTCCGCCCAATTGCGCGCCGCCACCGATCTTCTCGCCCATCGCGGGCCGGACGGTGAAGGGTTCTTCCTCGAGGGAAACGTCGGGTTTGGCCATCGCCGACTGGCGGTGGTTGACCTGGCCGGCGGCGCTCAACCCCTCTGCAACGAAGACGGTTCCGTTTGGGTCACGTTCAATGGCGAAATCTACAATCATCTCGCTCTTCGCTCCGAGCTGGAGGCCGCGGGGCATCGATTCGCTACGCGCTCGGACACCGAAGTGCTGGTGCACGGCTACGAGCAGTGGGGCGATGAATTGACCTCGCGACTTCGCGGAATGTTCGCCTTCGCGATCTGGGATCGGAGAAGGCGCCGGGGCCTGCTGGTGCGCGATCGCCTGGGCATCAAACCGTTGTACTGGACAAGAGCGGGAGGCGATCTGCTCTTCGCCTCGGAGATCAAGGCGCTGTTTGCCTTCCCCGACGTTCGGCGCGCGCTTGGCGAGGCTCGAGTTCCGGAATACCTGGCGCTGAGGTACGTGCCCGGGCCCTACACCCTGTTCGATGGGATCGAAAGGGGGCTTTTCTTGTCCGGCGGCATCGACTCCACTGCGGTGGCCTGGGCGATGAAGCAGGCGGACCCGTCTGCCCTGAAGAGCTTCTCGATCGGCTTCGAGGGGGACAGCCAAGAAGAAATCTCCTTCGCCCGCGTGGCTGCCCAAGCCATCGGCACCGAGCACCGGGAAGTGACGATGTCGAGCGGGCAATTTCGCGACAGCCTGGGGGAGCTCGCCTGGCATCTCGATGAGCCGGTCTCGGACGGCGCCTGCATTCCGCTGATGCACCTGGCCAAGCGCGCCTGGGAAGAGGTGGTGATCGTCCTTTCCGGAGAGGGCGCGGACGAGCTCCTCGCCGGCTACGGAATCTACGGCAAGATGATGGCGATCGAGCGCGCTCAGGCTCTCGGGGGCCGGCCGTTCAAGGCGATCGCCGGCCTGGCGATGGATCGGGTCAGCGAACCAAAGCTCCGCAAATATCTGGCAATGGCCCGGCAGCCGATCGAGGAGCGCTACTTCGGCGTGGGCCGCGCCTTTGGAGACGAGCTGCTCTCTCGCGCCTTTGGACCCTCCGCATTGAAAAACCTGGTTTCACGCTTCGCTCCCAGTTGGCGGGCGACCCAGGGCGAGCCGACGCTGCACCGCCTTCTGTACAACGACACCAAGATCTGGCTGCCCGACGATTTGTTGATCAAGGCGGACAAGATGACGATGGCCTGGGCGGTCGAGCTGCGCGTGCCGTTCCTGGACCACGTTCTGCTCGAGAGCGCTTGGCGGCTCCCGCCGAGATTCAAGCTGCACCACGGCGTGGGCAAGAGGCTGCTTCGCACCTCGATGCGCGACAAGATCCCCTCGTCCATCCTTCGCCGGCCGAAGCGGGGGTTCCCTTTGCCGCTCGGTCAGTGGTTGCGGGGCCCGCTCCACGACGCTTGCCGCGAGGAGCTTCTCGCCGCGGGAAGCGCCGTCCGCGGGATCGTCGAGCACGCTCTGCTGAAACAGCTGCTCGAGGAGCATCGCCGAGGCAGCGTCGATCGAACCGAGGAGATCTATGCGCTTTGGCTGTACGAAGCCTGGCATCGCGCATACATCTCGCCGAAGGCGATTGCGCCGCGACGGGGTTTGACGCGTCAGCGACGGAGTATCCCCGGTTCGCTGCGCGCCGGCGAGCCCATCCAGGCGCTCGCCTCTTGAGCATTGCGAGCCCTTGCGCTCACATCGTCTCCGGGGTGGGGATTCCCAACAATGAAAGGCCTGAAGCCAGGGTCAGCTGCACCGCGTCGGTGAGTGCCAGCCGGGCGTCGCGAATCGCCGGGTCATCCACCAGCACGCGCTTCTCCCGATCCTGATTTCCGAGTGTGTACCAGCGGCTGAAGTCGGCGGCGAGCTCGAGCAGGTAGCGGGCCACGATGGAGGGCTCGTTGGCCTCTACCGCCTCCGCCACCGCGATGGGAAAGCGCGCCACCGAACGGGTCAAGCTCAGCTCCTCCGGCTCTTTCAGTCGCGACGCGTCCACCGCCGCCGGCGCACCGCCCGCCTTGCGCAGAACGCTGGCGGCTCGGGCGTGGGCATACTGCAGATACGGACCGGTGTGCCCCTCGAAGTTGAGGATATCGTCCCAGTCGAAGGTGTAGTCGGTGAGTCTGCGATTCTTCAGGTCTCCAAAGACGATCGCTCCCAGACCTACCTGTTCGGCGAGTCGCTCCGGATCCTGAGTCTGGATCCGCCCAGCCTTCTGGTTTTCGGTCACCTTTTCCAACGCGCGGATCTTCGCGTCGTCCAACACGTCGTCCAGAAGGACGACCTGACCTCGCCGGGTGCTCATTCCGGAGACTCGGCCGAAGCCGACGTGAACGCACGATTTCGCCCACGGCATTCCCATCCGCTCGAGCACGGAGAAGAGTTGGCGGAAGTAAAAGGATTGGTCGGAGCCGACGACGTAGAGCGCGCGATCGAAATGAAAGCGCTCGTACCGGTCAATTGCGGCGGCCAAATCCCGCGTTGCGTAGAGCGTCGAGCCGTCGTTCTTGCGCAAAAGGACCGGAGGCTCTCCTTCGGCGTATGGCATGTCCACCACCAGCGCTCCCTGCGATTCCTTCACCCCCACCGTTTTGGCCACGCGGTCGATCGTCTCCTGCATCCGACCCTGGTAGAGGCTCTCACCCTCGTAATGCTCGAAGTTGATGCCGAGCCTCTGATAGAGGGGGCGGAAGTCTTGAAGAGAGGTTTCCCGGAACTCGCGCCAGACGGCGATCGCGGCCGGGTCGCCGTTTTCCATTCGCCGGAAGAACTCTCTCGCGCGCTCGTCAAAGGCGGGATCCTTCTCCGCGCGAGCGTTGGCTTTGACATAGACTTCGACGAGGTGAGCCATTTCGCGTTTGCGAGAAGGGTCTCCGTATTCCTCGAACCCCACCGCCACCAGGCCGAACTGCTTTCCCCAGTCGCCCAGATAGTTTATCCCTTCCACCTGGTATCCCTGACTGCGGTACAGATTCGCCAGGGAATGACCGATCACGGTCGACCGGATGTGATGAAAGGCGATCGGCTTGGCGATGTTGGGCGAGGAATAGTCGATCACCACCGTCTTCCCCAGTCCTGCTGGATTGGAACCGTAGGTCCGCCCGGATGCCCGCACCTGATCGATGACCTCGCCGACAAAAGGCATCGGGGTGAAGCGGGCATTGACGTAGGGTCCCACCGCCGCGATGTCCATCCCCGCAACTTGAAGGCCCGCCGCCAGGGAGGATGCGATTGCCGGCGGCGCCTTCCGCTGAGCCTTGGCGAAAGAAAAGGTGGCGAAGGCGAGATCTCCGTGGGCCGGCTCCGCCGCCTTGATGCCGCGCTCGATGTCCCCGACCGGCGCATTCAGCGCTCGAGCCAGTGCCTGGGCAAATGCCATCCGGTAGCGCGCGTAGACGGAGCTGTCCATTGGGGCACGAATAATAGCGGGGATGTCTTCGTTTCGGACTGCTAATCGCGACGCCGCGCCGGACCGGCGCCGCGGCGGTGCTACGATCGCGCCGCGTTCGGGGGATGGACGACGGCTGCCACGGTGCCCAGGAGATCTTGCAGCCGCAACGGCTTTTCAAACAGCCCGTCGATCCGGTCCTTGCCCTTTCCGCCGGCCAGGTCCCCCGCGTCGCTGGCGCCGGAAATGACGAATACCCGGACATCCGCCAGGGCCGGCGTTTCGCGGATGAAATGCAGGACGGACCGACCATCTCCGTCGCTCAACATCAAATCCAAAAGGACCATCGCCGGCCGCATCTTCCCCAAGGCGGCTACCGCGCTCGCCATGCTCGCGGTGGCGAGAACGGGATAGCCCGCTTCTTCGAGCAGCTCCTGGAGGACCTCCCGGCAATCGGCATCATCCTCCACGAGAAGGATCCGTCCCTCGCCGGGCGCGTGCACCGGCTCCAGCGGCGCCATCGCTGCCGCGGCAAAGACGGGCAGATGGATCTGAAAGCAGGCGCCTTCACCCGGTTTGCTGATCAGTTCCACTCGCCCGCCGTGCTGCTGAACGATCCGGGCGGCGATCGGCAAGCCGAGGCCGCGGCTTCGCGACCGCCCGGTGAGGGTCCTGGCGCGATGGAACGGATCGAAAATGCGCTCCCGGTTTGCCTCCGCGATGCCCTGGCCATGATCGGTGACGGTGACCACCGCCAGGCCCGAAGAGCTGGAGGAGACCTTGATTTCGATCGGCTTGCCGGCGGGGCTGTGGTTGATCGCGTTCTCCACCACGTTGCCAATGGCCTCGGCGATGCGGTCCCTGTCGCCGCGGACATAGGCCTCGGTGCAGGGCGGAATCACCAGCCGCACGCCCGCCTGATCCGCGCTGTTGGAAAGCGACTGAACCACCTCCTGGGCGAGATCCTTCAATCCGAAGGGCCGCTCATTCAGCTGCATCCGGCCATGCTTCAGCCGGGAGACCAGGAGAAGGTCGTTGATCATGCGCAGCAAGCGGTTGGCATTGCGCTCGCATACCTGCAGGGCCTTGAGCTGGCGGTCGGTGATCTCCCCGAGCTTCCGCCTCTCGAGCATGTTCAGATACGCCTTGATCGTGGTGAGCGGGTTTTTGAGGTCGTGCGATACGTTGGCGAGCAGCGATTCGCGATTCTTCTCCAGGCTCTTCAGACCCGAGACGGCGGTCTGCAGATCCTTGTTGCGGCGCATCGCCTCGTCCCGCAGGCGGGCCACCTCCGTCAATGCCGAGATCTGCGCCGCGAGCGCCTCCAGCAACTCGTCGCTGAACGCTCTCGTCGCCGACACGACCACCAGGCAACCGATCACCCCGTGGGCAGCCAGCAGAGGCGCTGCGACCACCGGACCGTCGCGGATGACGCGCTTTTCCGAGAAGGCCCGGCCGACCACTCCGCGCCCGGGCTTGGCCGCGGCGATCCGCTTGTCGTTGCGCCCGCGCACCGCCGCAACTTGTAGCAGCGCGCCCCCTGGAACGTCCCTGACCAGGTAGCAAGCTCGGGCCCGGAAGAGCTCCTGGACGACTGCAAGCTGCGATTGTTGGGCTTGGACAGTCAAGGCGGAATCGGTGATGCAGGCCGCCATCGCGGCGATTGCGCGCTCTGTCGTGGGAACCTCGTTCGGCTTCGGCGGACGCCGGGGTCGGACGGTGGGTCGACCCTGGGGAACGATTGACAAGACTTTGGCGAGGGCTCCTCTTTCGCTTCGCCTGTTGGTCCGGTTCGGCATCCCTCTATCCTCGTCCACGCCTCGGAAAGAGAAAAGGGTGTTCCGGCCGCCGTTCCCAGAACGACACGCCCGCCTGTCCGGTAGAGGACGGGTCGGGCGAGACTCTATCCCCGTTTTTTCAGAAGCCCCGATTTGTCGACGAAGTAGGGCTCGCTGATCAACGATTCCACCTTCTCCCGATAGCCTTGGACGCCGACGCCACTCTCGTGAAGAGCGTTGATCGCCGCGGTTTGCACCCGCCGCGCGGTGTCCTCCGCGGTGAGTAGCTTGAGCATCGGCTCTCGCGCCGGTTCATGCTTTAGCCGCCCCAGAGCAGTGAGCGCCGCTATCTTCACATCGTCCGACATGTCCTCGAGGAAGGGCAGCAGCGCGGGAGCTATTCGGGGGTCGTCCTTGCCGCCGAGAGCCTGGATCAAGACGATCTTCTTCTCGGGGTTGCGGGTGTAGGTAGCGCCGAGATGGTGCAGGAGCTCGACGCAAATCCCGGTCAACTCGGGTTCGGGGAGCAACGCGGAGAGCAAACGGACCGCCCACGAGCTTGACGAGTTGGTGGTGCGAAGAAACTCCTTCACCGCCTCTACCGCGCTCGAGCCGCGGGAGCTGATCAGCTCGAAGACGTGTTCTTTCTCATCCGCGTCGGTGGTGAGCGGCTCCACGGTGATGGTGAAGCGGGCCAGGAGCGAACCGATGGCCTCGGGAATCTCCATTTCTCCCAGCTGAGAGATGGCCTTCTGACGCGAAGTCGGATCTCCATACTTCTGCGTCACCTTGGCCTTGAGCTTGCGCGCCTTGTCGGGTCCGGAGCCGCCGAAAATGTCGAGAATTCCCACTTCACCTCCACCAGCGTTGGTCCAGAAGACCGCGAAACCGGGCCCGCGTCTCAAAGGCGGACGTCGGCGCGGACATCTCGGACGTAGGACTTCTTCATCTTCTCCGCGGCTTCCTTCGCGTCGGCATCCGCGCCCTCGGGTACCATCACCTTCAGCGTGAGGTAAAGGTCTCCCTTATCGTTTCCCTTGAGGGCAGGCACGCCCCGACCTTTGACGCGAAGCTTCCGTCCTGACTGCGAGCCGGGAGGGACTTTCACGGTAACGTCTCCTCCAAACGTGGGAACGCGGACGTCGCCACCGAAGATTGCTTCGGGCACGGTGATCGGCAGATCGACGTGAAGATTGTCGCCCTCGCGTTTGAAGACCGGATGAGGAAGCACTTCCGTCTCGATGAAGAGATCGCCCGGGGGACCTCCGCGCACTCCCGCGGCGCCCTGCCCGGCGAGGCGGACCTGCGAACCGCTGTGCACCCCGGGGGGAATCGTCACCGTCAAGGATTGAGTGCTGGGGACCCTTCCTTCGCCGCCGCAAGTCTCGCACGGTTTGGCGGCGCGACCGGTGCCGTTGCAGGTCGGGCAGGCCCCCGTAAATGACACCCCGCCCACGCTGCGGCGCGCGCGGCCGGTGCCTCCGCAAGTCGGACACTTGACCGGCCGCCCTTGATGCCCGCTGCCCTTGCAGGTCGGGCAAACCCCCGGTCGGGTAATGTTCAATGACCGCTGGGTACCGTTGACCGCCTCATTGAGCGTCAGTTGGACGCGCGTGTGAAGGTCCTCGCCCCGCGCCGGGCCGCTTTGCTGCTCCATCTCGTCGCTGGAGAAGAAATCGGCACCCTCGCCGCGCCCGGCGCGGTTGAAGAGGTCGCCAAACAAATCCCCGAGATCGACTCCTCCGGATCCTTCTCCACCGAAATGAACGCGCCCCCCTCCGGATTGTGCGGCGCTGCGATAGGACCTCAGCGTTTCGGCTTTCTTCTCGTCGAAGCCGATCTTGGCCGCATCCTCGCCAAACTCGTCGTACAGTTTCCGCTTCTGAGGATTGGAGAGCACTTCGAAGGCGCCAGAGACCTGTTTGAACTTCTCTTCGGCGCCCTTGTTCCCCGGGTTTACGTCCGGATGATATTTGCGGGCGAGCTTGCGATATGCCTTCTTGATCTCCGCATCACTGGCGCTCTTCGATACGCCTAAGGTTTGGTAGTAGTCTTCGGCCATGAGGTGTCGATCGCTCGGCAGTCGATTGGAAGAAACTAACCAGCCCCGGCTTGACCGCCAGGCGTCGGCCGCGAGCAAGTCTTGGATGTATAAGATTCCGCGAGTCGCGGACAGGAGGACTTTGTGCGGCTGGTCCGCCGCCTAGGATGGGCGATTTGGGCCCTGTTGCTGGTGGGCGCCGGCATTGGGCCGAGCGGCGCTCCCGACGACGGGGTGATCGATAGGGCAGTCGCGCTCGTCGCCGGACGAGTGATCACCTTGAGCGAGCTCGAGTTCGAAGCTCGGGTCGCGCTGATCGATCGGGGCGGGTTGGAAGCGGCCAACGCGCCTCTGGATAACCAGGCGCTGAGGAGCGCGCTCGAGCTTGCGCTCGGCGAGCGGCTCGAGACGGCCGCGGCGGACAAGCTGCAGACCTTTCAGCTCGAGGATGGCGAAATCGAGGCTGCCGTGCGGAGGTTCAAATCCAAATTCGCCAGCAATGCGGAGCTGGCCAGCTTTCTCGCCAGACATGAAGCGGACGAGTCGCAGCTCGTTGCGGTGTTGGCCCGCCGCCTGCGCGCGGAGAAGATTCTCGACAGCAGGATCAGCCTCCGGGCGCGGGTGAGTGAGGCCGAGATCAGGCTGTTCTATGATGAGCATCGGTCGGAGCTGGTCGGCAGCTACGAGGAAGTGCGCGGCCAGATTCGGGAAAAGCTCGTTCGAGACCGTTACAGAATCCTGGCCCGTGAGGAGCTGCTCCAGGTCAGAAAGGGCGCCGACGTGCGGATGATTGCGCCATTCGCGGCTGAACCGCTGAGGGAGGCCAGGTGAGACTGCCCCAGCCGGAGGCCAGCGAACAGAAGTTCCGAATTCGACGGATGCGGCCCGACGATCTGCCCGAGATGATGGCGATCGAGAGGGTCGCCTTTCGCAATCCATGGTCCACCGAGCTCGTCCGGCGCGAGCTGACGCACGAGTGGTCGACCATCTTGATCGCCGAGGAGCCGACGCCGCAGGGGCAGATGCGCCTTCTCGGCTTTTCGACGAGCTGCACATCCTCAACGTCGCCACCGACCCCGAAAATCGGCACCGCGGCGTAGCCCGGGCGGTTCTGAATGCGACCCTGGACGAGGCGCGAGATCGTCGCTGCACCGTCGCCACGCTGGAAGTGAGGCGCAGCAATGAACCGGCGCTCAGACTCTACCGTTCATTTGGATTCCGGGCGGTAGGGGTTCGTCCGAACTACTACGTCGAGGAGGGCGAGGACGCGATCGTGATGGTCCTCGACCTGTAGCTGCGGTAGATTCGGCCCAGTTTCACAACAACAACGGAGGGGACAATCCATGAAAAAGCTCTGCGCGGTGGTGGTGTCGCTTGTCGTATCAGGTCTGGCATTCGCGGACGTGGTCGACAACCCGGGACCGTTCAACCTGACGTTCGATTCCGGCATCCTGAAAATTGGTCAGCTGAGTCCGATGGCGATCGACCAGTTGACGATCGCAGGGAGCGTGGATGGCGGCGGCAACGTCACCATCCCCATGGCGGGTATCGTTCTTCCCGACTTTGTGCTAACCGGAACGCCGATTGGCAATATCACCGTTCGCTTCGTCCCGCTCACCGACGGAACAGGCTCGCTGAATCCACTGACCGGAGAAGCCGGCGCGGCGATCTCGTTCCGCGTCCGCCTGATCAACTCCCTTTTGCCCGCAGGATGCGCGATCGATCCGATCAACGTCGCCCTGACGACCGGTACCGACGGGGGGCTCACCGGGGTCGCCTACAGCGCGGTTGACGGCACGGCCACTTATGTCGATAACACCTTCGCGGTGCCCAGGACTTCGAACTGCGGCCTCTTTGGCGGCGCGATCGACGGCCAGATTGGCCTGCCCTCCGCCAGCGGCAACAATTTCGTCGACCAGCTTCACGGCACCTTCGACACCATCTTCGTCGGCAGCTGAACCTTCGCTTGCGAGCGTGATGGCCGGGGCCTCCTGCCAAGCTTGACAGCAGGGTGGGAACCCTATAATCACGCGTTTTCTCTCAGATTGACCCGTTGCGTGCGGTTCCGTGCCGGTACGGCTCGGTGCCGTTACAGGGAAGGACTTCACAATTCGATGCCGACGATTAGCCAGCTGATCCGCAAGGGTCGCGAGAAACTCAAGGTCAAGGGCAAAAGCCCGGCGCTTCGCGAGTGCCCGCAAAAGCGGGGAGTATGTACTCGCGTCTATACGACCACCCCGAAGAAGCCAAACTCCGCCCTGCGGAAGGTGGCCCGGGTTCGGCTGACGAACGGGATCGAAGTCACTTCGTACATTCCTGGTGTGGGGCACAACCTTCAGGAGCACTCGGTGGTGATGATTCGCGGTGGCCGAGTCAAGGATCTGCCAGGCGTCCGGTACCACATCATCCGCGGGACCCTGGATTCAGTGGGTGTTCAGGGGCGGAAACAAAGCCGCTCCAAGTACGGCGCCAAGCGCCCCAGTTGAGTTAGATATCCTAGTTTGATTTCACTGTAGAGGAACGACATGCCTCGCCGTCGCGTCGTCGCAAAGCGCAAAATCCTACCCGATCCCAAATACCAGGATCGGCTTGTGTCCAAATTCGTCAACGACCTGATGCGGAAGGGCAGGAAAGCGATCGCCGAAGGTATCTGTTACGGCGCCTTCACCCTGGTCGAGGAGCGAACGAAGGAAGATCCCCTCAAGACCTTCAAGAAGGCGCTCGACAACGTCAAGCCGGTGCTCGAGGTGAAGTCCCGCCGCGTGGGTGGTGCGACCTATCAGGTTCCAGTCGAGGTTCGCCAGGATAGAAGGGTTGCGCTCGCGATGCGCTGGCTTATCAATTACTCGAAGGCGCGAGGCGAGAAGACGATGCGCGAAAAGCTGGCGGCGGAGATCATGGACGCCGCCAACAACCGCGGCAACGCCGTCAAAAAGCGCGAGGACACGCACAAGATGGCGGAGGCGAACAAGGCCTTCGCTCATTACCGCTGGTAATTTTAGGGAAGCTGCCCGAAGCGTTCTTTGACAAGTTGGTTTGCCGTGGTGCGCTCGCCAAATGACAAAGGCCCGAATCGGAGGATTTTCGTTCAATGGCTCGTGAGTATCCCCTCGAAAAGTACCGGAACATCGGGATCATGGCGCATATCGACGCCGGCAAGACCACGACCACCGAGCGGATCCTCTACTACACCGGAGCGATCCACAAGATGGGCGAGGTGCACGAGGGCACTACCACCACGGACTGGATGATCCAGGAGCGGGAGCGCGGAATCACGATCACCTCCGCTGCGATCACCGCCTTCTGGGAACGCAACGACGAGGAATACCGGATCAACATCATCGATACGCCGGGCCACGTCGACTTTACGATCGAAGTGGAGCGCTCGCTGCGCGTTCTCGACGGCGCGGTGGCCCTGTTCGATGGCGTGAACGGAGTGGAACCGCAGTCGGAGACGGTCTGGCGGCAGGCGGATAAGTACAACGTCCCGCGCATTTGCTTCATCAACAAGATGGATCGCCTCGGCGCGGATTTCGAGATGTCCGTCGAATCGATCCGCGAGAAGCTCAAGGCAAATGCCTGCGTTCTTCAAATTCCACTCGGGATCGAGGAAAAGCACCGGGGAGTGATCGACCTGATCGAGATGAAGGCGCTCGATTTTCACGACTCGGAGAAGGGTTCCACCTTCGAACGGGTGGAGATTCCCCCGGAGTATCGGGCCCAGGCGGAGAAGTACCGCACCAAGCTGGTGGAAGCCGCAGCCGAGCAGGACGATGCGCTGATGCACAAGTACCTCGAAGGTCAGGAGATGACCAACGACGAGCTCCGGGGAGCGATCCGCAAGGGCTGCGTTGCGATGAGCTTGTTCCCGGTCCTCTGTGGTTCCGCCTTCAAGCACAAGGGCGTGCAGCCGCTGCTCGACGCGGTGGTCGACTACCTGCCCTCGCCTTTGGATGTGCCACCGGTAAAGGGCACCAATGCCAAGGGCGAGGAAGTAATTCGCGAGACGAACATCGAGGCCCCCTTCTCGGCGCTGGCGTTCAAGATCATGACCGACCCGTTCGTCGGCACGCTCACCTTCATCCGCGTCTACTCCGGCCGGCTCGAGGCGGGAAGCCACGTCTACAACTCGGTCAAGAAGCGGCGCGAGCGCGTCGGCCGGATCGTGCAAATGCGCGCCGACAAGCGCGACGAGATCACCGAGTGCTTCGCCGGCGACATCTGCGCCTGCGTCGGGCTCAAGGGCGCGACCACCGGAGACACGCTCTGCGATGAGAAGAACGAGATCGTCCTCGTGCGGATGGAGTTCCCCGAGCCGGTGATCGACATCGCGATCGAGCCCAAGTCGAAGGCGGATCAGGAGAGGCTCGGCATTTCGCTGATGAAGCTGGCGGTGGAAGACCCCTCATTCCGGGTGCGAACCGACGAGGAAACCGGACAGACGATCATCGCCGGGATGGGCGAGCTTCATCTGGAAATCATCGTCGACCGCCTGCTGCGCGAATTCAAGGTGGAAGCCAACGTCGGAAAACCCCAGGTGGCTTACCGCGAGACGATCAGCAAAGAGGCGGAGGCCGAAGGCAAGTACATCCGGCAGACCGGCGGCCGCGGCCAGTACGGACACGTCTGGATCCGGCTGATCCCCAACCAGCCCGGCACGGGATCTTCGTTCGAAAGCAAGATCGTCGGCGGAGTGGTGCCAAAAGAATTTATCCCGGCCATTGAAAAGGGCGTGATGGAAGCGCTGGAGAACGGCGTGTTGGCGGGATATCCGATGGTTGACGTCAAAGTCGAAGCGATCGACGGCAGCTACCACGACGTCGACTCGAGCGAGATCGCGTTCAAGATCGCCGCCTCGATCGGGTTCAAAGAGGCCGCCGCTGCTGCCAAGCCGGTCCTGCTCGAGCCGATCATGGAGTGCGAAGTGGTGACCCCCGACGAGTTCATGGGGGACGTGATCGGCGATCTGAGCAGTCGAAGAGGCAAAGTCCACGGGATGACCCCGCGTTCGGGAATCCACGTGGTCGGAGCGCAGGTACCGCTGGCGGAGATGTTTGGCTACGCCACCGACCTTCGCTCGAGAAGCCAGGGACGGGCCACCTACACGATGCAGTTCAGCCACTACGCGCCGGTTCCCAAGCAGGTCGGGGAAGAGATCATGGCCAAGGTCAAGGGTACGAAGTAGCAGCGAGCGTCAACCCGAAGTTTCAGCCGCCAGACGGCGGCGCGGTAAGGAGCAAAATGAGCAAGGAAAAGTTCGAGAGGACGAAGCCGCACGTGAACGTGGGAACGATCGGGCACGTGGACCATGGAAAGACGACGCTGACGGCGGCGATTACCAAGGTATTGGCGAAGCAGGGGATGGCGCAGT
>WNFF01003541.1_pt1 | contig 13084 bp, 14 predicted proteins | sample 5400441 | NCBI WGS metagenome assembly WNFF01 (sample SAMN13153345, study PRJNA577476) | soil metagenome | isolation source: 120 cm saprolite under Douglas fir tree site 2 hole 3 replicate 1 | place: USA:California | collected 2015-04-18
AGCATCTTCCCCCGCTCGAACGCGGCCCGGTCGAACGACCCGTCCGGCGGCATCGGCGCGGGGATCGACAGCTGATAGAAGTGCAGCGCGGCGAGCTTTGACGTCAGCCGGTCGGGAGTGCCGCGCGTGTTGTAGGATCCGCTCTTCGCGGCGACCGGGTATTGGGCGCGCCGGCTGAGCCGGGCGTCGAAATAGGTACCCGAGCCATGCATCTCCGTCGCGCCAACGTACGCGTTCCAGTACGTCACCGAACCGAATCCCGTCCAAGTGTGGAGGTTCACACCCGCGAGGCCGAAGGCCGGCGGGATCAGCGTGCCCGCCTGTTTGCCGTCGGGACGGAACGCCTTACCGTCCTTATCCAGCTCGGCGTCGAACCGACCCGGACCCCAGCTCGCGAACACTTTCTTGACCGTTGCAACGTCGACGCCGAGCAGGTCCGTAAATGGTCTGAGGTTCGGCGACAGCGACACGATTGCGCCAACGTTCAAGTCGCGATTGGCCCAGCCGTCCCGCCGGTGCCCGATCCCGGGCGCAAAGGCATCGTCCACATTCGCGTGACAGAATGCGCACTGGATGCCGATCGACTTGATGGTGCCGTCGCCGTTGAAGAATCCAGTCACACCGACGACCGCATTGAGCTTGAGCAGCGCGAGCGTCGTTGCGGGATCATCCAGGTTGACCTGCCCGGCTTTGAGCTGCTCCTGAAGCGGAGCAGGAATCGCATCGAGATCGACTTTGAGGCCGACGCTCAATGCGGTCTTGGGGCTCACGCCGGGCCCGATGCCGCCATTGCGCTCGCCGGCAATCGCCCTGTGAAGCTGCAGCGCATCGCCCCAGAATGTCTCGTCGCCGAACGTATCGAAGCGAAAAGTCTGCCGCCCGTCGGCGATCATGCGGTCGGCATTCTCTTCGATGACGCGGTCGAATGCGGTCGCGGGGCGTGCGACGGCATGCCAGGCAGCAACTGTGAGAACACCGAGTCCGAGGCAGGCGACAACAGCAACAGAGAACCGCATACGGTCACTCCCTTCCGATAATCAGTAAGCCTTTCATGGTGGGGTGCAGCGTGCAGGTGTACGGGGCTCGACCGGATCTACGGGGGACGTACCGGCCGGAATCACCCTGTTGCAGTTGACCGCTGTCCCATTGGCGACGGCCGCGCCCCGTGGCCGTGTGCGGCACGATATCGCGGTTGATCCAGACGACCGTGTCGCCCACGCTCACGTTCAGCGATGCCGGGTGAAATGCCATTCCATGGATTTCGATCGCGTGTGCGCGCGACGGCCGAGCTCTCCCGCCTCCGCCACCACCCGCAGCGAACGCTGCGAGGGGCAGAACGATGGCGAAACGGCCGATCACTTCAGTCTCGCGCGAAGAGCTTTCGCGTGCTCGAGGTGCGTGGCCACGGCGGGGCGCACATTCTGAAGCAGCGCCTTGAGCTCCGCGTTCTCGGTCGTCGGAATCAACACCTTGTCGATCGCATCAAGGACGGCCTGATGGTACGCGATCTCGCGATCGATGTAGGCGCGATCGAAAGCGGCGCTATGCAGCGGCTCGAGCTTCTTGCGTGCATCGGCCGCCCCACTCTGCAAGGACTGGCTGACGGCATTGTCCTTGGGCGTGACACCGAGCTTCTGGGCCAGCGCGGCGGCCTGTTGGTTCACCGCTGAGTGATCGGTGATCATTGTGGCCGCGAACTGCCTCACACCCGCGTTGTGCGTGCGCGTCTCCGCGAATTTCGCGGCGTCGATATCGACGTTGTTGGCGGTGACGGCGACATGGGCAACTTCGGGGTCGGAGAGATCGGGAGCAGCCGCCGGAGCTGGTGGGACTGCCTGCGCGTGCAACGCTGCGGCGAACACTAGCGGAACGGCGATGAGGGACATGCGATGAAGTCGAGCTCGTGACATCGCTACCTCCGGAAAAGGGGTTGGAGACTTCGGTACTGACGAAGCTGCTTAGGGAATCATGCTTTGTCAAGTAATTACTGTGATTACTGGACAATCAAGTTATTTAGGGCTATTTTGGGGCATGTCGAAGTGGCTCGCGACGCTGACCGGCGAGACGCAAGGCAAGTTGCTCCGCCTGCTCCGCCGTTCCCGTCAGACGATCACCGGCCTCGCCGAGGCGGTGGGACTCACCGACAACGCCGTGCGTCTGCACATCTCGGCGCTGCGACGCGACGGGTTCGTCGAGGACGTCGGGACGATGCGTGACACCGGTGGCAAACCGGCCCGTCTCTACGGCCTCAGTCGCGAAGGGGAGGAGTTGTTCCCCAAGGCCTACGCGCAGGTTCTGCAAGCGCTCGTGGAGGAAAGTATGCGCCGGGATGGACGCGAGCGGACAGTTGAGCTACTTCGCGCCATCGGGAGTCGCCTCGCGGCGAGCGCACCACGCGCCGGCGACGTGAAGCACCGCGTCCAAGCCGCCGCTGCAGCGCTTCGCGGCCTGGGCGCCGACGTCGACATTCAACGCACCAGCGAAGGGTGGCGGCTGCGCGGATATGGGTGCCCCCTCGCCGCGGTGTCAGCGGAAACGCCGGAAGTCTGTGAGTTGGCGAAAGCGCTGGTGGAAGAGATCACCGGTGCAGCCGTGACCGAGTGCTGCGAGCGCGGTGAAGGCGACAACCCGCGCTGCGCATTTGCAATCGCAGATTAGCCGCTTGCAATACTCACGGTAATCGACCGCCACTTTCCCTGGCGGAAGCGCAGCACGCTCAACACGCACCGCGTCACATGCCCGGCGAGAATCGCGAGCCAGATGTCGATCGTGTCGAGCTTCCCCGTTTGCTGAATCACGAAACAGATGCCGAGCGGCACCAGGATCTGCGAGATCATCGAGATGTACAGCGGACTCTTCGTATCTCCCGTCCCTTGCATCCCCCCCGTGTAGGCGAGCGCGACGGTGACGAACAGCCCGGAAACGCTGAGGACCCGCAGAAGTTGGACCCCGATACTCACGACGACCGGGTCGTGCATCCCGAACACCGCAAGCAACTGCCGTGGCAAGAATAAGAAGAACAGTCCCACGAACGCCGCCACCGACAATCCGTAGCGCGCCGCGACATGGACCGCTTGCGCCGAGCGATCCGGATGGCCGGCGCCCAGGTTTTGGCCCGCGACCGCGGCCGCGGATCCCATCAAACCGACTGACGTCCACGTGATGAGCGAAAACAGCTCCGTGTACGAAACGGCGAATGCGCCCTGCGCGGCCGCGCTCTGTGCCAACGAGCCGATGAATGACAGCATCAAGACGCCGCCGATGTTCATCGCGATGCCCTGAATGCCGGTGGGCAGTCCGAACCGGAACAGCTCTTTGATGATCGTCCAATCGGGGCCAAGTCCTCGTCCTTTCGGGAACGCCACGACCCATCCTCCCGTCCACAACTTCCAGAGCGCGTAGACGGCGATCAGTCCCGAGGTGATGCACGTCCCCATCGCCGAGCCGCGCGTGCCGAACGCCGGAATCGGGCCGAGGCCGCGAATCAGCATCACGTTCAGCACGAGGTTCACGACGGTCATCACGATGCCCAGCCGCATCGGCGTGCGCGCGTCTCCCGCCGAGCGGAGCGCGCCGCCCAGCATGAAAAAGATCAACATGCCGCTCGAGAATCCGAACATGATGCGTAGGTAAGGCATCGCTTCGGCTTTCACGGCCGGAGCGGCGTTCACGAGATCGAGCAACCACGGCGTCGCGAAATACCCGAGCGGCGCCATGATGCCGAGCGAGATCCCGATCGCGGTGAGAAACGCCTGGTAGACGACACGGTCGACCTTCTCGGCATCTCCGGCGCCGGCGAACCGGGCCACCAGTACACTCATGCCCGTGAAGGTCGATGAAACGAAGACGATGACAACGAGAAAGATCTGCCAGCTCACGCCGATCGCGGCGTTCGCCTTGTAGCCCACGAGATTGCCGACGAGCACGTGATCGACGATGCCCTGAAGCCCGCCAATGGCATTCGTGAGCATCGTCGGCCAAGCGATTTTCCAAACGGCTTGCTGCAGTGGGCCTTCGACGATCGACCGATCATAGCGAGGCTGTGCCGGTGCCGCGACGACCGTCATCTAGCTGACCGGAAGCACGTTCTTCTGTCGCGCCAGGTATGCATCGAGGCTCCACGCTCCGCCGCCGGCCGCCGAGTAATAGAGGAAAGTGAAACAGTAGAACACGGCGGGTGCGCCCTGATTGAGGACGGGCCAGAAGCCGTGTCCTGCATGCCCGATGAAATAGGCGATAGCCATCTCGCCCGAGAGAATGAACGCCACCGGCCGCGTGAACAGCCCAAAAAAGAAGAACGTTCCCCCGATCACCTCGATGATGCCGGCGAACCAAATCAACGAGCCGACCGGCGCCGTCCCGCCGCCGGGCAGGATCGGCGCCGGAAACGCAAACCATTTGGCTGAGCCGACCTGGACGAACAGAAACGCGATGACCATCCTCAACACGCTGAGCAGCTGCGGCGCCCACTCCTTTTTCACAAGGCCTCCAATCGCTTGAGCAGCAGGTCGCGCTCACGGACGTTTTGGGTAAGGGCTGCGGCGCGCTGGAGCTCCGCGCGCGCTTCCTCGAAACGGCCGAGCTTCACGAGGAGATCCCCGCGCACGCGCGGCAGCAGATGATAACCCTCGAGCGCGGGATCGGCTCGCAGCGTATCGATTACCTCGAGGCCGGCGGCCGGACCGAACGCCATCCCCAGCGCCACCGCGCGATTGAGCTCCACCACCGGGGACGGCAGCAATTGCCCGAGCGCGTCATACAAGGCGACGATGCGCGTCCAGTCGGTTTCGTCGGGCGCGCGCGCGCGCGCATGACAGGCGGCGATAGCTGCCTGAAGCGCGTAGATCCCATATGCGCCGCCCAGCGCTTCCACACGCTCCAGTGCCGCAAGGCCACGACCAATCAAGAGGTGATCCCAGCGGCCGCGGTCCTGCTGTAACAACAGGATCGGCTCACCCTGCGGCCCAACGCGCGCCCGAATCCGCGACGCCTGAATCTCCATCAGCGCGACGAGGCCGTGCACCTCCGGCTCCATCGGCGCGAGCTCGGCGAGGATGCGACCCAACCGCAGGGCGTCCTCGCAGAGAGCCGGCCCGCACCCAGTCCTCACCCGCGGTAGCCGAGTAGCCTTCATTGAAGACGAGGTAGATGACCTCGAGGACTGAGCCGAGCCGGACAGCGAGCTCCGATCCACGCGGGACTTCGAAGGGTACGCGCGCCGCGGCGAGCGTCCGCTTTGCCCGCACGATCCGTTGCTGAATCGTCGCCTTCGGCATCAGAAAGGCGCGCGCGATTTCTTCCGTCGTCAGTCCGCCCAGGAGGCGCAGCGTCAGGGCCACGCGCGCGTCGGTGGAAAGTACCGGGTGACACGCCGTGAAGATGAGGCTCAGCAGATCATCACCCACGTCGTCATCGATCGCGGCCGCGAGATCGGCCTCCGGACTGACTTGCTTCGCGTCGAGCTCGCGGGCCACGTGCTCGTGCTTCTGGTCCTGCATCTTGCGGCGGCGCAGCAGGTCGATGGCGCGATGTTTCGCGGTCGCCATGAGCCACGCGCCCGGATTGTCCGGCACGCCCGTCTTCGGCCATTGCTCCAGCGCGATGACGAGGGCGTCCTGCGCGAGATCTTCCGCAATGCCGACGTCGCCGACGAGCCGCGCCAGGCCGGCGATGAGTCTGGCGGATTCGATCCGCCAGACTGCATCGATGGCTTCAGCAGCCTTCTGGAATGCCATCGAACATTTGGCGCAGTTCTACTTCTCCCTCCCACCCCTTCCAATGCTCGATATGCAGCTGCAGGAGCCGCCGCGTCCACTCGAGCGCCTCTGCCTTGCTTGGCACCTCGTAGATGGCGAAGCCACCAATCACTTCTTTTGCCTCGCTGAAGGGACCGTCGGTCACTGAGATCTTCCCACCAGCAAGTCGTGCCCGTGCTCCCAGCGCCGTCGGCATGAGTCCTCCAAACCCAACCATCACGCCCTTCTTCGTCGCCTCCTGGCCGAGCTTGTCAATGGCGTCGAACAGCGACTGCGGCGGCGGCGTGGACGTTTCTTTCGACTTCACGATCGTCATGAATCGCATGCTGAGTCGTCTCCGATTTAGCGGTTCTTGTTGCGTTCGATCGCGGCACGCTGCCGCTCTTCCTGCTTGCGAAGCTCCGGCGTGAATGCCTCACCGAAATCTTCAGCCTCGAAGACCTGGCGGATTTCCACTTCCTCGCCCTGCGTAAAGGGAATGCGCTTGGCCCATTCCAGCGCTTCCTGCCGCGACTTCACCTGCCAGATCCAGAAGCCCGCGACGAGCTCCTTCGTTTCCGTGAACGGCCCGTCGCGCACCGTCCGCTTGCTCCCCGAATAGCTGATGCGCGTGCCCTTGGACGACGGCTGCAGGCCCTCGCCCGCGAGCATCACCCCCGCCTTCACCAGCTCGTCGTTGAACTTCCCCATTTCCGTGAGCATGCGCTCGTCGGGCATCACGCCCGCTTCCGAGTCCTTATTCGCCTTGACCATCACGATGAACTTCATGGCGGTCTCACTTTCGCAGTTGAGGTATGGATGGCTGCGATTCCCTTCATCATTCACACGACGAACAACGCTCCGGGAAATCGACAAGCGCAAATCTTGTTGTGGTAGAGCCAGTTAGGTCACAGCAGAGTTCACAGGCAAAAGCCTGTGCTCGGCATGCACTGTCCTTAAGGACAGCGTCGGCCGAGCCCACCCTTTAGGGTGGGTTAGTCGGGACGTGCATTGTCGCCGCGTATATTTGATCTTCATCTGCTTCACACTGGGAGAGAGCGATGTGCCGAAATATCAAAACGCTGGCGAACTTCGCGCCACCGGCGACGGACGAGGAGATTCGCGCGTCGGCGGTGCAGTTCGTGCGAAAGCTGAGCGGCATGACGCATCCGTCGCACGTCAACGAGGCGGCCTTCAACGCTGCGGTGGACGACGTTTCAGCGGTAGCCAGACGGTTGGTCGATTCGATCACGACCAAGGCCGCACCGCGCAACCGGGAAGAAGAGGCTCGCAAGGCGCGAGAACGCGCCGCGAGACGATTTGGCTGACACGATCTTCCGCGGAGTGAATTGGAGTACGGAGAACTGATGCCCTGGCTCGGATTCGAACCGAGACGCCTCGCGGCACTGCCCCCTCAAGACAGCGTGTCTACCAGTTCCACCACCAGGGCGGGCGAAGAAACGTAGGGAGGCTCCCCCCGATGATCAAGCACTACCGTGATGGGCGTCGCCAACCCACCGTGATACGGCGCTGCTCGCGCAAACCCGCGCCGCGCATAGTTTTCCCTCATGGGTCTATGGGTTGCGTTCGGCTTCGGCGCGGCTGTCGGGGCGCTGATCGGGTACCTGCTCGGAAGACAGAGGCAGCACGCCCCCCCGCCTCCTCCAGCGCGCGCGGCCCCTCCGCCCAAGTCTCGTACCACCCCATCTGAGGTCAAACCGGTCGTCCTCGATGACGGGGCGGCCAACGTACTCAACGCGCTGAACAACCGGCTGGCGGCCATCGGGGCGCTGGCCGATCTGCTCCACGGCAGCCCGCTCGACCCGGAGCGGGCCCGCGCACTGGTCCTGTTGCACGGCGAGGTGCGCCGCGCCGCCGAAATCACGAGTCACTTCCTGGAGCTCGCCGCACATCCTGCGGGCGCTGCGGAGCCGTGCGACGCGGCCGTGGTCATCAACGGCGTTCTCGCCGAGCGCGAGTCGACCTTCCGCGAGCTCGGCGTCAAGATGATCCGCGCAGTCCCTGGTGACCTGCCGATGGTCGCGTGTCCGATGGCCCAGCTCACAGAGATGTTGACGAAGCTGCTCGACTTCTCACTGCGCCGGTTGCGCGCGGCTCAGCCGCCGCGCGAGCTGCGGCTGGAAGCGATCGCGACCGGTCCGTCCGTGGTGGTTTCCCTTTGGGATTCCGGCACCCCGCTGGCGGTGGAAGCCGAGCAGCGGCTGGTGTCGCCGTTCCGGTTTACCCAGTCAGGCGGCGGCGGTGAAGTCGAGTTCGCACTGGCCCGGGCGCTGGCGCAGTCGGCGGGCGGAAGCCTGCGGCTGCGACCCCGCGGCGGCAGCACCGGCGCCGAAGTGGTCGTCACCCTGCCCCGCAGTCTGCTGGGCGCCCAAACGCCGCTCGCGACGCCCGCGGAAACCCTGCCGCGCATGCGGATTCTCGTCGTCGACGACGACGCGGTGAACCGCCAGGCGATGGTGTTGCTGCTCGAGCGGGAAGGCCACCAGGTGGTCGCCGTCGAAAACGGACTCGAAGCGATGGAGCGCCTCGGCGACCGCGACAATATGTTCGACGCCATCGTCACCGATCTCCAGATGCCGCGCCTCGGCGGTCGCGCGATGTACGAGCAGCTGGTGAACGGCCGCCCACTCGTGGCCAAGCGGTTCGTCTTCGTAACGGGGGATCAGGCGCGGGGGGAAACGCGGTCGTTCCTGGAGAACTGCGGGCAGCCGTCCGTGACAAAGCCTTACGACTTGAGCGATTTGATCAACGCGATCGGGACTGTGTCGCGAAGGAAGTAGAAACCTAGTTGGGGGCGTGGATCCTCGGCCCGCCGAAATCCCCGTCCAGTGACGGACCATTCAGCTCGAGCCCACCACGGTCGTTGTTAATCCGGGCGATGAACTGCCGAATGGATCCAGGGAACGGCTGCGTTTGCCCGTGCTTTCCGAACGGGTCCGTAAACCACACCTCAGGGCCGCTCGCGTTGTCCACGAAGTTGGAGTTGATGTCCACCACCCGGTCCGCTCCGTCAAAGATAGAGCGCGGATCGTCGAATGTGATCCCGAGGATCGTGCCGTTGCTGGTCGAGGTAGCGCATGCACCTCCGCTGGCTCGGTTTCCCGCCGGCGTCACTTCATAGCAAACATCGATCGGCCGGCCGACGATTCCCGGCAACGCCGGGTCGTAGAACCGGCTCGGCAACGACACCTGGAAATAGGGATTGAAGAACGCCAGCGTATGGCCGTCATCGCGGCGGATCGAGTTCGACGTCTGCCAGCTTTCGTGCAGTGTGCCGAAGTCCGACACCTGCCCCGCCGGCACGAGGATGTCCCGGACCACGCAGGTGCGATCCGCAATGATCCGCTGTCCACCGCCGTCTGGTGAATTCGCCGGCGTCGCTGGACCCACAGCGATTGCGGCGCCGTCGCAGCTGCGCGTGAACTGCCCCGGCGTCCCGATCGCGGCGAGCATCGTGATGTGCATCTCGGTCCCGTCGGTGCAGCGGATATGATAGACCAGCTCGTGCAGGTTGTTGGTGAACGCGTCTTTGGAATGCGTGCCCTGATGCAGCTTGGTCAGCACGTCACAGTGCACGTCGAACATCGCGTCCGCGGCGTTGCTGCCGAAATGCATCGAGACGTTGTTCTCCCACTCGATCTTGTGCCCGAAGTGGTCCTCGTGACGTGTGGTCAGCGGATCGTAGACATCGAGTTGTTCGTTCGCGTACCCGAAGGGAATCGGTCCGACTTCCCGGTATAGCGCCGAGCCACGCGGATCGCGGCCGTGATCGTGGCCGAAGGAACAGCCGGTTACCGGATCGATCGGCGGATGCCACGTCGGGTAGCGCTTGTGATCGGGGCCGACGACGGAGTAGGCGTCATGCTGCGCCGCGGTGCAGTCATCGCGCGCCCCGGGCGCCCAGATGCCGAACGACACGGCATTGCCGGTGGCGGGACCGTAGTCGGGCGCCACCGGAATCGTTTCGCATCCGGCGACGAACACGGTCAGCAGCAGTAACCAAAGTGCGTGTTTCATCGAGCTTCCCCTCGCTGTCACGTTCGCCCCACTCCTGCGACCTCAGCCGTGACCGCGGTCACCCCCAAATGGGCCAGTGTGATTGAGTTATAGTGCGATATGCTGCGCATTGCGGTGCTCGCATTCACGGTCGCGCTTGGCAGCACGAGCGGCGCGATAGCCCAGCGCGGCGATGCGACGTCGCGCGACGGCTCCAGGTTGTGGTACGGTTTCGGCGTGGCGCCCGGCTGGGCTCGCGTGTCCTGCGCCATCTGCGCCGCGAATCGTCCGGCGGGGATTTCGGCCTTTGCCGCAATCGGTGGGAGCACGAGTCGCGTGCTGCGGATCGCGGGAGAGCTCGCCGCGTGGCGCGAGCGCGACGGTACAGTCAGACAGACATTGATGTCGGTCGGCGCCGCCGCCTACTGGTATCCGAACATCCGTCGCCGCTTCTACCTCAAGGGCGGCGTCGCGTACGTCATGCACCGCGCCAGCGACGGCACCGTCGTCATCACCTCATCGGGAATCGGGCCGCAGATGGGCGTGGGCTATCAATACCCGTTCAGCCGAGACTGGCTCGTAGGACCATTCTTCCATTATTCGGTGGGTGTAATCGGCGGCGACGTGAAGTACAATGGGGGACAGGCGGCGAGTAGCGCGCGGGTGAGCTTCCTACAAGTGGGGCTGAGCCTGACGCGTCGCTAGGCCGCGAATGATCAACGATCAATGATCAATGATCATTGAACATTGATCATTCATCATTCCGCAGGAGGGTTAGCGCCGCCGCTCCGGCGCCGGCACCCCGCCCCCGACGATCACCGAGTCCGATGCCCCGTTCGCCAGCATAGCGACCAAGTCCCGATGATAGTACGGATCGGCGGGGTCGAGCGCGGGCCACTCCCGGTAATGGTCCGGGGCGAACAGGCCGACCATGTGCGCCATAGCGCCGTACGACGTGTCGCGAGTGGGATTCTCAAACACCCCCACCACCCGGTAGCGATGCCCGGCCTTGAGCTGTAGGCCCTCACCGCGGATCGCGAGCGCCTTGCGCGGTATCGAGAGCACATGGCCGAGGGAGTCGCGCTTCGCGTTGACCTGCACGAGCGTCTTACCGCTCGCGGCATCGACGAGCTTCACCAGCACGCCGTAGTCGTGCAGGTGGCCGGTTACCACCAGGAGATGCCCGGAAAGCGGGGGGGTGAACTCGTAGCCGATCTCGAAGTGGCCCGGGGGGACGTTGAAGCGGTTCTCCTCAGGGTTCGTCTGGATGTTCACATCCATATAGGCGGGGAGGACGTTGATCGGCCGGGGCCTGAGGCTCGGGTTTGCCATGTACAGAACTATCCGCCAATAGGCGGCGGGGATCTCGGGCCCCGAGTCGTTGTGCCAGGTCGCGTACACGCCCAAGTCCTGACCGGCCCGCATGGGCACACCAATGGTGCGCGGGATGCGTACATCGCCGGTGTCGCTCTCCTCCGCAATGCCCAGCAGCCGCTCGAGCGCCGGGTAGATGAACTGGCGGCGCGAGAAGTTCACCATGATCAGGTGATGCACCAGGCGATGCGGCAGCTCATGGCCGTGATCATCGAACAGGTCGACGCGGAAGCCCTGGAGCCAGCCGTCCACCGGAAACACGAACTTCTGCACCGGGGTGGCGGCCATGTCCATCATCATCCCAGCCATTTCCTGGCTCACGGGCACGCGGTAGGGACCGCCCGTGATCAGGACGCGACGGTGCGCCGTGTCGACCTGCACATGCAGCGGCGGTGGGAGCGGAGGCATGGGACGCTGCTGGGCCGCCGCGAGGACAGGGATCAGCGGGAAGGCGAGGAGCGCGCGTACGGGCATTAGAGAGACCAGGTTGTGAACAATGATCAATAATCAATGATCAATGGACATTGATCAATGGACATTGATCATTCCGCAGGATGGGCCGACTCGGAATCGAACCGAGAACCTACTGATTAAGAGTCAGTTGCTCTGCCAGTTGAGCTATCGGCCCGGCGCCCCGCCACCGCTTGGCGCGGGCCCGGAAAACTCATCAGGGCTCGCCGTCGAAGCAAGAGAACGACTCGGCAAACCGATCTTCGTACCCCATTCATCCGTCAGCTTGAACGTCTCACTCATCGGAAACCGCAGCACCCAGAGCCGCCGCGCCAAATCCTTGAGCGACCAGATGACCGTTCGCTGAACCTCGACGGACGACCATTGGCCGAATTCGTTATGGGCCAGGTCGACGCGCAGCGCCTCAGCAATGCTGTTCGCCAGCTCGCGATGTTGCTGTAGTTCCGCAACTGGGACCTTTTTGGTTCCCTTTTGGGGACCTTGTCCCTCCCCCCACAGGACCCACTCGAGGCTAACGTCTGGGATCCCAAGCTCTTTCGCCTTCGTCACGATCAAGCGCGCCACGTCTGCCGGGAATTTCTTCCGATGCGGCCATTTCTTTATGGCAGCTTCAGTTACGGAGCCGCCCAGCGCCGCGGCGAACTGTCGATAGCTCAAGGAGATGCCTTCCCAGGGGCTGAACACATCGAGGAGAACCGCCAGCCGGTCCCCTAGAGGGACCCGCTTCGGTCCACTTTCGGTCTTGACAGGTGCCAAAGAATGCCTACTTTCGGTGTCGTAAACAGGAGCAGAATGGCCTGATTAGGTCCAAAACTGCCGCCTGTATTCGCTGCCGTCAAGTCGCCCACTCGGAGCCCGCGGAGAAAACATGTTCGTTCGTCGTTCCCTTGCCGTGCTTGCGCTGACGCTCGCCGTCGTGCGCTGCACGGACCAGCCCACAGCGCTGCAGCAATCGCCCCGCGTGCCGCAGTTCGTCCGGTGGGCGCGGAACGTGGCGCCGCAATTCACCGCGATCTCCGGGGCCCAGTCGAATCAGCACGGACGCCCAGGATTCCGGACACCTCCCCTCAGCCTCAATACGTATTCGGTGTCGTTCTGGGCTGTCCGTGGTGAATCCCGCAGCGTGCAGATCAACTATGCCAGCGCCATCGACACGCTGACGCATCCGTTCATGCAGCTGAACATCGACACCACGAAAATCGGCCTGTCGCTCGAGCCGACCGGCTTGCAGTTCGGCGAGCGCGCGCAGCTGCAGATCTGGTACGGCGGCGCCGGGGGCGATCTGAACGGCGACGGCGTCGTCGACAGCCTCGATACGAATATCGAGCACCAGCTGATGGGGCTCGCCTACCGCGAAGCGAGCACCGACCCCTGGTGGCGAGTCCCCGTATCGCAGTCGCTCACGGACCACTCGTTCACGAGCGCGTTGCCGCATTTTTCCGATTACGCGATCGCATTAGACGTAACGTTGCTCGATTGGACTGTGT
>WNFF01007382.1_pt1 | contig 13083 bp, 12 predicted proteins | sample 5400441 | NCBI WGS metagenome assembly WNFF01 (sample SAMN13153345, study PRJNA577476) | soil metagenome | isolation source: 120 cm saprolite under Douglas fir tree site 2 hole 3 replicate 1 | place: USA:California | collected 2015-04-18
CGGCGCGGCGGGTCACGGGAACGCTGGCGAGCGCGCACCTGCAGCATCTCGCGAGCCCGGACGCGCGGCACCCGCTCACTGCGGACCTGCGCGTCGGCTGGTTCGACCGCGAATTCATGCAGGGGTCGCTGACGCAGCAGCCGGCCTTTCATTTCGGCGCATTCAGCGGCGACCCGATGTATTTCCTGGGTGGCGGCGCGGCGCTGAGCCAGGACACGGTCGCGGCCCGGAGCGCGCTGCCCGGCTTTGCCGCTCCGGAGTTCAGCGTGCGCACACCGTGGGGCGTGCCGGCGTTCTTCGCGGGCACGGGCCCGCGCGGCAGCATCGGGTGGAATCGCTTCGAGGAGCTGCGCGGCCAGCTCGACTTTGCGTGGGGTCTGGGACAGGACGCCGACTGGTATTTCGGCGGCGAGCTGGTGCGCCAGCGGGTGCGCACGTTCCAGCGCGTGCTCGCCTACCTGCCGGTGGGCGACAGCGTGCCGCCGCCCACGGCAGCGGACTTCCGGCCCACCTCCGCGGCGGCCTACTCCGAATGGCAGCTGCGCGCCAGCGACGTCGGGTTCACGATCGGCGTGCGCCTCGATCAATTCCAGCCCCGCTCGGACACGGGCACGGGACTGGCGGCGCGTAGCCGCTGGACGTTGAGTCCGCGCTTCGCGGTGTCGACGGTGCTCTCGGGGGCGACGGTGATCGCGAGCTTCGGCCGCTTCGCGCAGGCGCCGGACTATCAGTATCTGGTGGACGCGGCCTTCGACGACACGGCGCGCACCGGGCGGTTCCGGCGCGGTAACCCCGACCTGGGCTACGAAACGGCTACCCAGTTCGAGTTCAGCGTGCGGGCGCGGCCGTCGCCGCGCACTAACGTACGGACCAATGTGTACGTGAAGCGGCTCCAAGGCTTGGTGGCGTCGGTGCCGCTGTCGCTCAAGGCCGATTCGACAATCTTCGGCAACGCGGACCACGGGTCAGTGCGGGGGGCCGAGGCGCTGCTGGAGCGGCCGATCCACGGCGGCTGGGGGGCGCGCATCACCTACGCCGTGCAATTCGCCACCGCCACCGCGACCAATGCGTTCGAGTTGTTCCGCCGCATCCGCATCAGCTCGCTGGGCGATACGCTCTTCCCCGGCAGCGTGGAGTTCCCGCTCGATTTCGACCGCCGCCACGCCGTGACGCTCGTGTTGCAGGGCATCGTGACCGACAGCGTGGTCCACACGGTTCCCGTGCTGCGGCCGCTGCAGGGCGTCGAGACAGCGCTCATCGCGCGTTACCAGTCGGGCCTGCCGTACACGCGCACCAACGTGGCCGGGGATTCCCTGGTGGGCCTCCCCAACAGCAATCGGCTGCCGCCAAGTCAGACCATCGACCTGTTGGTGCGGCGGCCGCTGCGCGTGGGCTGGCTGCAGGGGTCCGTGTACCTGGACGTGCGCAATCTCCTGAACCGGCGCAACGTGGAGTCGGTGAGCCGTGTGACCGGATCGCCCGGCATGGGGCCGCAGGACCTCGCCGCGATCGCCGACAGCGCCTACGCCAAGCACCCCGAGGCGATTCCCTTCGAATCGCCACGCTACCGGGCGTGGGCGGATCTCAACGGGGACGGCCTGATCTCGGGACCCACCGAGCTGCTGCCGCTGTATCTCGCTGCGGCGCGCGACTTCGCGCAGCCGCTGTTCTTCTTTGGCCCGCCGCGGCTCCTGCGGTTGGGCATGGAGTTCGACTTCTAGCGTCTCGCATGCGCGCTCTCGCGCTGCTCCTCGTCGCCGCCACCGCGTGCGCCTACGACCCACCATGGGCCCCCGGCAGCTACGGCCCGAACGCGCCGTACAGCCGTGCATCACCGGGGCGCATTACCCTGAATCCGGGCGCCGATCGTACGCCGGCGTGGCTGGCCGGCGATACGGCCGTGCTGTACTCGGTCGAGCGGGGCGATCCCCCACACGATCGGTGCCTCGGCGTGTTGAGCGCGCGGTCGTGGACCCTGGAGCGGTGGTTGTGCCATGCGAGTGCGCCATCGGCCGATTCGACGGACTCCTTCGAATGGCCGGCGGTGCGGCCGAGGGGCGACCTGGCGTACCAGTGGGGCACGACGACGCCAGGGTCGGCCATTGACCTGCACCGCTATGTCGTGGTCGCGACGCTGGCGAGCTGGGAGTCGCGCCGCCTCCTGACGACGTTCGATCTCGGTGTGTCGGGAGGCGGCGCGGCTATCGACGGCGTGCGCCAGCTCGACTGGATCAGCGACACATCGCTCGTCTACGTGCACGAGCAGATGGGCGTCGCTCGCAATCCGTTCACCGGCAACCTGGACACCGCTATTGCCTCTCTCCGGATCGAGCGGGTCGACTTCGGAGGGAATTCCGCGATCACGACAGCAGTCCCCGGCACGGACGGAGCGACGTCGGTGGCGGTGGACGCCAGCGGCGCGGCGATCTACTACACCCTGCCGGCCGACACGGTCGTCTACCGCCGGTGGCTCGCATCGGCGGTGGTGGACATCCTCTACGCGTTCGCTGCGGGCGAGGTCCCCACGGACGTGCAGGTGCGCGGCGCGCGCCTCGTCGCGGTGGTCGGCGGCGATCTCCACCTCGTGGACCTGTCCACCGCGACGGAGACGGTTGTCCCTGGGCCGGGGGTTGTGTTCGCGCATCCCGCCTTGTCGCATGATGGACACCGCATCGTGCTCGAAGGCAGGGCCAGCGGCGCGGCGCCGGACTTGTGGCGGGTGGATTGGCCGTGAGGACGCACGCGGCGGCGGTCTTGCTCATGCTGGCGGCGGGGGGTCCGGCCGCGGCCCAGGCCACCGGAGCGCTCGGCGGCCGGGTACGTGACGCGGCCACCGGCAAGCCCCTCGCGTTCGCGACCGTGAATATGGACGGCGGTCGCTACCGCACGGTCACGGACACGGGCGGGGCCTACCGGGTTCTCGGCCTGGCGAGCGGACTCCACGCCGTAACCGTCTCACTCATCGGGTACGCCGCCGGCGGGCGCGACAGCGTGCTGGTGGCAGCGGGCCAGACGACCATCCTCGACTTCGGGTTGCGCCCGCAGGCCGTGCCACTCGGTGCCGTGCCGGTCGTCCCCACGGGCGATCCGGTGCTCGACCCCCTCACGCCGGCCGACATCCAACGCATCTCCGGCGCCGAGCTGCACCGGCTGCCCGTCACGACCGTGGCGGAAGCCGTGGCCCTGTCGGCCGGGGCCGTGGGCGAGAGCTACCGCGGCGGCCGCCTGGGCGAGCAAGCGTTCATTCTGGACGGCCTGGGCGTGAAGAATCAAATCGATGCGTCGACCGGCAGCATCGGCATCCGCGTCCCGCCCGACATGCTGACCGAGGCGTCGCTCGTCACCAACGGCTTCTCGGCGCGCTATGGGCAGGCGATCTCGGGCATGGTGAACGTCGTGACGAAGGACGGCGGTAGCCGCTGGCTGGGACGCGCCGCGTACGAAACCGGACGGCCGCTCCCGGGATCGCTCGACTCCAAGCTCGACCGGCTGGTGCTCGCCGCCGATGGTCCACTCACGCACGGCATCGCGTTCGCCGGCGCACTGGACGCCGACGCGCGGCTCGACGCGGATCCCGTCAACGCACCGGCGCCGACCCAGGCGCTCGACCCGCGCCGAGCCGACCCGTATCACCTGGCCCACAACAGCGGCGAGCGGCTCGACGCCGCCGGCAAGCTGACGGTGTCGCTGGGGAAGAGCAGCACGCTGCGCCTGTTCGGGCTACGCTCGATCGAGCAGCGCCTGTTGTACGATCCGCCGTACAAGTACGACCAGACCTTTATGCCCGGGAGGCGCGTGGGTGCCACGCTCGCGAGCGTCAATCTGCAGCACGCGGCGGGCAGCGTCGTGAGCGAGTTTCGCTTGGGCTGGTTCGACCGGGACTTCTTCCAGGGTGCCCTCGCGCAGCAGCCCGCGTACCGTGTGGGCGCGGCCACGCTTGCGTCCTTCCAGTTCCTGGGCGAGGACCTGGCCCGGCGGCAGGACACGGTCGCGGCTCATGGCCCGGTGCCCGGCTTCTTGCCGCCGGACTTCAGCGCCGCGACGCCATGGGGCGTGCCCGCGTTCTTTCTCGGCAGCGGCCCGCGCGGCGACATCGATTGGAATCGCTTTCGCGAGCTGCGCGGCCGCTTCGATCTGAGCCTGGGCGCGCCGGCAGGGGAGATCGGCGCCGGCGCCGAGGTGATCCGGCAGCGCGTGCAGACGTTCCAACGGGCACTCGCGTACCTGCCCACGGCCGACAGCGGCGTCCCGCGGCCCGCGGCGTCGGACTTCTCGCCTACCATCGCTTCGCTGTATGTGGAGCCGCAGCTGCACGCACCGGAGTTCGCGCTGACGCTGGGCCTGCGCTACGATCTGTTCGATCCGGGCGGCGAAGGCTCGCGTGCCCGCCCCGCCCACCGCTCCTTCAGCCCCCGCTTCGCCTTTTCCACCGTCCTGAACGGCGCAACGCTCGTGATCAGCTATGGCCGCTTCAGCCAGGCGCCCGACTATCAGTATCTGGTGGACGCGGCGTTCGACGATACGCTGCGGACCGGCCGCTTCCGCCGCGGCAACCCCGACGTGGGCTTCGAGCGCGCCACGCAATGGGAATTCAGTCTGCGGGCGCGGCCATCGCGGCACACGGCGATCCGCCTCAACACGTACTTCAAGAAGCTGGACGGCCTCGTCGCGTCCACGCCCGTGGGCACGAATCCCGACTCGGCCGTCTTCAATACCTTCGATTTCGGCAGCGCCAAGGGTGTGGAGCTGCTGGTGGAGCGCGAGCTGACGGAAGGTTGGAGCGTGAAGGTGTCGTACGCGCTGGCCCAGGCGCAGGCGACCAACAGCAACGCCTTCGAGCTGATCCGCCGCGTGCGGGGCGCGCCGCCGCCCGACAGCACGCTGCCCTCGCGGCTGGAGGTGCCGCTCGACTACGACCGCCGCCACGGGCTCACCGCGATCAGCGAGCTCCAAGTGCCGCATGCGCGATGGGGGGTGTTGGTTGGTCTCGAGGGTGCGGCGATCGCGCGGCTCTTTTCGGGCCTGCCGTACTCCCTCACCAACGCCACGGGAGACACGTTGATCGGCCTGCCCAACAGCCACCGCCTACCACCGCAGGTCACCCTCGATCTGCTGTTGCGCCGGCCGTTCGCGTTGGGGGGACGACGCGGCAGCGTTTATCTCGACGTCCGCAACGTCCTCAACCGCCGCAACGTGATTGCCGTGCGGCGCGATGTCGGATCGCCAGAGTTGACCAGTGGCGCGATCGACTCACTCGCAGAAGCGGCCTATGAGGCGCATCCCGAGCCGATCCCCTACGAATCGCCGCGCTATCGGTCATATGCCGATTTGAACGGCGACGGCTACATCGCCGGACGTGCGGAGCTGTTTCCGCTGTACCAGGGCGCGGCGCGGGATTTCACGCAACCCCTCTTTTTCTACGGCGCCCCGCGCGTGATGCGGATCGGCGTGGAGTACGAGTTCTAGGGTTCAGCCACCGCCGCGAACGCCCGCACCGGAAACGACCCCATCGCTTTGACTTTCACCGGCGCGGCGGTGAAACGAAACGGGCCGTCCGGAATCGCGCCCAGGTTGGTGAGATGCTCGGCGATGGGAATGCCGGCCCCCAGGAGAATGGTGTGCACCGGCCGCGCGCCGTCGGTGTTGTCGTCGATGTTGAGCGAGTCGATCCCGACCAACGCCGCGCCGCGATCGGCCAGCCACTGTGCCGCGTCCTTCGTGAGATACGGATGCCCGCGGAAGTACTGATCCGTCCGCCAATGACGATCCCAGCCGGTGTGCACCAGGACGGCCTTGCCCTTCACCGCGACATCCGCGAACACTTTGGCTGGGATCGCCCGGCCGCGCTCCACGGGGCGATGCACCACGATGGCGTCGAGATTCGCCACCGATTCAAGCGCCAGCTCGGAGAGATCCTCCCCCTTGGCGTAGCGATGGAACGGCGCGTCTACGTACGTGCCCGTGTTGGCGATCATCTCGATCTTGCCGATCTGGAACTCGGTGCCGGGCGCGTACCGCGTGTGCGAGGCCTCGCGCGAGAGAAAATCGCACACCAGCGGCGCGGGGAAGCCCTCGAGCGTCACCATCCCGGACTCGACGGTGTGGCTCAAATCGATCAGGCGCGTCACGTCTGGCCCTGCGCTTTCCACTCCTGCAGGTAGCCGCCCGCCACGCCGCCCACCACCATCAGCAGGCCCAGCACACCGTACGGCGCGAGGTGCTGATGGAAGAGAATAAACGCGAGAATGGCTGCCATCACGGGCTCGATCGTCGCCGCGACCGCCGTGGGCGCCGCCTCGATCCGGCGCGTGGCATTGAAGAACAGGAAGTTCGCCGCGAGCACCGTCGCGGCGGCCAGGACCGCGATGAACATCCACGCGGCGGGCGTCGCGGGCCGCTGCGGTGTCTGGTGCCACAGCCCCAGGACGACGAACAGCACCACCGCGCCGCCCACGATTTCCAGAAACAGCACCTTCGCGATGCCGTAGCGCGGCACGGCCCAGCGTGCGAGCAGCGTGGTGCCGGCGTACGACAAGGCAGCGAGCCCGCCACCCACCACGCCCGCCGCCAAGCCCTGGCTCGCGGACTCGGCGCCCGCGTTGCTGCCGCCCTTGATGGTGAGCGTGGCGCCCACCATCACCAGGACCGCAAGCAGCAGCCGGACCGGCGTGATCGTTTCACCCAACAGCGGCTTGGCGAGCAGTGCCACGATCACGGGAGCAGTGTAGAGTAGCGCCGCGGCCCCCGCGACGCCTGCGCCCGCGATGGCGTACTGATAGCCCAGCTCGAACATCGCGACCAACACGCCGCCGCCCAGGCCCACCATCAGCCAGCCCTTCAGGTCGGTGCGAAATAGGTCGGGCTTGAACGCCCCGTAGACCAGGAGCCCGGCGATGCCCAGCAGCAGCCGCCAGAAGCCGATGCCCGTGATGGCGGCGCCCTGGTTGTAGAGCGCGGTCGATAGCGGCCCCGTCATGCCCCAGAGGGAGCCCGCCGCGACTGCGAACAGATATCCGGCGATGCGCGAGCCGCGCGCCGGTGTGGCTGTCATTTCCATCGGGTCAGAATCTCCTCACGCCGGAACGTGTGCGTATTGCCGCGGAACAGGACCAGGTCGATCACCGTCATCACGAGGCACGCGATCCACAGCGCGGTGAAATATGTCGTCAGCACCTTCCCGAACACCGCGATCAGGATCAGGAATCCGGGAATGATAGCGAGGGCCGTCGCTTGCACGGTCGCCTGCGGATCCGTCGCCTTGGCGGAGAAGCGCATCGTCACGAGCACCACGGCGGTGGCGAGCAGCGGTGCCAGCACCAGAATACCCAGCGCCCAGAACCGGTCGGGCAGCAGCAGCGTGGGGTAGCGCCCGTGCGTGACGATGTCGACGACGGCGACGGTGACGAGCGCCGTCAGCCACGTCATCACGATGGTCGGCACCGCGGCGGCGATCAGCTTGCCGAGCAGGAACTGCCGGTCGGTGATCGGCGTCGCGAGAATCGGCTCGAGCGTGCGCTGCTGTTTTTCGCCGACGATCGAAAACGCCGCCGAGGTGGACGACAGCGCCACCGGCATCAATAGGAACAGCGCCGCCACGCTGCGCAGCAGATACCGCGTCATGCCTTCTTCGGGACCCATGTCGGCGAACCCCGGCATCGTGTGCACCAGGCGGGAGATCTGCAGCATGCCGGCGTCGTGCGCCGCCATTCCTTGCCGGATCAACAGCGGCGACAGCGTGGCGAGGAACGTGGGCAACCCGATCGCCAGTACCGGGAAGACGACATAGACCGGCCACACGCGGCGGTCGCTGCCGATCGCCTTCAGCTCCTTCCGTAGGAAGAGGAGCAGTATGCGCATCAGTGATCGCCCCGGAGCGTGTGCAGGTAGATCGATTCGAGCGACGGCGTCTCGGGCCGCACCTCGAGGATTTCCGCTCCGCCTTGGACCAGCGCCGCCACGAGGCGCGGCGTATCGAGCGCCGCGTCGCCCACCGTGACCCGCAGCGTTTCGCCCGTGACGTCCACGTGCGGCGCGAAGGGCTGCCCCTGAAGCCGGCGCGCGAGCTCGGCGGCCCCTGTACGGACGGCCACATGGACGCGCGCTCCGTCGCCCGCGCCCGCCCGCAGGCGCTCCAGCGTATCGCACACCAGCAACCGGCGCTTGAGGATGCCCACCAAATCGGCGAGGCGCTCCGCTTCGTCCAGGTTGTGCGTGCAGACGACGATGGTCCGGCCCTCGTCTTTGAGCTTGACGATCAGGTCGCGCACGGCGAGCGCCGCCTCGGGGTCGAGCCCTGACGTGGGCTCGTCGAAGAACACCACCTTGGGGTCGTGGAACAGCGCGCGAATGATGGCGAGCCGCTGCTTCATGCCCTTGGAGTACCCGCCGACCGGTTCGTCGCGGCGATCCCACAGGCCCATCAGACGGAGGTAGTGCGTCACCCGTGTGCGGACCACGGCGTCGGGCAGGCCGTACAGGCTGCCGAAGAACACGAGATTGTCCCAGGCGGACAGGCGGTCGTAGAACCCCGGCGCTTCGGTGAGCAGGCCGCACGCCGCGCGTACCGCGCGGGCGGCGATCGGGTCGCCACCGATCGCATGTCCCGCCACCGTCGCGCTGCCGGACGTCGGGCCGATCAGACCGAGCAGCATGCGCACGGTGGTGGTCTTGCCGGCGCCGTTGGGCCCGAGGAGCGCGAAGAGCTTGCCTTCCGGCACGTGGAAGCTCAGCGCTTCGACGGCGGGCCGTCCGTCGAAGCTGCGCGACAAGCCGTGCGCCGAAATCACGCCGGCGAGCCGCTCACACCAGCTCGCCCGCGAGCACGGTCACAGCCTGCCCGCCGAGGCCGACGCGGTCGCCACGGGCGTGGGTGCGCACGATTCCGCCGCGCGGCGACGCCTGATAGCCCACCAGCTCGGGCCGCCCCAGCTTCGCGCTCCAGTACGGCGCGAGACAGACGTGGGCCGAGCCGGTGACGGGATCTTCGCTCACGCCCGCCGCGGGGGCGAAGAACCGCGACATGCCGAGACCGGTGAAATCCGGTGCCAGCGCGCGGACCTGCGCTTCAGCGTCCACCTCGACCAGGTAATCGAACTCGTTGCGGCCGACGTAGCGCGCGCCGGAGAGTCCCAGGGCCGCGAGCATGCCAGGGGGCGGCTCGGCCGCCTGCTCGCGCTTGGCGGGGAAGTCCATCTCGATCCAATCGCCGCGTCGCTCGGCGGTGAGCAAGCCGCTCTTGGTGTGAAACCGCGCGGTGCGGTCGGCGGGTAGCTGGCGGTCTTGCCACAGGACGTGCGCTGACGCGAGGGTGGCGTGGCCGCACAGGGCGACTTCGACCGTGGGCGTGAACCAGCGCAGCGCGTAGCCGTCACCATTGGCGTGGAGGAACGCGGTCTCGGACAGGTTCATCTCGCGGGCGACGTCCTGCATCCAACGCTCGTCGCGCGGGGCGGGGAGGATGCAGACGGCCGCGGGGTTGCCGGAAAAGGGGCGATCGGTAAACGCGTCGACTTGAACGATGCGCAGTCCCATGCCCCCTAAGCTACAAGCGAAAGCTCGTCTTGGCGTGCAGCAGGCTGTCTTCGTCGCCGGCGAGGAACAACTCGATCAGGTGATCCATGCCGTAGCCCTCGGTGACATACAGCGTCGGCGCGGCCGAGTCCACCGCCAGGTCGAACACCAGGCGCACCGTGTAGGACTCCCCCGGGCCCGCCTGGCGGTCGAGCGACACGTCAGCGCCCAACCGCTGCTCGGCGGCGGTGTCGCGCTCGTAGCGGCGCCCTTGCCCGTCGACCACGACGGCGCGCGCCTGGTGCAGGCGCAGCGGCACGCGTACCGCCGTATTCGACACGCTCACCGTCACGATCCAATAGCGACCCGCCGCCACGCGCTGCGCCGGCCGCGCGCCAATCGTTTTCGCGGTGTCCACCGCTTCCACCGACACGCCCATATGGCAATCGAGATAGAAGCCGCAGAAGCGCTTGGCTTCGTGGAGCCCCAGCACGCGGGGCCGGCTGGTGAGGGACATCGTCAGGAGAATCGTGGCGTAGGCCGCGGCCCAGATCAGCGCGCCCAGCCCGATCGCTTGCAGCAGCTCGCGCTTTTCGCGCAACAGGGCGTGGATGACGCCGACGGTCGCGATGAACGCGGCCACCACTGTGAGGAGTAACAGGAGAATGCCGCCAAATGGTGTGTTCATGGTGTTTGGACCGCCGTAGAGGATGGATCGTCGTCTGTCCCAACGCACGGCACCGCGAGCTGCGTCGCATGCGCGGCCACCAAGCGGCGTGCCACGCCCCGCGGCCAGGTCCACGACCGCCAATCGGGGCGGGTCGCCGGATCCCACAGATTCAGAAGCCGGCGCGCCGCGTCGCAGCGCGATTTGGGCTCGAGGCGGGGCAGTGCATCGAGCAGCACAGGGACGGCGTCGGCGCCGAGCGAGACAGCGTACGACGCGTCGAACAGCCGCTCGCTCGGCGGCCGCGTGAGATTGTGTCGCACGATCAACGCGTCGGGATTGGCGATATGCAGCGCGCTCAACACCGCCAGGGCCTCCACCAGGCCACCGGAGGCGAACCACGCGCGCCGACCCCGCAGCACGGTCGCGGCGAACCAGCCGAATAGCAAAGCGAGATAGACCATCCCCGCGGTCGCGAACAGCCGGATCTCCGACAGGCCGTATGCCGCCACGTAGAGCCGCATCCGCGCTAGCGCCGAGACCATCACCACAGCGAGCTGTACCAGCAGGAGCCCCGCGAGATAGCGGAACGAGCGCACGTGTTCGGTGCTTTCGCGGCGCACCAACCAGTCGGCGCCCAGCAGGACGGGCAGCACCAGGACGCTGGCCCAGACCAGCTGAAAGAAGCCGCCGCGGGCATACTCGGCGTAGGTGAGACCGGTGGTCTGTTCGACCAGCGAAGTGCCCCCGAAGAAGTAACGCGCCTGGACGACCACGAACAGCAGGAACAACAGGTTGACGAGTCCGAGCGCCGTGCCGACCGGGACGAGCCCGAGCGTCGGGCTGCGATCTGCAGGAGGACCCGCCCCCGGCGGCGCCAGCAAGGCACCGCGCAGGTATCCCGCGACGAGCACCGCCCAGAATCCCGCGAACACGACGTGCGAGACGGCCGTGCTCAGGTTCACGGCGATGAGATTTTGCACCAGACCGTTGAACACACTGTCGGCGCCTGCGAACAGCGCGCCGAATACGATCAGCAGGGGCAGTGCGAGGACTACCCCCAGCATCACGGCGCGCGCCCCGTGCAACGCCTCGCGGCGGGGGACCTCGTGCCATTGGACGTCGGTGGCGAGCAGGGGCACGACGCCGAGCATTGCCTGCAACGTCGAACGGCCCACCGCCGTGGCGTACTCGGTGACGCCCCGCAACCACAGGCGACCGCCTTGGGTTGCCAGTACCGTGATGCCGAGCACACCGATCAGCGCGATCACGTCGAGGGTTTGCAGCATGGCGGAATCGCGCCGGCCAAACGCCGCACCGAGCAGCACGATGGTCAGCCCGAGCCAGGGCGCGTCGGCGCTCACGGGGATCTGGTGGCGCCGCACGAGCACCGCGCCGCCTGCCACGAGGGCGAGGCTCGCGAGGCTGACGTTGACGCCCCAGGGCATGACGCGCAGCAGCAGATCGCCGCACACGCCGAGTAGGGCGGCCGTGATCAGGACATCGAGCGCGAGGCGTGTCCTCATACGGCCTCCCGGCGCAGGCCGCCGAAGCGCCGCTCGCGGCCGCGGAATTCTTCGAGCGCCCGGGCGAGGTCGGCGGCCTCGAAGTCGGGCCACATCTGGGGCGTGAAGACGAGTTCCGCGTACGCGCTTTCCCATAGGAGGAAGTCGGAGAGGCGCTGCTCGCCGCCGGTGCGGATCAACAGATCGACATCGGGCAGGAGTTGGCCTTGGGTGATCGCGGCGCGTGCCGAATAATCGATGGCGATGCGCAGGTGGAGGCCCGTGCCAGCGGCGCTCATCGCTTCCGCGCGGGTGACGGCGTCCGCCAGCGGAGCGGGCAGGCGGTCGCGCCGGCCGATCACCTCGAGGCGGATCCGTTCCGCGGTGAGCAGCGGCGCTTCGCGCGCGAGGTAGCGCGCGAACAGCCGGAACAGCGCGCTCACCTCCGTGGCCGGACGCTTCCAGTTGTCGGCGGAGAATGCGTACAGCGTGAGAGCGCCGACGCCGAGGCCCGGAGCGGCCCGCACGATGCGACGCACGGTCTCGGCGCCGGAGCGGTGGCCCGCGGCGCGCGGCAGGCGCCGCTGCGTGGCCCAGCGGCCGTTGCCGTCCATGACGATGGCGACGTGCAGTGAAGTACTTTGCGTCATAAAGTTTCTTCCCAAAAAAAAAGAGAGATGTTACCCGCGCGCCGCGCGGATCAGTGCTTCCAGATGATCGAGATAGCGCTCCAACGCCCGCCGGCCCTGAGCCGTGAGGCGGTACTCGGTGCGCGGCACGCGGTCCTGGAACGACTTCGCCGCCGCCACATACTGCGCCGCCTCGAGCTTGCGGGCGTGCACGCTGAGATTGCCGTCGGTCGTGTGGAGCAGCCGCTTGAGCTCGTTGAAGGTGAGCGACTCGCTCACGGCGAGCGCGCTCACGATGCCGAGCCGGATCCGCTCGTGGATCAGGCGGTCGAGCTGCGGCGGCTCCGGCCGCACGCGCTGCGGGCGGGGCGCCCGCTCCGCCGCCTCCGTCCGCCGCGCAGCCGTGGACTTAGCCACCGTACCTCCGCGCGATGACGGCGCCGAACACGATGTGCAACCCGCCGAACCCCGCCCCCAGCAGCCAGTTGCCCCAGGCCGGGGGACCGAACAGCGCCGCGGCGCCGGCGAGCATGAAGCACAGCCCCATCACGGGCACGATCCGCACCGAGAAGGCGCCGCCCGTGACGAAGCCAGTCCCGTACAGGAGCAGCCACACGCCCGGCAGCGCGTGCGACTGGCCCGCCCGATACAGCGCGATCGTCAGCAGACCGCCCACCGCCATGGGCGGGATGAAGCCCAACCAGAACCGCCGTCCTGGCCCGGAGAGGATCGGGTCGTTCACCGCGTACGCCTTGCGGACCATGGTCCCTCC
>WNFF01012545.1_pt1 | contig 13080 bp, 11 predicted proteins | sample 5400441 | NCBI WGS metagenome assembly WNFF01 (sample SAMN13153345, study PRJNA577476) | soil metagenome | isolation source: 120 cm saprolite under Douglas fir tree site 2 hole 3 replicate 1 | place: USA:California | collected 2015-04-18
TGCGGTGACCCGCAGCCCGACGGCCGAGTGGTTGGCGCGCCAGATCACTGAAGCGTTCCCATGGGACACGGCGCCGAAATATCTCATTCGCGACAATGACCGAGCATTCGGCGCGATGTTCAAAGCTCGCGTCCGAGCGATGGGTATTCGGGATCGGCCTACGTCCTTCCGCTCGCCCTGGCAGAACGGCCTAGTTGAGCGCTTGATCGGGTCGGCGCGGCACGAGTGCACGGACCACGTGATCGTGCTCAACGAAGATCACCTTCGGCGCATTCTTTCGAAATACGCCAGCTACTATAATGAGGTGCGGACGCACCTTTCGCTTGGCAAGGACGCACCCTGCACACGCCCGATCGAGCGGTTCGGAGACATTATCGCGCAGCCGATCCTTGGTGGGCTACACCATCGATACGCACGAATCTGAGTTTTCGGAAGCCACAGGGGTATTTAATCTCTGGGCCGACCGGGGGTGCGTACCGCGTCGGGCCTTCGCACGCAAAATTTCGGAAATTCAAACAAAAAGCCCACTGATCAGGGGGAGGGAGATCAAAACTGTGGTACCTCGCGCGAACTTCCGCAGAATTCCGAAAACTTTTTTTGAGCAGCCATGCATGCCTTCGACGGCGACCGTTCCGCTCCAGCAGCTGCCTCGAGCTTCACGGGTCCTTCCGCTGGCGAAAAGCATCGCGGGGGCAACCGCGCGAGGGGCCGCCAGCCGCGCATCGTGAAAATAAGGTTTACACGGTTAACACGCAGGTTAACAGGTTGACACGGTTGACGCCTTTGGACAGCGCCGGTTGTGTCTGCGACATGTGCCCATTCTCCGGATCCGATAGTTATGTTCAATTCGACCGTGCGATTCTTCGATCAACGACCGAACGGCACAGTCAACCGTCTTTGCGCGCAGTGAGGCTTAGGAACAGCATGGCTCCGTAAAACGTGCCGTGCGCAACGCGCCGACGTGCCTCCCGGTCGAAGCTGTCAACCACTTCCTGACTGATCTCGCCAGCCTGGACGGCCGCCTGAGTGCCGCGCGAGAGCAACGTCAGCAGGTAGTCCGGGCTCGACGTCTGCACGTAGCCGTGGGGCTCGACCGATTGCACGCTGAACCCCGCTGCGGTGACGAGAGCGGGAAGGCGCCGCATGATGTAGGGTGCGTGCACCAAATTCCGCAGCACCGCGCCCACGGCTGCCTGCAGCGGATCGCCGTCGAACAGGGCGACGGTGAGCGTTGCGAAGTCCCCATCGAAAATAACGAGCTGCCCGCCCGGCCTGAGAACCCGGCGGGCTTCGGTCAGCGCTTCCTCCGGGTCGACCAGATGCGAGTAGACCGTGTGCGCGATAACAAGGTCGAAGCAGGCGTCCGCATGCCCGGTCGCCGTAGCGTCGCCGATCGCGAATGAGACGCGCGGTTCGCCCGCGAATGTCTCGCCCGCCATGTCGATGAATGCCGAAGACGGATCGATCCCGACGAGTTGCGCCGGACTGACGTGCTGCATGATGAGCTTCGTCGCCGCCCCGTTGCCGCAGCCGACCTCGAGTACCCGGGCCCCCTCGGGGACGGCGATGCGCGCCATATAGCGCGCGCAGATTGCCTTCATCGCCGGCTCCGATGCTCGGACGTTCATCGACTGGGCAATGGCGTCCAAAACCTCGCGCGGCTGCTCTCTGATGCGGGCGAGTAGACCGGTCACGACATCATCCCTTGGCCATCCACGCCATTGCCTGACGCTTCAAACTGGTCAGACCTCCACCGCGCTCAGTTCCAGCGCAGGAGATGCTTTTCCAGTCGCCCCGCAACGCCGAAGATCACCAGGACCACCACGAGGATCAGAAGAATCAGCGCGAACATCAGGGCGGCGTTGTAGGTGCTCTGCGCAAAAGACAAAAGGTAGCCGAGGCCGTGGGTTGCCGCCACGAACTCCCCCACGCAGGCGCCGGTGAAGGCAAAACCGACCGCGATCTTCAGATTGCCGAGCACCCAGGACGCGACTGACGGCAGATAGACATGCCGCACGAGCGCCCAACGGTCGCCGCCCAGCGTGACGACGCGCTCGATGAGCCTGCGGTCCACCTGCCGGATCCCGGTGAACACGGTGAAGAAGATTAGCACCGCCACGAGAATGAAGGAGAGCGCGACCTTGGAGGCCAGTCCGATGCCGAGCCAAATCACGAACAGCGGCGCGAGGATCACGCGCGGGATGGCGTTGAGCACGGTCATCACCGGCTCGAGCAGCTCCGCGATGAACGGAACAAGCGCGGCCACGACGCCGAGCACAATGCCGACGACGATGCCGAGCGCGAGACCGCCGAGCGCGGCGCTGAAGGTGGCTTCGAGATGCGGCCAGATGCGGCCGTCCGAAAACAGATCGACGAGCGCGGCGCCAACCCGGCTCGGACTCGGCGCATAGAGCGGATTGAGCATGTCGGCGCGGCCGGCCGCCTCCCACACGGCCAGCACGACCGCGAAGGCCGCGAGTTGGCGCACCCAGGCGTAGCGGGGATCGAGCCGCGTCATGCCGCCTCCGCCCGATGATCGACTTCGCGCGAGAGGTCCGCCCACAGCCGCTCGTAGAGCGGCGCGAAGGCGGGATGCGTGCGCGAAAGAATAGGGTCGCGCGGCCGCGGAATTGGCACCGAATAATGCTCGGTGACGTGCGCGCGCGGTCCCTGCGACAGCAGATAGACTTCGTCGGAGAGGCTGAGCGCCTCGTCGAGATCATGGGTCACCAGCAGAACGCTGATGCTCTCGCGCTCGACCAGCGCGACCACGTCCTTCACCACACGGGCGCGCACGATCGCGTCGAGCGAGGCGAACGGCTCGTCCATCAGGATGAGTCTCGGCTTCATCGCCAGCACCTGCGCCAGCGCCACGCGCTTGCGCTGGCCGCCGCTCAGGCGGCGCGGAAAGCGATCGCCGAAGCCCGCGAGATCCAATCGCTCGAGCCATGCGTCCGCCTCGGCGAGCGCCTTTTTTCGCTCCATGCCGTTGAAAATCAGACCGAGGGCGACGTTGTCCCGCGCCGTCTTCCACGGCAGCAGGGCATCGTCCTGGAACAGGATTCCCACCTGCGATCGTGCGAGATTGGTCTCGACCGTACCTGAGAGCGGCTGCTGCAGCCCGATCACGGCCCGCAACAGGCTCGATTTGCCCGAACCCGAAGGCCCGACGAGACTCACGAAACTGCCGTCGCCCACGGCAAGGCTCGCTCCCTCGAGGACCGGCTCCCCGCCATAGGAAATCGTCAGATCACGGACGCGCAGGTTTCAACCTCCGACAATCGAAGTGTCGTGCAGCCCGGACATGCTCCTGCCCGGCTTGATGAGGCCGCCGGCGATCAGGCTCTGCTCGACGCGCTTGGCCGCCTCAAGGTCGATGGTCACGGTTTCGGGGTAAAGAGAGTCGCGGTGACGCGCGATGATCTCGCCGAGCTCCTTGAGGTCGAGCCCGGTGGTCATCTCCTTGGGCAGAGCGGCGCTCAACTGATCGCCGGTCATTGCGCGCAGCGCCTTGAGCGCATCTCCCAATGCCTTGGTCAGCGCAATCATTTCCGGCTTGCGCCGTTCGATCTCCTTGGCCCGCACCGCGACGCCCATGAATTCAAACGAGCCGCCGAGGTGGTGCTTGGCGTCTTCGAGGTCCATTCCGTTGACCAGCACGCGCGCGCCTGCGCGACGCAACAGCGTCAGCGCCGGCTCCTGCACGACGCCGACGTCGATCTGGCCCTGGCGCAATGCTTCCAGCAAATTGACGCCCATGGTCGCGAACTTGACCTTCTGGGCGTCGGCGCCGGCCTGCTTTAGCAGATAAAGCGTCAGTGCATGGTCGGCGTTCCCGAGCGCGGACACGGCGACCGTCCTTCCCTCCAAATCCTTGATCGATTGAATCCGGCTTGCCGTGTTGGGGGCGGTGACAACCGCAAACAGGGGCAGGCGCCCGGTGACCGCAAAGCGGCGGATATCCGCCCCGACATTGGCGTAGGCCTGAAGGGCAACGTCGAGCGAGGTGGCGGCGTAATCGACCGCGCTGCCGACCAGCGCCTGCACCGCGGCGTTGCCGCCGCGGGTATAAACGAGCTGCACATCGAGCCCGTGAGTCTTGAAGTGTCCGGCCGAGCGGGCGACCTCGTAGGGCACGCCGCACAGCAGCTGGCTGCAATAGGCGAGCTTGATCTGCGCGCCCTGCGCCTCGGCGGCGCTGGGCCGCGCGGCCGGAATGACGCTTGCGACTAGCGCCGCGCCCTTGAACAGCGAGCGCCGAGACACGTCGGTAGGGGGTACGCGGGCGGTGTTCTCATCGCAGCAGCTCATGGCAGCCTCCAAACATTGCCGCGATGGCAGTTCGACGACCGAAAATCCATCGAGCCCTGACGGTTCGTCTTCGTGCCACGCTCAAGGTTGCTCTGTCGGTCGCGTTGATCGAGTTCGAATCCAATCAACCTCAACTTCGAGTCGAGGATGGAGTTCCAACGATCACCGCCGCCACGGTCACGCTCGGATCGACCTGTCCGCGCTGACAACCGTCGACCGACGCTTGTCTGCGCAAGATATGCCGTCGATCAACCTGATGTCCAATGCATAATTATTCTAGCATTTTATGCCGATCGGACATACGTTGAAACCATGGACCTGAGGCGTCTGCGCACCTTCGTCGCCGTAGCCGAGCTGGGCACGGTCTCGAAGGCAGCGCTGCGCCTGCGCGTTGGGCAGCCCGCCCTTTCGCGGCAAATCAGCGATCTCCAGCAAGAGCTGGGGCTCAGGCTATTTGACCGCATTGGACGCGGCCTCGTCCTGACTGCGGAAGGCGAGCAGTTCCTCGGGGATTGCCGCGCAATATTGGGCCACATCGATGCGCTCGGCGAGCGGGTGGATCTGCTCCGCCGTGGAGACAGGGGGGTGCTGAAGGTTGCTGCCCCGCCGCACACGATCGAAAGCGTCTTATCGACATTCCTGTCCCGATACGCCGAGCGCTTTCCCAACGTGCACGTGAAACTGACCGAGGCCCTTGGTCGCGATCAGACTGCGATGCTGGAGCGCGGCGAGGTTCATGTTGGCATCAGACACGATCCAGGCGATCGACGTTTCGAGAGTCTCGTATTGCCGCCGGATGAGGTCTTGGCCGCCTGCACCCCATCTGTCGAGCTTGGCCACGCCGGCACGATTGATATCATCCGCCTCGCGTCCTATCCGTTGCTGCTGCTGGAATCAGGCTACTCGATTCGGAGATTGTTCAACGCAGCTTGCCGTCTCGCGGACGTCGAGCCCAATGTCCTGCTCGAGAGCCGCGCGCCGCACACCTTGCTCGCGCTCGCCGAGGCCGGCCAAGGGGTAGCAATCATTCCCTCGCTCCTACGAACGGATCGCTACAAGTTGAGAATCGTCGGCGTAACCCACCGGCGCAAGCGGATTCGAGAGCGATTTGCCATTCAGTGGGACAAGCGGCGCCCCATGCCGCCCTATGCCGAGAGTTTTTGCCAGGCGCTTGCCGAGTATATGCGCGAGGCCCTCCCGATCACGCAGCCGTCCGAAAGCAAGATGGCCGCCTCGCGGAAACAACCCGCTGTTCGAAAATCTCGCAGGGAGTGAAGAAGCTCGCTGGTGTGGACAATGCTTGGGAAGCATGGAGTCGAAGTCGGTCCGGCTGCGCCATTGCGCGTAGTTCACCCCGCGGGGGATCGTGGCGCCGGAAAAGCACACGATAGTGCCTAGCGCAACCTCAAGCTTTCAGGTCTGTGATGCGCATGATGGCGGCGACGCGTCCGTCGTTAAACGCTTGCTCTTTTGTGTCCTTGTTGCAGGTCCAGACGAAATCCTTTTTGGCCGTGAACGTCTTCCCGTCCTGCTCGATCCGAAGTTCCCCTTCGGTGATATGGCAGACCATGGCATTCGGCATCGGGGGGCCGGCGGTCTTCGACCCTGGCTGCATGATGACGTCTCGCATCGAGACGGTCTTGAAACCGGGGATCATGGATGGTGTCTCACCATCGTAAGCGCGCACCACGACACCTGGCCACGGCGTCGTATCCTTGTAGCCCGTGGTTTGCGCAGCCACCGGCCTCACCACGGCAACCGAAGCGGCTGCTAATCCAATTGCCAATGCTGACTTCGATCGATCTTGGTCATCGCTCAACTCCTGTAATAGGTTCATTTTTTTCAGAGTACTATTGCGCCTGCCGATGGCATCGGCGCTGCCGCTACAACACCCTGCACCTCGGCAGGTTCCGCTGGTAGCCCTGCAATGACGCTACACGACCTCCCGTGCAGACGAAAGGAGTGGGACGCGATGTCGGCTAATGGCGCATCGCGTCATTTCGCTACCGCGCAGCAATTGGGTCGCTTTCGGAGCGAAGCGGACTCGCCCTAAATCGGCTGCAACAAAGACTGTACAGATAACAGGGGCAGCAAGCGACCCGCGGCTCGCAGGTGGCGTTCGCAGGCAAAAGCGTTTTGAATCGCTTCCGGCGGAATCTCGGTGCCGACCACGGGCCGGTGCCGGGGGAGGGGTTTAAATCCCTGGGCAGTTTGGGGTCCGTTACCGCACCGGGGGTTTCCTCGCAAAATCTCGAAAATACAGACAAAAAGCCCAATGCACAAAAAATGTAGCAAATCTTTCTCTCGACCGAGGTTTGGGGGGCGCGCAGCTATGCACACAGAGATGGCTCCGACATCGAGCCGAGCACAAGGCAAAGGAGAGCCCAACGTCGCTGCTTCTGACGCCAAGTGCGTGACGGGCACGGGCACCCGGTCATTTACCGCCGCTATCGGGGGGGACTGCGGACATGAATGGACGTGTAGCCTCGGCCAACTCGGTCGAGTTTGACCCAACTCAGACATAAGCCAGCGGTGGAGGGGACCCAAATCCCGCAGTGCAGCGATCTCCAGGCGCAGCGTGGTGTGCTATCGTTGGGTGGCAGCACAGGCTGGTCGGCAGCGCCCACCTAGATTCAGAACAATTCAGGTCTACCCCAAGGACTTGCCGGCTGCTCTGCGGCAGGCTGAGCCTGCGGTAAACCCAGCGTCGTGATCATCACGCTTCTCGTCAGCGCGGTGGCCGCCGCTTGGTCGCTCGCAGCGCATGCGCAGCAGCAGGCGAACATAGTGCCGCGCCTGGGCTGGCTCGGAAATCTCACTCCAACCGCCCCGTTCTATGACGGACTCCGGAAGGGTCTCCGTGAGTTGGGATATGTCGAGGGAAAAAACATCACTATCGAAGCTAGATGGGCAGAAGGCAATTTAGACCGCCTGCCTGAACTCGCGCGCGAGCTTGCCCGCCTAAATGTGAACGTGATGCTTGTCGCCGGCGACCAGGACCTGAGGGCGGCGAAGGAAGCGACCAGTACGATTCCGATAGTTGTGACGGCGTGCGATCCCCTCGACAGCCTCGTTGCCAGCATCGCGCGGCCTGGCGGTAAGGCGACCGGGGTAACCTGCGTTTCTTCCGAATTGGCGGGCAAAAGGCTTCAGCTCCTCAAGGAAGTCGTACCGGCCGTCGTCCGAATCGCAGTCCTATACAACCCCGGGGATCACAATAAGGCGCCGGAGTACCGACAAATTCAGCAAGTAGCTGGCAGCCTGCATCTCAGTTCGCGCGCTTTCGAGGCGCGCTCACCCGCCGAGATCGACGCAGCGTTTGTCGCAATTGCCGAGGACCATGCGCAAGCGCTCCTGACTCTCGCTGATCCACTCATGAACTTTCATGTAAAGAAGCTCGCCGATCTTGCGCTCAAGAGCCGGCTTCCGGCGATATATGGTTTCCGGGAATTCCCGGACGCGGGTGGCCTGATCTCTTATGGCGCGAACAATGCTTGGACCTATTGGCGTGCCGCATCGTACATAGACAAGATATTTAAGGGCGCAAATCCGGGCGACTTGCCGATCGAACAACCGACCAAGTTCGAGCTGATCATCAATCTTAAGACCGCCAAAGCGCTCGGCATTGCCATTCCGAACACGCTGCTCGCGATCGCCGACGAGGTGATCGAATGAGGCGGCGCGAGTTCATCACGCTGCTCGGCGGCGCGGCGGCGGCATGGCCGCTCGCGGCGCGCGCGCAGCAGCCGGAGCGAATGCGACGCATCGCCTGGTTTGGGCTTGGACGCGCCGACGTGCCGTCGCCCTATTTAGATGCGCTGCGCTCCGGACTGCGCGAGCGCGGATGGATCGAGGACCGCAATCTGACGATCAGTATGTACTGGGCGACAGGGCAGCAGGACATGGATGCCGTGGCGCACACACTGGCCGCGTCCAATCCTGAGGTGATCGTCGCGCAGGAGCTGACGATATACGCGGTGCGGTCGCTCAACACTGCAGCTTCCGTCGTATTCGGAGTCAGCGGCGACCCGGTGGACGCTAAATTCGTAGAGAGCTTCGCGCGGCCAGGCGGGAATCTTACGGGTATGAGTTATCTGGCATTCGATCTCGTGGGCAAACGCATCGAGCTGCTCAAAGAGTGGGTGCCGCAAGTTCAGCACGTCGCGGTTCTCGCACGGCCGCAGCACCCGGGAGAGCACCGGGAGCGTCAGGCCACACAAGAGGTTATCGACAAGCTCGGCATGCTGCTGTCCTATTTTCCGACGCCGGACCTGACCAAAATGGACGAGATTTTCCGCGCCGTCCTTCAGGCCCGCTGCGACGCACTGCTTGTTTTTCCCGACGCGGCAATGTTCGCAGTCAGTGACCAAATCGCCCGATTCGCTTCCCAGGCCAAACTGCCCTCGGTCTCCGGCTGGGGTTCCTTTGCCCGAAACGGATTGCTGCTCACACACGGCCCAAACGTGCCGGAGATCTATCGGTCGCTGGCACGTTACGTGGACCGCATTCTGCGTGGCACCAGAGCCGCCGAGCTCCCTGTCGAGCTGCCAACCCGGTTCGAGTTGGTCATCAATCTCGGGACCGCGAAGGCGCTCGGCCTCGACGTGCCGCCCCAGCTGCTCGCCCGCGCCGATGAGGTGATCGAATAACGATACCGTTTGCTGCGCTGCATGAGTCTGCTTGTGGCACTCTGCGTCATTTCGCTGCGGTTCTAAAGTTCAGACGCTATTGGAGGTGAAGCGGACATGCCGCGACCGCCGGCGCCGTATCGAGCCGACGCGATTGATGCTGTGGACGGCGCCCACTCTGCGGCATCGAAGTGCCATAGGGTGGTTGCGTCGAAACGAACCACTTTGAGGGGAGCCGTCCATGGGCGAGGTTAGCACGATCGGTCTGGATATCGCGAAGTCGGTTTTTCAAATTCACGGCGTGGACGCTGGTGGCGCGGTGGTGATCCGCAAGCGTATCACCCGAGCGAAGCTGTTGGAGTTCTTCGCAGCCCTGCCGAGCTGCCTCGTCGGCGTTGAGGCGTGTCCGACCGCACATTATTGGAGCCGCCGGCTTGGCGCGCTCGGCCACACGGTGAGGCTGCTGCCGCCGAGCTACGTAAAAGCCTATCTGAAGCGCAGCAAAAACGATGCCAATGACGCTGCCGCGATCTGCGAGGCGGTCACGCGGCCGTCGATGCGGTTTGTGGCGACGAAGTCTGAACAGCAGCAGTCTGGCTTGATGTTGCATCGCAGCCGGCAGCTTCTGGTTTGTCAGCGAACGATGCTGTCGAATGCCATCCGTGGGCACATGGCCGAACTCGGCATTATCTCCGCTAAGGGCCGCAATGGCACGGCCGAGTTACTCAAGATCATCGCTGACGAGCAGGATGATCGCATTCCGGCAGCCGCGCGGTTCAGCCTCGCCATCCTTGCTCGCCAGTACGCGGTTGTCAGGGCACAGATCGTGGCCATCGAGAAACGTATCCATGCCTGGCATCGCTCGAGTGAAGAAAGCCGGCGGCTGGAGGAAATCCCTGGTGTTGGCCCGATCATCGCCACAGCGTTGGTGGCCGAGGTGGGAGATTGGAAGGTATTCTCGTCGGGCCGCAGTCTTGCTGCGTGGATCGGCTTGGTGCCCAGACAGCACTCGACCGGGGGCAAAGAGAGACTCGGCAGGATCTCGAAGCAAGGCAATCGACATTTGCGGTGGTTGCTCGTCGCTGGCGCCATGGCTGTCATCCGATATGCGCGCCAGCACGGCACCAAGCGGCCCTGGCTCGCTCGCCTGATGGACCGTCGGCCGATCAAGGTCGCCGCCGTTGCACTTGCCAACAAGATCGCACGGATGGCCTGGGCCATGATGGTGCGTGGCGAGCGATTCAAGGAGCCGAAGTTGCTGCCGGCGGCGTAGCTGTCAGCAGCGGCAGAAGGTCATAAGGAATTGGCGAGGGCACAACGACGTAATGCAGACACGGTCGTTCCGGGGATCAGGAGAGCCCGCTTGGGTCATCGCATCTTCGAATGCGTGCGATGGATTGGGACCTGATCCGCGCAGAGCATTAGGGCCAGCGGCCATCCGCGCCGCATCAACAGGCCGGACACATGACCGCACCCGACTAATGCTGCATCAACGTAAAAAGCTCTTGTCAATCAGGCGCCGTCCACACATGACCCATAGCGGTCGTAAGCTGGGTCGAAATTCCGCACCGCAGCAGTCTGCCGCTGCACAAGGGTGTACTATCGTTTAGATCAGGAGCACACGGGGCTCGGCAGCGCCCCCTCCTCGATTCAGAACGGGCATGACTCCTGCGCGACGATTCCAGTTAGTGGAGGAGACGACTATGCGTGAAGCAAACCCTGACAAGCTGAACGAGCTAGTGGGCAAGCTTGTAGGCGACCTGGGTGCCGCGATCGCGGGCGCGAGCATTCTGCTCGGTGACCGCCTCGGCCTTTACAAAGCGCGCGGCGGTTACCTCTGCCGAACTCGCCAAGAAGACGGCTTTGCATGAGCGCTATGTACGCGAATGGCTGTCTGGCCCCGCGTGACGTCTGTCCGCGTCATGCCTCTAACGCACGGCATCGACCACGCCGGTAAATACGCTCCTCGGCCAAAGATGCGGATGACCCATTCTTGCTTAGTGCTCCGCCGCTGAGGGGGCTGGCTTGCCTTTTCGCATCTGAGCTGTGGTGCCGTGCCTCCCGAGCTGAGCCGCACAAGTCGCGCCACGTGTCGCTTGAGTACTGTCCTTGCGCGGCGGTGATCGGCCGCTGCTGGCGGACAATCCGTCCTTCGTGCAGAATGCGGAGCAATGGCGGACGACAATGGACCAGGTTGGGAGGAGGGTAATGCAGAATGGTCAGATGACGGGATTCGTTGCCGCAGTTTTTGCGCTCGTGGCCGCCGGCGGCGCACCAGCTCAGCAAGCCGGTAACTCGTGGAAGCCAGATGGAAATGTCGAATTCGTTGTCGGCGCGGGCGCAGGTGGTGAAAATGATCGAATTGCCAGGGCAATTCAGCACGTCCTAACCAATGGGCGTCAGGTCGACTCCATGACGGTGCTTAATAAGCCAGGCGCCGCACAGACCATCGCGATCGGCTATCTCGCGGGTAAGAAAGGCGACGCGAACGAGATCGGGCTTGCCTCGGGCAGCTTCATCAATGCGGTTGCCCGCAACGGATCGACCTTGCACAAGAACATAACGCCACTGATGAAGTTGTTCGATGCCTATCAATGTTACTTCACGAGAGCGGATTCATCCATCAAGAACATGATCGATGTGCGCGATCGGCTCCAAGCCGATCCGGACTCCGTGACATTTGCATTCCCCGTTGGCCTCGGCAGCCCGCTTCATGTTTCTGCAGTCAATGTTGCCAAGGCAGCCGGCGTGGCGCCAAACAAATTAATTGCGGTGGTATACAATTCGGGCTCGGATGTTTCCGCGCAGGTCGCGGGCGGACATGTGGATGTTGGTATCACCAGCATTGGAAGTGCGATGCCGCTCATTCAGGCCGGAAAGCTTCGCATGCTCGGAATTGCATCGCCCGAGAGGATTGACGGCGCGTTGGCAAACTATCCCACGTTGCGTGAGCAAGGTCTGGAGGTCGTCGCCGCCAATTCCTACACCGTGCTGGTACCGAACGGACTCACCCCTGAGCAGATCTCATTCTGGACCCGCGCGCTAGACGCGGTCCTTGTGGACCCGCAATTCAAACTTGATCTTGACCGCAATTTTTGGGTGCCTCAGCCCATTCGATACCCTGACTCCGTAAAGTGGTTCCAGGATGATTACGATGATAACAGAGCAATCCTCAAGGAACTTGGACTTGCCCAATAATCCCGACGATGCCCCAGCGCGGAGCAGGCGCAGAACCTGTCGGGGGGTCGGGACGCTCTAGGGTCCTCGATCACAGGACTTCGCAAGCGCATAAAATGCGGAGATCGGTAAATGAACGGCGCCAGAACGTTGTTCGACAAAATATGGTCTGAGCATGTGATTGTGGTGTCTCCACAAGGGGAGGATCTCCTTTACGTCGACTTCAATTTAATCAATGAAGGGCAATCCTTTCTGGCATTTGATCAGCTTCGGATCGAGGGGCGTATGCCGCGCCGCCCCCAACAACATCTAGCTGTAACGGACCATTACCTGCCAACCATTAATCGGTCTCTCGGCTCGGCCGGCATCTCGAATTCCGAAATTCGACGTGTTGTCGAAATGCTCGACGAGAATGCAACCGACTTCGCGCTGCCGCACATAGGCATGCATCATCGCGATCAAGGCATCGCGCATGTCATCGCGCCGGAACTGGGCCTTGCTCAGCCCGGTATGCTGATCACTTGCAATGACTCCCACACCGCTACGAATGGCGCCTGTGGTGCGCTTGCCATCCCCATCGGCGGCTCCAGTCAACTCCGACACGTTTTAGCCACGCAGACGGTTTGGTTGAAAAAGCCGAAGACCATGCGGATTTCGATCGAGGGAACATTGCCGGCGGCAGTCGCCGCAAAGGATGTGATTCTCTCGATCGTCAACGACATTGGCGTTGGTGGAGCTACCGGATATGCCGTTGAATATACCGGATCCGCCGTTCGCGCCATGTCGATGGAAGCGCGTATGACGATTTGCAACATGTCGATCGAAGCGGGAGCCCGCATCGGCATGATTGGGCCGGACGATGTAACCTATGAATATCTTGCGGGCCGGGTGAACGCCCCGACGGGGTCTGATTGGACGCGAGCACTTTCGCATTGGGTTACGTTGCCCACCGACGCTGGCGCGG
>WNFF01003387.1_pt1 | contig 13078 bp, 8 predicted proteins | sample 5400441 | NCBI WGS metagenome assembly WNFF01 (sample SAMN13153345, study PRJNA577476) | soil metagenome | isolation source: 120 cm saprolite under Douglas fir tree site 2 hole 3 replicate 1 | place: USA:California | collected 2015-04-18
TCCCAAAAATGGGGGCGACCGCGTTTGGCTACGAAGTGGCTCGTCAATTCGGGTTGAAGATTCGCGAACCGTGGCCGGCTCTTGTACCGCTCGTGCTTGGAGAAAAAGATCGCACTCAATATTGCGATTTGGCGGGCGTCTCAGCGGAAGTCATTTTGGCCGCCAATCATCAATCATTCAGGGAGAAGATGCTGATCACTCACCGCGGCCTGAGCGGCCCGGCTATCCTGCAAATCTCTTCCTATTGGAGCGAGGGTAGTGCGATCCGCGTGGACCTGGCGCCCGGCCGCGATGCTACGGCCCGTATTCGCGAAGTTAAAGTCAGAAATATGGCCGCTGCCCGTTCAGCATTCCAGGCGATTTTGCCGAAGCGATTTGCTACGCGCTGGCTTGATTTGCACGCGCCGAGTGCATGGACCAACCAAGCGTTGGCGCAACTGGAGCGCCAAGTGCATGATTGGATTCTCGAACCCGCAGGCACGGAAGGCTATGAGAAAGCCGAGGTAACGGCCGGCGGAGTCGACACCGATGAATTATCGAGCAGGACGATGGAGACCCGGAAAGTGCCCGGATTATTTTTTATTGGCGAAGTCGTTGATGTCACCGGCCATCTGGGCGGCTTCAACTTTCAGTGGGCCTGGGCTTCCGGCGCGGCGGCAGGAGGAGTTCTATAATATTTCAAGATGTTTGGGGAACGCGGCACTGGCGAACAACTTTGCGGAAAAATGCGGTTGGCGTTATGATGCGCCGCATGCGGGAACACTTGGGTGATCTGATTCGTTCGCGCGCGTCTTGAACGGCGCGTGAAGTGTCCTGCAAAAATATTAAAGGTATGAGGTGGCGCATGCGGAGAGTCCTCAAGGAGTCCGTCTCGTTCAAAAGCAACGCCGTGGAATCCTCGACAGAGAGTGAAGGTCTTACTCGGCGATCGCTTCTCAAGAACACGGCGGGCGCGATCGTTGGCGCGGCTGCCGCAGGCCTTACGGGCGCCCTCGGCGCACGGGCGCAAGTTCAGGGACTCTACACGTACAATGCGCCGCCTGAATTTCCCCTTCCGTTGGGTTCCCTGACGTATCTCGACCAAAAGCAATATATCCACAACATGGAAATTATCGCGCACTTGCCCGGCTCCTCCATCAGTGGCGGCGAACCATTGATGGCGATGTGGGCCAGGGGCAAGCAGCGATTGTTGCCGGCTGCCGGAGGTTTTGTCGACGTCAGTGACGCCAAGAATCCAGTCGTTATGAATAAGGGCGTGACTAGGGGCCCCGGAACGGTCACCTACAACACCAAGCTCAAGAAATGGATCATGATGTGTACAGCAGCGCAGCCGCTCACCGGAGCCGTTCCAGAGTTTCCGCACGGACAATACGACAAGGAATTGCGCGATCAGGTCCTCGCCTTCAAAGGCCTCCGGGGAATCCGCACCTACGACATCACCGATCCCACCAAGCCCAATCTTCTGCAGGAATTCAATACTGGAGAGAAAGGCAACGGCACACACCACAATTTCTACGACGGTGGACAATACGCCTACCTCGATTGCGGCTGGGACGATCAATTGCGCTTGGAAAATCACCAGCGCCCGTACAGCAATGCGCTCATGATCGTCGACATGTCGGATCCCGCCAACGTCAAGGAAGTCTCGCGGTGGTGGGTCCCCGGACAGAAATTGGGAGAGGAAGAAGAATACAAGAAGTATGTCTTCGCGGGAGATCATACGTCGTGGACCGGGAATCATGGCGCCATCACCGTCCCGAAGCGTGTGGAAGACGGCGGCACAGTCGGCTACGGCGGCTTTGGGGCCTTCGGGTTTTACGTCATGGACTTGTCCGACATCAAGCATCCGAAGCCCTACGGTCATACCCAATATGAATTCAACGCCTTCGGCACCATCCCGTTCCACACCTGTTATCCCCTAATCTCCGACGCGGCCCATCCGCGGCTTCAGAACATTGTCGTCGCGCTACATGAGGCGATAGAAGCGGATTGCCGGGAGGTTTACCATACCCCGTATGTTCTCGACGTGAAGGACCCGCGAAATCCGAAAATCATCGGGTTCTTCCCGCGGCCGGCAGCGCCTCCCGATGCGCCGTACACTGATTTTTGTTTCGCGCGCGGACGCTTCGGTTCGCACAACACGCAATGCTGGCTGGCGCCCGGCACTTCCAATCCCGCGATCATTGCGATTTCGTGGTTCAATGCCGGCCTGCGAGTTTTTGACCTCTCGAGTCCGGCCGCTCCTAAAGAAGTCGCGTGGTTCGTTCCGCCTCGCGACGGCGACATCAACAAGTACGAGACCTGGTGGCGCGGCACGACGGAAAATGTTTTCGTCGAATTTGACCGGAACTTGATTTGGATTGGGACTCACGAAGGTACATATTGCCTCTCATCTCCCGCGCTAGGCAAACCGGTGACAGAACCCACGAAGATTCAGAAGTGGTCGATCCCGCATTGCAATGTAGGATGGGATGACCAGACCGCGCGAAGTTTTTATTTCGGACGCTCGCTCAGTCAAATGGGCTAGTCCGTACGAATTGTAGGGGCACGGCATGCCGTGCCCCTACGAGCAAGGTTAAGCCGCCACACGTTTTCACCCAATGGCCAGGAGGCCTTCATGTCTCGTTTGATCTCTCGAAGGAATTTCACCATGGGCGCTGTGGCCACCGGCGGAATGATGCTGGCGACGCGCCGCGCGCAGGCGGCGGGCGCCGAATTGCGCCAATTCCACAACCAGCCTGCCGACAGCCCGCTGCACAAACGCCTCGTCCAAATGTGGGACGCGGTAAAAATCCAATCGGGGGGCCGGATTCAAGTCCAAACCTTCTCCGACAATAATCAAATTGCCGGAGGAGATCCTGCCGCGCTCAAAATGGTTGTGAGCGGCGAGCTGGATTTTTTTACGTTGAATGGCGGCTCCATCGGAAATCTCGTTCCCGCAATGAACGTGCAAGGCGTACTTTTCGCGTTCCGGACTCCGGCGCAGGTTTTCGGAGCTTTGGACGGTGATCTCGGCGATTACCTGCGCGAGGAGATGAAGACCCAGGGACTCTATGCCGTTCGGCGAGGATGCTTCGACAACGGATTCCACCAGATTACCTGCGCGACCCGGCCGATCCGTTCGGTGGATGATCTGCAGGGTCTCAAGATACGCACGCCGGATGCCCCGATCTACATAGAAGCCTGGAAAGCCTTGGGCGCCGCGCCCGTCGTTGCCAATCTGAACAAGCTTTACGAAACCTTGAAGAATGGCACCGCCGAGGCCCAGACGAATCCGCTGGCTACCGCTGAATTCTTGAAACTCTACGAGGTGCAGAAGTACGTCAGCATGACCAATCACGGCTGGTCCGGCTTCAATCTGCTCGCTAACCTGAAACTTTGGCAATCGTTTCCCAAGGGTTTGCAGCAGGTGATCGAACGGAATGCGCTGAAGTTCGTTCAACTGCAACGTGAGGACCACAACGCTCTCAACGCCGAGTTCCGTACGAAGCTGGCCCAGCAGGGCATGACGTTCAACGAAGCGGACACCTCATCTTTTCGGCCCCGGCTCGCCTCCTATTATGCACACTGGAAGGAAACCATCGGATCGCGGGCGTGGAACCTGCTCGAAGCCGATGTCGGCAAGCTTGCGTGAACAGGCGCTGAATGGCCACTGGGCTGGAAATAATTCGAAACCCGTTGCGCTGCAAATACGTCTGTCCAGCGTATAGGACCTGTGGGGCAATCCGGTTTTGTCATTTGTAGCGCCCGCCTTCAGGCGGGCATGTGCTGGCACCCACAGTGTCGGCCTGAAGGCCGACGCTACAAGAGCTCTTCAACGCGCGACTTGCACACAGACTCTATAGTCCCGGCCTATCCGGGTTCACAAAGCACCTAATGAAGAGCACATGTCTGCCTGTTGCTGAGAATCGGCGGCAACAAACACGCCGGCTAATCGGCGCTCGTATTGACAGGTCACAAATGACGATGAGACATTCGCCGCCAATTGGGAAGGTGTCACCCATGAAAAATAGATTACTAACCTTTTTTTGCGTCCTTGCTCTTGGCATTTTCCTGGTTTCGGGCCCGGTGCTCGCGCACCATGGGTTTGCAGGGCGGTATGACGAAGAGCACCCGTTCACCGTACAGGGAACTGTCTTGGAATTCGAATTCATCAATCCTCATTCGGCGATTATTTTCGAGGCGAAGGATCAGGGTGGCGCCATGCAAAGGTGGCACGCGGAGCTCGGTGGCGCCAACGCGCTGCACAGGGCCGACGGCTGGACCAAAGACACGTTGAAGCCTGGGGACAAGATCACCATCGTCGGCCCGCGAAACAAGAACGGTTCGAATGACATGAATCTGTCCCATGAGAGCAAGATCTCTCTGACCGACACCGGCAAGGAAATCCATAACAGTTTCAGGGGCCAGCAGCAGGGCCAGTAAGCGTATTTAGAAGCCGGCTGGGTCCAGTCCGAGCGTCGCGGCGGTAGTGGCCTAGGTAGGCCTGGAATGGGGACTTCGGTAGCGCAGGCACTCTTGCCTGTGCAGTCCCTTTGTAGTGCAAGCGACGCAGCGCACTGCCAAGATTGGCCGCGCTACTGCAAGACTAGCCCGCCACAGTCGCGGTATAGCCCGTGCCGCCCGTCGGCGTGCATTCTCGTGATTGCCTGTGATTGTTCGAACGTACTCCACGAATCCGCGAAAGGGAGGACGGAATGAAAGTCAGCACGAAGACTCTAGGTGTTTTTCTACTGAGCTTGATGGTCACGAGTCTTGCTGGCTACAACACCGCAAGCTTCGGCCAGGCGCAGGCGCCTCCGCCCCAGCCGCTCCCTGGTCCCCGAGGGACTCCGATCCGTCCGGCACCCAACGCTTGGAATCCAAAATCAATTGCGTACATCAAGGCCTCCAATGCAAAGAAGGATGACCAGTTCGGATACACCGTGGCCCTCAGCGCGGACGGCAATACGATGGCGGTCGGCACCACCGCGGAAGACAGCGCCGCCAAGGGCATCAACGGCAACCAAGCCGATCATTTCGCCTTAAATGCTGGCGCAGTGTACGTCTTCAACCGGAGTGGCGGAAATTGGGTGCAGCAGGCCTACGTCAAGGCTTCGAACGCGAAGGCTAGCGACCAATTCGGGGCCTCTCTCGCCTTGAGCGGCGACGGCAACACTCTGGCAGTGGGCGCCACGGGGGAGAGCAGCTCGGCCACGGGCATTAACGGCAATCAGGCTGACACTTCGATGGCGGGCGCCGGCGCGGTTTATATTTTTACGCGCAGCGGCGCCACATGGTCTCAGCAGGCCTACGTAAAGGCTTCGAACGCGGGCGAAAAAGAAGATGGAGACCAATTCGGATACTCTATTGCTATTAGTTCAGACGGTAACACGCTGGCGACGGGCGCCATCGCCGAAAAAAGCGCGGCCACGGGCATCAACGGCGACCAGTCGAACAAAGCGGCCGACGGGGCTGGCGCCGTTTACGTCTTCACACGCAATGGCAGCACCTGGTCGCAACAGGCCTATGTGAAGCCGTGGAACACCACCGTCCGAGGTGCGCTTTTCGGCTATTCCATTGGATTGAGCGGCAACGGGGACACGCTGGCCGTCGGCACATACGACGAAGACAGAGGCAAGGGCGCTGTTTACATTTTCACGCGTAACGGCGGCAACTGGGCGCAACAGATTCGCCTCGGCGCTTCGAACGCGGAGCCCGGTGATTCGCTGGGATGTTCGATCGCCATCAGCGACGATGGCAACACGGTCGTGGCTGGCGCCTTCGACGAAGATAGCCTCCTGCGGGGCATCCAGCCGCCGAACGAAGGTTCCAACGATGCGGCGTCGGATGTTTCGACCGGCGCCGCTTACGTCTTCGTTCGAAATGGCACAGCCTGGACGCAACAGGCGTTCATCAAAGCCACGAATACGCGCCTGAATGACCAATTCGCGTGGGCGCTGGCCCTCAGCCGCGACGGCAACACGCTGGCGGTCGGCGCTCACCTGGAAGACAGTGGCGCAACCGGCCTCAACGGCGATCAAGAGGACGCTTCAGCCGAGGATTCCGGCGCCGTCTATGTTTACGCACGGAGCGATGCCAAATGGACGCCCGTAGCCTACGTCAAGGCTTCGAACACACGGGCATCTGCCGAGTTCGGCATCTCGGTCGCGCTGAACGGCGACGGCAAAGTTCTGGCCGTGGGCGCGTTCAAGGAAGGTGGAGGCGGCAGCGGCGTCAATCCTGCTCGATCCGCCAAGCCCGCCGCGGAGTCCGGCGCGGCATATGTGTATTACTGAAGCAGGAATGAGGCACGAAGAAAGGAGGCACGAGGAAAATGCGAATCAAAAAAATGTTGCTGGTTGCCCTGACGATTCTGGCGGTGCATATCACCGCGTCCAATTTGGCGAACGCGCAGGGCGGTCGTGGCGCGCCTGCCCAGGGCGGCCAAGGCGGCGGCCAGCGTGCTCCGGGAGGTTTCCCGCCGCCATTGCGGCTCGTAAGCACAGACATCGATGACGGCAAACCAATGGCGGGAAAGTTCACGTGCGCCGCAGGGCCAAATGCCGTCTCACCCGCGCTCCAGTGGATGCAGGCGCCCCGAGGCACGGAAAGCTTCGCCTTGATCGTGCATGACATGGAGCCGCGCCCGCGAAAAGGCGTTGACGACATTTTGCACTGGATGGTCTGGAATATGCCAGCGAGCGCCAATCAGCTTCCCGAGGGCGTTTCCGCGGCGAGCACGGACTTGCCGGACGGCAGCCATCAAACCAACGGCTTCGCCGGGCAGGGAGGAAATTTCGGCTACAGGCCCCCATGTCCGCCGCAGGACGTCCCAGTCCCGCACCACTACGCGTTCGAACTCTTTGCGCTCGACCAGAAGCTTGATCTCCCGGCGACTGCCACGCGCGCCGATCTGTTGAAAGCCATGGACGGGCACATTGCGGGCCACGCTGCTCTTGTGGCTCCCTTTAACCGATAGGCTGGTCCGCAAACGTGGATTGTGGGCGAACAGCGGGGTGCCGCACCCTTTCTCCTCAAAGGGTGCGGGTTTAGATTTCAACCAGCCGAGAACCTCTGCGATGACCTGAAAACAAGACAGGCTTTGGGCCGTCGCTAACATTTCGCGACGGCACAGCGGCTTCAAGTTTGAAAAAGAGCAGAAGCCCGCTCGGATAACGAAGCAAACAGCGCGAAAGGTCTATTTCCATGCCGCGTATACCGGCTTGCTGACCATGAACGCGGGGTTCGCGCCCGGTCGCGGGGTGAACTTTTGCGCGCGGCCGCTGTCCACTTCGGCGACGTAGAAATTGCCGTCCTGGTCGACGCTGAATCCGTGCACGCCCCAGAAGCCGCCGGGGAAATCTCCCCAGGTGCCCCAGGAGTACAGGAAGTGTCCTTCGAGGTCATACTTCAGCATCTTGGAAGTCCCGCGGTCAAACGCCCAGAGTGTCCGGTCGGCTCCGATATAGAGCAGGTGGATGTCCGACGGCTCCCCGCCGAAGCCCCACTCGTAGAGGTACTTGCCGTTTTCGTCGAAGACTTGGACGCGGTGGTTGCCGCGATCGTTCACGAAGACGTGCTTGGTTTGAGGATCGATCGCGATCCCGTGGACGTTATTCATGTAATAGGGACGCTTGTCATTCGGAGGCGTGCCCTTCATGCCCCAGTCCATCAGGAACTTGCCGGTCTTGTCGAATTTCGCGACACGCGTACCATTGTATCCGTCGGCCACGTACAAGGTGCTGTCGGGCGCCCACACGAGAAACGTCGGCCGGTTGAAGTGCGTGCCGTCCGCGCCCTTCACGGTGGGCGTGCCCAGCGTCTGCACGAGTTCCTTCATGTCATGCGTGAATTTGTAGATGGCGTGCATGTGATCGTCGACGATCCAAACGTATTTGTCGGGATCATAGGGGTTGATAGCGACGAAGTGAGGGCGCTTGAAAAGGTGGTCATACTGCGGAAAGGTCTGGGTGATATTGCCCTTGGAGTCCACGATCGTCAGGCAGTGTTCCCACTTGGCGTCGACGCCAACCGTTCCCTTCCAAAGCTTTGGCCCGTCATCGGGGTCCTGGCCAGTTCCGCCTGCACCCGGCAGAGCAGCCACCGTCGCGTCCCGCCACGGTAACCGGCCAATGGGAAACGAAAGACTCGGCCCGAAATCAGTAAGCTGCTTGGTCGCCGGCCTTTTGATGTTGGGAAGCTCGCCGCGGAAAAGCAGGAAGACACGATCCGGATTCTCGGCGTAGATTCCCTGCCCCGCTCCCCAGGTCCACTGCTCATTTCCCGGCAAGGTGCTGACGTCAGCCGGCCAATTCTTGGCAACGTCGTAAGGGCCGAAAGAGTCCTGGCCCCCAACGACGCCCGGAACCGCCGCCATGCTGACTGCATTCCCCTGTCCATGGACAGTCACCGGATTGCTGGCAATCATGAAGCCCACCAGGCAGCCAACCCCTAACACTAGAACTACTAACGCAACTCTACGCATAAATCTCCTCCCGGAAGTCCTGAATCAGGAAACGTATCGACGGAGTTATATCTCAGAGCCTGCAATTCAACAGCCCTTATACGCCAGCCACACACTGGGGTCAACCCCATCGTTCAGCCTATCGGCCACTTTCGCGTGGTGCGGGCCGGACCCGGTTAGCCTATGTAGCGCCCGTCCCGCGTGCGGGACGGGCATGTGCTTGAATCTACGGTGTCGGCCTAAAGGCCGACGCTACAAAAGGTCCAATCCGCGTTCTCACTAGAAACTCTAATGCTGGGCGGTCAGAACGTGTATTTGAGGGCGGCCTGCATGAGCCGGGGCGGCATGGCCTTTACCACTTTGCCGAACAAAGAGCTGGAAAAGTCACCGTTCACGGAAGCCGGCCCGAAGAATTGCGTGTGGTTGAAGAGGTTGAAGGTTTCCAGGCGAAATTGCAGGGCTCTTGACTCGGATAGATGGAAGGATCTCAGCAACGCCAGGTCGGTGTTGAACATCGAAGGTCCATAGAAGAAACGGCGGGAGGTGTTGCCGGGAGTGCCAGGGGCGTTCGGGCCAAAAATTGAGGTATTGAAATAAGGCTGCCCGTTCCGTGGATTCGAATTCAGGTTCAGAGGGCCGGGAGTGAAATCCGGCAAATCGAGACTGTGATTATTCACTCCATTGGGCTGGCTTCCCATCAAGGAATTGTCACCCTCCTCGGAAATGGTAACCGGAAAACCGGAACTCGCGCGGGTTATCCCTGAAAGGGACCAGCCTTGCGTTAAGAATTTCGCGTGGGAGGTGAGACGTTCCAGTGGAAGTTGATACGCGTAAGTGAAGACTAGGCTGTGTTTCAAATCCCAGGCCGAAAGCGCGCGTGTCGCCTTGAAGTCAAAGGGATTGACGATGTCGGAAAGGCTTGACGCCTGGTCGATGGACTTGCTGAAGGTATATCCGGCAGTAAAATTGAGGCGCTTCCCCGAGTGCCGGACGTCGGCTTGAAATGAATTGTAGTTCGAATTGCCGATGCTGGCGTCGTAGTCGTCATTGGCGAAAGACGACCCGAGAGGGCCACGAGTACCATCGACGGCACATTTGACGCCCGGGACGACCGGGGCGCATGTTCCCGGAGCCCGCGTGAACTGAGTGTTCTCCTGAAAAGCTCCACATGTGGGTGTCCCCGGTGCAACGGCGCTAGCTTGGCTCAACGACAAGCAAAGAGCGGGGTTGCCCGGGTTGGCGGAATAAATCACCAGCAGGTGATGAGCCTCGGAGCCGACGTAACTGAAACTTAGGACCGTGTCCGCGCTAAGCTGGCGCTCGATGGAAAGAAAATAATTTTCAGCGTAAGGATACGTGTTTCCCGGAGGAGGCGCCGTCATTCCAGCCTGAGGAAGGAATGGCGAGAAATCAATGCTCGAATTGGGGTGGTCCGCGGAAGCGTTCAGCGGCGGAAACGTCACCGGAAACGGGTTCACGTGAGCTGTGCCGTTTGCCGCATTGATGAAGGGCGTCGCAAACAATACTCCCTGCCCCGTATAGCTCGTGCCGTAGGGAGGCTGAGGCTCATCGATGGCGACCGTGTTGCCTTGAATCACCGAATAAAAAATGCCGTAGCCGGAACGTATGCTCGTTTTTCCTGTCCCGCCGATAATCTTGCCCAGCAATCCGCCAGATTTTGCAGGTGAGTAGGCGAGCCCCACGCGCGGAGCAAAACGGTTCTTTTGTGGTACCAAGGTGGTCGGTACGCCAGGATCAGTAGGATAGACAAGACCGACCGGCGCAGTCGGATAAACTTTAGACTGTTCTCCCAGGACAAAGGTCGGATTCTGGTTATACTTCTCCGACCAATACTGCATCAATTCCCAACGCAGCCCGTAGTTCAACGTAAGACTGGGCTTGATACGCCACGTGTCTTGCGCAAATGCTGATGCGTACTTGTGGCGCCCATAATAAGCCCCTGAATCGGCCTGGTTGTAGTTGCTGGCGACGCCGATTAAAAAGTCCGCGAAGTCCGACCCGGTTTCAGAACCGACAAATTGGAAGGACCCATTAAAAGTAGCATCCGGATTGACGTTGACTTGCTCGTAGCTCAGCTCAAGACCCGTCTTGATGGTGTGGCTCCCCAGGATCTTGGAGAAATTATCCATCACAGAAAAGGTATTGTTCACCTGGGCCAAATTGGTGATGGGAGTCCCCATCACAAATGAATTGAAAACAACGTTCTCGACACCTTCGATCGACGGCGCGAGAGGAACGATGCCGGAAGTTCCTGGACCGGTGACAAAACCTTGCGAAGCGAGCGTCGTGCCAACGCCGCCGACGGGCTGGCCCACCGTGTTATTGCCGCGCATGAAACTCAAGTGAATCTCGTTCACCATGGAAGTGCCGAATGTCTTCGTCTGTCCGAGATTGACGAGTTGCGCAGTTCCCAAATTCAAGGCGTTGAAACCGGGAACGCTGGCGCCTCCCTGGCCAGTTGGATACGGATTGTCCAACTTGAAATTGTCGTAAAAAAAGTATGCGGAGAGCGTTCCCCAGCGTCCGGTGTTGCCGTCCAGACGGAAACTCATTTTATCATCGCGTAGCTTCTGCTCCTGAGAGGCCGTTGAAAAGCTCGAGGTCCCCGAGTTGACTGGAGGAATGTAATTCAGCAGAATTTTCGCTGGGGCCGACCAGACAGCTCGAGGAATGATGGCGCCTGGGAAAACGCATTGCGGCGAAGACGTGCAGTCGGATGGATAGGTTGTGGAAGGGTTACCGGCTTCATGCTCGCCGGCATAAAAATAGTATGGCTCACCCGAGGATACGCTGGAGCCCAGCAGGGCGGCTAAGTTCGGGCCACTCACCGTCGTCGGCACGACCACCTGCTGGCCATTGAACGTCACTGTAGTCGTGAATGCGCCCGCTGCCGTGTTATCGATCGGCTTGGCAATATCAATTAGGTTTGCGCTCCCGTTAGGCTGGCCAATTCCACGGTCCTGCGAGGAAGGAACGGAAATTAGCCCGGTATCAATCCCTTGTCTCGTCCGTGTCCCTTGATAGTCGCCAAAGAAAAATATCTTGTTCTTCGCGATGGGCCCGCCCACGGTGCCGCCAAACTGGTTTTGATTGAACTTGCCCCGCTCGGACGAAAAAAAGTTTTTGGCGTCGAGAGCGGTGTTCCGCAGAAATTCAAAGGCGCTGCCGTGGAATCCATTCGTTCCGGATTTAGTCACCACATTCACGATTCCACCGCTGTAATTCCCGTATTCCGCATCGAAGTTGTTGGTCAGCACACGGAATTCCGCGATCGAATCGAGATCGGGCACTATCGAAGTGCCACCGTTCATCAACTCCTTGACGTCGCCACCGTTGACGACGAATCCGTTGGCGTCTTCCCGCTGGCCGCTGATCGATTGGTTGCCGGGATTCAAGAGGCCCGAGGGCGCAATGGCGACCGATGCGCCTGCCATGACGATCGAGTCAGGCTGCTGCGTCGACATCGGCACGATGCCCGGCTGAAGAGCCAGAAGGTCCGTGAAGCTCCGCCCGTTGAGGGCGACCGAAGTTATTTGCGAGCCTGTGACAACTTCGCCCATCTGGGAACTCTCGGTCTCCACGTGCACCGCGGTATCGGAAACAACGACCTCCTCAGATTGTTCGCCCATCGTCAGGCTTATGTCTTCCCGGAGCGCGGCATTCACATCAATGATCAAGCCCGTGCGCTTATACGGCTTGAATCCCTCGCGAACAATTTCGATCTCATAGCGTCCCACGGGCAGGTTTGTGAGGGTAAAGAAGCCATTCGCATTCGTCCTGGTGGTTTGTTGAACCGTGGTATCGAGATTTAGAGCTGTAACCGTGGTGTCTGGAACCACGGCTCCCGATTGGTCCGTCACCGTCCCCGAGATACTTCCCCCTGTGTCCGCCTGCAAGACAAACGCAGAATATGGAGACAGCATCAACGAAAGCAACATGAGGGCGCACCGTGCCTTGGCTCTCTTTCTCAGGAGATCCTCGATCGATTCCGTCTTCACAAATTACCTCCGCAGGGCACCGTTCGCATTTGCGCACCTGGTTCTCATCGGGAAGGGATCTCTCTGCCGTTGACCACGAACTTCAATGCGAAATCAGGGCTCGAGCTGATCCCCAGGGGTGTGCCATTCTGCGCGGGATGAGTCTCGGCAATGACCTGGTCTCCTCGCTTAAGCGTATCTTTGCCCCAGCCCCTCTTGGACATGGCAAACGTCGAAGCCATTTCGAGCGTCCAATGCCGGAAGTGGCCTGCATCATCCATGACATCCATATGGACCAGGCAATGTGGATTGCCCCAGTCGAACGCTGTCAAGGTTCCTGTCAGAACGATGGTTTTCTTCATGTCGTAGTGCGCCACGCCGTGGTGCGCGGAGATCGGGCTTGAAACAAGAAAAATACCAGCGGCCAGAACAAGAATGGCCAATGCCTTTTTTCTCATCCAACACCTCCAACATTTGCACGCACCCGCGCGACTATACCTGATTTGAGATGCCGCGGCCGGTGATACGGGTCACACGAGGTGTGTATGTTTTCCGAGATGCACAATCCCGCCGCCGCAACGTCGCGGCGTTCGCTCCTGTTAATGGTTGGGGATTTCTACGGCGGCGGTGACGA
>WNFF01003390.1_pt1 | contig 13075 bp, 11 predicted proteins | sample 5400441 | NCBI WGS metagenome assembly WNFF01 (sample SAMN13153345, study PRJNA577476) | soil metagenome | isolation source: 120 cm saprolite under Douglas fir tree site 2 hole 3 replicate 1 | place: USA:California | collected 2015-04-18
GACAACGTCTGGGCCATTCAATTCGGTCAGGATATTGGGGCCGATGGTAAACACAACCAGCTCTTTTTCACCGCCGGACCCAACGGTTACGGCAATGGCTCTTTCGGCGTAATTACCTTCGGCCAATAGCCCACCACTCCACACGCAGGACGAGTGGTCGTTTCGCGCGGGACAGGCCGTTGTATAGGAGAGGCTGCGAGCGCAACTCAATGTGTTTGCGCTCGAGCTCTCGCCTCCCGTTCTTCAAAATGCTCGTATTGCCGGCGGCATTCTTGAGTGGAGCGAAGAAGTGCTAAGATTTCTTGCACTTCTAACCGCTCATCATGCCGATCAAGGAAAAAAACTATTGGCTCGGTACCGTAGCCGCGCCCCTTGCGCAATCAGCGCGTGACTTGCCGGGCAGCATCGACGTTGTCGTTGTCGGCGGCGGTTTCTGCGGCCTTTCCGCGGCACGCTCGCTTGCGAAACGCGGCGTAAAAGTTGCCCTACTCGAAGCCGAAACCTTCGGCTGGGGCGCCAGCTCCCGCAACGGCGGCATGGTCCTCACCGGAATGAAGCTGCCCGTGCCCACGCTGATCAAGCGCTACGGTCGTGACACCGTGCGCAAAATGTACGCCGCGTCGCTCGAATCCGTCGACTGCGTTGAGCAAATCGTCCGCGAAGAAAACATCGATTGCAGCTTTTCCCGCTGTGGCCACCTGGAAGTCGCCTGCAAACAATCGCACTTCGACAGCTACGAAGAATCCGCCGCGCTGATCAAACGCGAATTCAATCACCAGTTGCGCATCATTCCCAAGAACGAGTTGCGCGCCGAAATAGGCTCGGACATTTATTTCGGCGGCATGGTGGACGAAACCAGCGCCGGCCTGAATCCTGCGCGATACGTTGCCGGTTTCGCCCAAGCCGCGCAGCGTGCCGGCGCGTGCCTCCACGATCACACCCGCGTCACATCCATCAAGCAAGAAATAAGCAATGGCGTCCGCAAATTCCGCGTGCAAACTTCAAGGGGCGCCATCACCGCGCGCGAAGTGATCCTCGCCAGCGGCGCCTACACCACCGAAGCTACTCCCGCTCTACGAAAAAAAATCATTCCCATCGGCTCGTACATCATCACCACCGAAGTTCTTCCGGTCGAACTGGCCCGCGAACTCAGTCCGCGCAGCCGCATGATCTACGACTCGAAACACTTTCTCTACTACTACCGCCTCACTCCCGACAATCGCATGCTCTTCGGAGGCCGTGCCGCCTTTTTTCCGGAAACCGAAAACACCGTTCGCCGGAGCGCCGAGATTCTCCGCCGCGGCATGATCGGTGTTTACCCGCAACTGCGCGACACCAAAGTTGAATTCGTCTGGGGCGGCACGCTCGATTTCACTCTCGACGTCATGCCGCACACCGGAAAACTCGATGGCATGTATTTTGCCGTGGGCTTCGCTGGCCACGGCGTCGCTGCCGCCACCTGGTTCGGCGCAAAACTCGCAGCGCAAATCTGCGGCGATCCCCGCGACATTCCCTTCGACGCCATCAAGTTTCCCTCCGCTCCGCTCGGCTTGCGCAGTGGCCACACCTGGGCGCTTCCTCTTGCCGGCGCCTGGTACCGCCTCCTCGATTTCTTCACCTGATTTTTGCCCTTTCTGTAGGGCGCAACACCAAGCCCCTGTCATTCCGAGCGCAGCGAGGAATCTCCTTTTTCCTCTCATGTTGAAGTCTGTGGCCTCCTCAGTACCCTCTGTGTTTAATTCCTTTCTTCCGTTTTTCCTTACTTCTTTACATCCTTACTTCATTACCTCCTTACTTCGTCTTTTTATCATTTTCATTCCTCCATAAATCACCGGCCCCAGCAACACTGGAACCGGCCCCCACTTTCGTGCGAATGGGTCGCTCCCTGCCAGCGCCACCACGCTCATCACCAGCGGCGCGACCACCACATACACCAGCCCCGCGCGCCCCCAGGGAATACGGAACGGCCGTTGCAAATCCGGCTTCGTCCTGCGCAATTGCCACGACGCCAGCACGGTCAGGATCGTCACGCCGATGCGCAGCCACACATAAATCGTCAGAAGTTGCACCATCGTCTTCTGTGCCAGCAGCGCGTAAATAATCGACGACACAATAATGGCGATCCACGGTGTGCCAAAGCGCGGATGCCGCGCCGACAGCGCTGCGGGCAGGTAGCCGTCTTCGGCCATCGTCGAGGGCATGCGCGTACTCGTCAGCACCGTGGCGTTCAGCAGAGAGACATTGCCGATCATGGCCGCCATGGTCATTGCGAATCCCAGCCACGGCCCCCCAATCAACGCCGCCGCGTCGGAAAAATATCCGGTGTGCCACTTCTGCCAGTCTCCAAGGGCGGCGAGCGAAAGCATCGTCGGCAGAAAATACGTGGCCATCGAGAGCGGCACCACCACCGCCAGCGCCCGCGGGTAATTTCGCTGCGGGTTGTCGACTTCTTCCGCGACACTCGATACTTGCTCGTAGCCCGAGTACAGCCATAATCCCAGCGCCAGCCCTGCTCCGAAAACTTGAAATGGAGGAACGTGGGGCGGCACCAGCGGTTTAAACGGATTGTGTTGCCAATGAAACGCCGCCATACCGCACAACACCGCCACCGGCACCAGGACCATCGTCTCCAGCACCGTCGCTACCGTGCCCACTGCCTGGATGCCCCGCACGTTCACATACCCAATCAGCGCCACCAATGCCAGCGAAACTGCGTAATGCTTCCAGCCTACAATCGCCGGGAAAAAGAATGTCAGATAATCTGTAAACAAAACAGCGTACGCGGCTACCAGAAGAAACGAGGCGCTCCAGTTCCACCACCCTGCCAGGAATCCCCAGAAGTCGCCGAACGCCGCGCGCACCCAGCGGTAAAATCCGCCTTCCACAGGAATCGCTGTCGTTAATTCCGCCGCCACCAGCGAAACCGGAATGCACCAGAAAAACGGAATGAACAATTGATACAGCAGCGTCAACCCGGGCCCGCTCGTCGTCACCATGTCTTCCAGCCCGAACGGCCCGCCCGTCGCGTACGCAAACATCACGAAGACCAGCGGCAGCAGCCCCGCTTTGCGGACCTCACTCCGCTTCGTTTGCCCTTTGCTCGCTTCGCTAGGATTCTTTGTCAGGATTTCCTCTGCGGGTCCCCGTGCTTATCCGGCAAAGGGTATCGCATTCCCTTTTGCATCTGTAGTCCTTTCAGGCAACAATGAAGAAGCCTTGCAAGCAGGCTATCCACCTTCGCAAAATCGGAAAAACACCAAGGAATGGCCTCCACTCCTAAGCCTCCAACTCAGGCAAACAAAGTGGTCGTTGCGTTTCTCGATGGGCGCCGCGTGCGGGGCTACGTCTACAATTTTTCCGCGCTCCGGGATGCCTTCAATGTTTTCCCCCAGGAGAATTCCCCCAAACAGGACGCAGTGGAAGTCAAAATGAAGGACCTCAAGGCCATCTTCTTTGTAAAGGACTTCGTCGGCAATCGCGAGTATCAGGACGATCCGCTTCCCGAGCGCTTAAAGCGCGGTCGCAAGATCGAAGCCGCCTTCAGCGACGGAGAAACGCTTATCGGGGCGACGGAAGCCTATCACCCGCATAAATCCGGCTTTTTCATGTTTCTTGCCGACCCCAAGAGCAACAACACTCGCGTGTTTGTCGTCAACAAAAACCTTAGCCACATCAAGTTCCTTTGATCCCGCTTCGTGCGGAATAACAACGAGCGGAAGCAGAGAACGACGTTTCATACGCCGGTAGAGAGGCATATTGTGCAGGATCCACCTTTTCTCATCGGAGCTGAATGGACACCCTCTCAGCCTGGCCGTCGCGCACATCTGGGTTATCTATGATAAGCCGAAAATCAGATGCACTCTGCCCGAGCTTCGCTTTGTCCCGGACACCCATGAGCGAGGGGCTGACCGTAAAGATGTCACACCACTCTGAAGGGTGGTGCCGATCTCCTGACACTACGCCGCGCCCGCTGTACTCAATTCTGTTGCCCGCCTTGTCAACGATTCGAACACGCAGCAGGGTTTCATCAAACGTCTTTCCAAATGGCGCCGTTTTGTTGTCCAGCATTCGGTAATACACGCGAATTTCGAGGTTTGGGCCCTCACTGGGATGAACAAGCTTCACGGACCCTTCTGTTCTCTCCACTTCAAACGAGAAGGGGCCCATATTGATCGGTTGATCCATCCGGTATTCCTGGGCCTTCTTCTGGCAACCGAGCGAAGCGAGCGAGGTGCAGAGCGCTAGGGCAATTCCCAGGACCGGGCTAACGCAAGCTTTCATAGATTCCCCGTGCCTCTTCCTTGCTTCGCCTGGCTGCGTTCGCGTCCACATCATTTGGAATCAGCAAAGCCCCTTGATAGCTGGTGTAAGCATTCCAAAGGCGCACGTTCAGCCGGGTCAAGGATTCGTCTTGCCATCTTTCCACCAAATTACGACCGCCCGCCTTCTTGATTAGCTCGCCGAGCTCATGGTATTGCGCGCGCGCTTCCGCTCTTGCTCTTTTGTCGCCTTTCAGTACGGTGTCCATGTGGGAGTCGAGCTTGTCCATGGTCGTGATCATCTCAGCCGCGCACGGCAGGAACTCAGTCCGGGTGAGACCCTCTTCCTTGTAAACCAAGTTATCGCAGGCCGTTCTACGGTTGCCGGAGCAGGCAATCAACAGGATCAGGACAAATGTAGGAAAAAGGCGTGATAGAACGGTGAGTCCGCTCATTCGAGAGGCCTCCGAAAATTGAGTCTCATTCTTACACGCCTCCCGGCTGGAGGAAACTAATTTCGGAATCAGAAAGTGGGGTGAGAGCCGGTGCCCCATCTTTCGCGGAGCGAAAGGTGGGGGATTTTCTCTTTCACTCTACCGGGTGCCCCAGGCGCCGGGTTTGCGCTGGGGATTCTGACTCTTCCACTGACGACTGACCTCCGGATGTCCCACTATTCCTTTTCCACTCAACTGTGTATCCCATCTGATACGATGCGCAGGGAGCAAGGAAGCCATGAGCCCCATCGGTGATCAGCAGGTATTACATCGCCGCGGAAACATTCTGGTCCGGCGGCAACGCCTGGCGCCGGGGGAAGCCACACCTTGGCACCGCGACCCCTTCCACCGCGTGACCGTGGTCCTAAGCGGGGATCTGCTCAACATCGAGTTCCATGACGCGGGAGAAACTCTGCCGTGGAAGGTCACGGTTGGCGAATTGGACTGATCGGAGCCCAGCGATCGTGTCCACCGCGCCGTGAACGTCGGCAATGTACTCTTCGAGGAAGTCGTAACTTTCCTCCTGGATCACCCTGACGCCGACCCGCAACCGCACGATAGCTCTGAGTAGCGAGCCGGCTCGCCACCGCCCTCGGCCTCCGCATTCCGTAGCCAATTGGCTTTTGCACTGCCCCCCAGTGAGCTCTACCCCTTTGTTTTCTTCTCTTTGTGCGACCATTCGAAAAAATGTGTCCATTTGCCAAATACTAGTACTATATCTGTTATTGACAAGATTTATAAAACACGTTATCATGAGTCGTGAATTCTCGCCCTTAGCTTCGGCGAAGGGCTCGACTCCTAATTGGCCTAGAGCGCTTGGTGCGAAAGGCTCCGCCACACGACCCCATTTCATGCCTCATTTTCCTCACATCCTTACCTCTCTGCTTCCTTACCTCCTCTTTCCATCGTCACGTGACGGAAAACCCGTCACCGCAACTCCTTTGGAATCTTCATTTACAAACTGTGGCGCCTGTAACTCCTTCAGAATCCGCTCTTACGCAAAATGCCGGGTGGCGTGTCGCACTTCATCCAAAAAATCTTCATCTCTTGCTTTCAATTCTCAGAAAATCGAGGCACAACATGAGCATCACAACGGTTAACTCCACTCTTGTCAAGGAGTCTCCGCTGCAAACCGCTTCACCCGATAGCGGCTGCAAGCACCACACTCGCAACGGCCGCTGCCGGATGCCCGTCGCGGATTCTCTCTCCTCCCTTTGCGCCGAGCACGCCCGCCGCCGGCAAAAGCTTGACAAAGCCGCCAATCTCTCCGCCGAACTCGTCGCCGGTCTCACAGAGTTCCGTTCCGCCGTCCCCATCAACGATTTCCTTTCCCGCCTCCTTCTTTTTCAGGCCCAGGACCGCATCCCCCCGCGCCGCCGTCATGGCCTATACCTGCAACCTCCTCCTCCGCACCCTCCCCGCCATCCAGCAGGAAAAAGCCGGCCAGCCACGGAGAATCATCATCGACATGCCTGAACCCGAGCGCGACTGACGAGGAAGCACCATGAATTTTTCTTGTCATCACGGTTTTCTTGGTCTAGCGAAAGGGGCGCTGCAAGTGTCTGGCGGGTCTCGTCTCTATCGTCAATCACTCCGCGCGGAGGCGGGCTATGACGAGGCGAATTTCCTCGTAGGGAATTTCGGCCGGGAGGGCTTCCTTGAGAGGCTTGAGACGGTCCATTCCAAGCTGCTGGCACGCCGTGGCGATCAGGTCGTAACGTTCGGGCGCCAGCCAGCCGGACTGGAATTCGGCCTCGCCTCTCTCGATCAGATCGGCGACCAGCGAAACCACAGCCCGCAGGGTTCTCTGGCGAATCTGAGCAATCTCGTCAAAAGTGTGCCCCTCCTCCAGCAGCCTAAGCGTCTCCTCCGCCGGGCGGGAGGGTTTTGCCTTCCAACTGGGATCTGCGCGTTGCCCTTGCCGGAAATTTTGAATCGCCTCGAGGATTTGCTTCCCGTACATTTGAACCTTTTTATCGCCGAAGCCAGACACGCGCCGCAGTTCCTGAAGATTCGATGGTTCCACGAGGCACAAGTCCTCCAGCGCCGAATCGTGCAAGACCACGAATGCAGCAACACCCTTTTCCTTTGCGGTGTTTCGCCGCCACTCCCGCAAAAACTCATTCAACTCTCTATCCACCGATGGTTTAGCGATTGCACCAGAAACTCGCGGTTTCGCCGGACGTGCCGGCGGTGGCGCGTTAGGTCTAGCACGGCTTCGCTTGCGCTGCTCCATTTCAATTTTCAGCCAGTCTGGTGTGTCCGCGCAGGCGTCGCAGATGCCGCAGCCATCCCAGCGAGGCGATTCTCCAAAATGGCGACAGATGAGTGTTTGGCGGCAGTCGCAAGAGTCCACAAAGCGCTGCACTTCGGCGGTGCGCTCTTTGGCGCGCTGTTGTTCAGCGGGGTCGGACATCTTGCCGATGAAATACTCATGAATGTTGACATCCTTGTATTGCCAGAACATAAAGCAATCCGCCCTGAGGCCGTCGCGCCCGGCGCGGCCTGCTTCCTGGTAATACTGCTCGACGCTCTTCGGGAGCGAAAGATGAATCACCGCTCGCACGGCCGCCTTATTGATGCCCAAGCCGAAGGCCATCGTGCCGACCATGACGCGCACTTCATCGGCCATCCATTTTTCCTGGTTCTCGCGCCGCGCCGCGCTTTCCATCTGCCCGTGATAACCGATGGCGGCGACCCCGTTTTCCTCCAGGAAATCGACGGTCTCCCCCACGCGGGTAATCGTTGGCGCATAGACGATGATGCTTCCATCCGTGACTTGCTTGACGGCGCGAAGGAGCAATGCATTTTGCGTTCGCGCGTCGCATTGTCGAACGATATAGCGCAGATTCGGGCGGCGAAAGCTGGCGATATGCTTGTACGGATCGCGCAGGCGAAGCTGTTCGATGATGTCGTGGCGAACGCGCTGCGTGGCGCTGGCAGTGAACGCCGCGGTGGGGCGGTCAGGAAAAAGCTCGCGCAGGCGGCTAAGCTGCCGATATTCGGGGCGGAAGTCGTGTCCCCATTCGGAGATACAATGGGCTTCGTCGATGGCAAAGAAGGAGACCGGCACGCGGCCGAGCCAGGCGGGAGTTCCGTCGAGGGCGATGCGCTCTGGCGAGAGATAGAGAAGGCGGTAGTGGCCTTCGCTGGCGCGGCGAAGGGTGACGCTGCGCGCGTCGCTGGAAAGGGAGCTGTTGAGAAAACCGGCGGCGATGCCCATTTGCTCGAGTTGCGCGACCTGATCCTGCATGAGAGCGATAAGCGGGGAAACGACCACCACGGTGCGCTGCGCGTCAAGCACCGCCGGCAACTGGTAGCAGAGCGATTTGCCGCCGCCTGTGGGCATGACGACGCAAGCGTCCCGGCCCGCGGCAATGCTCGTTACGATGTTTTCCTGGCCGGGGCGGAACGATTCATAGCCCCAGTACCGGTGCAGCGCCTCGAAGAAGCGGGCCTGCGCGTGCTCCGGAAGGTTCCGATCGGCCATTGTTGCTGCCAAAGCCGCCATTGCTGTGATTCGCTCCTAGGACCGCCACTGCGACGCACCCAAGGGCGCCGCGAGCCGCAATTTTCGCTTTTGTTTCGCCACATGTCAAGTACAAATTTTACTATGGCGCGAAAAAGTGCCGATCTGCTTTATCAACGAGGGAGGGAACTAAGCGCCGGGCTTAAGCCCGGCCTCCACAAAACAAAGTATAATTCTGCCCCCCATGAGCGATTTGAAAAAACCACAGCCGATGCCAACAGGTCCGGAGCGGGAGCTGCAGATTTATACGCTCGGGCTCAGCGGCGGAAAACCGTCGGTACCGGTGCCGCTGGATTTGCTGGAGCAGAAGGCGAAGGAAATTCTTGCGCCGCGGGCGTACGACTATGTAGCAGGCGGAGCGGGCGGCGAAGACACCATGCGCGCGAATCGCGAAGCCTTCTACGGCTGGCGCATCGTGCCGCGGATGCTGCGGGACGTTTCAAAGCGCGATTTGAGCGTCGAGCTGTTCGGTGCGCGCTTGCCGGCGCCGGTTTTGCTCGCGCCTGTTGGCGTGCAGGAAATTGTTCATCAAGACGCCGACGTGGCGAGCGCTCGTGCTGCAACGTCGCTGGGACTGCCGTTTGTGTTGAGCACGATGTCGAGCCGCACAATCGAAGAAGTTGCGCAATCGGCGGCGAAAGTGGCGGATTCGCCGCGCTGGTTCCAATTGTATTGGGGGAAAAATCCGGAGTTGACGGCCAGCATGTTGCAGCGCGCGGAACGCGCGGGATATTCGGCGCTGGTAGTGACGCTGGACACGCATTCATTGGGTTGGCGAGAGCGCGACCTGCATCATGGCTACTTGCCCTTCATGCTGGGGCAGGGGCTGGCGAACTATTTCAGCGATCCGGTTTTTCGCGGGCTGCTGCCGCAACCGCCGGAACAGAATCCTATGGCCGCAATTCAACTTTGGGGAAGCTTGTTTTCGAACCCGGCGCTCACTTGGACGGACATTGGGTTTTTGCGAAAGCACACGCGTGTGCCGATCATTCTGAAGGGAATTCTGCATGCGAACGATGCGGCACAGGCGCTGGACGCAGGCGTGGACGGGCTGATTGTTTCAAATCACGGCGGTCGGCAAGTGGATGGCGGAATCGGCGCGCTGGATGCTCTTCCGGGTGTGGTGCGCGAAGTGAACGGGCGCGTTCCAGTGTTATTTGACAGCGGGATTCGCCGCGGTGCGGATATTTTCAAGGCGCTGGCGCTAGGCGCACGCGCCGTGCTGCTTGGCCGGCCCTGCATGTGGGGCCTCGCAGTGGCCGGCGAAGCGGGCGTGCGCGATGTTTTGCTGAATCTAGTTGCGGATCTGGATTTGACGATGGCGCTCAGCGGCTACACGTGTTGCCGCGAGCTGGACTCTACAGTGCTAGCGACGAGTGTAAGTGGGACGTGAGCCATGAAATCTTTACGGTTTGCATGTTTCAAGAAGCATACCAGGTTCGTTGATTTGCACGCTTGGGCAACGTTCGCCGCTGCGGCGGCTTTTCTGTTTGTTGCACCGGTGTACGGGGAGACGGATTACTACCGCCACGTTTTTTTCGACAATAGCCTGACCTCAGATTTTTACTTTTACAGTTCGGCTAACGCGTCGGCGCCCAGCACCCTGGTGCAGAAGAACTCCAGGCTGCCGGTGGAGACAAAGACTTTTCTTACGCCGCCGAATGCGCTGCGCCTGGAATGGCGATCGAATCCGGGGGGAGGATGGGAAGCGGAATTGCATGTGGTGAACTTCCGCAACCGCTTTCCAGGATTCGAGGGAGGCCATCTTTCCTTCTGGTGTTTTGCCCCACAAGGGATTTCTGCGGCCGATCTTCCCTTCATCACGCTGTCCAACACCGGCGAAGGCCTCCAGGTAGCGGAGTTTCCCGGAAGTTTTACCGAGTCTTTGCCGCTCAGCAAGTTTTCAGGGAATTTGCCCGCAGGACGCTGGGTGCAAATTCGCATACCGCTTTCTGCGTTTCACAGCGGGTCCATCTACGAGTTCCAGGCCAAGTATTTGCAGAACATCATTTTTCATCAGGGGCGGACCGACGGCGCGCCGCACACGCTAATCCTCGATGAGATTCGTATTGATGACCCTACCGCAGCGGAAAGGGCCCAGGAGCCGCTGCCCGCTCCGCAGAACGTTCGAGCAATCGGCTACGACCGCCATGTTGAAATTCGATGGAGCGAAGTGAAGAGTCTCCGGCTGGCGCGCTACGTGATTTATCGATCGCTCGATGGGAAAGAGTTCGAGCCGGTGGGGATTCAACTTCCGGGAACCCATCGTTACGAGGATTTTTTGGGAAAAACAGGCGTGACGGCACAATACAAAGTGACCGCTTCGGACCGCGATAATCGGCAATCGGCGCTTTCCGGTGCGGCGGGCGCATCCACTCGAGAGTTCACCGACGATGAACTGCTTACGATGCTGCAGGAAGCCTGCTTCCACTACTACTGGGAAGGCGCGGACCCGAACTCCGGGATGGCCCGCGAGAACATTCCCGGGGACGACCGGATTGTCGCGACAGGGGCGAGCGGCTTCGGAATCAGCGCGCTGATTGTCGGTGTGCACCGCGGGTTTATCACTCGACGGGAAGGCCTGGAGCGGCTTGCAAAAATTGTGGGGTTTCTGGAAAAAGCGGATCGCTATCACGGGGTCTGGTCACACTACATGAACGGCAACACTGGAAAAACCATGCCCGTTTTCGGGATGTTCGATGACGGTGGCGATCTGGTGGAGACGTCGTTCCTGATGCAGGGGCTGCTCGCGGCGCGGCAGTATTTCCGGGGCAGCAGTGAAGAAGAAGTTTCCCTATACCGGCGGATCACGCATTTGTGGGAGGCCGTGGAATGGGACTGGTACCGCGAGAATCCGAAAAGTGACTTTTTGTATTGGCATTGGTCACTGCGATGGGGCTGGCGAATTCACCACAATCTGATCGGATTTAACGAGGTGATGATTACCTACCTGCTTGCCATGTCATCGCCAACGCATGGTGTGCCCGCGGAAATGTATTACTCCGGGTGGGCAAATCAATCGCCGACCGGCTTCAGCTACCGCGCAGGCTGGTCAGGCACGCAAGACGGAAGTCACTATGCCAATGGGAACACCTACTACGGGATTAAGCTCGACGTAGGAGTGGGAACGGGTGGCCCGCTTTTCTTCACGCATTATTCTTACATCGGGTTTGACCCGCACAGCTTGCACGACCGCTACACGTCTTCGTATTTCGAGAACAACCGGAACATCGCGCTTATCAATCGCGCGTATTCGATGGCCAATCCCAAACACTTTGAGGGCTACGGTGCCAACGCCTGGGGGCTCACGGCAAGCGACGGCCCGTGGGGCTACGTCCCGCACGCTCCCGATGAGAGAAATGATTTTGGCACTCTGACTCCCACGGGCGCGCTGGCTTCCTTTCCGTACACGCTGGAAGCATCGATGGAAGCGTTCAAGCACTATTACCGCGACCTGGGTGCGCAGCTGTGGGATATTTACGGCCCGCGCGATGCCTTCAACCTAGGTCAGGACTGGATTTCGCCCATCTACATGGGGCTGAACCAGGCGCCAATTGCGGCGATGACAGAGAATTACCGGAGCGGCTTGGTGTGGAAGAACTTCATGGCCAACCCGGAGATCGGGGAAATGCTGCGGAAACTCGAGGCCGCCGGCGAACAATAATAAGTCGAGTGGGTTGCAGGCAAGTTGCGGCACTGCATACGGAGTGCCATAATTCGTGCTTTAGAGCGAGGAATGACTGGCGACTCGTAATTGGGAGCGGTAATCAGCGAAGTGCGTGGTGCGCGAGTCACTCGCAAGCGGGGTTTCATGGGGGAATTATGAGCGTTCGGGAACAGTGGATTGAAAAGCGGGAAGCAGTGGCTGCCGGAACGAACGGAAACGACAATGGCACGCATGCGTCCAAAGGACGCAATGTTTCGCAAATGCATTTTGCGCGGCAGGGCGTAATCACGGAGGAGATGGAGTACGTTGCCAAGCGCGAAAAACTGGAGCCGGAACTGATTCGCAGCGAAGTGGCGCGCGGGCGGATGATCATTCCCGCGAACGTCAATCACCGCAACCTGGAGCCAATGGCTATCGGCATCGCCAGCAAGTGCAAGATCAACGCGAACATTGGGAACTCCTCCACCAGCTCAAATATCGACGAGGAATTGAAGAAGCTGCATCACGCCGTGCATTACGGCGCGGACACGGTGATGGACCTTTCGACAGGCGGAGACATTCCCGTCATTCGCAAAGCAATCATTGACGCTTCGCCCGTGCCGGTTGGCACCGTGCCGGTGTACGAAGCGATTTCGCGGGTGCGACGGCCGGAGGATTTGACCATCGGGCTGATGCTGGAAGTGATTGAAGAGCAAGCCGAGCAGGGCGTGGATTACATGACGATTCACGCCGGCGTGCTGCGCGAGCATGTGCCGCTGGTCCGCAAGCGCATCACCGGGATCGTGAGCCGCGGCGGGTCATTGATGGCGCACTGGATGGAGCATCACAAGAAGCAGAATTTTCTGTACGAAAACATCGAGGAAATTTGCAAGATTTTCAAGAAGCACGATGTGAGCTTTTCATTTGGCGACGGATTGCGCCCAGGGTGCATCGCGGACGCGAGCGACGCGGCGCAATTCGCGGAGCTGAAGGTGCTTGGCGACCTCACGAAAAAAGCGTGGGAACACGACGTGCAGGTGATGATCGAAGGTCCCGGGCACGTCCCGCTGGACAAGATCAAGGAGCAGGTAGACAAAGAGATGGAATGGTGCCACGAAGCGCCGTTCTACACCCTGGGGCCGCTGGT
>WNFF01014301.1_pt1 | contig 13073 bp, 14 predicted proteins | sample 5400441 | NCBI WGS metagenome assembly WNFF01 (sample SAMN13153345, study PRJNA577476) | soil metagenome | isolation source: 120 cm saprolite under Douglas fir tree site 2 hole 3 replicate 1 | place: USA:California | collected 2015-04-18
GTTCCGTAGCATGGAACTGGTACTGGAAGTTGTGTGCCAGAGCGATATGGGTAAGCAACTCGCCAGGGCTGCGGGTGTCTGGCGCCGCTCGGAAGGCGTACTTCTCTTGCGGAAGATCGTGAGCAATGATGAGCGTATTCTTGCGGACCGTGCGGAAACTATCGGCCAACTCCTTGGCTGCGTAGTAATTCATAAGGCCTCTTCTTCGGTCGAATGGCGAGTTGCCCCTGTGAAGATGCGGGGCGCGGGGCGTATTTTAGCATGCCGTTACCATCGTTGTTACGGTATAGACGCGCGCCGCTCCGGTCTCGTTTGGTTTGGCTCGTGAGTCCTCCCTAGCCTCCGAAATGATCGAGGAAATTTCAAAAGCCTAAGCTGTATTTGATCCGAAAGGGGTGGCCGCGGCACGAGTGTTCCTTAGTGGACTGAGAGTGTTCCTTTTTGAACAGTTTGGAAAACGGAATGGTTCCAATATGGAGCGGGCATTGAAGATCGAACTCACTATGCCAAACGACTCGCACCAAAGAGCTGCCGAATTCCACGAACTCGCCGCACACGCGCACCGTGCTGCCGCCGCGCACCACGGGAAAGGTGATCACCAAACCGGTCACGAGCATTCCAAACAAGCGTTGGAACATGCCAATAAAGCTTTCCAGTGGTCGCAGGAAGCCCATCGGAAGTCCGTGAAGTCAACGGAGAAGCCATAAGTGTGCGTGGTCCCGCCACAGGAGTGGAGCAACCTATGAAACGCATGAACAAGATGAATTCACACCTTGCCCCTTTCTCGTCAGGCGCCAGCCTGGGCGGCAAGGTTTCGCACTATCAGGACAAGGAAAAGATCTACGCGCAAGGTACGCCCGCTTACACGCTTTTCTACATTCAAGAAGGAGGGGTGCGGCTCACCACCCGAACGAAACATCAACCATCAGCAGTTACCGCGATTCTGGGCGCGCATGATTTTTTTGGCGAGCTTTGCCTCGCAGGCTATCCTCTTCGTGTGTCCACGGCCGTCGCGTTGACCGCCAGCTCCATACGTACTATCAAGAAAGATAAGATGCTCGAAATGCTACGCAAAAAGAATAATAAGGTGTCAAATTCCCTGGTGGCCTATCTGCTGTCCAGCGTCAAGAGCTACGGAGATCACGTGGCGCAACTGCTGACTTCTTCTGCGGAAAAACGGCTCGCCCGCGTGCTTCTGCGCCTGGCGCACTTGGACAAAAAAGGTCCCGCGGTTGTTGAGATTCCCATTCTAAGTCACCAAGTTCTGGCGGACATGGTTGGCACTACGCGCCCGCGAGTCAATGTGTTCATGAATCGATTCAGGAAGCAGGGATTTATTAACTACGATGGGGGATTAGAAGTCCACCAGTCCTTGCGGAAAGTTCTCCATAGCCGCTAGAAGTCACCTGTACTCCCCTGAATCTTCAGGACTAGTTGGAGTTCAGCCTCACACTATGGAAGCTATGCCGACCGGCATAGGACTGTTCAATATTGAACAGCCAGCAGGATCGGGTTTCATGCTACGGTGGCACATGGCGTCTTCCGCAGTTCGACGGGTCCCCGTCAAGGTCCGTCGCTACCCCAGAAAAGCGAATTCAGGAAGCCCTGCGTTCAATGTGAAATTGTTTCTCGACTCGGCCGGTTTGGGGCGGAAGGTTGAAAAATTTCGCGCAAAAGAAACCGTCTTCGCGCAGGGCGATCCCGCGAAGGATGTCATGTACATTCAGGAAGGCGGTGTGAAGCTTACTGTGGTCAACGAGTCCGGCAAAGAAGCCGTTGTGGCGATCCTTGAACCGGGCGATTTTCTTGGGGAAGGGTGCCTTGCGGGCCAGTCCAACTGCATGGCGACTGCAACCACGATTGCGCCCACCACCGTGCTCGTCATAGAGAAAGACGAGATGATTCGCGTGCTCCACGGGGAGCACGAGTTCTCCGACCGCTTTATCGCTTACATGCTTGCGCGAAACGCGCGAGTCGAGGAGGACCTGGTAGACCAGCTCTTCAACTCCAGCGAGAAGCGTCTGGCGCGCACTCTGTTGCTGCTCGCGCGCTATGGCGCGCCGGGCCAAACTCAAAAGGTGCTTCCCAAAGTATCGCAAGAGATGCTGGCGCAGATGATCGGCACAACGCGGTCCCGTGTCAATTTTTTCATGAACAAATTCAGGAAACTGGGCTTCATCCAATACAACGGCAAGATCCACATCAACAATTCTCTCCTCAGTGTCGTCCTGCACGACTAAATTAGCTTTCGCGCGATTTAGAAAAATTCCGGCGAGCGGTCTATGCGCCGATTTTGCGTAACCTGCTTAGCGGAATGCACGTTGTCAAAGGCTCATGCGGAGGCGCCTAGGTGCCGAAGTAGGTGACGTGAACGTAGGCGCCGGTATGAACGTTGTAGAGCAAATACCAGCCGGCGTGATCGGTATCCTCATAGATGACGAAATCGTCTGCGCAGTCCCAGCACCAGTCTGCGCAGATGGGCCAGTCCCAGGCAGCCACTTCAAAAGAGAAACCACCCGGCAACCAGAACCGGTGATGATCGCGATCGAAGCGTTCGATGCGGTAGCGGTACGACGGGCCAAAGTGCTCGAAGCGGCCATGCTCGAATGGGTGGTCGAAGTGATAGCGTTTATCGTCCGGCCGGTCGTGGCCGTACCAGTGGTCCTTGTTGACGTGAGGCATGCTGTTCACGTGCCCGGCGTCATGGCGCTCTGGTTCGGGCTCGGAACGCGGATTGTCGCTCCTCGGTGGAGGTGGCGGAACGCGGCCCTGGTTGGCGCGCGGTGGATTTGAGCCCCGCTCCCCGCCGCGTTGCGCGAGAACAGGGAGTGCTACGAGCAATGCCAAGGCAACCGGAAAAACCAACCGTCGTTTCATTTTCTCCTCCTCAAACTGATTGAGAACGGATCGCTTGAAAGCTTATGTGATTGTTAACTGGGCTTGACCGGGTCCTGCTGATGCGACGTGCCCAGAATGCCTGGCGGGTACAGCCGTGGAAATCCGAAAATAGAAACTGGAAAATCGAAACCAAAGAACGCCGCGGAAAATATGCGCAAGCAATCCCAGCGAAAGAAAACGAATTAGAGACGATTAGTTGATGGTGCGGTGGAGGACGGCCGCGATTTGGCGCATTTCGTCGGCGAGGGCGATGAATTCCTCGGGGAGCAGCGACTGCATGCCGTCGGAGAGGGCTTTTTCCGGCTCGTGATGAACTTCGATAAGCAGGCCATCGGCACCGACGGCAACAGCGGCGCGAGAAAGCGGCAAAACTTTGTGGCGCTTGCCGGTGCCATGGCTGGGATCGACAAAAATGGGGAGATGGCTCCGCTTTTTTACGGCGGGCACGACGGCCAGGTCAAGCGTGTTGCGAGAAAAATCGGAGAAGGTGCGCACGCCGCGCTCGCAGAGCATCACGTTGTAATTGCCCTCTGAGAGGATGTACTCGGCAGCCATGAGGAACTCGTCAAGCGTGGCGGACATCCCGCGCTTGAGGAGAACGGGCTTCTTGGCGCGGCCGGCGCGTTTGAGCAGGGAGAAGTTCTGCATGTTGCGAGCGCCGATCTGAATAACGTCGGCGTACTCCTCGACGAGATCAAGGCTTTCGTTATCTACGGCCTCGGTGACGATACCGAAGCCGTAGGTTGCGCGAACCTTTGAAAGAATCTTGAGGCCTTCTTCGCCTAGGCCTTGAAAACTATACGGGGAAGTACGCGGCTTATACGCGCCGCCTCGGAAGAGCCGCGCCCCGGATTTCTTGACACGCTCCGCGATGGCCAGGCATTGCTCCTCAGTTTCGACCGCGCAAGGCCCGGCGACCAGCGCAACGTGATCGCCGCCGACAATGACGTCGCCTGATGGCGTGGGGATTCGCAGGATACTGTCTTCCTGCTTGGTGTCGCGGCTGACGAGTTTGTACGGCTTACTGACCGGGATGCATTCGATGACGCCGGGGAGGGATTCGAGGATGCCGAGGTCGATGGCGCCCTTGTTGCCGGTGATTCCGATGGCGGTGCGCAGAGACCCCGGCATGGGATGGGCCTTCAGTCCGAGGCTTTCGATGCGCTTGCAGACTTCTCGGATCTGCTCCTCGGTAGCGTGCGACTGCATGACGACGAGCATGGATGGCTCCCCCAGCGCGACGAGCAAGTATCGAGTCTACGGCATGCTGGCGGGAGCCGCAATCGACGGCGGACCGCACTCGCGGAGGCGCCTCGATTTTGGTTGACGATCGCCGGCGAAAAAGCATCCAATTATGTAGTTGTCCAATCGAACCCCAGCCGGGAGGAAAAATTGCTCTCGGATCATGTTTTTCATTTCTTTAGCCGTACAGTCACAATCACAAGTCATGAACAGTTCCTGGCGATCCTCGCGCTCGTCGTTGCGGCGACGGCCTGGGCTGTTCAGCAGTTCCGCCGGAGGCGGTCTGTGGTTGTGCAAAGGTCCGTGGTGAGCGACCAGATCGTCTATGAGCTGTCGCGGATCGCGGATGCGCTCGATCGCATCGCAAATCGTCCGGCGGACCAGGTGATTGCGGCGGCGTCAAGTCGACAAACAGAGGAATCGACAGGCGGGCGGATTCCGCTGTCCATGTTTGGCCGATAGAAACCACAGCGGTAGTTGAATTCCGGCCTGTCTGTGTGGGGGGCAGGCCGATTTGGTAGGGGTGTCGCTCCGTTCAATGAACGGCCAAATGAGGGGTGATTTGGCGCGTGTGCTAGAATAGTGAGTTTATGACCGAGCAGAAATTTTCCACAGGCATGCCTGAACAGCCCATCACCCAACCGACAGAATTCGACCCCGAAGACGAATATCGCCCGGAACCCGAGCCTGAACCGCAGCCGCCATCGTGGATGGACGGCAGCCTGCGGATCGGGATTCACACGTCCATCGTGGGGAGCTATTTGAACGCGCTCGAATCGGCTCGCAAGCTCGGTTGCAACGCGCTGCAAATCTTCTCGGCCAGCCCGCGGATGTGGCAGGGCGGGTCGGCGCGGATTCCGGACGTTGACGCGCAGGCTTTTCGTGCGCGCCAGGAAGAATTGCGGCTCGGGCCGTTGGTGATCCATGCAAACTACCTGATCAACCTGGCATCCGCGCAGCGGATGTTGCAGACGCGGTCAATCCAGGCATTCCACGATGAGATCGTGCGCGCGGTGTCGTTGGGAGCGGATTTTCTGGTGGTGCATCCGGGGTCGCGCGGCGAGTCCACCATGGGGCAGGCGATTTCCACGATCGTGGAGTCGGTGAAGCAGGCCGCGAAGCGCGCGCCGATGGGCAGCCTGCGAATACTCATCGAGAACACCGCGGGGATGGGAACGGCGGTCGGGGCGCGGCTGGAAGAAATCGGAGAGATTCTGTCGGGGCTGCGGAACCTGCCGGTCGGGGCGTGCCTGGATACGGCGCACCTTTTTGCCGCCGGATACGATATCAAGAGCGAGGCCGGACTGGCCTCGACGATCGGGCAGATTGACGGCGCGATTGGGCTCGAGAACGTTCCGGTGATTCACATGAACGATTCGAAGATTCCGCTGGGCGGGCGCGTGGACCGGCACGAGCATATCGGAAAAGGAAAGATTGGAGCGGAGGCCTTTGCGAGGATTTTGCGGCACCCGCGATTCGGCACGGCGGCGCCGGAAGGTTTGACGGGACGGGCGTTTGTGGCGGAGACCCCGATTGATGATCCCGGCGATGACCGCCGGAACGTGGCGATGTTGTGGGAGCTGGCAGGATTGAAGGAGCAGGCGCCGGCGGCGGAGAAGGGATTCTCCATGCTGACAGCCGCGCTGCAAAAAAAGATTTCTTTGCACAGAAAAGCGGAGAAGAAAAGAAACTCAGCCGCGGAGACGCAGAGAAACCCGGAAAAGAAGATAGCAACAAGAAAGATCGCGGCGAAGAAGATTAAAGCGAAAAAGAAGAGGGGATAGCGCGGCGTGGCGGAACAAAGCACAACCGGGGTCACACCGGCGGCGGGATACGATCCGCAGAAAATCGAAGAGAAGTGGCAGAAGCGTTGGGCGGAGGCGCGCGTATTCGAATCCGAGGCCGATCCGTCGAAACCCAAGTATTACGTGTTGGAGATGCTGCCGTACCCCAGCGGCACGCTGCACATGGGCCACATGCGCAACTACACGATTGGGGACGTTGTGGCACGAGTGAAACGCATGCGCGGATTCAACGTGTTGCATCCGATGGGCTGGGACGCGTTTGGCCTCCCCGCGGAAAACGCGGCGATCAAGAACAATACTCATCCGCGCGAGTGGACCAACAAAAACATAGCGGAAATTCAGCGCGGGTTGCGGCGCTTTGGCTTCAGCTACGACTGGCGGCGGGAGATTTCCACGTGCGAGCCGGAATATTACCGCTGGAACCAGTGGTTTTTCCTGCGCATGCTGGAGCGCGGCCTGGCCTATCGCAAAAAAAGTCGAGTGAACTGGTGTCCGAAGTGCTGCACGGTGCTGGCGAACGAACAAGTGGTGAACGGTGGTTACTGCTGGCGTCACGAAGATACGCTGGTGGAATCCCGCGAGATTGAGCAGTGGTTCCTGAAGACGACGGCGTATGCAACTGGATTGGGAAATCGCAGGGCGCGAAGGTGAAGTTTGCGGTGGCGGACGTGGCGGCCGCGGAACCGATCGAAGTTTTTACCACACGCATTGACACGATTTACGGCGCGACGGTGCTGATCCTTGCGCCGGCTCATCCGCTCCTGCCGAAGCTGTTGGAGGGTTCGTCAACGCGCGCGGAAGCAGACGCCAAGCTCGTCAAGATGCGCCAGACATCGGTGAAGACCGAGGATCTGGCGACGATGGAGAAAGAAGGCTTCTTCACTGGCCGATACGCCGTCAATCCCTTCAGCGGCGAAAAAATTCCGATCTGGGTCGGCAATTTCGTCCTGATGGAGTACGGAACGGGCGCCATCATGGCCGTTCCGGCGCACGATCAGCGCGACCTCGAGTTTTGCCGCAAGTACGGGCTTCCTGTTCGCGTGGTAATTCAGCCGCTTGAGGGCGAGCCGCTAGTTGAAGAAAAAATGACCGCGGCTTTCGACGAGCATGAAAAAGGGAAGCTCGTCAATTCAGGACCGTACAACAGGCTTTCACCGCAAGAAGCGATCGCGAAAATGGCGGCGTTCGCGGAGCAAAAAGGATTCGGACGCGCCGAAACAATTTTCAGGTTGAAGGATTGGGGCATTTCGCGCCAAAGATATTGGGGCACGCCGATTCCGGTGGTCTACTGTCCGAAAGATGGCCTGGTGCCGGTGCCGGACAAAGATTTGCCGGTGCTTCTGCCTCCGAATCCGAAGCTCACGGGCATGGGTGAATCGCCTCTCGCCTCGACGCCGGAATTTGTGAATACAACTTGCCCGAAGTGCGGCGGACCTGCGAAGCGGGAAGCCGATACGATGGACACGTTTGTAGATTCGTCTTGGTATTTCTACCGTTATACCGATCCGCACAACGACAAAGCGCCTTTTGATTCAGCCAAGGCCGCCTACTGGTTCCCGATTGACCAGTACATCGGTGGAATCACGCACGCTATTCTACACCTGCTCTATTCGCGGTTTTGGTGCAAGGTGATGCGCGACCTCGGGCTGATCAAACATAACGAACCCGCTGCGCGCCTCTTTACGCAAGGCATGGTGCAAAAGGGCGGCGTGGCCATGTCCAAGTCCAAGGGCAACCTTGTCGGTGCGGAAGACATGGCACAAAAATATGGAGCTGATACGGGGCGGCTGTACACACTCTTCGCCGCGCCGCCGGAGAAAGACCTGGAATGGAGCGAAGAGAGCATCGAAGGCTCCTGGCGGTTTCTGAACCGCGTGTTCCGGCTGGTGGAGCGGCACGCGGAAGGAGTTCGCGGGCTGAAGAGCGGAAGCATCGATGTCGCAACCGCCACTGCAAAAGAGAAAACCCTGCTGCGTAAGGTGCATCAAACACTGCGCCGGGTAACGAGTGACTTCGAGACGCGCTGGCATTTCAATTCGGCGATTGCGCTGATCATGGAGCTGACCAACGAGATTTACTTGCAGGAGCCACTGGAAAAAAGCGTACGGCCGGAAGTTCGCAAGCAACTGCTGGAACTGCTGACGCTGATGCTGGCGCCCATGACGCCACACCTTGCGGAAGAACTATGGGAAATGCTCGGACATTCAGGCGGATTGTGGACAGCGGGCTGGCCGGCGTTTGATGAGGCCTTGACGCGCGAGGACGAAGTCGAAATCCCCGTGCAGGTAAATGGTCGCCTGCGGGGCAAGGTGAAAGTCGCCGTGGGGATTGGGGAAGAAGAAGTCGTAAAGCTGGCGCAAGCCGATCCGGTAATTGCGCCTCATCTCGCCGGCAAACGCATCGTGAAGCGCATTTTCGTGCCGGACAAATTATTGAATCTCGTCGTGGCTTAGGGGGGATGGCATGATGGAGAGCGCGGCAAAACAGGCGGCGGAGCGAGCTCAAGAGCAGGGAGGCAGAATGAGGCCGGAACTCGGCGGCGTGGTGGTTCTCGATTTCGGCGGGCAGTATACGCAGCTGATTGCGCGCCGCATCCGCGAACAGCAAGTGTTCTCCGCCATCTTGCCATGCACCTCTTCGATCGACGAAATCCACAAGTTGCAACCTGCGGGCATCATTCTCTCGGGCGGTCCAAGTTCAGTTTATGACGCTGATGCGCCCAAGTGCGATCCAAAGGTGCTGGCGCTGGGAATTCCGGTCCTTGGGATTTGCTACGGGATGCATTGGATCACTCACACCCTGGGCGGCACGGTGGAGAAGGCAGAGCGGAGGGAGTATGGCCGTGCGCAATTGAGTTTAGGAGAGGCCAAAGAGCACGCGGCATCCAAGCTGTTCACGGGGCTTCCAGCGTCACTGCGCGTATGGAACAGCCACGGCGATCACGTTCGAACGCTCCCGGAAGGATTTCGTGCCACTGCGCGGACAGAAAATGCCGTCGGCGCCGTCGAGAATCTGGAGAAGAAGATTTATGCGGTCGAGTTCCACCCGGAAGTGAATCACACGGACCATGGGACCGAACTGCTGCGGAACTTTCTGTTCAACGTATGTGAAGCGGAGCCGAGGTGGAGCGGTGCTGCCTTTATCGAGGAGACCACCCGAGCGATCCGCGAGAAGGTGGGAAATAAGTGGGCCATTTGCGGGCTGAGCGGCGGCGTCGATTCCACCGTAGCGGCCGTGCTGGTTCACCGGGCGATGGGTACCCGGCTGACGAACATCTTCGTAAATACGGGGATGCTGAGGAAGAACGAATTTGAAGAGACGTTGGAGATGCTGCGCGATCGGCTGAAACTCCACGTGATCGGCGTGGATGCTTCGGAACGCTTTCTTGCTCAATTGAAAGGGGTTACGGACCCCGAGGAAAAGCGCAAGCGCATCGGTAGAGAGTTCATTGCCGTCTTTGCGGAAGAAGCACAGAAGCTCCAGGCGGGGGAAGCGCACGGGGAGATTGGATACCTGGTGCAGGGAACCCTCTATCCGGACGTAATCGAGTCGGTATCCGTAAAGGGGCCTTCGGCAACGATTAAAACACACCATAACGTTGGTGGATTGCCGGAAAAGATGCCTTTTGCCCTGATCGAGCCGCTAAGGGACCTCTTTAAGGACGAAGTTCGCCGGATTGGCAAGGAACTGGGCCTACCGGAAGAAATTTTGGTGAAACACCCGTTTCCCGGGCCAGGGCTGGCCGTCCGGCTGCTCGGCGAGATCACCCGTCCACATCTAGTAACTCTGCGGGAGGCCGACGCGATCGTGGTTGAGGAAATTCGCCGGGCCGGGCTGTATCACAAAGTCTGGCAAGCATTTGCGGTGCTTCTGCCAGTCCGAAGCGTTGGCGTGATGGGCGACGGGCGAACCTATGGGCTCACCGTGGCCGTGAGGGTAGTGGAGTCTGATGACGCCATGACGGCGGACTGGGTCCGGTTGCCCGGGGAAGTACTAGAACGCATCTCGACCCGTATCGTGAACGAAGTAACCGGTGTCACAAGGGTAGTTTACGATATCAGCTCCAAACCCCCGAGCACGATCGAATGGGAATAGCTCTTCGGGAAATCGAGATGGCCGGGGGAGCAGACTTGGGAGACCTGAAGGAAACCTGGCTGAAAATCCGCAGGCTAGCAGGACAAAAGGCCGCGCAGCGGGTACGCGCGGCCTCTCCCTTAAGGTCCGATGAAACAGAACGGCGACAACCGGAGAAGTCCGATCGCAGGACTAGCGGTTGGCCATTTTCTGGGCCATGTACAGAATGAGCTTGCGATCCCCTTCTTCCACTTTGCTCAGCAACCGGCGAAGCTTGTTGAGAAAGCGTGCATCTTTACCGACGCTCCCCCACGCGATGTCATCGGACGACTTGCGCTTGGGGAGATTCGGCAACTGCGGCGGTTCCTCACCGTCATAAAAGAGTTGATAGAGTGGGCATTCGAGAGCGCGAGCCAGCTTTTCCAGCGTTTCAATGGCCGGGACAGTATGACCATTCTCTACGCGGGAAATGTAGCAACGAAGCAGGCCGGTACGCTTTTCGATGTCGCCCTGGGAGAGTTTCTTTTCTTCGCGGAGTGCGCGAAGGCGGTCACCAATAATCATGAAGGTATTATTCCATGTTGCTAAGATGGGAAGCAAGTAAAAACTTGCCGGGCAGGAATTGAAACGTATGATACAGGCTCGGGCAACCCGGAGAGAATGGCCGTAACCAAAAGCCTATGGCGCGCGTCCCAAAAGTGGAGCCTTTAAACCCTCCCACCTCGGTGGGAGCTGTGCGGGGGCGTCCCTCCAAGCCGGCTGGCGTCGCGGACGACCGCGAACTGGTTCGCCGCGCGCAGGCGGAAGACCAGGAGGCGTTTGAGGAGCTTGTCCGGCGTCATCAACACCGCGTATTCGCGGTGGCAGGCGGGATCCTGCGCAGGCGCGAAGATGTGGAGGATATCGCGCAGCAAGTGTTTGTTAAAGCGTATTTCTCGCTGAAGCGTTTTGATCAGCGGGCGGCATTCAGCACCTGGCTGTATAAGATCACGGTGAACGAATGCTGGGACTTATTGAGAAAGAAAAAGGTTCGGCCCCTGGTGTACGAGTCCGATTTGAGCGAGGAACAGGCCAGGCAGATGATCACCTCTGGAGAAAAGGAGAATCCCGGGCCCGATATCAGCCAGAGGATCGAAGCGCGGGAGCGCGTAGAGCGGCTGCTCGAAGGATTGGATGAACGGGACCGGCTGATGCTGGTTCTGAAAGAAGTGGAAGGATTTTCAATCGAGGAGATCGCGGAAGTTCTGAATCTGAATGGCAACACGGTGAAGGTTAGACTCTTTCGGGCCCGGCGCAAGGTGGTAAGCCTGGCCAAGAAGCGCGGAGATTGAGAACGAAGGCAAGAGCAGCGAGGAGGCGGGTATGTGGAACCTGCTGAAGAAGAGTGATGATGAGTGCATGAAGTTGCAGGATTTGCTGGAGAACTCCGCGGCGGCTCGTCCCGAAGCCGCTGATGTCGAAGAGTTGTGCAAGGCCTGGCCTGCGGCGCAGCGCGCCCACATCGCCGCCTGCGAAACCTGCCAGAGAGCTGCCCAGTATCTGTTTGCGACGCGGCAAATCTTTAAGGGAGTTGCCTCCCGCGCAGAGCCGCCGGGACCGTGGTTTGCGGCCGGGGTGATGCGAGCTGTTCGAACGCGGGAACGTGAACTGTCCGAAGCGGTGCGCACGTGGATGGCAGTGCCGAAGTTTGCGTCGCGTTTGGCAATGGCTTCATGCGCCCTTTTGCTCCTGGCGAGTACGTGGTTTTACAAGAGACCGCTTCCGGCGCCTATCCAGCAAGCCAGCACGTTGGCAGCACAGGAATCGCTCTTTGAGGCCCCGCCTCCCGTGAATCAAGACGATCTTCTTGTCAACATGCAGGAGAACAATCCATGAGCGAGATCTCGGCAACTCGGAAGGCGGCCCTCTGGGTGGGCGTGGTTTTCCTTCTGGGCGCGGCGCTGGGCGGGACGATCGGCTACGGTTTCGCGCACCGCTCGGTGTCAGCGGCAAACTCTCCTCTGCCTGAGCCTGTGAGGCGGGCAAAGCGTGTGGAGCAACTCACACAGTTACTAAACTTGACGAGCGCTCAGGGTCAGCAGGTGGATGCGATCCTGTTGCAGCGTCATACCGAGGCCAAAGCGATTCACGATCAGGCGGATGCGCAGCTCGAGCAGGTCCATCAAAGAGGACGCGGTCAGATTCGTGCGATCCTCACGCCAGAACAAAAGCCCAAGTTTGAAGAGTTTCTAAAGGACCTCGACCAGCAGAAAAAACGCAACGGCGCGAAGTAAACCGTCGCGACTTGGTCACCCGGTCAAAGTTTTACGATCAGTTTTCCGGTGTTGCCGCCTGTGAAGAGCATGTTGATAGCGTCGGGCGCTTTTTCCAATCCTTCCACGATGGTTTCGCGGTCCTTCAGCTTTCCGAACATTTTCCACTGACCCAGTTGCGTCGCGGCTTCCATGAAGCGCGAAGCATAATCCAGGATGATGAAGCCCTGGACGCGGAGGCGCTTGACCAGCACCGTGCCAAAGTTGGCCATGCTGGGATTTTCCTTGGTGTATCCGGAGAGGAGGCCGCAGAGAACGACGCGGCCGTGGAGATTCATGCGGTTCAAGACTTCCTGCATGATTTCCCCGCCGACGTTTTCGAAATCGATGTCGATGCCGCTGGGAGTGGCCGCGGCTAGTTTTTCTTTCCAGTCCGGATGCTTGTAATTGATAGCGGCGTCGAAACCGAGATCCTTGGTGATCCAGGCGCATTTATCGTCGCTGCCGGCGATGCCAACGACGCGGCAGCCATGAATTTTTCCAATTTGCCCGGCGATGCTACCGGTGGCGCCAGCGGCGGCGGAGACGACCAGCGTGTCGCCTTTTTTCGGCTGGGCGATCTCCATCCCGAAAAACGCGGTGAGGCCGTTCCCGCCGAGCACGCCAAGGAACACCGTGTCCGAGACGAAAGGAATCTTCGGCACTTTCTGGAAGAACTGCTTCGCGGATGCGTCGATGATGACGTACTCCTGCAGACCAGTGAGGCCAGTGACGCGGTCACCCTTTTTGTAATCAGGATGGC
>WNFF01003394.1_pt1 | contig 13072 bp, 12 predicted proteins | sample 5400441 | NCBI WGS metagenome assembly WNFF01 (sample SAMN13153345, study PRJNA577476) | soil metagenome | isolation source: 120 cm saprolite under Douglas fir tree site 2 hole 3 replicate 1 | place: USA:California | collected 2015-04-18
AAATCATATTCGCCGATGCCCTGCAGCACCAGGAACGTCGCCGAAGTATCGCCGCCGTTGATCACCAGGTGCGAGCGTTTCGGCCGCACCGAGAACGTTTCGCCGGGCCCGAGGCGAACTTCCTCCTTGGGGTCGCGCAGGAAGATGCGGATCGTTCCCCGGAGCACGTAGAACGTGTCCTGGACATTGTTGTGGTAATGCCAGGGCACTTTCTGGTTCGACGAGATCTGAATCTCGTTGATCCGAAAGCCGGGGCGTTCGGCATGCGTCGCCCTTCGCTCAACTTCGTAGAGATGACTCGCGTCTTTCACCGCTTCCATGACGAACTCCTCGAATCGCAGCGCCGAAGCAGTCAGTATACCGGCGCAAGGGAATCGGGAAGGCTGCTCCGGTCCTGCTAAGAGTTCCGCGGAATGGCCAGCGCTTCGCCGGTTTCGAGGAGGGACTTGAGACTGCTCAAGATCTCGGGCCAGCCTTCCTTCACGGTCTCTAGGGTGGGACCGCCCTCCGGAAACTGGTCGTGAGTCACGGTGAGCTTGCACACCAAACCCATCGGCTCGATCTCGTAGGTCACGCGCGAGGGCTTGTCCTCGATGAATTTCGGCTCGAAGGTATGCACCAGCTTCTTTCGCGGAATCACCTCGATCACGACGCCTTCCACGCCCGCGCCGGGCCGCCCGTGCAGTTCGGCCCGGTGCATGTAGTCGAACCTTCCCCCTCGCTTGAGCTCGGCCTTTAGCTCGAGCCCCACGTAGTACTGACGCGTGGACTGTGGTTGCGTGAGCGCATTCCAAAGCGCACGCGGCGAGGTGCGGATATAGATGACGTTGACCAGCTTGGTCTTGAGGGCACTCATCGGTGCGGGAAGTCAGGTGAGAGGCGTGATCCGGGAATTCCGATTTTTCATAAGGTTCTCCTGCACTTGTCGAACTTTACCGCCATCCTGCGGTGTCGGGGCGAGGGGCACTTTGCCTGGGCTAATCGAGGGACAAACCATTGGGGCTTGACAAGCGAAGCATCAGCACTATAATATTCATATATGAATAAACCCGCCAAGCTGCGTTCCATGAGCCCGGGTGCCGGCGACGGTCAGATGATGTATTCGCTTGTCCGGGCCGCGCACGCGCTCGAGTCGCGCCTTGAGGAGGCTTTGGAGCAGGTCGGGCTCTCGTTGGCAAAATTCGGCGCTCTCTCGCATCTGGTCAAGGAGGGCGAGCCGCTGAGCTTGAGCGAATGCGCCATGAAGATGACCTGCGTCCGCTCGAACATCACGCAGCTCGTGGACCGCCTCGAGGCGGATGGGCTGGTGCGCCGCGTGGAGGATCCCGAGGATCGCCGTGCGGTGAGGGCCGTCGTGACCGCGCTCGGCAAGGAGCGCCATGCCGCAGGCGTGCGGCAGGTCGAGAAAGTGCAGGCAGAGTTCGCTGAGACGATTTCAGGCACCGACCGCAACGCGCTCGAGCGCGTGCTGTCGGCGCTCAGATAGGCTTTTTTTTAACTGAATAGTGCATATATGAAAAGTGCAGCTGAGAAGTTTAATCTGCAAGCGTTTTTTCAGCGCTCAAGGGATCACCTACTCAAGGAGAGCACCGTGCCGCATGTCGACGAAGCGTTCGCTGGTGAAGGAGGCCCTCAAGAATGCGATGGCGTCCGCCGAGGCGCAGTCGAAAGAAGTCGCGCGCGAGTTCGCGTGATCCAAAACTCAAACGGAGATCGGTCATGAGCACGCTGTCGCGCACCTTTCTCAAAAGCGGGCTGTATCTGGCCGCGATCCTCCTGTTGCCGGGCGCTCTGATCGGCGCGCCTATCCTCTGGTGGCTCGGTCATCGCCGAAAAACGGCGCACCAACCGACGTGGAAAGCATGCTCCTGACACAACGTTGTCAGCAGCGCCGGCGCAAGCTCACCGCACTCACTTCTAATGGCTTTATTGAAAGGAATTGAATTCCATGCGCAACACCCTCAAAACCGCGGCGATTGTGCTCGCGCTTACTGCATCGGCTTCCCACGGCGAGGAACTGGCGCCAGACGCGCTCGTCAAGACCATCTCGTTGGACGTGCTCGCCGCGATCCAGAAGGACAAGGACATCCAGGGTGGCAATCCGAAAAAGATCGCGAGCCTCGTCGAGGCGAAGATCCTCCCTCATTTCGATTTTGCGCACACGACCCGAATCGCGATGGGTGCCAACTGGCGCCGCGCCAGCCCCGAGCAGCGCGACCAGCTCGTTCGGGAATTCAGGACACTTCTCGTGCGCACGTATTCCGGGGTGCTTGTCAACTACCGCGACCAGGTAATCGAGTTCAAGCCCTTGCGCGCCCAGCCCGGCGACGCGCAAGTCACCGTCAGGTCCGAAGTCAGGCAATCGGGGGCTCAAGCGGTATCCATAGATTACGAGATGGAGAGGACCCCATCGGGCTGGAAGGTGTACGACGTCAAGATCAGCGGCGCGAGTCTCGCCGCTACTTATCGCGACACCTTTGCCGAGGAAATCCGCAACCGCGGCATCGAGGGCCTGATCGATTCTCTCTCGAACAAGAATCGCCAGAACGACGCGCGGCCCGCGCCCGTCAACACTTAACGAAACGGGCCACGCGCCCAACCCAACTGAAAGAAGGGAGCAAGACTATGAAGTTCGGAAACCTCTATTTGGCTGCTGCTTCGGCATTGTCGATTGCAGTCGTTACCCCACTGCTCTCCGGATGCGAGCCCGCCAATTCGCAACCGCATGGAGCCATGCGGCCTCCTGAAGTCGCGGTCGTAACGGTGCAGCCGCAATCGGTACCGGCGACCTTCGAATATGTCGGCCAGACGGCAGGCTCGCGCGAGGTCGAGGTGCGCGCACGCGTGACGGGCATTGTTCTGAAACGCAACTATCGCGAAGGCGCGCCGGTCGCGCAGGGGCAGTCGATGTTCACTATCGATCCCGCGGCCTTTGAAGTGGCCGCGGCACGAGCCGAAGCCGCGCTCGCCAGCGCCGAGGCGAAGCTTGCGCAGGCGAAGCGCAACAGCGCACGCCTGAAGCCGCTGTTCGAAATCAAGGCCGCCAGCCAGAAGGATTACGACGACGCCGCTTCCGCGGAGCAGGTGGCCGAGGCAGAGGTCAAGAGCGCACACGCGAATCTCGCGGACGCACGGCTCAGCCTCGGCTACACCCGGGTCGAGGCGCCGATTACCGGCATCGCCAGCCGCGCGCAGCGTTCGGAAGGGAACTACGTGTCCGGGCCGGACGTGCTGCTCACCACGGTATCGCAGATCGATCCTATCTACGTACTGTTCGGCGTCTCCGACGAAGACCGCGTCAGGCTCGCTCGCGAGGTCGACGCGGGACGCCTGGTGCTGCCCCGCGACGGGCGATTCGAGGTGACGGTGAAGCTCGCCGACGGCAGCGTATACAGCGAAGCCGGCAAGCCCAACTTCACCGACGTGCGGGTCTCCGGCAGCACGAGCACCAGCGAAGCGCGCGCCGAGCTGCCCAATCCCGCGGGCTTCCTGCACCCCGGCCAGTTCGTTCGCGTTACCTTGAAAGGCGCAGAGCGGCCCGCTGCGATCCTCGTGCCACAGCGCGCGGTGCTCGAAGGTCCGAAGGGCAAGTTCGTCTACGTCGTCAACGCCGAGAGCAAGGCCGAGCCCCGGCCGGTCGAGCTTGGCGACTGGCACGGCGAAGCCTGGATCGTGACTGCGGGTCTCGCCTCGGGCGATCGCGTGATCGTGGACGGCGTCATGAAGATCGGCCCGGGCTCGCCCGTGGCTGTCGCGGAATTGCAGCCGCGGGAAACCGACCCCGCGAAGAACGGGACGCCCAAGGCCGAAGGCCGCGCTCCCGTCGTTGCGCAAAAGTAAGGGAGCTACATCATGTTCTCTCGTTTTTTCATAGATCGCCCCATCTTCGCGGCGGTGCTTTCGATCTTCATCGTGATCGCCGGCCTCGCGGCGATGCGCAACCTTCCGATCGCCCAGTATCCCGAGATCGCACCACCGGTCGTGACCGTCACGGCGAACTACCCGGGCGCCTCGGCCGGCGTGATCGAGCAGACCGTGGCGGCGCCGCTCGAGAACCAGATCAACGGCGTCGAGCACATGATCTACATGAGCTCGACCTCCACCTCGAACGGCCAGGTGCAGATCCGCGTCACCTTCGATATCGGCACCGACATCGACCGGGCCGCCGTCAACATCAACAACCGCGTCAGGCAGGTCGAACCGCGGCTGCCCGCGGATGTGCGCCGGCTCGGGGTCACGGTGGAAAAGAGCTCCTCGTCGTTCCTCCTGGTGGCCGCGTTCTACTCGCCCGACGGGCGCTACGACGATCTGCACATCAGCAACTACGTAACGCTGAACGTGCTCGACGTGGTGAAACGCATTCCCGGCACGACCAACGTGCAGATCTTCGGAGCCAAGGATTACGCGATGCGGATCTGGGTCAAGCCCGACCGGCTGACGCAGTTGCGGCTCACGACGGCCGATCTGATCGCAGTGCTGAACGAGCAAAACGCGCAGTTCGCCGCGGGCAAGGTCGGGCAGACGCCAGCAGGCGGCCCGCAGGAACTCGTCTATACGATCACCACCCAGGGTCGGCTCGCCGATCCGGGCGAGTTCGAGAACATCATCGTGCGCGCCAATCCGGACGGCTCGACGCTGCGCCTGAAGGACGTCGCGCGCGTCGAGCTGGGCTCCAAGGACTATGACTTCATCGGCCGCGTCAACGGAAAGGAGGCGGTGCTGGTCGGTGTTTTCCTGCAGCCCGGTGCCAACGCGCTCGAAGTCTCGAACAACGTCAAGAAGACGGTGCAGACGCTTTCTGCGCGCTTTCCCGACGGCCTCACCTACTCGGTGCCTTACGACACGACACGCTTCGTCGAAGTATCGATCCGTGAAGTGCTGAAGACGCTCGCCGAGGCGATGCTGCTCGTATTCCTCGTGGTCTTCCTCTTCCTGCAGAACTGGCGCGCGACATTGATCCCGTTCGCCGCGGTGCCGGTCTCGCTGATCGGCACCTTTGCGGGCCTCTATCTGCTCGGTTACTCGATCAACACGCTGACGCTCTTCGGCATGGTGCTTGCCATCGGCATCGTCGTGGACGACGCCATCGTGGTGCTCGAGAACGTCGAGCGCATCATGCACGAGGAGCACCTGGATGCGCGCGAAGCCGCCGTCAAAGCGATGCGCGAAGTGACCAGTCCGATTATCGCCATCGTGCTGGTGCTGTGCGCGGTGTTCGTTCCGATCGCATTCCTCGGCGGCCTCACCGGCGAGCTCTACCGCCAGTTCGCCATCACCATCTCCATCGCGGTGGTGATCTCGGGGACCGTCGCGCTCACGGTCACGCCGGCCCTGTGCGTCCTGATCCTGAAGCGCGAGCACAAGCAGCCGGGGCGCTTTTTCAGCTGGTTCAACGACTGGTTCCACCGCGTTACGGGGGGCTATACCGACGGCGTCGCATGGATGATCCGCCGCGGCGGAATCGGGGTGGCGCTGTTCGTGGGGATGGTTGCGCTCGCCGTCGGGCTATGGCGCATCACGCCGGGGAGCCTGGTGCCGGACGAAGATCAGGGCTACTACATCGCCGCGGTGATTCTGCCCGATGGCGCAACGCTAGAGCGCACCGACCGCGTGGTGACCGAAGTGGTGGAGGCGATCCGGTCCAACCCGGCCAACGAGAACGCGATCGCGTTCACCGGGTTCGACTTCATCGGTGGCGGCTACCGCAACAACGCGGCGACGATCTTCGTCACGCAAAAACACTGGGACGAGCGCTCCGTTACCGCCTCGCAGCTGGTGGGCGAGCTCTTCATGAAGACCGCGCGCGTCAAGGAGGCGCTGGTGCTAGCCTTCAACCCGCCGCCGATCTTCGGCCTGGGCACGGCGGGCGGCTTCGAGTTCTACATCCAGAACCGCGGCGAAGGCGGGCCGAAACGCACCGCCGAAGCCTTGCAGCAGTTCCTCGCGCGCGGGAGCAAGGAGCCGATGCTCTCGTTCGTCAATACTTTCTGGCGCGCGAACGTGCCGCAACTCTACGTGGATCTGAATCGCGACAAGGCCAAGGCGCTCGGCGTGCCGATCGACGCTCTCTACGGGACGCTCGCCGCCACCTCCGGCACCTACTATGTGAACGACTTCAACAAGTACGGGCGCACCTGGCAAGTGCTGATGTCGGCCGAGCCCGACTACCGCAAGCGCCCCGACTCGATCGGCGAGATCTACGTGCGTTCTCAGAAAGGCGAGATGGTGCCTCTCAACGCCCTGGCTAATGTCCGCTACTCCTCCGGTCCCGACTCGCTCGACCGCTTCAACAACCTGCCCGCGGTAAAGGTGATCGGGCAGGGCGCGCCCGGCGTCTCATCGGGCCAGGCGATCCAGGTCGTGGAAAAAATCGCCGACGAAACGCTCCCGCCGGATTTCAGCTACGACTGGGGCGGCGCTTCGTTCCAGGAGAAGCAATCGAGCGGCACTTCGCTGATCGCGCTCGGGCTCGCCGCCGTGATGGTGTTCCTGATCCTCGCGGCGCAGTACGAAAAATGGTCGCTGCCGCTGTCGGTGCTGCTGGCGCTGCCGTTCGGCACATTCGGCGCGCTCGCCGCCGTGTGGCTGCGCGGATTCACCAACGACGTGTATTTCCAGATCGGGCTGGTGACCCTCCTCGGCCTCGCCGCGAAGAACGCCATCCTGATCGTCGAATACGCGGTGCTGAAGCACCATGAGGGGCTGTCCACCGCGGCGGCCGCGCTGGAAGCGGCGCGGCTGCGATTCCGTCCGATCCTGATGACCTCGCTCGCATTCATTTTCGGCGTGCTGCCGCTCGCGATCTCGGCGGGCGCCGGCGCGGGCGCGCGGCGTTCCGTCGGTACGGGTGTCATGGGCGGAATGATGGCGGCGACGTTCCTCGCGATCTTTTTCGTGCCCCTGTTCTTCAAGCTCATCACCGACCGCAGGCTCTCGGAGCGCCGCACCGCGTCGGAATTGCGCACCGAGATCGAGCTCGAGCGTGAACGCGCGCACCAGATAACCGACATTCCGCAGCATGTTCCGCTGAAAACGGAGGACGGCCATGCGTAAGTTTTCTATTCTCGGATTCGTATTTCTGCTTGCGGGCTGCGCGGGGCTGAAACCGGATTACGCGAAACCCGCCGCCGATCTGCCGGCGGGCTGGCGCGATGCGCCGGCCGACGGAGTGCAGGCTGGGGATGCGCGCTGGTGGAAGGTGTACGCCGACCCGGTGCTGGACCGCCTGGTCGACGAGGCGCTCGCTCACAACGCGAATGTCATGCTCGCGGTCGCCCGCGTCGACGAAGCGCGCGCGGCACTCTCCGTGACAGCGGCCGATCAACGGCCGCAAATCAACGCCAGCGCGAGCCGCAGCCGCACGCGCATCTCGCAGCGCGGCCCGACGCCACTGTCGCCCGGCTTCAATCCCGAGAGCAACGACACCCGGGCAGCGGTGGGCGTTTCCTATGAGATCGACCTGTGGGGGCGGTTGCGCAACGCCACGCAGGCCGCGCGTGCCGACCTGCTCGCCACTGAAGCCGCGCGCGAAACGGTGCTCATCACACTGACCTCGGACGTGGCGCAGGGCTATTTCGCCTTGCGCGCGCTAGACGGGCAGCTCGCTGCCACCCGGCGCTCGCTCGCCGCCCGCAGCGAAGCGCTCGGGATGCAAAAGAAGCGCTTCGAGGTCGGCGACATCTCCGAATTCGATTACCGCCAGCTCGAGGCCGACATCGCAGCCGAACGCGCGCTGCTGCCGATCCTCGAGCTGCAGCGTGCGCAGCAGGAAAACGCCCTTGCCGTGCTGCTCGGCAAGAGTCCCAGAGCGATCTACGAAAGCGCGCTCGAAGCGGGAAGCGACCCCGAAGGCCAGACGGTTGCGATCGTCGTCCCTGCAGGCCTGCCCTCGGACCTGTTGCTGCGCCGGCCGGATCTGGTTCAGGCCGAGCAGACGCTCATCGCCACAAACGCCCGCGTCGCCGTGGCGCGCGCGGCCTACTTCCCCTCGTTCTCGCTCACCGGCTATCTCGGCAGCGAAAGCGTGGCGCTGTCCGACTTGTTCACCGGGCCGGCCGGGATCTGGCAGGCCGCGCTCGCGGCGGGCCAGCCGATCTACTCGGGCGGGCGCATCGACGCACAGGTGCAAGCCGCCGGTGCGCGTGAGCGCCAGGCGCTCGCCCAGTACCAACTCGCCATCCAAAATGCCTTCCGAGAGGTGCGCGACGCCCTCGTGTCGCAGGCCAAGGCACGGGAGCGGCTCGAGGCCGAGAGCGACCGCGTGGCGGCGCTGAGGACCACGCTGCGATTCGCGCGCCTTCGCTACCAGAACGGCATGACCGGCCAGCTGGAGGTGCTCGATGCAGAGCGCAACCTGCTCGCCGCCGAGCAGAACCGCATCGACGCGCTGCGCGCGCAGCGGGCGGCGATCGCCGATCTGTTCAAGGCGCTCGGCGGAGTGTGGTCATAGGCCGACCGCATCATGGCCGCGACCGTTTGGATCCCCTTCAGCCTGAGCCCGTGAACTCGGAAAGCTGACCCCAAGATGCGGAAAGCGGCTCGTGAGGCACTCGAACCCTTCAAGGTATTCCGCCGCCGCAGTCCGCGCGTCGATCACCGGGCTTTTGCTGGGCGTGGGGCTTCTCCTCAGCGCGCCGTCTTACGCGCTGGACGAAACCAGGGCGGACTTGCGCTTGTCGGTGTCCGATGACTTCGTCCACGCGCGCGGTTCCATGCTGGTTTCCGCGCGCTACGGCGGCAGCTGGGGCGCGAGGTTCGGATGCTGGGCGCGCGAGTCGCATGTCGAGCCGAGCGCGGCCAATTTCTTCGTCGGCATCGATCACGTCTGGACCTACTCGAAGTGGCGAGCTGGAATCGGCGCAGTCTGGATCGACGAGGTCAACGATCTCAACGGCACGCACTGGGACTTCGACGTCTCGCTCGGGTACGATCTGTCGAGCCGGGTTTTCCTCGAATACCGGCATCATTCGCACGGACGGAAGCTTGGAATCAGCAAGAACGCGTCCAACGACGGATGGAACCTGGTCGGCGTCGGGCTTATCTTTTGATCGCACAAGCGAGCACCCGGTCGAGGCGGCTATTCGATAAGCCCTCGACCCTTGCTGCGGCGCCCAGTCTGACAGGCGGCTATGCTAGGCAACTGCCCTCGGCCTTGCCGACACGAGTGTCATGTCAAGTGACGCATCAGCGCGCTTGAGGATGGGGTCTGTCCAGCAGAGCCGGAAGTTGCCTCCAGCCGAGACCGCTTGCGAGCGCGAATACATTGATCGCGCCGAAAGCAAGATATCCGGCCGCCGCAATCCAATACAGCCCGTTCAGCGACCCGTCCAGTCCGTGTATCCAGTAGCTGCCACCGATCGCCACTATGCAGAGGCGCGCCATGCCGGCTGCAAAGGGCCACGCCATTCTCCCGGCACCCTGGCTCGCGAAGTAAAGCGACATGCCTGCCCCGAACAGCGCATAGAAAGGCGCCGCTCGCGTGAGGTATGCGGATCCGTATTCGACAACTTGGGCATCGCTGCTGAAGAGGTGGAGCCATGCGTCGGGAAAGGTCGCGGCGGCAAGTCCGATGGCGGCAGTAACCAGAGTTGAGAGCAGAGCCCCCGTCCATGCGATTTTCGCGGCGCGCGTTGCCTGGCCGGCGCCCACGTTGGTGCCAACCATCGTCACCGACGCGGTCCCGAGAGCAAAAAGCAGCGGGATGAGCAAATAGTCCAGGCGAGAGGCTAGGCCGTAGCCGGCGATCGCATCGCGGCCGTGCGCGCCGACCAATCCGGTCGTTACCACGACGGTCAGGTTGGCGACTACGGTCCCGATGGCTGAGACCAATCCGACCTTCAGGATGTCGTTGAAGAGCCGCCACTGGAGTCGGTTTCGAGCGAGCCGGATGGCGCTGTGCGCGGAGAGCATGTAGAGGACGAGCACGACCGCCGAGCCGACGTTGAAGAGAATGAGCGCGACCCCGGCGCCCGCCACGCCCATGCGAGGAACCCAGCCCCAGCCGAAGATGAACAGCGGCGACAGCATCAGAGTGACCAGCGCCCCTGTCGCGGTGACGATCGCCGGCACGCGCACGTTCCCGGCGCCGCGAAGCACCGCCGCGAGCAGGTTGGCGATCCAGCCGGGGACCGCCGCCAGGAAGAGCACGTTCGAGTAGAGGACGGCGCTCGAAAGTGTCTCCCCCTGCGCGCCCATTCTCCGAAAGAGCGTCGGACCGCCGAGCCAAGCGCCGATCGCGAACAGCACGCCGAGGACGAGCCCGATGACGACGGCGTGCATGGCGAGCGCCTCGGCGTCCTTTGTTCTCCCCGCGCCCAGGGCGCGGGCGACGGCGGAAGACACGCCCCCGCCGATGCCGCCGTTCGACATCATCGTCATCAGCATGAAGAGAGGAAAGACGAGGGCGACGCCGGCCAGCGCGTCGGTTCCGAGAAAGCTCACGAACCAGGTTTCCGCGATGCCAACGAAGGTCTGGAGCGCGAGCACCACCAGCACGGGCCAGGCCAGCGAAAGAAGCGTTCTTGCGATGGAGCCTTCGAGAACTGTCGCCCGGGCGGTCGCGTTCATTTCGAGTGTCCGATCGTTGCAGCCGTGACGGGCGCCAATTGCGGCAGGTCTAGGCCGCCTTTCCCAGAATAGACGATGAACTTGAACGGGTTGAATTCCTGGTACTTCTCCATGAGCTTCAGGTAAGCAATACGCTCCATGGATTCCAGGCGGGCGCTGTCGGGATATCTGCCATGCGCCCAGTCCAGCGCGTTCGCCGCCAGCTCGTACTTGCCATCGGCGATCATCCGCTCGACGCCCTGCGACAATTGCCGCTCCGTGACGCCAATATAGTCGACCAGCATGGATCCGCGGTCGCTACGGCCAAGAGCATCCATGCCCTGCAGGTCCGGCTGCCAGTAGCCCACGGTCTGGTGAAAGACGCGGTTGATCACGTTCTCGCGCATGACCAGGTAGGGCAGCTGGGCGCCCGACTCCCCGGCGAGCAGCCCCGGCGGGATGAGGTTCGCCTGCTGGATGGCCGCGCGATCGCTGCCGCGCTGGATCGCGGCCAGCACCTCCGCGCGCAGCCAGGCGAGATGGGACTGCATCGCTTGCAGGACCGCGGGCGTGGTGAAGATGCGGTTCAGGGGCTCGTGCCCGTGCAGCAGGTGGCGGGGCTTGAGCCGTGTCACCACGTCGATCGCGTCGAGCAGGCCCTGCAGATTTCCCTCCTCGACGAAGGGCGCGCCGAGGAACGGCATGATGAAGTCGCCCACGAAGAGCGTGCCATGATCCGGGACGTGAATGAACAGGGCGTCGTCGGTCTCCCCGCCCTCCACGGGAATGAGCTCGAAGCGCGTGCCGCCGATCTTCAGTTCGATCGGGCGGTCTATCGTGACGTCGGGCTTGAAGCTCGCGACATCGCCCAGCTCGAAGCGCTCGCCGAAGAAGCGCTTGGCGAATCCCTGCGGGGCGCCGATCGAGCGCGAGATCTCCTCGCGGTAGTTGGCGCGCGCGTAGATCTTCAGGCGCGGGTTGAGGCTGCGGAAATAGCGATGCCCGCCGACGTGGTCCCAATGGGCGTGCGTCACCAGGATCGTCGTCAGCTCCGGTAGTCCGGGCGCGTAGGCGCGCAGCGCCGAGTAAGCCGCCTCAGCCGAGTCGGGGCGCGTGCCAGCGTCGATTCCTATCAGCTCCCGCCCGTCCTCCGACACGATGAAGTAGTACTCGGTGAACTCGAAGCCGGACAGGGCATAAATTTTCTTCGGCACAATCTCGGTGATGCGCCTGCCCGAGAACGTGTGCCCCGTGGCGCGGTCGATGGAGTTCGGAGCAGTCACTGTCACGGGCTTCTCGAAATCCGAAAATCCGCTCAACTGCAGCAATTCCCGGGCTTTGACACCTTCGCCGTCCGCCTTCGCCAACTTGGCGAGGTTGAAGTAGACCTCTCGCGCCCACCCCGGGTGCGGCGCCTTGTCCATGTTCTGCAGGCACCAATTGAGATCGTCCCTGGCGGACGGCTTTTTTCCGAACGTGTCGGGCAGCTGCGCGTATACAACACCCGATATCCATCGCACGACGTAGATGTTTCCTCCCGACTTCTCCCGGGCATCCTCAAGAATGGCGATCGTATCTTTTATCCAGCCGTATCTGCGGAGCAGGAACACCTCGCTTGCGTGGCCCGCTCGCAACGCGCCGATGGCCGACAGGTAGAGGGACTTCTGCCCGTCGGAGAGGCGCGGTCCGAACTCCCTAAGCAGCGCGGAAAGATGCTCGGCGCCCTCAACATGAAGGTTCGCGTTGGCGTATTGCCCCATCAGGAGGAACAGCAACTGCGTGTCCTGGGGCGGGCCGGCGCGATTGACCGCCTCGAGATATTCGAGCTCGGGACGGTGCGAGGTGGCGGAAGAGGAATCGCCGTTGCTGGCCGCAGCGAGCGATCCCAGGATTGCACCGAGCGTGAGAAAAGCCAGCAACCAGCGGGGGGTGGATTTCATCGGGTGACCTTTCATCGTGTGACTTTCTATGTTATACTAACTATAATTATAGTAGTCACTTGCGAATCGAATGTCAACCCGCTATCTTTCACCGCTAATGGCCAGGTCATATCAGCAGAAGAGTTGCCCGGTTGCCCGGACGCTGGACCTCATCGGAGAGCGTTGGACCGTGTTGATCCTGCGGGACTTGTTCCTGAAGGGGCCGCGGCGGTTCCAGGACTTCCAGGAGTCGCTCGCCCGCATTGCCCCGAACACGCTATCGGCGCGCCTGAAGGACATGGAAGCCAGCGGCCTGATCGCCCGCCGACTCTACAGCGAGCACCCGCCCAGGCTGGAGTACCACCTCACCGACAAGGGAAAGAGCCTTGGACCCGTCGTGAAGGCCCTTCGCGACTGGGGGCAGAAGCACAGCTGAGGCGGATACGCGGCCCGCGCAAGCGGGCCTATGTTTTCAGCCGATACCCCGTCTTGAAGATCCACGCCACGACCGCGAGCGACACCGCGAGGAACACACCGGTCATGGCGACGCTCAGGCCGACGCTCACGTCAGCGAGGCCGTAGAAGCTCCAGCGAAAACCGCTGACGAG
>WNFF01003395.1_pt1 | contig 13071 bp, 12 predicted proteins | sample 5400441 | NCBI WGS metagenome assembly WNFF01 (sample SAMN13153345, study PRJNA577476) | soil metagenome | isolation source: 120 cm saprolite under Douglas fir tree site 2 hole 3 replicate 1 | place: USA:California | collected 2015-04-18
CGGCAAGCTCGTCTATTCCTTCGACCTCGCGGTGCGCGGCAAGACAGGAATTGAAGAAGTGCAGGTGGATGCGCTGACCGGCAAAATCGTTTCCGTGCACCACGAAGACGCCAAGGCCGAGGCCGCGGAGAAGGAAGCAAACAAGGCTAAGCAGCGAAAGTAGTCGTCTGCGCCCCGTCGCCGAATGCGGCGCGGTGTACCCGCCGGTCGGATGTCAATTCGGGATGAAAAGTGGCTCCGGTCACGTTTCGTTGCTGGATCAGGATGGGTTCGCCGTGAAGCGAGGCCAGCACCTGCACGCCAGCTCCGGTCTGGAGAATCCTCGGCGCGCGAATGAACACCAGCGCCATTGGACCTCGTTCCCCGGAGGCAGCGAGGCAAAGCTCGTCGGTGGTCGCCTCGAAGCTGTCCAGCTGACTACCCCAGGCGTTGCGCGAAACTGTCGCATCGATCCAGCCGAAGCTGCGCTGCTCCGGAGTGGTCACTCGTCCGGCGGCGAGAATCAGGCCGGCGCAGGTCGCAAGAATCGGACGACCGCTCGCCGCGAACTGCGAAAGCGCGCTCCCCAGGCGATGGCGGTCGATCAAAAGCAGCTGCGCGGTGCTCTCGCCCCCGGGCAACACCAGCCCATCCAGCCCATCGAGGTCGGCTTGCGCGCGGACTTCGACCGGGTGGTGACCCAAGTCGGCCAGAGCGCGTGCGTGCGCGGCGAAACCGCCCTGGAGCGAGAGAACGCCGATGGGGGCCATCAGCAGCCCCGTTCGGCGAAACGCTCCCCTGGCGATAGGCCACCCAGCTCGATCCCAGGCATCGCCGTTCCCAGTCCGCTGCTGATCTCGGCCAGCTTGGCGGGATCCTGCCAATAGGTCGTCGCATCGACGATCGCGCGGCCCCGCCGGGCCGGATCCTCGCTCAAGAAAATCCCGCTGCCCACGAAGACCGCTTCCGCTCCCAGGGCCATGCACAGCGCGGCGTCGGCGGGGGTGGCGATGCCGCCGGCGGCGAAATTCGGAACCGGAAGTTGACCCGCCTCGGCGACCGAGCGCACCAGCTCATAGGGCGCGCCGAGCTGTTTTGCCTCGGTCATCAGCTGGTCGCGCTCGAGCGTCCGCAGCTTCCGGATCTGATTGCGAATCGCCCGTAAGTGACGGACCGCTTCCACGACGTTCCCGGTTCCCGCTTCTCCCTTGGTACGCAAAAGGGAGGCCCCTTCGCCAATCCGGCGCAGCGCCTCGCCCAGGTCGCGGCAGCCACAGACGAAGGGCACGCGAAATGCCTGCTTGTCGATATGGAATTCCTCGTCCGCCGGGGTGAGCACTTCACTCTCGTCGACGAAATCCACTCGGAGCGCTTCGAGGATTCGCGCCTCCATGAAATGGCCGATCCGGCACTTGGCCATCACCGGAATGCTGACCGCTTTCTGAATCGACCGGATCATTTCCGGGTCGCTCGCGCGGGCAACCCCCCCATCCTTGCGAATCTGGGCGGGGACCCGCTCCAGCGCCATCACCGCCACCGCCCCCGCTTCCTCGGCGATTCGCGCCTGGTCCGCGCTCACCACGTCCATGATCACGCCACCGCGCAACATCTCCGACAGCCCTCGCTTCGTCGTCGCAGTCGACTTTTCCATTGCCATTCTCCTTCTTCGCTCCGCTCAAACAGCTTCCAGTCTCACCTCGGTCCGCTTGTCCGTGGGAGCGCGAACCTTGCGCTCGACCGCCGTCCAGGCCCGCCCGAGCCTTCGGGTGCCCTCGGCGATTCGCACCGGCGATTCGGCGCAGAACAACAGCCGCACCCCTCGCCGCTCGGTCGGGTTCACGCCGTTGAGCGTACCGGGGCTGATCAGCACCCCCTGGAGCTGAGCTTCCTGGAAGAGCGCGTCGGGATCGATGGAAGGCGGGGTCGGCAACCACAGAGCGACGCCCGTTTCCGGCCGTGCCCAGCGAGCTCCCTTCGGCAGGTGCTTCGACAAACCGGTCTCCAGCGCCTCGCGTCGCTTGCGGTACTCTGCCACCACCGTCCAGATATGGGCGCGCAAATACCCGCGCTCCAGAAACTCGGCGAGCGCGTACTGCAGCAGCGCCGAGGTTCCCAGGTCCATCGCATGCTTGAGCGCGGCGAGATGCGCCCTTAAGGCAGGCGGGCAAAGCAGATACCCGATGCGGAGCGCCGGCATCAGCTTCTTGCTGTAGGTGCCAAGGTAGATGACCTCGCCATCCAGCGCGCGCAAAGCAGGCGGCGGAGGTAACCCGTCCAGGTTGATCTCGGAGGCGTAGTCGTCTTCGACCAATGGCACCCCGGCCTCGTGCGACCAGCTCACCAGGGCCTCGCGCCGCGCTTTGGAGATCCGCGTGCCGGTGGGATTCTGGCAGTTCGGCATCAGGTAGAGGCCCTTGGCACCGGAGCTGGTGTGCCGTTCGAGGATCCCCATCTGCGGGCCGTCCTCGTCCCCCGGAATACCGATCAGGCGGGCCCCCGCCATCGCGAGGAGGTTGAGCGCGCCGGCGTAGGTGGCCTCGTCGGTGAGAAACGGATCCCCTGAATTGATCAGCGCGCGGGCGACCAGGTCCAGCGCCTGCTGGCTCCCGGTCGTGACGATCAGGTCCTCCGGCAAGGCCGGCACTCCCTGGGACTCCAGATCCGCGGCAATCATCTCGCGCAGGCGCGGCAGTCCTTCCCTCGGCGCGTAGCCCAGCGCCCGGCCACGGGTGGTTCGCAACACGTGATCGACGCATCGGCGAAGGAGATCGGCCGGGAGCAGGTCGGCAGAGGGCTGCATCCGTCCGAGATTGATTGCTCCGGCGGGAGTGGCATATCGCGTCAGGCGGTCCGAGCGGCCGAGCGACTCTACCCGGACGGCGTTCGACGACAGCGACGGCCAGGGCAGGCCGCGGCGAGCGACGGTCGTCGGTGGCTCGGCGCCCTGGCGATCGCGCAGGTGCTCGGCCACGAACGTTCCCTTGCCCACGGTCGAAGTGACAAAACCCGCCGCTTCCAGCTCCTCGTAGGCCCGCACGATGGTGTTGCGATGCGTCGAGAGCTCCTTCGCCAGCGCGCGCGTCGGAGGGAGCCGATGCCCCGGAGGAAACGTCCGGTCCCGAATGCGGGAGACGATCTGATCGAAAATCTGCCGAAAGAGGGGGTCCTTGCTTCGAGGCTGGAAGGAAATGCCGGTGGCATGGGTCACGGCGCGCTCCTCTGGACTGATTGGACTAGCTGACTAGCACGCTAGCTTGCCGGCGCGCACGTCCCAAGCGGCGGAAATGCTCTGTGCCAACTAGACCAATTCTCCCGATGCGCATGGACCATTATCCCGACTGCCGCCTCCCAGGTTTGCGACTTGCTGCTTGAAGGGAAAGCGCTCGAGCGCTCGCGGGGAGGCTTCTGGGTCGGACAGGGGTGGACTATTGCGTTGCTCGAGGGCCGGGGATCTGTAGATTCGCGGCTCACCCGAAACAGGTCGAGGAACAACCCATGAACCTGCGCTTTGGCATCGCTGGAACGCTGTTGGCCCTGCTGATCGGCTGCGGCGGCGGATCATCAAACAGTACTTTTAGCGGCACCATTCGAGGCCGTCAGCTCAGACCCGCGGACGCGATTTCTGGAAGCGGATCGTACCGCATATCATCGACTCAATCGATCAACGTCGCGGTCGTGGTGCTCTCCAGCGCCTCGGGGCTCTGCGGAAATGCGTCCGCCGGGAGGCAACCGAAGAATTCACAGTTCTTCGTCATCACGCTCAGCGATCGGACAGGCTCGCAGACCGCCATTCCGACCGCGCCTGGGACCTACACCGTCAACAGCACGACGAAATTCGCCGGCGTGGGTTACCTGGAGACGGACGCGACCTGTCAGACGCCGATGGCTCTACAGGCGACCGCCAATTCAGGCACGGTCGTCCTGACTTCCGTGACCAATGGCCTGAGCGGGAGCTTCGATGTGACGCTCGACACCGGCGACCACGTCACCGGATCATTCAACGCGCCCAACTGCGGCGGGTTGCTGGGTTTCCTGAATTTAGCCAGCCCGACTTGCATTTAGCCCTTGAGGTCACCGTTTAAAACTACGAATTATTGGATTTATCGGAAAATCGCCGCCGCGAATCTGGCGTTTCGCTCGAAATTCTCTCTCTCCGCCTCTTGTCGCAGGCGAAGGATCGGTATAGAGAAGGCAGGCCTCAAAAGAAGGGGGGTGAGCGCTAAAGCACTCAGCAGCTCTTCTTGTCACTGAGGTAGAGGTTATTGGGGGTTGATCTTTCTTTCTTTGTCTACATGACTCTTATTCTGGGGAAAATCCTATGAAGAACATTTTCTATGTGATGGCTGGCTTTGTTGCGTTGGTGCTCGCGGTTCCGTCCGCCCAGGCGCAAATGGTCTATCGGTGGGATAATGGAACGTTTACCGAGCGCTTCAACAACAGCGAGGGCACCGAGACCGAGGATAACTGGGTTGCCAATGCCTTTACCGTGGTAGATGGCGGCACGCGTCTGCTATCGATTGAGCTCCCGGTCGGCGACACTTTCGTCAACCAGGCCGTCACTGCGACAATCTACCTGGGCGCGGACATCAGCGACCCAAGCGCCGGTGGTGGGTTGGTTCGCGTTCAGAGCAACGACTCGACGATTACAACCGTCCTCGGCACTGTAGTGACGCTGGTGTTCGACCCGCCGGTGGATATGAACGTCGGCGACGTCTTTTACGCATCGGTACTGCTGCCACAGGTCGACGGGGCCCACTTTCCGTTCTACAACGACGGCGCTTTGGTCATTAATCACTCATTCTTCGACGTCGGCCCAACGCAGGGCGCTCCGTACGATCTCGACATGACGCAGAACGCGACCGTCAACGGGGGCACCCATCCCGTGGTTCACTCCGGTGTTCAGAGCGCGGGCACCACGCATCTGCGCGTGAACGCCACCGCGACGCCATAAATAGGCTCCGGTCACGGGGTTGATGGGGTTGTTGCCAGGGCCGGAAGGAATCTCTTCCGGCCCTCAGATCAGACAGATTGCGCGGGCTCCGGGATTCCGTTTCGCAGGGCAAAAAGCGCCAGCTGAGTGCGATTCTCGAGCCCGAGTTTTTGATAGATCGCGTGGACGTGGGCCTTCACGGTCCGCTCCGCAATTGACAGATGCGCCGAGATTTTCAGATTGTCCGCGCCCACCGCAATGTACTGCAGCACCTCCAGCTCTCGCCGGGACAGCATCGCAGACAACGTCGGGGAGATGCCTGACGGCGCGCCATAGATGAAAGGTCGCGCGGCAATTGTCACCGCCTGATTGACCGCCGCGTGAACCAGGCCGACCAGCTGAAAAGGGCAGGTAAACCCATCGATGCAATTGCTCGCTCCCGCCTGCATGCACTGTTGCATCAGCTTGCCGGCGGCGCCGGATGCGACCACGATCAACTTGAGGCCCGGTTGAATCAGCAGCGCCTCTTCGATCAACCCGGGCGTTTCCTTTCCGCGGACAAAGAGTTCGACGATAACGATCGCCGGGTGGGTACGCCGGATCGCGCGAAGAAAGACAACCGGATCAGCCGTCTGCGAGACCACCCGCATCTCAGAATGCTCGAAGGCCCATACCAGGCTCTCCCGAAGCGCCAGACGATTTTCCAGAATTCCGAGGCGCACCAACGGCTTTGCCTGCTCGGGTCGCATCTGATCCCTCTTTCGAAAGATGAGTATATCCGGATTTCCACGATGTATGGCTAACGCTTACAGCTGTACTGCGGATCTAGGACCTCGGGACACGGACATTGATTGATCCCGCATCGTCCGGGGACCCTCCGTCCTACCGCCCTCGTTGCCCCCCGCCGGCCGAGGTCACCTCGGAAGGGCGAGATAGAAGATCGTGTTTTCGCCCGACGCGCTGCGCAGCCACAGATCTCCGCCCATGCCCCGCGCGAGCTCGCGGGCGATCCACAGGCCCAGGCCAGAACCCTCTTGTCGACTGCCCAAGCGCGAGTACGGTTGAAACAAGAGCTCCTGATCCTGCCCCGAGATTCCAGGCCCCTCGTCCTTGAGCCAGACCACCACTCGTTCGGGTTCCGTCTGGGCACCCAGCTCGAGTGACCCGGGCGCAGAGTACTTGACCGCATTCGTTAACAGGTTCGTGACAATCTGCTGGAGGCGCACCGGATCGGCCGAGGCCTCTAGTTCCGGCATCGAGGACCAGGTGAAGGAGTGCTGCGGATCCACCTGGGAGACTACTTCAACCAAGGCACGCACGAATTGCGAGATCTGTATTCTCGCTGGCCGATAGGGAATCTTTCCGGCACCGACCGATACTGCGTCGACGAAATCGTCGATCGTACGGCTAAGAAGCACGAGGCTTCTTTTCATCAGCTCGCGCTTGTCGGCAGCAAGGGCATTCGTCGTTTCGAGAACCCGCGAGAGGGTGAAGCTGAAGGTTTGCAAGGTTCCGCGAATTTCATGCTCCAGAGCGGCCAGCCAAGGGTCCCGAGCCGCCGTGTTCCCCGGCTGCCCTTCCACCACCTTGAGCGAAGGGTTCGCCTCGAGTCTTGTGGGAATCATCTGCTCCTTCTCCACGGCTAACCCACGGAAACGGGATACGCGGATCTTCCGTCGCTGAACAGTGATCGAGCGATCCATAACCCGCGAGCCAGGACCGGCGTCGGGGGCAACGGTAGGCGACCCAACAATTGGCCGGGACGCCGGATCGCCACGGAGAAAGTGCGTGCAGCGGCGCGTCCAACTCTTACGTTTGCGTGTTGATGGTCCGAAAGCGATGCCGTGAATGGGAGGTCGAAATGGCACTGACAGATGAAGAGATTCAGAAAAACGTGCTCGAGCAGTTCAAGTATGATCCGAGAATCAGCCCCAGCGAGATTGGAGTCACCGTCAAGGATGGGGTCGTTAACCCTGCTGGGAACCGTCGAAAGCTATACGCAGAAATGGAGCGCCGAAGAAATCGCCCTTCGCGTGACGGGCGTCAAAGCAGTCGTCAATCAGCTCGAGGTGAAGCTGCCCTCGAGCGCGGCTCAAACCCAAGATCAAGCCGGATGACGTCTAACGCCGCATCGAATCCGCATTGATTCGCACCGCGGCGACGGACGCGAAGAACATTCAAGTGGAAGTCAAAGAAGGGCGGGTCGTCCTCAGAGACCGGGTCCACTCGTGATACGAAAAGGAAGAGGCCAAGCGCGAAGCCTGGCTCGCCCCGGGCGTTCGCGAGGTGGTGGACGAGTTCGTCATCGCGGTCTAGGCGGTCCAGCTGTTCGACCCGAACCAATCAGTTCGGGCTTGGCATAGTCGCCGGCCGGATGGCGAGAGTAATCAGCGAAGCGGCGGTGCAGAAGGCCGTGCTGGTGATGCAGTGGTCCCCGCGCCAGGTTCCGTCTTCGCGCTGGATGCTCGCCAGCCGGGTGCGGATCGATTTGCGCCACTTCGCCCAGTCGTCGCCACCGGATTTTGCAAAGGCCTCGGTGCTCAGCATGTACGAGACGTGCTCCTCACCGCCGTAGCTGCCAAAGCCGCGGACGAACGCCTCATCCGAAAGACGCTCGCGCGCGGCAATTGCGGAGGGTGCGCTCAGTTTTCCCGCCCGCGAGGCCGTCCCCAGCGCACTCGCCGCCTGGTACAAAGCCACGCCTGCGCTGTGCTCCGTTCGGAACTTCTTCGACTTTGAATCATAGCCGCTCATCATGTACTGCTCTGACCGTGCGAGCGAGTCCGCCGCCACCCGCGCCCCGACGTCCTTCGCGGCATACAGGCCATTGGCAGCGAACGCGCTGGAGAGGACGGGAGCCCATCCATCCCTGGAAAAGCTTCCGTCCTTCCCCTGAGCGACCTGGATCTTTGCAACGCAGAGATCCAGGGCTGTGGCGGCGCGTCGGCGATCTCCGCCCGCCGGCATCGTCTTCACGGCTTCGCCGAGAAACTGCGCGGCGAGGAATGTATCGATTCCGCGCCCAAGCTTTCGCTGGGGAAGAGTTCCCTCCGGCTCGATGAATTCGTCGGCACCGGGGGCCCGTTCCACCGCGCGAACAACGAAGCCCAGCGCGCGGCGCGCCGATTCCCGGTACTCGCCAGAAACGGGGGTGTGACCCAGCCGGAGCAAGGCGATTCCAGACAGGCTGGTGGTGGCGACGTCGGCGGGCGCATTGAGCGCTCCACCCCACCCGCCCTCCTTGTTCTGGGCCTGCAGAAGCCACTTCAGCGGGCGAGCCTCGTCGGGGTCGGCCCGGAGTGGCAACGTCTTGATGTCGTTGGGACCGGCCAGCAACACGGCGGCGACGGCGATAGTGTAAGCAAACATGTATTCTCCTGTTTCGGATAGAAACGAATCAGCGGCGGGAAAGATCTACCGGCGGTGCAAGCGATGGTAGACAACGCCGGCATGGAGAGCGCTCCGTCGAATCGGATTGAGGAGACTTCCTTTGCTGCGCTCTGCGCGGTCATTCGGGATCTGGAGAGCACCTCCGGCCGGCTCGACAAACGGCGGCGCATCGCTCAGCTGCTTCGCAGTCTCAACCGGGAAGAGATTTCGCCGGCCGTCTTGATGCTGGTGGCGGGAATTTTTCCGGAGGCAGAAGCCAAAGCACTCAACATCGGCCATGCCACCGTCCACTCGGCGCTGGAGATCGCGTCGCACGGATCGAGCCCATCTGCGCCTCTGACCATTCTCGCGGTCAACCGCCGTTTCGAGGAGATCGCCAAGGTCCGCGGCCGCGAAGCGGTAGAGCAGCGTCGGAAACTCCTGGTCGACCTCTTCGCGAAAAGCTCCCCGGACGAGCGCCAGGCTCTTGTGGGGATCATTTTCGGCGAGCTCAGGATCGGGGTCAGCGAGGGAATGATGCTCGAGGCGATCGCCGATGCGGCCGAGGTCCCGCCCGCTCAAGCTCGAGCCGCGCAAACCTTCCTCGGAAATCTGGGCAAAGTCGCCGAAATTGCGCTTCGGGGGGGTGCGAACGAGCTGCAATCCATCGCACTGAAGATCCTCTCCCCGGTGAAACCGATGCTCGCGTCGCTGGCCACCGATTTCGTCAAGGTGTTGCAAGACCACGGCGGTCGCACGGGGGCGGAGTTCAAGCTCGACGGCGCGCGCATTCAAATTCACCGCCTCGCCGAGGAGGTTCGGGTCTTTACCCGTCAGCTTTCCGATGTCACCCGCAGCGTCCCCGAGGTGGTCGAGGTCGCCCGAGCGCTGCCGGCAAGCTCCTTCATTCTTGAGGGCGAGGCCCTCGCCGTCGACGATCGAAACAGACCCCTTCCGTTTCAGGATCTAATGCGCCGCTTCCGGCGCATTCACGATGTCGAGGCGCTTCGCCGGCAGATACCCCTCAAGCTTTACCTGTTCGACCTGCTCTCGCTCGAGGGCGAAGACTGGATGAGCAGGCCCTATGTCGAGAGATTCACCGCGCTGGAGCGGCTCGTGCCCGCCGAGTTGGTCGTCCCCCGGCAGATCAGCTCGACCCCCGCCGAGCTCGAAAGATTCCTCGACCAGGCATTGCGCTCAGGACACGAGGGCCTGATGGCAAAGCAGCTGGACTCTCCCTATCAATCGGGCAAGCGAGGCAAGCTGTGGTTCAAAATCAAGCCGGCTGAGACGCTGGATCTCGTCATCCTCGCGGCGGAGTGGGGACACGGCAGGCGATCCGGCACCCTGAGCAATTATTGGCTGGGGATAAGAGATGGATCGCAGTGGCAGATGATTGGAAAGACTTTCAAGGGGCTAACCGATCAGCAGCGTCTGGATTTGATGCAGCGACTCTTGGAACTGAAGACCTCCGAGGATACCTGGAAAGTCGACGTGCGCCCGGAGGTTGTGGCCGAGGTGGCCTACAACGAGATTCAGGTCAGTCCCCGCTACTCCTCTGGTTACGCGCTGCGTTTTGCTCGAATCGTGCGGATTCGCGAGGACAAAGGCCCCCAGGATGCCGATACATACGAGCGGCTCCAATCTCTGTACAAAGGGCAGTTCGAACGAAAGGGCCAGCTGAAGACGTGATCCTAAGGCGGTCGAGCTGAAGCTTGATCCACCGAACAATGGTTCACCAAATACTCCTTCACCGGATGCCGCGATTGAGCAAATATATTGACCCATGGATGGCGCCGCGGTCGCGACTCATGGGCGAACTCTCGACCAGGTTCGGGTCGATGGCCTGTGCCTCTTCGAGGTCACACACCAGCCGGCGCTTCGGATTTCGCAGCACCAGCACGATCTGGTGAAGGTCTGCATCCTGCTCGAAGGATCCTTCATCGAGAGGGGAGGCCTGGCGTTGCGCTCGCTCAAGGTCTCGGATGTTCTCGTGCGAGCATCCAGGCAAAGTCACACCAATCAGTATGGCGGCCGGGGGGCTCGTTCGTTGCTCCTGGAAATACCGCCAGATCATCGAAGAATCGCTGCGATGATCGGTGGAGACGGACGCCCGTCCGCGAGTGTGATCCGCGCCGCGCACCAGCTTGCGCGCGCATTCCTGGATCCGGGCGCAGATCGCACATCCTCGACACGTGCCGCGATTCGAATCTTGTTGGCGGCCATCGTCGAAAGTGGGCGGCGGCGGGATCCTCCGGCTTGGCTCGACGCAATCCGAGAGCGCCTCGCCGTCAGCTTCGCCCGCCCGCTGATGCTCGAAGAGCTTGCGCGCTACGCGGGCGTACATCCCGTCCATCTGTCGCATTCCTTTCACGCGTACTTCGGACAAACGCTCAGCGCCTATCTTCGAGCGCTGCGAGTCTTCCATGCCACCGAGCTCCTCCAATCCGAGGCAGACATCGCCGCCGTTGCGGCGGAATGCGGCTTCTGCGACCAGAGCCACTTGACGCACGCTTTTCGGCGCGAGCACTCCACTGCTCCAGGCAATTACCGACGGGCAATGGCCACCGCGAGCAATCGACCTTAATCCGGTACAAGACCGGGGCCGGCAGCTCGTCCACGATCCATCCCGCCATGCTTGGTTTACGCGCTGTTCTGAGACGCCTTCTGATCGTGTTCCTCGTTGGGCCCGCGTGCCTTCCTACGAAACAGGGTTCGCCTCCGATTTCGATCGCCCCCGCAGCCCCGCATCCTGATCCCTTGCGGTTTGATCTGTCCGCGATCGATCGATCCGGCGATCCATGCGACGATTTCTATGCGTACGCGTGCGGAGGCTGGTTGGCAACGCACCCGATTCCGCCCGAAAAAGATCGCATCAGCAGATATGACGAGATGGTCGACCGGAACGAATCCTGGACCCATGAGCTGCTCCAGGCTGCGGCGGATGATCAACGGATGCGCTCACCGCTCGAACAGCAAGTGGGGGACGACTATGCCGCTTGTCTCGATCAAAAAGCGATCGACGCGCGAGGTCTCGCCCCACTGGAGAAGGACATCGCCGCCCTCGATGGGAACCTTCGCACCGGTGATTGGGCCACGATTCTCGCTCGCCTGAACGCCGAGGGCGTGAACGCGCCGTTCAACACCTACGTCGATGCCGACATTCGGTCGCCTGCACGAACGCTGCTCCAGATCGACACCGGTGGCATCGGACTGAGCGATCGGGAGGGGTATCTTCGCGAGGACGAACGCTCAAAAGCACTGCGCAACGCGTATCGCTTGTATTTGCGGCGGGTTTTCAACCTCCTCGGCGAGCCCTCCGAAAAAGCAGATCGGGACGCAGCGCGGGTGATGGAACTGGAGACAGCGCTGGCGCGCGCTTCCCCGGACTCGCTCACGCGGCGCAGTCGCGAGGCGCAGTACCATTTGATGTCCATTCAGGATCTCGACCGGCGCGCACCGGCGATCGCATGGCGCGAGTACTTCAAACGTCTGGGCGTTCCCACTTCGGAATTGATCGTGAACGTGACCGCGCCCGCGTTTCTCGACGCGGTGCAGACGTTGATCACGGCGAGCGATCGCCAGGCCTGGCGCGCGCTGCTCGTCTGGCATTCGGTTCGCCGATCGACGGAGGTGCTTCCGTCCCCTTTCGCCGAGGCCGCCTTCGATTTTTATGGCAAGACCGCCCGGGGCATACGCGAGATGGCGCCGCGTTGGAGGCGATGCGGCCGGTTGGTCGACGGACACCTGGGCGAAGCCGTCGGGCAGCTCTTCGTGCGCGAACACTTTCCGCCTCAGACCCGCGAGAAGGTACTTGGCACCATCGAGTCGGTGCGCACCGCACTGCGCGAGGCGATCTCAAGCAACTCCTGGATGAGCGAGCCGACCCGGCGGGAGGCGCTGGTCAAAGTCGACTCGATCCAGGTGAAAATCGGGCACCCCGATCGCTGGCGGGACTACTCGGGCCTGGCCATCGACCGCTCGGACGCCTACGGAAACGCAAAGCGCGCGCGGGTTTTCGAAATGCGACGACAAGTATCGAAGCTGGGGGCGCCCACTGACCGAGCGGAATGGGACTCCTTGCCCCAGCGTCTCGATGGATACTCGACCAAGGTCTTGAACGAAATCGCGTTCACCGCCGGAATCCTCCAGCGCCCGTTCTTCGATCCGTCGTCGGATCGCCCCCTCCAATTTGGAGCTCTTGGTGCGGTTGCCGGCCACGAGCTGATCCACCTCTTCGATGACGAAGGGCGTAAGTTCGACTCCCGTGGCGCGGTCCGGGATTGGTGGGCTCCCGACGACGCGCGCCGCTACGCGGAGCTGGCTCAGTGTTTCGTGGACGAATACGCGCGCGAAATTGCCATCGGCGACCTCCACGTCAATGGCCGACTCACGCTCGGCGAGAATCTCGCCGACAACGGCGGACTGCGCTTGGCATTTCGCGCCGCCCACCTGCGTCCGGATGAACCCGAGATCGATGGTTTCACCTCAACGCAGCGCCTCTTCCTCGCCTGGGCACAAATCCGCTGCGAGAACGCGACCGAGGCGACGATGCGCCTTCGCACCCAGACGGATGGCCACTCCCCCGGACGGCTCCGGGTTAACGTGGTGGTGTCGAACATGGCCGAGTTCGCGTCTGCATTTCAGTGCGCCCCCACCGCTGCGATGGCCCGCGCGGATCGGTGCGTCCTCTGGTGAGTCGCCATAGCGCGGCGCAATTTCAAGCGCGGCTCTATTTATTGATGTCTTCTTTGGCCTGCAGCCGCTTCACCAGACCTTCCATCGTCGGCTTG
>WNFF01003396.1_pt1 | contig 13066 bp, 9 predicted proteins | sample 5400441 | NCBI WGS metagenome assembly WNFF01 (sample SAMN13153345, study PRJNA577476) | soil metagenome | isolation source: 120 cm saprolite under Douglas fir tree site 2 hole 3 replicate 1 | place: USA:California | collected 2015-04-18
GCCATCGGGCCGCCGCTGCACCAGATCCCGGTCGGCCCCGTGCATGCCGGCATCATCGAGCCCGGGCACTTCCGCTTCACCGCCAACGGCGAAACGGTCGTCAGGCTCGAGCAGCGGCTGGGCTATGTGCACAAGGGCGTCGAGGCGCTGATGGCGGGCGCCCCCCTCGACAAGGCTGCACGACTGGCCGGCCGCGTCTCGGGCGACAGCACGGTCGCCTACGCGCTCGCCTTCGCCCGCGCGGTCGAAGCCGCCGCCGGGGTCGAGGCGCCGCCGCGCGCCGCCTATCTGCGCGCACTGATGGCCGAGCTCGAGCGCATCGCCAATCATTTCGGCGACATCGGCGCCGTCTGCAACGATGCCTCCTTCTCCCTGATGCATGCCCATTGCGGCGTCCTGCGCGAAAAAACCCTGCGCGCCGCCGATGCGTGCTTCGGCCACCGCCTGATGATGGACTGCGTGGTGCCGGGCGGCGTCGCGCGCGATCTCGGAGCCGATTGCGCGGCCAAGGTGTCGACGTTGTCGGACGAGGTTCGCAGCCTGTTTCCGCGCCTGATCGAGCTTTACGACAACACCGCCTCGCTGCAGGACCGCACCGCGACCACCGGCGTGCTGCGGGGCGAGCTCGCCCGGCAATTCGGCGCCGGCGGCTATGTCGGACGCGCCAGCGGACGGGCCTTCGATACGCGCAAGGCGCTTGCCTACCCGCCCTACGATGCGCTCGAATTCGACGTTCCCGTGCTCGACTCGGGCGACGTCAATGCCCGCGTCTGGGTGCGCATCCGCGAGGTCGAGCAAAGCCTCGCGCTGATCGGGCAGATCTTGCGGCGCCTGCCCGGTGGTTCGATCCGGGCCGAGATCGATCACCCCGGCGGGATTCGCGAAGGCGTCGCGATGACCGAAGGATTTCGCGGCGACGTGCTCGTCTGGGCAAGGCTCGACGGCGATCGCGTCGCGCGTTGCCACCTGCGCGATCCCTCCTGGTTCCAATGGCCGCTCCTGGAAGCCGTGATCGAGGGCAACATCGTCGCCGACTTCCCGCTCTGCAACAAGTCGTTCAACTGCTCGTATTCCGGGCACGACCTCTAGGGATCGCGGCATGCGCAGAGCCTTGTTCGAGAGCCTCCTTCGCCGTCCCCTGACGGAAGCGCCGCCGGGCAAGGACGAAGCGGCGCTCGCCGAGCTCGCGGCCAGCGTCGAGCGCGCCGCGCGGCAACGCCTGGGGCGCAGCCTCTCGATTCGCGAGATCGATGCCGGGTCGTGCAACGGTTGCGAGCTCGAGATCCACGCCCTCAACAATGCGTTCTACGATCTCGAGCGATTCGGGCTGCGGTTCGTGGCATCGCCGCGACACGCCGACGTGCTGCTGGTCACCGGCCCGGTCACCAGGAACATGCGCGAGGCGCTCGAGCGCACCTACAACGCGACGCCGGATCCGAAATGGGTGGTCGCGGTCGGCGATTGTGCGGTCGACGGCGGCTTGTTTGCCGGCAGCTACGCGGTCGTCGGCGGGGTCGCCGGCGTGGTGCCGGTTGATCTCCACATTCGCGGCTGTCCGCCGCGCCCGACGCAGCTGCTCAAGGGATTGCTGAGCCTGCTCGACCGGGGAGCATGATTCAGTTCGACGCCTTGGCCACCTTGGACTTGGCGGCGGCTCCCTCCGGCCCCTGCTTCGCGACCAGCTTCAGGCGCGTGTCGCGCAGCCCCATCGCGATCTTGTGCCAGTCGCCGCGTTGCTGGATATGCGCCGGATCGGCGCCGGGCATCGGGCGGTGCAGCCCGTACTTCGCCCCGTGCTTGTCGATCCAGTGCCAGACGTCCTCGGCGCTCTCGTCGAGACCGGTGATGTCGAGCGCGCGGCCGTGGCCGTAGCCGCCGGTGCGGCGGCTGCCGCCGTGCAGCGAGTTGCCGACGCGGGCCTTGAAGCCCGAGGCCAGGCGCTGGCGATAGTCGTCGCGGAACGCGCTGAGGATCGACCATTGGATGCCGTCCGCGTCCATCGCCTTGCCGGCATGGTAGAGTTGCTCGCGGAACTCGGGATCCATGCCGCCGATCACGTAATCCGGCAGCGACATGCCCACGCGCTTGGCTGCGGCCGGATCCTTCCAGGTGAAGTCGCCGGCGCCGTCGCGCTTGACAGGCTCGCGCTGATAGACTTCCCACAGATAGTCGTCGACTTCATCCATGCTGCCGCCGCTGCGCTTGCGGGTCGATCGCAGGGCGGTGTCGATCTCCATGCCCTCCTTGCCCGGGAAGGCAACGAAGCCGCCGACCTTGACCGCCCCCGGCGATCCCCCCACCGATGCGAGTCGCACATTGGGATTGAGGAAGCGGACGGTCTGCACCGCGCGTGGATAATAGGGAAGCGTCTCGTCGTCTTGGTAGCCGGCCTCCTCGGATGGCTCGGCTTGGTCGTATTGGACGGTGGCGTGGCTATTGCGCGTCTGGCGATAGACCACGGTCTCGTTGCGGCCGGGCTCGAAGCCGGTCTGGACCCGCTTGCTATGGATGTGATTCATGACCGCCATGGCCACCGTCGCTCCCGCGAGCGCGCCGGCGGCGAGCTTCAGTCCGACCAAGGCCTTCTGGTAGAAGGCCGCGCTGAGCGCGATCGCTCGCCGTCGGAAGGACGGCGTCAGGACCATCAGTGCGCGCCGTCGCTCGACATACGCGCGCGGATGCCGCATCACAGCCGACAGTGCGATCAAAAGCAGATTCCCCCTGACGATCCCCTCTGGGGAGCACCCGGCTCGCGCTCGCGCATGTGCAGCCCTCCCCCGAGGGCGGCAACTGCGTTAACGCCCGCAACCTGCGAGCCGGACGCTCAGCGATTTAGAGATTGATCCCCCAACCCCAGAAGAAGATGTTTCCCCGACCGAACAGCCGACAGTGTATCGATGAATAAGGAGAAAAATTGACCCCGCCGGTACCAATTTACGGCGACCCGCGAGGGCAAGAGCCGATGATGGCCGCGTTTCGAGACCGAGAGCAAGGGAAGAATCCGGCCGCGGATGCGTTTTCGTTCCGCGTGCTCGCCGTCGACGGAGACGCCCGTCGCGGCGAGATGGCAACGCCGCATGGCGCCGTCGCCACGCCTTGCTTCATGCCGTGCGGCACGCAAGCGACGGTCAAGGGGCTCGCCCCCGATGCGGTACGCGCGACCGGCGCCGACATCCTGCTTGCCAACACCTATCACCTGATGCTGCGGCCGGGCGCCGAGCGCATTGCGGCGCTGGGCGGGTTGCACGCGTTCATGCATTGGCCGCACGCGATTCTCACCGATTCCGGCGGTTTCCAGGTCATGTCGTTGTCGCCGCTGCGCAAGGTCGAGGACGCGGGCGTGACGTTCCGCTCCCATCTCGACGGCGCCACCGTCGTGCTCACTCCGGAGCGTGCGACCGAGATTCAGAGCCTGCTCGGCTCCGATGTCGCCATGCAGCTCGACGAATGCGTGCGGCTGCCGGCGCCGGCGGGCGAGCTCGCGCGGGCGACGCGGCTCTCGCTCGCCTGGGCCGAGCGGAGCAAGCGTGCGTTTGAGACCGCGCCGAAGGGCAGGGCGCTGTTCGGCATCGTGCAGGGCGGCGACGATCAGCATTTGCGGGCCGAAAGTGCCCGTGCACTTGTTAATATTGGGTTTCACGGCTACGCGATCGGCGGCCTGGCGGTGGGTGAGCCGCAGGAAGAGATGTTGCGCACGGTTGCGGAAGTGGCGCCGGTCCTGCCCGCCGGGCAGCCGCGCTATCTCATGGGGGTCGGCACGCCCGAGGACATCGTCGAGGCGGTGGCGCGCGGCATCGACATGTTCGACTGCGTGCTGCCGACCCGCAACGGCCGCCACGGGCTCGCCTTCACCCGCTTCGGGCCGATCAATCTCAGGAATTCACGCCATGCCGACGATCCGCGCCCGCTCGACGAAGGCAGCGCCTGTCCGGCCGCGCGCGACTATTCCCGCGCCTATCTCCACCACCTCGTGAAAGCGGGCGAGATGCTGGGCGCGGTCCTGCTCACGACGGTGAACCTCGCCTATTACCAGGAGCTGATGGCGGGCATGCGCGCGGCGATCGCCGCCGGCCGTTTTTCCGACTTTCACGCCGCCGCGCGCGAAGGCTGGGCGCGCGGCGACCTGCCGGCGTCGTGAGAGAGCGGGGCGCGGCCTCTCCGGGAACTCCGGAGGCACCGCTCAATAAATCGTCAGCGGGCGGGAAGGGGCCTCGACGGCGCGTCGCCGTCGGCGCAAAATCGAACCGTTCCAAACGACATGGCGCGGCAAGCGCCGGCAATCGGGAGACCCCGGATCATGGCCATCAGCCTCGACGTCAATGGCGAGCGCCGCTTGGTTCCAGCCGAGCCGGATACGCCGTTGCTGTACGTGCTCCGCAACGATCTTCAACTCAACGGCGCCAAATTCGGCTGCGGGCTCTCGCAATGCGGCGCCTGCACGGTGCTGGTCGACGGCAAGGCCACGCGCTCCTGCGTGACCCCGATCAGCGCGGTCGCGAACGGCAAGATCACCACCATCGAGGGCCTCGGCTCGATCGACAAGCCGCATCCCTTGCAGCAGGCATTCATCGACGAGCAGGCCGTCCAGTGCGGCTACTGCATCAACGGCATGATCATGGCGGCGAAGGAATTGCTCGACCGCAATCCGCGCCCGAGCGAGGCGGAGGTGCGCGAGGCGCTCGCCGGCAATCTCTGCCGCTGCGGCACCCACAATCGGATCGTTCGCGCGGTGCTGCGCGCCGCCCAAATGAACGCCAACGGGAGGATCTGACCATGACCGCTCCCGTCATCACCCGGCGTCAGGTTACCGCCGGCCTCGGCGCGATCGTCGTTGCCTTCTCGCTCGATCCGAAACTCGCCATTGCGCAGGAACGGCTGCCGGGAAGCCTCGAGAACAATCGCCGCCTCGACGGCTGGATCCGCATCAATGCCGACGGCACCGCGACCGTCTTCACCGGCAAGGTCGAGCTCGGCCAAGGCATCCTCACGGCGCTGCGCCAGATCGCGGCCGAGGAGCTCGACCTGCCGCTCGCCCGCATCACGACGATTTCCGGCGATACCGGACGAACGCCGAACGAAGGTCAGACCGCCGGCAGCCAGTCGGTCGAGAACAGCGGCACGGCGCTGCGCATGGCCGGGGCCGAGGTGCATGCGCTGCTCGTCGATCTCGCGGCCAAGCGGCTCGGCGTTGCGGCCGACCGGTTGGCGGTCGCCGATGGCGTCATTTCCGCGCCCGACGGTCGCAAGATCGGCTACGGCGAGCTCGTCGCCGATCTCGATCTCAGCCGCGAGGCCACCGCCAAGAGCCCGCCCAAGCCGGCGTCCAACCACAAGATCGTCGGAAAGCCGATCGCGCGTTTCGATATCCCGGCCAAGGTCACCGGCGGCGCGGCCTACGTCCAGGATCTGCGGCTTCCCGGCATGGTGCACGGGCGCGTGGTGCGACCGCCGCGCTACGGCTCGAAGCTCGCGGCCGTCGACGAAGCGGCGGTGAAGGCGATGCCCGGCGTGGTCGCGGTGGTGCGCGACGGCTCCTTCCTCGGTGTCGTCGCTGAACGCGAGGAGCAGGCGATCAAGGCGCGCGAAGCCTTGCGCGAGAGCGCAAAATGGACCTTGGGCCCGGAGCTGCCCGATCCCGCGCGCATTTTCGAGGTGATCAAGTCGCTCCCCAGCAAGGACTCGACGATCGGCGTCAAGCAGGGCGCGGTGCCCGCGGATGTGCGCACCTTCGAGGCGGTCTACACCAAGCCCTATCTGGCCCACGGCTCGATCGGGCCGTCCTGCTCGGTCGCCGAGCTCAAGGACGGCACGATGACGGTATGGACGCATTCGCAAGGCGTCTTCCCGTTGCGGGCCGAGCTCGTCAAGGCGCTGAAAATGCCGGCCGCGGCGGTGCGCTGCGTCCATACCGAAGGCTCCGGCTGCTACGGTCACAACGGCGCCGACGACGTCGCGCTCGACGCCGCGCTGCTTGCGCGCGCGGTGCCGGGCCGGCCGGTCCGCCTGCAATGGATGCGCGACGACGAGTTCGGCTGGGAGCCCTATGGCCCGGCCATGGTGATGCACGCCAAGGCGGCGCTCGGCGGCGACGGCAAGATCGCCGACTGGAGCTACGAGGTCTGGAGCAACAGTCATTCGACCCGGCCGCAATCGACGACCGGCGCCAACGTGCTGGCATCCTGGTATCTCGCCGAGCCGCAGGCGATGGGACCGCCGACGAGTCCCCCGCAGCCGGCGGGCGGCGGCGACCGCAACGCCATCCCGCTCTATGATTTCCCGAACCAGCGCGTGATCCACCATTTCGTGCAGGACATGCCGGTCCGGGTCTCGGCGCTGCGCACGCTCGGCGCCTATGCCAACGTGTTCGCGCTCGAATCCTTCATGGACGAGCTGGCTACGGCGGCGGGCGCCGATCCGATCGCCTTCCGGCTCGCGCACTTGAAAGATCCGCGCGCGCGCGCGGTGATCGAGACGGTCGCCAGGATCTCGGGCTGGAAGGACGGCGAGAAGGGCACCGGCAGCCGCGGCCGCGGCATCGGCTTCGCCAAGTACAAGAACCTCGCCTGCTATATGGCCGTGGTGGCGGAGGCCGAGGTCGATCGCGCGACCGGCATGGTGCGGGTGCCGCGGGTCTGGGCGGCGGTCGATGCCGGCCTCATCATCAATCCCGACGGCCTCGCCAACCAGACGGAAGGCGGGATCATCCAGTCGGTGAGCTGGACGCTGAAGGAGGAGGTGCGTTTCGACAAGACCGGCATCCTGTCGCGCGACTGGGCGAGCTACCCGATCCTGACCATGCCGGAGGTGCCGAAGGTCGAGATCGAGCTGATCAACCGACCGAACGAGCGGCCGCTCGGCGCCGGCGAGGGCGCGTCGGGTCCCGCGGTCGCCGCCGTCGCCAACGCCTTCGCCAACGCGACCGGCAAGCGCCTCCGCGACCTGCCGCTCCATCCGGCGCGGGTCAAGGCGGCGATCGGATGACGGACGATGGAGGACAGAGGACAGACGACAGACGGCAGACGGAAAGCCATCGCCATCCGTTCTCCGTCGTCTGTCGTCTGTCGTCTAAACTGCACTGAGAAGAAAACCTCAGGGAGGAAGGCATGGCCATCAACTTCACTGTGAACGGCAAGCCGGCGTCGACCGAGGCGCCGCCGGCGACGCCGCTGTTGTGGGTGATCCGGGAGGGTCTCAAGCTCACCGGCACCAAGTTCGGTTGCGGCACCGGCCTGTGCGGTGCCTGCATGGTGCACATCGACGGCAAGCGCGCGTTCTCCTGTCAGACCCAGGTGTCGGAGATCGCCGGCAAGTCGGTGACCACGATCGAAGGGCTGTCGGAAACAAGCTCGCATGCGCTGCAGCGGGCCTGGCTCGCCGAGCAGGTGCCGCAGTGCGGCTATTGCCAGTCCGGCCAGATCATGAGCGCCGCCGACCTGCTCGCGCGCAACCCGAAGCCGACGCGGCAGCAGATCGTCGAGCACATGAGCAGCAATATCTGCCGCTGCGGAACCTATCAGCGGATCGTGCGCGCGGTCGAGCGCGCGGCGCAGGAGGCCTGAGCCATGACGCGACATATCGATTTGTCCAAGCTGAGCTCGCCGGTTTCCCGCCGCCAGGTCATGGTCGGCGCCGCCGGCCTGACCTTCGCGGTCGCGCTTTCCGGCCGGGCGGCGCGCGCCGCCGTGCTCGCGAGCGAAGGCGCCGGCACGGCGCTGAGCCCCTGGGTCTCGATCGCGCCCGACGGCACGATCACCATCATGTCGGCCGCCACCGAGATGGGGCAGGGGTCGATGACCTCGCTGCCGCTGATCCTCGCCGAGGAGCTCGACGCCGACTGGTCGAGCGTGCGCATCGTGCCGGCCCCGCCGATCGACAAGATCTACGGCAATCCCGGCTTCGGCGGCATGATGTACACCGCCGGCTCCAACGCGGTGCGCAGCTACTACCAGCCGCTGCGCACGTTCGGCGCCCAGGTGCGGCGCGTGCTCATCGACAACGCGGCGCGCAAGCTCGGGGTGCCGGCCGACGAGCTGACGACCGAGCCGAGCGTCGTGCTGCACGCCAAATCCGGCCGGCGCCTGAGCTATGGGGAGATCGCGGCGTTCGCGGAAGTTCCCGACAAGGCGCCCGAGATCAAGCCGGAGCAGCTGAAGGCGCCGAGCCGGTTCCGGCTGATCGGCAACGACGTCATGCGCATCGAGTTGCCGAGCAAGGTGAACGGCAGCGCGCAATACTCGATCGACGTGCAGGTCCCCGGCATGCTCTACGGCGCGATCCTGCGCGCGCCGGTCGAGGGTGCCGCGCCGGACCAGGTCGACGAGGCCAAGGCGAAGGCCGTCGCCGGCGTGGTCAAGATGGTGCGGCTCCCCTACGCGGTGGGCGTGGTCGCCGAGACGCCATGGGCGGCTTTCGCGGCGCGAGGGGTCTTGGCCAATTCCGTCACCTGGACGAAATCCGGCAAGGCCTGGGGCTTCGACAGCGAGAAAGGTCTCGAGACCTTCGCCGCCGCCGCCCGCGACTTGTCGCAGCCGGGAACGGACTGGTTCAAGGCCGGCGACGTGCCCGGTGAATTGACCAAGGCCGCCGGCAAGGTCGAGGCGCTCTACCTCTGCGACTATGCCTATCACGCGCAGATGGAGCCGCTCAACGCAGTCGCATCGGTGGCGTCGTCCGGCGACGCGGCCGAGATCTGGTGCGGCACGCAAGGCCAAACCACGGCGCAGGAGGCGACCGCGCAAGCGCTCGGGATCGCCCGCGACAAGGTCAAGCTCAATTACACCCTGATGGGCGGCGGCTTCGGCCGGCGCGGGCCGCGCGACGCCGACTTCGTCGTCGATGCCGTATGGCTGGCGAAGGACGTCGGCAAGCCGGTGAAGGTGATGTGGACGCGCGAGGACGACGTCCACAACGGACGCTTCCGCCCGCTCTCGGCCCACTACCTGCGGGCCGGGCTCGACGCCTCGGGCAGGCTCGTGGCCTGGCATCATCGGCTCGTCGGCGACCGGGTGACGCCGGCCTTCGATCCCGTGCGCTACGAAGGGCGCGGCCGCAAGGACTTCATCCTGATGGCCGGCGCGGACCTCCCGGGTTACGCGGTGCCGCACCAGCTGGTCGAGCAGTTGTACCGGGACACCGGCGTGCGCACGGCGCCGTTGCGCGGCATCAGCTTCACCGCCAACAAGTTCGCGACCGAGACCTTCCTCGACGAGATCGCGCGCAAACGCGGCATCGATCCGGTGGCTTTCCGGCTCGAGCTGCTCAAGGACACGCCGCGCGGGCGCAAGGTCGTCGAGACCGTCGCGGGCATGGCGGATTGGGGCAAGAAGCGCGACGGACGCGGCCTGGGCTTCGCCTTCATCAACTACTCCGACTCGCTGGTCGCGGGCGCCGCGGAAATCTCGGTCGATCGCTCGACCGGGCAGGTCACGGTGCACGACTTCTGGTGCGCGATCGACTGCGGGATCGCGGTGCAGCCGGACAACGTGGCGGCCCAGAGCGAGAGCAGCATCGTCTACGGGCTGGGACTGAGCCTGATGGAGCGCATCACCATCAAGGACGGCGCCGTCGAGCAATCGAACTTCTACGACTATCGCGTCCCGCGCATGAACGAGGTGCCGGCGATGCATATCGAGGTCATATCGACGGACAATGCGCCGACCGGCGCCGGTCAAATGGCGACGCCGCTGGTAGCGCCCGCGATCGGCAACGCGATCGCGGAGCTGACCGGGGTGCGCTTGCGCCACACGCCGTTCACGGCCGAGCGCGTGAAGAAGGCGCTCGCGTAAGGACCGGCACGGGGAGAAGCATCATGATGCGACCCGCGATCTCGATCTTCGGTTTGACGGCGGGCGCCGCCGCGGTGGCGGCGCTGGCGGCGCTGCCCGTGCTCGCGCAGTCGCCGAAGATCGGCGATCCGCCGGAGGCCAAGAACATGCGGCTCGTCGGCTATAGCGACCTGCAGGAGCGCAGCGCCTATCAGCCGACGATCCATCGCCAGGGCGAGCGCACCATCGCCTATATCGGGCACCATGGCGGCACCCGCGACGTGCCGAAGCCGATCAACCGGCTCACCGGCCAGGCGGAGTTCAACGGCACCTCGATCGTCGACGTGACCGATCCGGCGCATCCGCGATATCTCGCGCATATCCCGGGCCTCGAAGGCACTTACGAGGCCGGCGGCGCGCAGATGGTGCGCATCTGCGACGGCAAGACGCTGCCGAAGGGAGACCCCGCCAAGACCTACATGCTGCGCGTGTTCGGCGGCCGCGGGCACGAGATCTGGGACGTCACCGATCCGGCAAAGCCCGCGCTGCTCACCAAGATCCTGGAGGGGCTCAAGGACACCCACAAGAACTGGTGGGAATGCGATACCGGCATCGCCTATCTCGTCTCCGGGATCGAGGACTGGCGGGTCAAGCGCATGACGCAGGTCTTCGACCTCGGCGATCCGCGAAAACCGGTCCATATCCGCGACTTCGGCCTGGTCGGGCAGGAGCCGGGCGCGACCGGCGCGGTGCCGATCGAGCTGCATGGAGCGATGTCGACCGGGCCGCAGGGCAACCGCGTCTATCTCGGCTACGGCACCAACAAGGGCGGCGTCCTGCAGATCGTCGACCGCGAGAAGCTGCTCAAGGGACCGAAGGAGCCGACGCCGGACAACCTGCGCTATCCCGAGGTCGGGCGGCTCGACCTGCTGCCGTTCAACGGCGCGCACACGGTTTTTCCCATGCCGGGCATGCCGGTCGCGGAATTCGCCAAGGACAAGGACGGCAAGGTCCGCGATTTCGTGATGATCGTCGACGAGCAGATCCTCAACGAGTGCCAGGAGGCGCGGCAACTGGTCTGGTTCGTCGACGTCACCGTCGAGGCAAAGCCGATGGTGGTGGCGAACTTCCAGGTGCCCGAGGCGAGCGGCAATTTCTGCCAGCGCGGCGGCCGCTTCGGCGCGCATTCCTCGAACGAGAGCATGGCGCCGGTGTTCTACAAGAGGGTCGCCTTCATCACCTACTTCAATGCCGGGGTGCGCGCGCTCGACGTGCGCAATCCCTATGAGCCGAAGGAAATCGGCTACTTCATTCCCGCGATCACCGAGGCGACCGACAAGCGCTGCATCAAGGTCGACGGGCAGGACCGCTGCAAGACCGCGATCCAGAGCAACAACGTGGAGACCGACGACCGCGGCTACGTCTACGTGGTCGATCGCGCCAATACCGGCATGCACATTCTCGAGCTGACCGGCGAGGCGCGCGCCGTCGCGGGCTTGCCGTAGCCGCGCCTCGCCGCCTCATACCAACGGCGCTGGAACTCGACTCTCCCCTCGTCATTGCCGGGCTTGACACCGCAAGTCGGGCTGGCCCGACTTGCGGCACTCAATAATGCGGAACTCGGGCAAGCCCGAGTTCCGATGCAATCCATCATCTTGAATCAAGAAGCTCTTTTTCTGATGGATGCCCGGGTCAAGCCCGGGCATGACGGGTCGAGAGATAGCGCCGTCGGTATTACATGCCGCCATAGAGCCAGGAGACGCCCGCGTAGGACTGCTCCGGGGTGCGCGCGCGCAGCATCTCGTTGCGCAGCTCCGCCGCCGGCCCGCGCGCGTGGTAGAAGTCGCCGTAGACGCGCGCCATGATCTGCACGCGCGCGGTGCGCAGGTAGCGCTGCTGCACGTAGGCGCGCAACGCCGCCGGCAGGTCGTCCGGCGACGCGGCGACCTTGTCGGCGAGCCAGACGGCGTCCTCGATCGCCATGCAGGCGCCCTGCGCCAGGTATTGCAGCATCGGATGCGCGGCGTCGCCGAGCAGCGCCACCCGCCCCTTGCTCCACTCCTTCACCGGCTCGCGGTCGCACAGGACCCACATGCGCCAGGTCTCGATGCGCTCGAGCATGCGCAACACCTCCGGACGCTGGCCGTTGAAGTGGGCCCAGAGGTCGCCGGCATCGGCTTCCGCGTTCCAGCCCTCGACGTAGCGCTTGGAATGGAACACGGCGACGAGGTTGTAGATCTCGCCGCGGCGCAGCGGATAGTGCACCAGGTGCGTGCGCGGGCCCGCCCACAGGATGACGTCCGGGCGCCAGAGGTCCGCCGGCACCTCGTCGCGCGCAAGCACGGCGCGGTAGGCGATGTGGCCGGAGACGAGCGGCTTGCCGTCGCCGACGATATTGTCGCGCACTTTCGACCACATGCCGTCGCAGCCGATCAGCGCGCGGCCGCGGATGCGCTCGCCCGAGTGCAGCACGGCGCTGACGCCGTCGTCGTCCTGCTCGAAGTCCTCGACGGTGCGTTGCGTCTCCAGCGCGATGAGGTTGTTGCTCTTGCAGGCATCGACGAAGACCGAATGCAGGTCGTGCCGGTGGGTGACCGCGTAGGGCTGCTCGAAGGCGGCCGCGAAACGCGGATCCTCGAGCGGAATGCGGGTGATGCGCTCGCCCGAGAGCGCGCAGCGCATTTCCATCGCCGGCGGCCGATGCGCGTCGGCGAGCACCGCCGCCTTGAGGCCGAGCTTCTCGAGCGCGCGAAAGACGTTGGGACCGAGCTGGATGCCGGCGCCGATCTCGCGGAACTCGGGCGCCTGCTCCAGCACCCGCACCGGGATGCCCTTGCGCGCGAGCGCGTGCGCCGCGGCGAGGCCTCCGATGCCGCCGCCCGCCACCAGGATCGGCAGTGCGCCGCCGTTCGCCAATCGCCGCTCCAACGCCCCGCCGACGTTTTTAAAGCATTTTCAGGAAAAAAGCCTGCGGCGTGCGGGGCAAGAAAAAAGGGCCGCCCGAGCGGCGGCCCCGCGCATTCGCTCTCGACCCGCTCAGGGGCAGGGATGCCGAAGACCGTCGTAGCCGAGAAACGTTCCGCTCCCCGGATCGTAGGACCGGTATCGCTGCATGCAGTAGGCGACGGCATCGCCGCCGGGCGCAGCGCCGTAGACCGGCCCACCGTAATAGACCGGCGGGGGAGGGGCCACATAGACGGGCTCCCCATAGTAGGGACCGTAATAGGGAGCCGCGAGCGCTCCGCCGAGGATCGCGCCGGCGACGAATCCCGCGCCCAGGCCCCATCCCAAGCCGTGGCGCC
>WNFF01003399.1_pt1 | contig 13064 bp, 11 predicted proteins | sample 5400441 | NCBI WGS metagenome assembly WNFF01 (sample SAMN13153345, study PRJNA577476) | soil metagenome | isolation source: 120 cm saprolite under Douglas fir tree site 2 hole 3 replicate 1 | place: USA:California | collected 2015-04-18
CGCATTCGAAAGCGCCGCAATATCTCCGGAGCCTTGCCACTTTAACGTTTTCACTTCCGGTACGCCGCCACGCCACTCCACGCGCGCGGGCAAAAAATGGGTCAGCCCGGACTTTTCCTTCAATGCTTCCGCAAGACGCGCTTCGACGAACGGCAACGCGCGCGCCTCCGCACCGTTCAATAAATCAATCGCGGGCGCCACAAACAATTCGAACGTCACCATCGTCGAAACTGGATTCCCCGGCAAGCCGAACACCGGTTTGCCCTGGCAAATTCCAAACACGGCCGGCTTCCCCGGCCGGATCGCGACGGCATCGAAAAAAAATTCCGCGCCCATGGCTTTGAGCACGCTTTCAACGAGGTCGTACTTTCCCGTCGATACGCCGCCCGACAGCACGAGAGCATCTTCTTTCAGCCCGCGCTCGATTTTCTCTCCCAAATCTTCGATGCGGTCCGCCGCATTCCCCAGGACCACGGGCTCGCCGCCCGCGATTCGAACCTGCGCGGCAAGCGAGACGCTGTTGCTGTTTCGAATCTGAAACTCTCCCGGAGTTTCGTCGATCAAAACGACTTCGTCCCCGGTTGAAAGGATGGCCACGCGCGGACGCTGCGCGCATCGCAAGCGCACCGCACCGACTTGCGCCGCCAGCGCCAGCTCCGCGTATCCGAGCCGCATGCCCGCGGTCAAAATTGTCTGCGCGGCTGCGGCCTCGCTTCCCTTGGGCACGATGTTCTGCCCAGATTGCGCCGCTCGTTCGAATCGCACGACATCGCCTTCACGGCTCGTGTGTTCAATCATCACGACCGCATCCGCGCCAGCCGGAACCGCGGCGCCGGTCATGATTTGCAGGCAGGTTCCTGCAGCCAGTGCTTCCCTCACCGTGTCGCCGGCTTTGATTTCTCCCACGCACTTCAGTTGTGCGCCTGACGCAGCTTCGTTCGAACGAAGCGCATACCCATCGCGCGTCGAGCGGTCAAATGGCGGATATTCCCGGTCCGTCTGAACTTCCTGTGCTAGCACCAATCCAAGCGCGTCCCACACACTCACGACGTCGGTCGCGCGTGGTCCTTTCCTCTTCCCCACTTGTTCGATGACTTTGTTCCGGGCTTGCTCGTAGGTGAGCATGGTGTGAATCTTGGGCCGCTGGCTATAGCCACCGCGCCAGCAGCGTCCCCGCGGGCACAATCGTGGCGTCGCGTTCGGGTCCGGTGGAAATCATTCCAATCTCAACCTGCAGAAAATCGGAAATAAAGCGCAGATAGTCGATCGCCGCTTTTGGGAGGTTGACGCCATCTCTCACGCCGTACGTTGTTTCGTTCCACCCTGGCAGCGTCTTGTATTCGGGGGTGACGTGCTCGTATTCTTCGGCGAGCGCCGGCATTTCCTTGAGCGGCGTTCCTTTATATTTGTAACCCACGCACACCTGAATTTCCCGTTGGGTATCAAAAACGTCCAGTTTGGTGAGCACCAGCGAATCGATTCCGTTGATCATCTTCGCGTACCGCAGGACCTGCAAATCCAGCCAGCCGCAACGCCGCGGCCGCCCCGTCACCGCGCCAAATTCTTTTCCGCGTTCGCGCACTTCTTTTGCTTCCAGATCGGGCATCTCCGTGGGGAACGGCCCGCCACCCACTCTCGTTGTATACGCCTTCGAAACTCCAAGCACGTGCTTGATTTTCGTTGGCGGCACACCCACGCCCGTCGCCGCACCGCCCGACGTCGCGCTCGAAGAAGTTACGTACGGATAAGTCCCATGGTCGATGTCCAGCATCGTCCCCTGCGCGCCTTCGAACAGCACGGACTTCCCTTCCTCCAGCGCGCGGTTGAGCAGTTCCGCGGTATCGCAAATGTAGCCGCGAATCTTTTCGCCCAGCTTCAGCGTTTCTTCCACCTCATGTGAAAAGTCGATGTCCGCGCCGTACGCGCCCTTCGCGAGCCGGTTCTTCTCCGCGACCACGTGCGCGGCTTTCTTTCGAAACAACTCCGGCTCCAGCAGGTCGCACATGCGCAGCCCTCGCCGCGCCATCTTGTCTTCATATGCCGGGCCGATCCCACGGGAAGTGGTGCCAATCTTGTTCGCGCCGCGCGCGCCTTCCGCTGCTTTGTCCAGCTCCCGGTGATACGGAAAAATGAGGTGAGCGCGATTGCTGACGTGCAATCGCCCGTTCACGTCAATCCCAGCCTTGGAGAGGGTCGCAATTTCCGCGACCAGCGCCGCCGGGTCCACCACCGTGCCCGTCCCGATCACCGCTTGCTGCTTGGGCCGAAGAATTCCGCACGGAATCAATTGCAGCACGTAGCGGTCTTTTCCGATGATGACCGTGTGCCCCGCGTTGTGGCCGCCTGCGACGCGTGCAATGTAGTCAAACGATCCCGCAAGGTAGTCCACCACCTTGCCTTTACCTTCGTCGCCCCACTGCGCGCCCACCACCACGACCGATTTCATGCAAGCCTTCTCCCCAAGGTGGCACAGGCATTCTTGCCTGTCGCTTCCCTCTCCCTAACCACACTTCAACTGCTTCGAGTTCACAGCACTCTTACTGCTTTGGAAAGCACCAAGAAACGGCAGGTTCTTATCGTAAGCTCGCCCCGTCCTCAACGCAAGCCAGGTATGTTCAGTTATTTGGCCCCTCGCCGCGCGCGACAGCGTTTTAACAGTTGTTGCTCCAATAATTCGGCGATGAAGAACCCGCTCGACTTTAGTTGTTTGAGAATCAATGGAAAGTCGCTCAACACACCGATGGTGTCGGCCCTTTCAAGGACGCCGAGTGTTCCGGAAAGAGGCAGGTTCCGACCCAACGCGATCGTCCGCCCTGTCTGTTCATCCATCAAAAGAACGTCCGCTGAAAGCGATTCCGCAAGCAGGATGGCTTCTCGCTCGCCTCGATGCAAGTTTACGGGAAACGACGCGGGTGGGGTCTGTTGCGGCATGCGACCTTCGAACCACGCGGGGAGCGACAATACACGTTGACGAACTTTCTCCGGGGTCCTTGCAGCCGTCAATTCAGCGTGCACCGCAGCAGGCACAAAAACCTTTTCGAATAGTTGTCCGAGCAGATGTTCTTGGTCAATAGCGATCAGGTACCGAAGCGGGGTGGTGTTGGAAACAGCAATCATGCTGCGGAACGGCTAGCGCGGGCGGCGACGCGCCACCGCTTCAAACAGGGCCGCTTCGCGATCGAGATCGGCTTCGCCGATCTCGGAAAGGGGAACCTGATGTTGCCCCAGAAAATCTTCGGTCTCCACGCGAGACAACCCCAGCAGTTCCGAAACCTGGTAAAGGGTCAGCGCATGCTCGCGATAGCCTTCCAGAGCAAGCGCTTCAAGGGCGCGGCGCGACAGGTCGCCACCGGCGGCAGAAAGCTTCTTCGCGACATCGTCAGGAATGTGGAGTGTGACTTCCATATCTTAAAGATTAACACGCACCTCCGTGATTATCCCACCTTCTTGCCACTTGCCCTGTCGCCTCGCCCTTAGCGCCCGCAAGGAGCACCATTTGCACAGGCTTCTCACGAATTTAGGCGCTGGTAAATCCATAACAAATATCGACTTGGGACAAGGGCAAGAGCCAAGAAGAACATCCGGCCGCCGACCCTGGAATAATCAATCCACTATTTCCACTTTACAGACCCGTCGTAATACTCGTCTTTGCGAAAGCTAGCGAGCCGGCGTCTGAAGAAGTAAAGCCACGACAACCCGAGGCAACCATCTGAGATTCGAGCGACCTTCTTGTTTGCAGCGTTTTCCGCAAGTGGCCGCCGGCGCCGCTCACTACACCAATACTCCTGTTGACGGCCAACAGGAATTTGGTATGCTCCCTTTTCTCCTGTTGACCGTCTAAAGGAGCGTATGCCATCTTCCAAATCTGAAGTCCTGCAAGGAACACTCGATTTGCTGGTGCTGAAGACCCTCGATTCGATGGGGCCAATGCACGGCTTCGGAATCGCCCTGCGCATCCAGCAGGTCTCCGATGAGTTGCTGCAATTGAACCAGGGAACGCTGTATCCCGCCCTGCTCCGCATCGAGCAGCGCGGCTGGATCGCGTCCAAGTGGGGCGTCTCGGAAAATAACCGCAAGGCGAAGTACTACTCCTTGACCCACCGCGGACGCAAGCAGCTGGAGCAGGAAGTGGAAAGCTGGGATCGCATGTCCGCCGTGATCAACCGGGTGCTAAGGACGACCTAGCCCATGCGCGAACTTTGCCGGATGTTCCTCTACCGTCTCGCTGCCCTCTTCCGCCACCGTCATCTCGAAGACGACTTGGACGCGGAACTGCGCTCGCACATGGAGATGGCGATCGAGCTGAACCTGCAAAAAGGCATGTCCGCAGAGGACGCCCGCCGCGAGGCGCTTCGCAGCTTCGGCGGCGTCGAGCAAACCAAGGAAATCTACCGCGATCAGAGAGGACTACCTATGATCGAGACCGCCCTGCAAGACCTCCGCTTCGGCCTCCGGATGCTCCGGCGCAGTCCGGGCTTTTCCATCCTGGCGATCCTCTGCCTAACCTTAGGAATCGGTGCCAATGCCGCCGTGTTCAGTTGGATCGAAGGAATCCTATTCCGTCCGTACCCCGCGGTAACCCACCAGGAGCGGCTGCTCGCTCTTACTGGAACGGCGCGCGGCGAGTCCGGCTCCACAAATATTTCCTGGCCGGATTTCCTCGATTTGCAGAGGAGTTGCACGCTGTTTGACGCAATTATTGTGAACAAGATCATGGGAACCACACTCAGCACCGGTGACCGGGCCGAGCGCACCATAGGGAGCATCGTATCGGCGAATTATTTTGATGCGCTCGGCGTCCATCCAATTCTTGGCCGCGGATTCGAGCCCGGCGAAGACTCGGGGCGGAACGCCCATCCCGTGACGGTGATCAGTTACCAGCTTTGGAAAGGACGATTCAACGGCGATCCGCAAATCATCGGGAAAATGCAGCGGCTCAACGGCGCGCCACACACGATTGTTGGAGTCGCGCCGGAGGGGTTTTATGGAACCTTCGTGGGCTGGGGGATGCAGTTCTGGGTCCCAGCCTCGATGGAGGAAATATTTGAAGCGGGCGGGTACAAACTGGAGGATCGAGGCGCGCGGTGGATTGAGGCTTACGTGCGGCTCAAGTCCGGCGTGACTCTCGAACAGGCTCAGCAGGAGATCTCGGCCGTAGCGAAACGATTGGAAGCCGACTATCCCGACACCAACCGCGGACGCGGCGTCAACCTGTGGCCGTTATGGCAAACGCCGTTCAATAATGCAGGCACTTTGCTTCCCACGCTCGAAATCATGCTGGCCGTGGTCGTTTTTGTCCTGCTCATCGCGTGCGCAAACGTTGGAAATCTGCTGCTGGTCAGGTCGTTCGCGCGACGGCATGAGATGACGGTTCGGCTCGCGCTCGGCGCCGGTCGCAGCCGGCTGTTGAAGCAACTTCTGACGGAAGGCCTGATACTCGCGGCTTTTGGCGCGGCCGGCGGAATCCTCGTTGCGCACTGGTGCCGTCACGCGCTTGTGCTGCTCTTCCCGGCGCGGGCGGGGGTAGCGATGTATCTTCCGGGGGAAATCGATTGGCGCGTGCTGGCGCTGAGCGCCGGTGTCTGCCTGATCGCCACGCTCCTGCTCGGGCTGGTTCCCGCGATTCAGACCGGCAAGATCGATCTGGCCAGCGCCTTAAAAGCCGAATCGGCGGGTGTCGTTGGTGGCCGCGGAAGAGCGTGGGTCCGCTCGGGCCTGGTTGTGGTCCAGGTGTCGCTGAGTTTCGTTTTGCTGGTCGGAGCGGGCCTGCTGATGCAGAGCCTGCAGAGAATTCGGACTGCCGGCCCGGGCTTTTCGACGCGAGGAGTGCTGGTCACTGCTGTCGATTTGGTGTCGGCGGGATACGATGCGCAGCGCGCCAAGAATTTTCAAGACGAGCTGATGAATCGCGCAAAAGCGCTGCCCGGGGTCGAGTCGGCAGCGTTCGCGCGAGTCACGCCGCTGGGCTATGGAAGTTTTTCATCGACGCCGGTTTCCGTCGATGGGTATCAACCCCCGCCTGAGGAGCAGCCCGCCGTGCAATACAACGAAGTGGGCCCCGACTATTTCGCGACCATGGGCATCCCCTTGGTGTCCGGCCGCGAATTCACGCGCGCGGACGACGAAAAGGCTGCCATCGTGGCCGTCGTGAATGAAACCATGGCCGCGCAGTATTGGCGCGGCAGAAATCCGATTGGTGAGCGCGTTCAGGTCAAAGGCCGATGGGTGCAGGTGGTCGGTGTAGCGAAAGATTCCAAGTACCAGAGCATCCGCGAGGTACCGCAACCGTTTTTCTATGTGCCATTACGCCAGAATTTCTCAGTCCGGGCGGCCTTGAATATCCGAACCCCGTTGAGCCCGGAGATAATGGCGGCAGCGCTGGCCCGCGAGGTGCGCACGCTCGACGCCAATCTTGCGCCGTACGAGGTGATCACCCTGCAGGAACAGGTAGATCGCTCGACATCGCCGCAGCAGGTGGCAGTAACTTTGGTCGGGATCTTGGGTAGTGTGGCGCTGCTGCTCGCTGCCATCGGACTGTATGGCGTGATGTCCTATGCGGTGTCGCAGAGCACACGCGAACTGGGGCTGCGCATGGCGCTTGGCGCCGACGCCTCCAATCTGTTGCGGCTGGTGATGTGGCGTGGCTTGGCGTTGACGGCCGGCGGTGCGGTCCTCGGCGCAACGGTGGCGCTTGGATTGACGCGGCTGCTTGGGAGACTCTTGTACAAAGTGAGCCCGCGCGACCCGCGGGCGTTCGGGTCGGCGTTCGTAGTGATGGCGATCGCCGCGTTGGCAGCGTGTTTTTTGCCCGCATGGCGCGCTACGCGCACCGATCCGGCCCGGGCGTTGCGGGATTGATTCTCTCGGTCCGAATTTAAGCTAGCTGCGCAATTCCGCGTAGCGGAAACACGAAATCAGGTGATCGTTGACCAGGCCGGTGGCTTGCATGAGGGCGTAACAAATGGTTGAACCGACGAAGCGGAAACCGCGTTTCCGGAGGTCTTTGCTGAGGGCGTCGGATTCGGGGGTTTTTGCAGGCAGGCGTTTGTGGGCCTTCCAGGCGTTTTGTTTGGGCTGGCCGCCGACGAAGCGCCAGATGTAGGCGTCAAAGGTCCCGAACTCTTTCTGGACCTCGAGGAAAGCGCGGGCGTTGCCGATGGTGGCGTCGATTTTGAGGCGGTTGCGGATGATTCCGGCGTCGCGGAGCAGTTCGCGGACTTTCTTCTTGTCGTAGCGCGCGACTTTGGCGGGATCGAATCCATCAAACACTTCGCGATACCGCGCGCGCTTCTTCAAGATCGTGTCCCAGCTCAGCCCGGCCTGCGCGCCTTCCAGTATCAAGAACTCGAACCACTTTTGTTCGTCATGCACGGGCACACCCCATTCCTCGTCGTGATAGGGGATGTTCAGCTCACTCTGCGCCCATGTACAACGTGCTCTGGTGATCTGCTGTTTTTCATTCATGGTCTTTGTGGTTTCACTCCCCGCAAACTCTTTACTTTTTTTCCGGCGACGCGATCAGCCACGGCTGCTGCCAGATAAAATGATGCGTTCCCGGGATCTGACGCCAGCCGTCCGCGGGATTGGCGGCATCCGCATTCCTGGTAACGACTGCTCTCGCTCCAACGGAGGAAAACAGCGCGAGAACCTGCTGCCTTCGCGCAGCATCCGCAGCGACGAAACGCTGTTGTTCGGTGTACGGGATCTCCACGATGATCCGCACGCCGGCGAGGTGCGCCCAATAAGCATCCCCGCCGCTCCCGATGTAACCCAGGTCCGTTCCTGGCGGAATCCCGATGGCGTGAAGGTGTTGCGCAACGACCCACGGCTCATAGGGCTTGTTGCGTATCACATCGTAAAGATCGTGCGCGACAGCCCAACCCACGGCGAGCGCCGGAGCGAGAATGACGACAAGATGGAAGCGTCTGAGCGCTTGCGGCTGCGCTCCCGCAACAATTCTCACTCTCGCCAGAATCCACAACATCAACATCAGCGCGAACGGCGCGACGTAGCGAAATTCGACGAGCACGAGTGAATACATGGCGAGCGCAGCGACCGAGGGCAAAATCATTAGCCAACTGCCCGATGCAAAGATTCCCCAGGAGAGTGCTTTTCTCCCGGCAAACCACACCGCCACCAACACTGCCCAAAGCGCACCGCTCTTCGAAAATATCTTGAGATACAGGTTGGCGGCCCGGAACAAGGTCCACAATTGCCCCTTCAACAGGAAATGCGGCCGCACTCCTTCATACCAATACGAAGGGTCATACCATGGCGGATAGGAGCCCTGAATTGGGGTGGCAAATTCATACACCGGCGGGTCGGAGAAAATTCTCCGGGTCGGATGGGCAGGGTTTCCCGTCCCCAATGGCTCTCCCTGCCAGTGAGCTATTTTTGTTGCGCGATCGATATATTCCGTGTAGGCAATGCTTCCGGCATCGCCAAACGTCGGCCGTCCCTTCATTGCCGAGAGCGCCAGGACAAGCGGCAGCGCGAAACCGGCAAACACACCGGCCGCCAGCAGCGTGCGGAGTGCCGCGACGCGAAGAGAAACTCCCGCGATGCGGCCGAGGCAGAAAGCGCTGAACAAAAAAACGAAGGACAAGGGAAACATCGCCGCTTTCGCCAGGTAGCCGAGACCAAGCAATGCGCCAAGTCCCGCAAACGGGAGCCAGCTTCCCCGGCCACGCCGGATGAGAAACAGCAGCGCGGTGGCGAGATACACCAGCACCGCAACGCAAAGGTCCGGCGTTACCCACGCCAGGCCCAGCCAAAAGTAACCAGCCCAGAGGAAAAAGACGTATCCCCAGATCCGCACGGTTCGCGGAGAAACGGGCACAGATTTTTCGGGCGATTCGGCAGCGGCTTGCCGTTGCAGAATGAGTTCTTTCAGAAACAGCTCGAAAGAGGCGAGGCTCGCAAGATACACCGTAAAATTCAGGAGATGTGCGGCGGTAAATTCCCACTGCACCGCCGGATGGAAGTACCGAAAGACGAGACTCAGGAGAAAAGGATAGAGCGGACTCCAGTAAGCGTTGACAATCTGGTGCAGGCCAAAGCGCGCCGTGGCCCAGCCGATTTCGATGTACGAAATGCTGTCGGGCGCCACATCATTGCGGTGCGCCCACAGGTGCAGCAGCCCCAGAACGAGCGCCACGCACCAAAAGAAGATTCGAACGTGAGACTCGGGCGTTGCGCCTGCCGGTGAAAGTGGATCCTGCTGTTCCGCCTGCGAGCCTCGCAGATGACGCACTCTTCCTCCGCCGCAAAATTACTCAACCGAGACTTGCGCGAAGATTATGTCAGGAGTCTGACCCGCAGTGGTAGGCGAAACGATGGAGGCCAACGAAAAATCGGGGCGCCCCGATCGAAACGCGACGCCCCGCAATCAGCTTTAAATTTACGCGATGTGCCGCTCCAGCGCCTTGGTGATCTGCTCTTTCGGCACTGCTCCCACGATCTGCTCGACAACCTGTCCGTTCTTGAACAGCAGTAATGTGGGGATTCCCTGAACGCGATAGCGACCCGCTGAATTCATCGCTTCATCGACGTTCAACTTCATCACTTTGAGCTTGCCCGCATAATCGTGCGCGATCTCAGCCACCGTCGGCGCGAGCATGTGGCACGGACGGCACCATTCCGCCCAGAAGTCCACCATCACCGGTTGCGAATTGCTCGCCGTAAGCACTTCGGCTTCGAAATTTCCATCTGTTGCTGTTTGAATTGAATTGTCAGCCATGGTCTTTGTCCTCAGCGGCTGGCCAATCCGGCCGCCGCATCTCTCTCCTCAGTCCGTTTAATTAGATGATCCAACAGGCTTTTGGTTTCGTGCGGCCTGCCCCGCACTTTGCGGGGCTTGCTCCGAAGCCTGAGGGCCCTGCCCCGCCCTGCGGCCCGGTTGCCCGGAGCCCGAAGCGGCCTTTCCCGAACTTTGCACGGTTGACGATAATCCGCGAGCGGCTCGCGCGGCGTCGTACAGCTTCGCATACTCGGCCGCGGGCGTCTTCCACGAAAAATCCTTCGCCATCCCATTCAACTGGATGCGCTTCCAGATCCGCTCATCCATGTAATGATGCAGCGCCTGCCGAATCGCAAACAACAGCGCCTCGCCGGTATACTCCTTGAACTTGAACCCGGTCCCGGTGCCCTGCTCCAGGTCGAACGGGTCGATGCTGTCGTCCAACCCGCCGGTGGCTCTCACAATCGGCACCGTACCATACTTCAAGCTGTACATCTGATTCAAGCCCGAGGGTTCGTACCGCGAAGGCATCAGGAACATATCGGCCCCTGCCTCGACTTTGTGCGCCAGCGCGTTGTCGTACGCAATCTTCACGCCCACGCGACCGGGATACGCCGCCGCCAGCGCCCGGAACAAATCTTCATATTTGCGATCGCCCGTTCCCAGCACCACCAGCACCAGATCCTCGCGCATCAGTTCGTGCGCCTTCTCCGCGATCAAATCGAAGCCCTTTTGATCCGCGAAGCGCGACACGATTCCGATCAGCGGTCGTTCCAGGTGATCGTGTGACAAACCAAACAATTCCAGGAGCTCCTGCTTGCACACCTGCTTCCCGGTCAAGTCCTTCGCCGAATACTTTACGGCAATCAGCTTGTCCTTTTCCGGGTTCCACGCCGTGTAGTCCACGCCGTTTAAAATTCCCACCAGCCGGTCCGCGCGGCTCCTCGCCACACCATCCAGACCATGTCCATACTCCGGCGTCTGAATCTCTTCCGCATATTTCCTGCTGACCGTCGTCAAATAATCCGAATAAACCAATCCGCCCTTCAGCAGGTTCACCTTCCCGAAAAATTCAATCCCGCCGGGATGAAAAATGTTCTGCGGAATTCCCACGCGCTCCAGCACGTCCTTGGTGAACTGCCCGTGATACCCCATGTTGTGAATCGTGAAAACGACAGGAAGTTCTCTAACCAGCGGATCATCGAGGTAAGACGTTCGCAGCAGCACCGGCACCAGCGCCGTTTGCCAATCATGGCAATGAATCACATCCGCCGGCCAGACGTGCTTCGCCACCTCAATCGCCGCGCGACAAAACTCCGCATACCGCTCCGCATTGTCCGGATAATCCCCACTGCTTCCGCCGTACAATCCCTCGCGATCGAAATACTCCGGATCATCCACAAAGTAGTAGCGCACGCCATTCAACGTCGTCCCGTCATCGATCGCCGGAAAACGCAGCCGCGTCCCGCCCATCGGGATCGTCAGGCTCGGCATCACCACCGCCGTCGCCTTCGTCCCGCGATACCGCGGCAACACCACCGCCACCTCGTGGCCCTGCGCCACCAGCGCCTTCGGCAGCGCCTCCACCACGTCCGCCAGGCCGCCCGTCTTTGAAAACGGCAGCCCCTCCGATGCCACAAACAAGATTCTCATGATTCGCTCAGCGCCTGCTTCACGATCATTTTACGCTACCGGAGCAAAATCCCGTCGTCAATTAGAGCAAGCTCTTTTCTCCCCAACGCGCTCTGGCGAAGCCCCGCGCGGAGCCGGACTTTCCGACATTGAGATCTTGGAGCGTGTAGGGCGCAACCCGCGGCGCCCTCTTTCTCTGTCCCGCCTGCTCCGTCGGCCCCGAGCCCCAGGGGAGCATCTCGGGAATCCGTTTGCGGAGAACCCTCCTAACGAATTCCTGACAAACTTCTCAGGACTTTTTAGCCTTTCGTCTACGACTCTTTACTTGTCCGGGCCAGCCATTCACACAAGTCCGGGTGAGGTCCTCATGTCGCTTACGGTATTTCCGGCGTTTGGCATTCTTGGATGCGACTTCTTGCTCTATGTCCTGTTCCAGTGGATATACGGTGAAAAGCACAGAAATCACGCCCGCCGAGTGGCCGCACGTCGTGAGAGACGCCGAACTGTCTCCGGCGAGAAAGTCAGTGAGGCGAGGGTACTCCCGTTTCCGAAGCACGCGATGCGTTACCGAACCGGCTACTTTTGATCGAGCTCGGCGCGAAAGACAGGGCTAAGTACGCATTCTGTAGTGGCGGGTCTTCAGACTCCTGCTTGAAATGACGTGTTCACTTTGGCACAACCATTCTTGGCTGTGCTCTTCCTCGCGCAACGTCGCGCTTCCAGGGGGCGGGGCGGAAGCTGTTCTGATTGGACGTCGCAGATATGGACGTGTTGTCTCCGAAAGCCGTCAGCAGATGATCGATTTCTTCCGGCCGGAATGACACCTGTCTGGTTAGTGGAATATCGATGCCGCCGCCGACCATGGCGAAGTCGCTGTCACTCGGAGATCGTGTGACGTTTTGTTGTCCCGCGTCTCGCCCTCACCGGTTAATGCTGTTTATGCGTCCATTCCTGGAGAGTCAATCCTTCATGCTATGCAGGTTTTCACTTTGGAGCAGATCGCGCGCAGCGCTAGCATGGCCAACGCGATCACCAACGAAACTACAAGACCCAAGCGCGAATTCATCGAAGTTCCCTCAACTTTGGGCATTCTGTCATTGAACTTTAGCCGATTCGTCTGGATCGATCTCGGAAGAAAGCTCGCTCAATTGCTTGCTTACATCCAGTGTTTTTCCGGCGAGAGTATACAAGGTATCCGCTTTGCCTAGGTCACGCTGAACGCCCGTACCTGTCATATACAGCCCCGCAAGGTTGAATTGCGCGTATGCATTACCCTGCTCCGCAGCCCAACTCCACAATTTGACGGCCTCCTGCAAATCCCGGCCGACTCCCTCACCGCGAACGAACATGGCTCCCAATCGCGTTGCGCAATTGGTGTCACCCTGGTCTACAGCTTGGCGATACCATGCGGCTGCTTCCTGGTAATCAGCCTTGATGCCTTGACCGAGTTCGTAGATTTCACCGAGAGCTGCTTGTGCCTGCATCGAGCCATGTTCGCCGGCAAGCCGGTACTGCCGTAGAGCTTCCTCAACGTCTTGCTTCACACCTTGGCCGGTCTCATACATGACTCCCAGTCCGTACTGAGCATCGGCATTACCTGCCTCCGCCGCTTTTCTAAACCACTTCACGGCTTCCACCGCATCGGCAGGAACTCCCAGCCCGCGAGCGTAGAAGATCCCAAGACTTGTTTGCG
>WNFF01003400.1_pt1 | contig 13064 bp, 14 predicted proteins | sample 5400441 | NCBI WGS metagenome assembly WNFF01 (sample SAMN13153345, study PRJNA577476) | soil metagenome | isolation source: 120 cm saprolite under Douglas fir tree site 2 hole 3 replicate 1 | place: USA:California | collected 2015-04-18
CGCCGCCGTCCACCCCCGCCCCGTGCCCCTGTGCGGCGTCGCCCATGGCCTTCGCCGCCTTGAACTTGAGGAAGCGGTCGAGATCACCGACCGCGCCCATGCTCGAGCGCTCGTCGATCATCCGCTCCACGTCCTCGGGCGGCGTGATCCGGTTGATGTAGAAGTCCACCATCTCGGTCCCGTACTTCCGGAACTCCTCGGCCAGGCGGGTCTTGACCGCCACCGCCATCTCGTCGTACTGCCGCGGCAGCTCGAGCAGGCTCTGCACGGTCTCGCCGAGGAAGTCGTTCAGCCGGGCCACGATGACTTCGCGGAGATAGTCTTCGATCTGATCCGTGGTGTAGCTGCCCTGGGTGCCCACCAGGCTGTTGACGAAGAGGAGCGGCTGGGTGACCCGCATGGTGAAGCTGCCGAAGGCGCGCAGGCGGATCAGGCCGAGCTGGCTGTCCTTGAAGGCCACCGGATCGCGCGTGCCCCACCGCATATTGGTGAAGACCTTCAGGTTGACGAAGTAGACCTCGGCGCGGAACGGGCTCTGGAACCCCCAGGACAGCGAGAGCAGCCGGGTGAGGATCGGCAGGTTCTGGGTGGACAGGGTGTGGCGGCCGGGTCCAAGCACGTCGAGCCCCTGGCCGTCGCGGAAGAAGACCGCGGCCTGGTTCTCGCGCACGATGAGCTGGGCACCCATCTTGATGTCGCCCGATCCGTCCTCCGGGTAGCGCTGGACGATGCCGGTGCCGGTCTGATCGAACCACTCGATGACTTCCATCATGATCGGGGACATGGCGGTGGTCCGTCCTAGTCCGCGTCGACGATGTGCCGACGCTGGTCGAAGAGCTCCGCGAAGTCATCCAGCGCTTCCCGCATGTGCTCGGCCGCGCTCCGGAGCGCCTCCGCGTCGGAGAGCGCGGCGCGCACCGCTTCCGCCTTGGCCCGCACCGCGCTCAGCGCGTCGAAGAGCCCGAGGTCGAAGGCGTAGAGCTGGGCCAGCGTGTCGCCGTCCACCGTGTGGAGGTCGAAGAGGCCGGAGTAGCCCCGGCCCGCGAACTCCACGGTGCGGCTCAGGCGCTCGAGCCGGCCCGCGAGCCGGTCGAGGCGCGGCAGCGAGGAGAGATCGCCGGAGCCGGCGATGCGCTCCTTGTCCTCCTCGAGGCTCTGGATGAGTCGCTGCAGCTCACCGACGAGCCGCATCCGGACCTGCTTGTCGGTGGCTCGGGCATTCTCCCGGTCCTGATAGCCCGCCACTCCGGGAACGAACCGGACTAGCCGCTCCAGCCGCTTCGCGACGGTGACCCCACCCATTGCTTGCCTCCTCGGTTTCTCCGGGTGCGCCCGGACAAGCCGACGAGAGTGCAAGCGGATTGCCAGCGAGAATTTAGTCCAACTTACCGAAATGGAAAGAAAGAACAGCAGCGTGCCACGGCGACTCTGGCAGGGCGTGTCAGTCTGCTGACACTTCTTGCCGGGTCTGGGCGCTGGATGCGACGGGCTCCTACCCGGGGAACTCCCGTAGCAGCCGGCCGGGCCGGCCGCACTGGGGCATCACGCCGCGCTCGTTCACGGTCCGGACCCCGTTGACCCACACCCCGCGGAGGCCGACGGCCGGCGTATCGAGCCGGCTGGCCCCGGTCGGCAGGTCGTTCACGCGGCGCTTGCCGCCGCGGCCGACGGTCCTCGGATCGAACAGCATGAGGTCGGCCCAGGCGCCGGCCTGGAGCCGGCCGCGGTCCTGGATGCGGTAGGCGTCGGCCACCGCGCTGGTCACCGCCCGCACCGCCTCCTCGAGGGTGAGGTCGCCACGCTCGCGCACCCAGTGCCCGAAGAGGTGCAGGCCGAAGCCCGCGTCGCAGAGAAACGAGAGATGGGCGCCCGCGTCGGACAGGGCCACCGCGGCATGGGGGTGGCGCAGGAGCCGCTTCACCTCGCCCTCGTCAATATTGAAGAGGCGGCAGTCGAACATGGCGTCGAGCTCGCCGTCGAGGCCGAAGTCGAGGAAGGTGTCCCAGGGATGCTGGCCCCGCTCGCGGGCCAGCGCGCCGATGGTCTTGCCCTCCAGCCCCCGGTGCTCGGGGCGCTGCACCTCCGCGATGGCCAGGTGATCCCAGTTCTTGTCGCTGAAACGGTTCGGCACGCCCGGCTGGCCGATCTCCCGCTTGAGGGCGGCGCGGAACGACGGGTCGGCGAGCACCGCGCGGTAGCGCGCCTCGTCGGTGGCCTCGATGGCGGGCCGCCAGGCGATGAAGGCCTCGAGCGGGTAGGGGTGGCGGAGGGTGAACTCCATGCCGAGCGGGAAGCACCCCACCTGCGCCCACAGCTCGCGCCCGCGGCTGCGCGCGGCCTCGATCTCGCCCAGCTCGCGGAAGACGCGGGTCGGATCGCCCGGGTCGACGAACATCGCCGCGATCATCACCGGCCGGCGGGTGGCGGCCGCGATGCCCTCGAGCCACGGCACCGTGGAGGTCATGCCCTTGGTGAGCATGAAGACCCCGTGGCCGACCTCGCCGAGCGCGCCGGTGAGCGCGGCCATCTCGCGCTCGTCGGCCAGCCGCGAGGGCATCGGGATGCCGTGCTCGCCGTTGTGCTGTTCGAGCGTGGAGGTGGCGAAGCCGATCGCGCCGGCCCGGAGGGCCTCCACCACGATCCGCCGCATCTCCGCGATTTCCGTGTCGGTGGCCTTCCGCTTGCTGGCCTCCTCGCCGAGCACGTAGGTGCGCACCGAGGAGTGGCCCACGAACGAGGCCACGTTGGGCACGAGCCCCCGGCGCTCGAGCGAGGCCAGGTACTCGGGATAGCTCTCGAAGTCCCACTGGATCCCCGCGCGCATGGCCTCGAGCGACATGCCCTCCACGTGCGTGAGGTTGCGCACGACGAGGTCGCGGTTGGCGGGGCGGCACGGGGCGATCGTGAAGCCGCAGTTGCCGATCACCACCGTGGTCACCCCGAGCGAGGTCGAGGGGGTGGCGAAGGGATCCCAGGTGAGCTGGGCGTCGTAGTGGGTGTGGATGTCCACGATACCGGGCGCCAGCACGAGGCCGCCCGCGTCCACCCGCTCGCGCGCGGGGCCGAGATCGCCGCCGCGCCGGTCGCCGCTGAGCGCGGCGATGTGGCCGTCCTTGACCGCGAGGCTGCCGTCCCGCGCGGGCGCGCCGAGACCGTCGATGAGACGCGCATTGTCGATGACGAGATCGTGCACGAGGAGGCCTCCTGGGCTCGGAGCTTGCCTGACCGCCCGAGGCTAGCGCGGGGGCGGCGGCCCGTCAACCGAGGCCAGGCTCCTGTCGGCATCAGGGCCGCCCCCTCACCCTGCCCTCTCCCCCTCGCGGGGGAGAGGGGTCACCAACCGGCTCCCTCTCCCTCCTGGGAGGGAGAGGGTCGAGGTGAGGGTGGGGCGCACAGGGCTAGAGCGTCCGCAGCGCCTCGGTGACCGGGATGCGGGCCGCGCGCACCGCGGGCAGGAGCCCGCCGGCCAGGCCGATGACCAGCGCCCACGTGAGCCCGCGGAGGAGCAGGCCCGGCGTCACGCGGAAGTCGAAGGCCACCTGGGAGAAGGTATTGAAGTTGAGCGTGGAGAGCGAGGCCCCGTCGCAGTAGACGTAGGCCAGCCCCCCGCCCACCGCCCCGCCCAGGAGCGACAGCAGGAGGGCTTCGATCATCACCGAGACCACCACCGGCGCGCCGCCGAAGCCGATGGCGCGCAAGGTGGCGATCTCGACCTGGCGGCTCGCGATGGCCGAGTACATGCAGTTGAGGGCGCCGAAGGTGGCGCCCACCGCCATGAAGGTGGCCACCGTGTAGCCCAGCACGTTGATGAGCCCGGCCAGCACATTGGCCTGCTTGGCGTAGTACTCGGGCTCGCGGAGCACGCTGATCGAGAAGCGGCGATCGCGCCCGACCGAGTCGCGGAAGGCAGCGAGGCCCGCGTCCGAGCCGTCGGCGAGCCGGGCGGTGACCGACTGGTAGCCGGTGCGCCGGAACGCGGACATGGCCACCTCGGCGTCGGCCCAGATCTCGGACTCGTGCACGTCGCCGCCGCTCTCGAAGATGCCGACCACCGTCCAGTCGCTGTCGCGGAAGCCGATGCGCGAGCCGACCGACAGCCCCGCGAACTGGCCGGCCGCCTTGCGGCCGACGACGACCTCGCGGACCCCGGGCTCGAAGCGGCGGCCCTCCACGAGGCGCGCCTCGTCCCGGATGTCGAACGCGGCGCGCTGCACGCCGCGGAACGGCACGTTGTTGGGATGGCTCTCGCCCTTGCGGGGCAGGTCCACCATGACCACCAGCTCCGCGGAGGCGAGCGGGCGGCCGGCTCCGTCGCGGGCCACGCCGGGCAGGGCCGCCAGCAAGGTTGCCTGGTCACGCTCGACGCCGCTCGACAGCTCCGCGTCGGAGCCGGCGCGCAGCATGATCACGCGATCGCCGCGCCCGGTGCTCGCCAGCGTATGCCGAAATCCTTCGGACATCGCGAGTACCGAGACCAGCACACCCACGACGCCCGCGATTCCCACGACCACCACGAGCGACGTGCCGACCCGCGACGGCAGGTTGCGCAGGTTCATGAGGGTGATCGCCGCGATCTGGGTCAGCGTGCGCATCAAGGGAGCCGGTGGTCGACGCGTGTCCGCCCACGAACCGGAACTGGCCCCGCGCAGATGAATGATGCGGTGGGGGGGATTGGGGGAGGAGCGCCGCCGCTCCCCCCCAATAAGAACAATGCCGTACCTGCGCGCGTCATGAGCCGGCCGGTTGACCGCTAGTGGCCGGAGAGGGCGTCGATGATCTTGAGGCGGTTGGCTCGCAATGCCGGAGGGAGGCCGATGGCGAGGGCGACGAGGGCCGCGACGGCGGCGGCGAGCAGCCAGGTGTCGGCGCCGACGAAGAGCGGGGGGAAGCGGCCGCCGGTGGAGCCGTTGAGCGCGGGCATGGCGGCCACCGCCGCGCCCATGCCGATGCCGCCGCCCAGGACCAGCAGCAGCACCGCCTCCGCGAGCACCAGCGCGGTGACCTTGCCGTCGGAGAAGCCGAGCGTCTTTAAAATTGCCAGCTCCGGGATTCGCTCGCGGATGGACTGGGCCATGGTGTTGCCGGTCAGGATCAGGATGGTGAAGAACACCGCGATCAGGATACGGGTGACCAGGGCGCCGATGTCGCCGATCTGCTTGGCGAAGCCAATGGCGAACTCCTTCTCGGGCTGGGTCTTGGTCTCGTCCGGCGAGTTCGTGAACAGGGTGTCGATCGAGGCCGAGATGGCGCGGGCCTGCGTGGAGTCGGCCACCCGCACGATGTACCAGCCGGTCTTGCCGCGCCCGTTCTGGCGAGCCTCGTCGAAGTAGGCCACGTTGATCAGGACCATGTCGGTATTGCCGCGCACCGCCGGATCGTCGGCGTCGAGGATGCCGACCAGGTCGAACTCCCAGCTCATGCTCCCATCGGTCTTCGGATGGATCTCCGAGCTGATCGGCAGCTTCTGCCCGACCTTCCAGCCGAAGCGATCGGCAAGCCGCTTGCCCGCTATCGCCCCGGTGCGCGTCCGGGCGAAGGCCTCCCGATGCGCGCGATCGATGGTGAACTCCGGGTACATGTCGAGATAGCGCGCCGGATCCACCGCGAAGACCGGGAAGGCATTGGACTCGTTCTGGTACTTGGCCCCGAACCAGTCCGCGGAGGCCACGCCCACCACCCCCGGCACCTGCTCGATCCGGCGTCCGTAGGACATCGGGAGTGGCTCGATGATGGAGTAGCGCGCGGTGGTGAGCAGGCGCTTGGCGTCGGCGGCATCCGCGCCCGACTCGAAAGCGACCTGCACCGCCTGCAGGAGCCCGAACAGCGCGAAGGCCACCACGATGGACAGGAGCGTCAAGATCGTGCGCGTCTTCTTGCGGAAGAGGCCGGCCCAGAGCAGCGGGAGATATCTCACGCGGAGACGGGCTCCGCGGTCATGGTGCCCTTGTCGAGGTGCACGCGCCGCCGCGCGTACTCCGCGGCCTTGGGATCGTGGGTGACCATCACCACCGTCTTGCCGTGCTCCCGGTTGAGCATCTGGACGAGGCGCAGCACTTCGTCGGCGGTGGCCCGGTCGAGGTCGCCGGTGGGCTCGTCGCAGACGAGCAGGGTGGGATCGGAGACGATGGCGCGCGCGATCGCCACCCGCTGCTCTTGGCCGCCGGATAGCTCCCGGGGTTTGTGGCGGGCGCGATCGTCGAGGCCGACCAGGGACAGCGCGATGTGGGCGCGTCGGCGGCGCTCGGCCGCGGAGAGATCGGTCAATCAGGGCCACGAAGTCCCCGGTCGGGATGTCGAGGTCGATGCCGTGCAGCACCTCGATGCGCTCGCGGCCGCGCCGGTAGACCTTGGTGACGCCGCGAATCTCGACGAGGTTCGCCACCGCGCTCACCGGGGCTCGGCCGACTTCACCGCCTGGCCGTCGGTGAGCGTGGGCGGCGGGGCGAGCACGACCCGCTCGCCGTCGCGCAGGCCGCTCAGGACGCGGCGCTGGCCCGACACGTCGGGCCCGAGCGTCACGCTCCGGCGCTCGACCTTGCCGTCGGCGTAGACGAAGACCGTTGCGCGATCATTGTCGGTACGTACGGCTTCGGCCGGTATCAACACGCCCGGCACCGGTCGCGGCATCTCACCACCGGCCGGCTTCGGGTCGAGGAAGCCCACCCGCGCGCCCATGTCCGGCACGATGCGCGCATCCTTCGCCTTGATCGCGATGCGGACCTTCACGGTGGCCTTGCTCCGGTCCGCGGTCGGGATGATCGCGATCACCTCGCCGGGGATCTTCCACTCCGGATAGGCGTTGAGCGTCGCCTCCACCGGCTGGCCGGGGGTCACGCGGTTGATGTAGGACTCGTTGACGTCCACCTGGATCTCGAGCGAGTCCATGTCCACGATGGTGCCGATGCCGGTGCGCGTGAAGCCGCCGCCCGCCGAGATCGGCGAGATCATCTCCCCGGGCTGCGCCGACTTGGCGACGACCACGCCGCTGAACGGGGCGCGGATCACCGTGTTGTCGAGCTGGACCTGGGCGACCGCCTGCGACTGCTGCGCCACCTTGACCTGCTCCTCGGTGGCGGCCAGGCGCGCCCGCAGCATGTCGCGCTGGGCCAGCGCCGCGTCGAGCGCTTGCGGCGCGATGAGCTGGCGGTCGTAGAGCCCCTGCTGGCGCGCGTGGTCCTGCTCGGCCTGGACGAGCTGGGCCCGGACCTCGGCGAGTTGGGATCGCGCGGCGGTGAGCTGGGCCCGCGTGAGCCCGAGCTGCGCCTGCGCTTCGGTGTCGTCGAGCCGGGCCAGCACCGCGCCCTCGCGCACGCGCTGGCCCTCCTCGATCAGCACCTCGGTCACCTTGCCGGTGATCTTGGCGGAGACGGTGGCCTGACGGCGGGCGGTGACGTAGCCGCTCGCGTCGAGCACGGAGCCGGCCCCCGCGCCCTGGCCGGTCGCGCGCGCCACCACCGTCTGCACCACCGGGGGCTGGGCGCGGAGGACGCCGAGCCAGAGCCCGCCACCCAGGAGCACCGCGGCCGACGCGAGGACGACGTACAGACGGATGCGCCGGCGCGGCGGGCGGTCCGCGCCGCGATCGATACGCAACTGGCTGAGGAGGTCTGATTTCTCCAAGACGCCCCAGTGTGCCACAGCCGGGCCCGGTGTTAGAATCGGACCCCCGATTCCACCCGATTCGAGCCCCTGGGAGCCGACATGGAGCTGGCCGCGAAGCGCTTCGCCGCGTTGCTCGCCCGCGGCCGCTGAGCGTGCGCGTTCGACGGATGAGTGGCATACGGAAACCGTAGAGAATGCCGCTGCCTGACGCCATCGTTGCTGTGGTGCTGAGTGGGCCCTTGGTGTTGATGATTCGGCGGGGGCCGAGTGGACCCGATCCCGGATATTGGGCGCCGCCCAGCGGCAAGGTGGAGCCCGGTGAGAGACAGGAGGCCGCTGTCATCCGCGAGGTGAAGGAAGAGGTAGGCGTGACGATCCGACCGGTACGGAAGGTCTGGGAAAGCATCTCAGCGGGAGGGACCCATACACTGCACTGGTGGTTGGCGGACGCGGAGGACCACGATCTCAGGCCTGACCGGCGGGAGGTCAGTGATGCCCGCTGGGTGACCGTCCAGGAGATTGCGACGCTGAAGCCGACCTTCGCCGGCGATCGTCACTTCTTCGGAGAGATATTCCAGCGCGCATGACCCGTGCGAGCGGGCACTGTCGAACTGAACGCTGCAGCAGACCGGGGGCTCGCGCTGCTCGCCCTCCGGCTGCTGAGCGTGAGCGTTAGAGCGCATACACCGTGATCGTCGAGCCGCTCGCGTCGCATCCTGAGGTGCTACCCCAGTTGCAGGCGTGGTTCGAAGCCGAGTGGCCGTCGTACTACGGCGCTGATGGCCCGGGCGATGCGCGGCGCGACCTCCAGGCCTACTCGAACCCAGACGGTCTACCATTCGGGGTGGTCGCGTTTGAACAGGGTTCCGTGTGCGGTGTGGGGGCACTCAAGGTCGATTCCATCGCGAGCCACGCCCATCTCTCGCCGTGGGCCGCAGCGGGGCTGGTCCGTCCCGGTCTACGCGGGCGCGGTATCGGTCAGCAGCTCTTGCTCGCGTTGGAGGCACAGGCCAGAGTCATGGGCTTCAATCGCATTTACTGCGGCACAAGCACCACCGAACGTCTGCTGCAACGCTGTGGCTGGCAGCTCCTGGAGCGCATCGTCCATGAAGGCGAGGGCTTTGGCATCTATGAGAAAGCGCTCTAACCCCCGCTTGCACCGGACGCTCAACCAGCCGCGCTTCGCTTGCTGCTTTCGCGCCAGTGAAGCGGATCGTTAGGCCGACTCCACACGTCATGTCAGCCGAACGCGAAAAGATGATTGCGACTCTCAAGGAGCATCTCGTGCCTGTCCTCAAGGACCGAGGCTTCAAGGGTTCGTTCCCGCATTTTCGCCGCCCGACCGACACCGCGATTCATCTACTCACGTTCCAGTTCGACAAGTGGGGAGGTGGTTTCGTCATTGAGATTGCTTCCTGCCCCGTGGAAGGAGTCACCATGCACTGGGGCGAGCACATCCCGCCCTCCAAGGTCACGGCCCAGCACGTCATCCATCGGTTACGGCTGGGAGCATCCGACGCCAAGAGCGACCATTGGTTTAGATACGACCGCCGTGGCTTGCTTTCATTCAGCGACCCTTACGAGAGAGCGGCACGAGAGGTCTTGCCGCTTTTGGACAGTCAGGCAGAGACCTTCTGGAGACAGACACATGGGCCGGGTCGCTGAGCTTGGGTCGTTAGGCGAGGCGAGTTCCTGCGTAAACGGCAATCGACAAAAGTTTGTCGCCGTGTCGAATTCGCGCCCCCTCGTTCGACTATTCGGTAGAAACAGGGCACACAATCGATTCGAGGCCCTCGGGGCGCCCTATACTCGATCCCAAGATCGATAGGAGATTGTATCGTCATGATCGACACACCGCAGATCACGCAGACCGCCGTCCAGCTAACCGCCATCATCCCCCTGACCATTCCGCGGGAGGAGATCCGGAATGTCATGGGTCCGGGAATCCGCGAGCTGATGGCCACCATCTCCGCCCAGGGCATCGCCCCCGCCGGGCCATGGTTCACGCACCACCTGAGGATGGACCCAGACACCTTTGACTTCGAGATCAGCGTGCCCGTCGCGGCGCCGGTTGCCGCCGCGGGCCGCGTGAAGCTGGGCCAACTGCCCGCCACGACGGTGGCGCGGACGGTCTACCATGGCGCCTACGAGGGACTCGGCGCCGCCTGGGGCGAGTTCGATGCCTGGATCGCGGCCAACGGGCACACGCCGGCCTCGGACCTGTGGGAATGCTACGTCGCGGGCCCGGAGTCGAACCCAGACCCCGCCACCTGGCGCACGGAACTCAACCGACCACTGACCGACTAAGGCCGAGTACTCGAGACATAACCTCGAACCCCAGTCGGGGGCCATGCGGGAAGGCCACGCAAGTCGCACTGCAGAACACAACGCGCTCTTCCGCGCGCTCGAATCGGCCCTGCCTGAGAGCAGACGGCTCTTCAAGGATCCGCTGGCGCGGGCTTTTCTGACGTGGCCGTTCGCAGTCGTGACCTGGCTCGCGGTCGTTCCCGGTCTTCGGGAGCTCGTCCCTTGGTTCATCGACAGCCGGTGGCCGGGGGTACGTTCCTCCGTGGTCGCCCGCACCCGGCTCATCGATGATGCGATCGCGGCGTCCCTTGGAGAACGCACCGAGCAGCTCGTCATTCTTGGTGCGGGATTCGACTCCCGGGCCTACCGCTTGCCGGGCCTGGGCGACATCACGGTCTTCGAAGTCGACCATCCAGATACCCAGGCCGCCAAACGGAGGGCACTGGGACGCGTCCTCTCCGTCCTGCCGAAGCACGTTCGGTTCGTTGGCATCGACTTCAATCAGCGCGAGCTGGAGTCCGTCATGCCCGCGGCCGGCTACCGCGAGGCGGCGCGCACGTTCATTCTCTGGGAAGGCGTAACGAACTACCTGACAGAAGCCGCTGTCGATACCACCCTGCGGTGGTGCGCGGGCGCGTCGCCCGGTAGCCTACTGCTCTTCACGTACGTTCACCGCGACGTACTCACGAGGCCAGGCGCCTTCATCGGCACCGAGAGGCTTTTCGCTTCTCTCGCAAAGGTCGGCGAGAAGCTGACGTTCGGGATCGAACCAAGCGAGTTGCCGGAGTTCCTGGCGAAACGCGGCCTGTCCCTCGAAAGCGATGTTGGCGCCGCAGAGTATCGAGAGCGCTACTTCAAGGACGCGGCACGCAAGATGCGCGGGCATGAGTTCTATCGCGTTGCGCTAGCTCGCGTTGGGCCGCCTGGACATTAGGTCTCATAAAACGGAGATCCCATGGCAGTTAACGAAGTGTACGCTGAGTTTCTCTTCTCGTACGGCACGCTCCAACTCGAGGCTGTGCAAATGGCGACGTTTGGTCGGCAATTGGCTGGTACAAGCGATGCGTTGCGAGGGTTCGAACTGGTCTTGTTAAAGATCGAAGACCAGACGGTCGTTGCCATCAGCGGAAAGGCGCAGCACACCATGGCCAAGTTCACCGGCCGCGCTTCCGACGTGGTATCCGGAACGGTGTTTGCGGTCACGCCAGATGAAATTCAGAATGCCGACAAGTACGAAGTGGCGGCGGTCAAGCGAGTGGCAGTAGTCCTTCAATCGGGGGTACGTGCGTGGGCATACGTCGATCCTCGATACGCGCCCTCGGATTCATGAGGAGACTTCCTGGGTGATGTCACCGTAGTTGCGTTCGGCGTACTGACGCTCGTCGGACTCGCACTCGTCGGGTTCGGCGCCCTTCGGCGCGCTCGCATCCTGCTGGTGGTTGGCAGCGGGCTCCTACTTGCGCTCGCCGGCGCCTGGACGCTCGGCTTGCCTGGCGCTGCGGTTGGGGTGGTCGCGCTCGGGTTCTTGAGGCGCAGGCGCTCAGCGATCGTCAGGCGTCATAGGTAAGCGCGTCGGTCTCTGCCCGTTCAGTACGGGAGCCGGGGCATACTAGAGGCAGATACCATGTCGATGGCCACGGTCGAGGCCGAACGGGAGATCGCGCGAGAGCTCGAGGCGAGCGAGCGCCTGCTGTGGTCCGGAGTGCCACGTCAGGGCGTTGTGCTGACAGGGCGATGAGCACCCGCCACACCCGCAGCTTCCCCGCCCGCCGGGACGCCCTGCCGGAGGTGGAGGCGTTCCTCACCGAGATGTGCGCGGGCGCCGGCCTCAGCCGCCAGATGTGCCTGCGGATCACGCTGCTGGTGGAGGAGCTCTTCACCAACACGGTGGTGCACGGCCACGGCGCCGACAGCGACGCCCCGGTGCATCTCGACTGCGAGGTGGCGGCCGGGCGCATCGCGCTCGTCTACGAGGACACCGGCCCGCCCCACGATCCCTTCGCGGTGGTGGCGAGCCCCGACCCGGGCGCGGACGTCGAGGACCGGCCGGTGGGCGGGCTCGGCGTGCTCCTCGTCTCCGCCATGGCCCAGCAGGTCGAGTACCAGAGGGCCGGCGACCGGAACCGCATTTCGCTCGTGATCGGCGCCGCCTAGGCATCCCGCGCGCTCCCTGCTACCATCCCCCGCGGAGGTCTCGCCATGACCTGGAAGTCTGAGATGGACGAGCTGAAGCGCCGCGAGGAGTTCGCCGAGGGCCTGGGCGGCCCCGAGCGCGTCAAGCGACAGCACGACGGCGGGCGCTACACGATCCGCGAGCGGATCGACCGGCTGGTGGATCCGCAGAGCTTCCACGAGATCGGCAAGATCGCGGGGAAGGCCTCCTACGACGCCAAGAACGATCTCAAGGAGCTGATGCCGTCGAACTTCGTCTTCGGCCGCGCCCGCCTGGATGGCCGCGCGGTGGTGGTGGGCGGCGACGACTTCACGGTACGGGGCGGCTCGGCCGACGCGACGATCAAGGGCAAGCACAACCAGTGCGAGCAGATGGCCAACGAGCTGCGCCTCCCGCTGATCCGCATCGTCGAGGGCTCGGGTGGCGGCGGCTCGGTGAAGACCATCGAGACCACCGGGCGCGCCAACGTGCCCGGCGTGGCCGGCTGGGAGTGGGTCGTGAACAGCATCGGCACAGTGCCGCGCGTGGCGCTGGGCCTGGGCTCGGTGGCCGGCCTCGGCGCCGCGCATCTCGCCGCCGCGCACTTCTCGGTCATGGTCAAGGACAAGTCGGCGCTCTTCGTGGCGGGCCCACCCGTCGTCGCGCGCCTCGGCCAGAAGCTCACCAAGAACGAGCTCGGCGGCTGGCAGATCCAGCTCAAGGCCGGCGCGGTGGACCAGGCGGTGGACACGGAGGAGGACGCCTTCGCGGCCGCGCGGCGCTTCCTCTCCTATCTGCCCTCGTCCATCTACGAGCTGCCCCCGCGTGGCCCGCAGACCGACGACCGGGAACGCCGCGAGGAGTGGTTGTCGGACGCGGTGCCGCGTAACATCCGCAAGCCGTACAAGATGCGCGCGATCGTGGAGGCGGTGGTGGACCGCGGCTCCTTCTTCGAGATCCAGCCGCTCTACGGCCGCGCCATCATCACCGGGCTGGCCCGGCT
>WNFF01008066.1_pt1 | contig 13064 bp, 15 predicted proteins | sample 5400441 | NCBI WGS metagenome assembly WNFF01 (sample SAMN13153345, study PRJNA577476) | soil metagenome | isolation source: 120 cm saprolite under Douglas fir tree site 2 hole 3 replicate 1 | place: USA:California | collected 2015-04-18
GAGGTCCTGCGGCGTGCCGCCGACATAGAACGTCCGCAGTACTTGCCCGGTGAACATGTCGAACTCGGTCACCGAGCCGCCCTGCGAGGCGCCCGCGTACATGATCCGACCGTCCGGGTTGACCGCGAAGCTGTTGGGCACGAACCCCGTCTGCACGCTACCGATGATCTGCCGCGTCTGCGTGTCTACGATGTACACCGTGGTGCTAGTCGTCCCGATGAAAAGCCGGCTGCCGTCGGGCGAGACGCGCACGACGGACGGGTTGCCGGCCGGCGTGAAAATCGTGGCGACCTGCTGCGCACTAGCGACATCGATCACGCCGACATTCTGGCTGTACTGGTTCGTGACGTAGGCGGTGAAGCCGTCGGGCGAGAACGCGAGGCCCGTGGGAATGTCACCCGTGGGAATGAACCCATCAACGGTGCGCGTCTGCGTGCTGGTGATCCCCACGCCACCGTTGTAGAGCTCGGTGAAGTACGTCAGGCCGTCGTCGCGTACCGCGATGCCGAATGCGGCCGGCGTGATGACGGTGTCGATGATGAGCGCGCTGGGGTGCGTGTTCTGATTGCAGCTCTGGCCGGCGGTCGTCGTTGTCACATCCGCCGAAAAGGGCGGCACGGAAGACCTCGGCTGACTGGTGGACGCGGCATCCGAACCGCAGGCGGTGAGGAAGGCGGCGGTGCCGCACAGCAAGAGACCTGCAACCCTCGAGTGCTGCATGGGGGACCTCGCTGGTAGGAGAGAAAACGCTGCAAGCGCGAAGACGCTGCAGCCACGCAGCAAGGTGTATTCCTGAATCGCGTTCCCTTAGAAGGTTGCGTGCTGAAACTGAATAATGCCGCGAGCGGGCGTCATGCGTTGCAGGCGCGCGACGGGCGTCAGTTCGCGGGTGAGACGCCCGTCTGCTCCCGCAACCAAACCCGTGCTTCCGCTTCGTTGATGAACGCTGGGACGTTGACGCCGCGGTTGCGCGCGACGGATTCCCCGAACCGACCCGGGTCGAGAATGGGCTCCTTACCCAAAAACGCGATGGGCGCGGTGATCTGCTGCTCGACGGTCGCCATGGCGAAGCGGTAGCGATCAAGGTCCTCGATCGCCCCGAACATGCCGAGCGCGTCGACAAGCAAGGCCGCCGCCGGCGCCGCCCGCATGGTTTTCCCGATGTCTGCAATCACCCCCAGGAACCACTCAAGGGTGTATGGTCCGCTGAGACGCACCACGAGCCAGTCACCCTCGCGCACGAAGCGGGCCTCCGGCCGCGCGGTCAATACGGTTTCTCGTGACGCTGTAACCGGCGCACGAAATCGGCGATGCGCCGTGCCCGCGTTTCGGGCCGCTTGGCCTCGTGGACGCGCCAGAGAATCGCATAGCGGAAGCGGGCCGCAAGCTCGTTGAAGAACGCCTTTGCTTTCGGTTTCTTGTTCAACGCGGCCCGCAGCGCGGGCGATACACGTATGGTCCGGGGCGAGTCGTACGCGGAGATCCAGCGGCCGTCGCGCTTGGCACCGTGCACCTCCCGCACACCCGCAGGCTTCATGCGGCCAGCCCTGATGAGCCGCAGCGCCTTGGTGCGGTTGATCTTGGACCAGATGCTCTGCGATCGGCGGGGGGTGAACTTCTGCAGCCACCACGCGGCATCGAACGGGCGCTTCTGCCCGTCGATCCAGCCGTAACACAGCGCGCCCTCGACGGCCTCGAGATAGGAAACCGACGCGTGGCCGGACGCCTTCTTGGCGAGTTTCAGCCAGACGCCGAGAGACGTGGCGTGGTGCCGGCCGAGCCACGCCTCCCAAGCGCGCTGATTGGCGAACCCAACGATGGGCCGGTCTAGCGAGGCCACAACCAGCCGAACATCCCGGCCGTGAGCAACGCGTAGATCAACCCGTCCACCGTCGCCTTGATGGTGATGGTCCAGGAACGGCCGTACCAGATGGACAGCTGCCACAGCGCCAGGGAATAGCCCACGAACGCAACGAGTCCGACGAAGTGGAACACGTGCAGGTAGGGGCTGCCCGGCGGCAGGGCGCTTCCTGCGACTAAGCCTGCGAACACCCCCACCACCACCGCATACAGGAACCAGCCGATGAACCGCGGCGCCATCGCCATCGAACCCTGCATCACCGTCATCACCACCACCGGCCCTTGTTTCATCTTCTCGGCGAACTCCGGTGTCGACATCTCCTGGCGGGTGGCGGGCCGAGGCATCATGTAGTCCCCCGGCGGGATGGCGAACGGACGCAACGCCGCCAGGACGCGCTCCTCGTTGGGCATCTTGGGGTAGTCGCTTTTGTGCCACGGCGACAGCATGTGGATCACCGAGCTGACGACGAAGACCAGAACCGCGGACAACACAATCGGGAGCCACAGCGCCAATAGACCCGTCATGCCGACCTCCTGAGAGAGTCCTGCGGGTGTCACCGTTTCCGCGCGGCCTGCGCGACCGCCACGAACCGCTCCAGCGGCACGCTCGCCACCACGTCGCCCACCACGTCCAGCGCCAAGTCGTCCGCTGCCTTAAACCGGATGCACGCCTTACCCATGTCGAGTCGCTTCCCCGCCGCCCGGAACCCGTCCTCGAGTCTGGTCTTGAGCGGACCGCTGCCGTACACCGTCAACAGGTGTAAAGTCAGATAATTCTTCTGCGCCGCGAGCGCCGCATACCAGAGGGGCTGCCCGTTGTACGTGTCGGGGTAGCGCTCGAGCGGCACCTCGTAGACGATCATGCCGGAGCGCAGCGCCTCGACGTACCCCGGCGGCAGGCGCCGCCGCACCACCTCGCGCACCCGCTCCAACTCGGCGCGGCGAGCGGCCGGGAGCTGCGCGAGATATTCCGCCGGTGTCTGCGCCGTCGGCTTAGGCAACGGTTCGGAACAGCGCCAGCACCTTGCCGTCCTCTATGAAGTCGCGCTCGTACGCGAGCCCGACTTTGCGCAGCACGTGCTGCGACGCGGAGTTCGTCAGACTCGTCACCGCCACGATGGTGGTAAGGTGCAACTTCTCGCGCCCCAACGCGAGACACGCCGTCGCGATTTCGGTGGCGAGTCCCTTGCCCCAGAAAGCCGGATAGAACGCGTAGCCAACCTCTACTTCATCCACGCCTTCCACCAAGAGATGTCGCAACACCGCCCGGCCGACGGGCGGACCGCCGCCCAACTCCCGCAGGATCCACAGGCCGAATCCGTGCTCGCTCCAATGTTGCAGGTTGCGGGCGAGATAGGCGGCGTTCCCGGCCTCGTCGCGCACGCCGCGGAGGTGCTCCATGACCACCGCGTCGCCGTGCATGCGGCGAATCTCGGGGAGGTGCTCGGCGGTGAGCCGCTCGGCCTGGAGGCGAGCGGTGGTGAAGGAATCAGGCACCAAGCTTGAGCACCGTATTCCAGTTACGGGCCGTGCCGCGCAGGCCGAGCGTCTTGTCGATCAGGCCGGTCGTGAGGCGCGACGTGCCGACGCCGTCCGGATAGATGAAGTAGGCCTGGCGGCCGACCGCGCGCACCACTTCGCGCCCTTTGATCGCCGCCTGCAGCGCCCGCACGTCTCGGGCGGCCGGCGCTTCCTTGAAACACATCAACAACAGGTGGCCAGGATCCTTGCGGGCAGCGTCCGGAAATGGATTGCGCTTGATGAGGGTCTGCCATTCCGCCGCGGTGCGGACGTGGAACTCCGTCGCGAGATCCAAGCGCCGCTGCGCTTCCTGCTCCAACACGCGCTCGAGCCGCGCACTCGCCTGCGCCCGCGCCTGAAACACGAGGTTGCCGCTCTGCAACAATGAGCGTGGCTCGGCGAAGCCCAGCTCCGTCAGCATGGCGCGCAGGTCCGCCATCGCGACCATCTTGTGGCCGGCGAGGTTCACGCCGCGCAACAGCGCGATGTACGCCGCCATCAGTCGCGCTTGGCCGGTTGGTAGTGGCCCGGCTCGAACCGCGCGGCGATCGAGAGGCGATTCCACGCGTTGATCGTCGCGACGGCGAGCGTCAGGTCCGCCAGCTCTTTGTCATTGAAATGCGGCCGGACTTCGGCAAGGACGGCGTCGGAGATCCGGCTCGTCGCGACCAGCGTCACGGCCTCGGCCCAGGCGAGCGCCGCCTGCTCCCGCGCGCTGTAAAACGGCGACTCGCGCCACGCGTCGAGCGCATACAGCCGCTGCTCGCTCTCGCCCAGCGCGCGCAGGTCCTTCCAGTGCATGTCGATGCAATAGGCGCAGCCGTTGATCTGCGACGCCCGCAGCCGCACCAGATGCAGCAGCGACTCTTCCAGCCCGCATTTGGCGACGTACTGATCGACGACGTCCATGCTGTCGTAGACGCCCGGGGCGACCTTGGCATAGTTGAAGCGCGGTTTCACCGATCCTCCAATCCGACCTTGGCCACTAGGGCCCGGAACCGCGGATGCCCTCGCAGCGGGTCCACGATCGGGTTCACGTTCAGATACACCACCCAGCCGCGCCGCTCTTCGCAGGCGCGCTCGGTCCAGGTGAGCGCCTCGGGCCATTGCTCGAAGCCCAGGTACAGCGTCGCGAACGCCACCGACGAGACGTACCCCACCTGCGCGCGCGCCTGGAGCTCGGCCAAAATCCGCTCCGCCTCGGCGCGCTGACCGGTGCGCGCCAGGACATAACCCAGCGCCGACGCGGTGTACGGCCCCGCTCCTTGCAACGTCATCCCCTCGCGCAAGACGCGCTCCGCCTCAGTCCAGCCACCCTGCAGCGCCATCGTGAGCCCCAGCACCCGATACGTCTCCGCGGCGGTGGGGTTCATTTCGATGGCGCGCGTGAGGTGATAGCGCGCCTGATCGTAGCGCCGCGCGTAGAAGTACAGCCAGCCGAGGCTGCGGCGAATCGACACCGATGCGGGGTCGAGCTCCAACGCGGTGTGGCCCTCCACCAGTCCCTCGTCCATGCGGTTCATGGCCGCCAGGAAGAACCCGTACCACTGGCGCGCTGTGGGATAGCGCGGGTCGAGCTCGATCGCCCGCTTGAACTCCTGCGCCGCCCGGCCCCAATCCCAGTCGTAGATGTAGGTCGCCCAGGCGAGCGACGAATGCGCCTCCGCTACCGTATCGTCCAGCTCGAGCGCTTTCTGGGCGTATTCCTTCGCGCGCGCGAATCCCTCGGCCACCGGCAGGCTGCGGTAATCGAGCAGCTGGGCATAGGAATCCGAGAGGCCCGCGTACGCCGGGGCGTAGCGCGCGTCCTCGGCGATCGCCTGCTCGAAGAACTGGATCGCTTCGAGCGTCCCTTCCTGCGACCGCTTGTTCCACGCGTGCCGCCCTTTGAGATAGAGGCCGTACGCCGTCACGCTGTTCGTGTAGCGGCGGGCGGGCGGCGCGGTGAACTCGGCGAGCGACGTCGCCCGCAGGGTATCGACGATGGTCCGGGCGATCTCCTCCTGAATCGCGAACACGTCCGCGAACGTGCGGTCGTAGCGTTCCGACCACAGCAACTGGCCGTCGGCCGTCGAGCTGAGCTGAGCGGTGATGCGCAGCCGGTCGCCCGAGCGCCGCAGCGTGCCCTCGAGCGCCCAGGCAGCGCCGAGCAGGGCGCCCGTGGCCCGCACGTCCTGCGGCTTGCCCTTGAGGGAGAACACGGACGTGCGCGAGGCGACGCGCAGTCCCTCCACGCTCGCGAGCGCGCTGATCAGCTCGTCCGTGATGCCGTCGCTCAGGTATTCGTTGTCGGGATCGGGGCTGGCGTTGACGAACGGCAGCACGGCGATGCAGCGTGCGGCCGACCAGCCGGCGCCGCCCGCGGGGCCCTCGCCTTGCAGCGCCGCGACGAACGCGGCGGCCGACGCGAACCGGTCGGCGGGGTCCTTCGCGAGGCCGCGGGCGAGCGCCCGCTCGACGTGCAGTGGCGCCTCCGGGCGCAGCGTGCGCAGCGGTGGTGCCGCTGCCGTCACCTGCTTCGCCATGACGGCGCGCGCACTCGCGCCGGAGATCGGCGGCTGGCCCGCCAGCATCTCGTACACGACGCAGGCGAGACTGTACAGGTCGCTGCGGCTGGTCAGGTCGCGCTCGCCCGCCGCCTGCTCGGGACTCATGTACTCGGGCGTGCCCAGCGTCAGCCCGACTTCGGTCACTGTCTCCCCGCCCGTGCTGCACACACGCGCAATCCCGAAGTCGGCGAGCACGGCGTGGCCGTCGGTAAAAAGAACGTTTTCGGGCTTCACGTCGCGGTGGATGAGATCCTGGCGATGCGCGTAGTCGAGGGCGGCGCCCACATCGCGGGCGATGCGGATCGCATCCGCGAGCGACATGCGGTGGTCGCGCTCGAGCCGCTCGCGCAGCGAGCCGTCCGTCACGTGCGGCGTGACGTAATAGAGCAGCTCGCCGGCCTCGCCCGAGTCGATCAGCGGCAGGATGTGGGGATGGGTGAGCCCCGCGGCGATGTGGATTTCCCGCAGGAACCGCTCGGCGCCCAGCGAGGCAGCCAGCTCAGGATGGAGCACCTTGATGGCGACTTTGCGGTCGTGCTTCGGTTCGGTGGCGAGATACACGGTCGCCATACCGCCCCGTCCGAGCTCGCGCTCGATGCGGTAGCGGCCGGCAAGTGTGGCGGTGAGGTCGGCGAGATTGGGCGCCATCGGGCAGTGGAATATGCCGGGGCGCAAGCAGGAGCGGGAGGCGGATCCCTTACCGCAGCCGCTTCAGCTCGATCTCCGAGACGATGAACCCGAACGCGGGCCAGCCACCCGAGCGGACCGAGCGCTCGAACCAGGTCCGCGCGCGCGTCGTGTCGCCCCGCACCAGGTACCAGTTGCCGATGCCGTAGCTCAACGTCGCAACCTGGATGTCGGCCGTGTCGGCCGGCGTGAACACAGAGTCGGGGCTGGTCTGGCCGCGGTAGAGCTTCAGGCGCTGGGCGTAGGCGTTGGTCACGGGCAGCGAATCGGGGTGGCGATCGAGCATCGCGTGCGCCTCCCCGCCCCGACCGGCGCGCGACAGCGACATCCACAGCCAGTCGGTGGCGCCGGCCAGCTCCGCCGCGTCGGGCGCGCGTGGCTGGGCGCGCGTGAACGCGTTCGCCGCGCCGGCGAAATCCCCGCGCGCGAAGCGCACGATGCCTAGGTGGTACCAGATGCCGTAGATCGTGCTGTCGAGGCGGGCGCCGCGCGTGAGGTCGTCCAGCGCCCGATCGAACTCGCGCACCGAGAGGTAGCGATGCCCACGCCAGCGATACAGCAACGCGTTGTTCGGCGCCATCTTCAGCCCGCGTGTGAACGTCTCGATCGCTTCGCGGAACTGCCGCGCGCCGGATTGCGCGACGCCCAGCGCGATGAGGCGATCGACGTTCTTGGGGTCCGCCGCGAGCGCGCTCTCGGCGCGCGCGATGGCGCCGGTGTCGCGCTGCGCGCGGTACTCGACGCCCGCGGGCGAGCGGTACTGCACGGACTGGGCCCCGAGGGGCGCCGCCGCCAGTGCCGCGGCGACGATCAGACTCCAGCGGCCCGCCATCACGGGGGCAGCCTGCGGGCGCCGCGCACCTCTCCCAGGCACGCGTTCGGTGAAGTCGAGCCGCTCCTGGGTCTCGCTCTGCAGCTGGCGCAGCGCCGCGAGGTCGTCGCGCAGGGCGGACAGCTCCGCGCGCAGCTCCGTGCCGCCGTCGCGACTCTTGATCCAGCGATTGGCAATCCACATTGCCGCGAAGGCCGGCGGCAGCATCGCGATGAACGGGATGAATGGGACGAGGAAGACGAGGTTTTCCATGCCCTTACGGCGCCGCTCGCGCTACAGGTAGCTGAGCCACGCGTCGCGTCTCCTGGCTTTGAGGTCGCCGAACCGGCGGCAGGCGAAGTACAAGATCGCAATCGCCACGGCCCAGACGACATAGAGGGTGCCGAGGCCCCACATGTAGCCGTCAGGTGGCGGTGGATTCCCCATCGGGTGGTTCGTGAACAGCCAGGGACTCACTGCACCATCCCGGATCCGCGACACCAGCAACGCCAGCGCGTGAATCAGCGGGATGTGGAGCATATAGAAGAAGAACGGCACGCGACCGAACACCGTGAGCCAGCGGGACACGACGCTGCGGGTCCGCTCCAGGAGCGGGATCAGCGCGATGGTGGGCCCCAAGGTCATCAGCAGGAACAGGAACGATGCCGGATACTTCGTCGTGTTCAGGAACGCGAGCAGCGCCGGCATCACGGGCCCGTCCGGCCCACCCCAATGACCTGACGCGGTCCACGGCTGGGGGTCGCCGTAGAGGTTGAATCCGCGCAGCACCAGGAACAGTGCCGTGGCGCCGAGTCCCAGCCGCAGGCAGATGCGGTCGCGCCGCCCCGGCTCGAGCGTCAGGATGACGCCAAACGCGTAACCCGCCGCCATCACGCCGATCCACGGAATGATCGAGTACAGCACGATCAGGCTGGGGCCGTCGGGTCCGAATTGGATCGGCCCCTGCCAGAACCCGACGTAGAGAATTTTCCAGAGGCCGCCGAGCCCCGGCACGGCCGCCAACAGGCGCAGCAGGCCGGCGTTGTGCAGCGCCATGATCCCCACCCCCGTCGCGGCGATCGTGCGCAGGGGGAGTTTCACGAGCCCGGCCAGCAAGATCATGCACCAGCCGATCGCCCAGATCACGCCCGCCATCTCGTAATGAGCGAAGTCGAAGTTGAAGGTCCAGGCCACGCGGAGAAACGTCAACTCGAGAAACACGAGCCAGGGTGACCCAGCGGGTGAAGAAGATCCCGGGCGTGGGACCGCCGGGCGGCAGGCCGGAATACACCCGCACGTGATCGATCGCCATCAGCACCATCACGGCACCGCGGATGACGTCGATCGACGCGATGCGCCCGCCGACTGCGGCGGGCCGCATCGCGCCTGCGAGCGGAGCGCTCACGGTCGGTCAGCGCGTCGCGTTGGCCAGGTCGGTCACGGCCGCGGCGAGCGTCTGCACCTTGGTCTGATCGGCCGCGCCCGGCGCGTCACCACTCAACTGCGTCGCGAGCTGCGTGAGCGCGTCCTTGCGCTGGTGCCCCGACAGATGTTCCGCGCGGGCGAGTGCGGCGCGCGCCGCCGTCACCTTGTCCACCGCCAAGCCGTTCGAGCGCGCCAGCTGGTCGAGGTACGCGCCTGCCACCGCGAAGCTCGGCGGCCACCACAGCTTGGGCTGACCCTGGACGTTCAAGTAGTCGAGATGCACCGACTTGGCCGCGGCGAGCTCGTTCGCCGAGATGAAGCCGCTGGGCTGCAGCGCCAAGATGTCCAGTCCGCGGGCGATCTCCGAGCTCACGATCACGCCGTTGTACCAGTACGCCGACCAGGACCCGGCGCCTTTCATGGTGGTCGAGTCCATCGGGCCGCGGTCGAAGTACGCGATCTCCTGGGGATGCGCCGCATCGGTCCAATCGAACACCGAGATGCCGCCCTGATACCAGGCCTGCACCATGACGTCGCGGCCGGGGATCGGGATCAGCGAGCCGTTGTGCGCCACGCAGTTCTCGAACTGCGTCTGCGGGGCCGGCATCTTGTAGTAGCTGCGGAACGTCATCGAGTCGTGCGCCACGGTGAAGATCGCGTCGGCGCCCCACTGGTACTTGTCGGTGATGCGGCACTTGGGCTGCCCGCCGCCGCCCCATTCATCGGAGAACAGCAACTTGGTGCCGTCGTTGTTGAACGTGGCCGAGTGCCAGTAGGAGAAGTTTGAATCGGCGACGGCGGCGAGACGGCGCGGGTGCGCCACGTCGCGAATGTCGAGCAGCAGGCCGTAGCCTCCGCACGCCCCACCCGCCAGCCCAATCGCCGGATAGACGGTGATGTCGTGGCACTGCGTGGGCCCGGGGCGGATGCCGTTCTTGGTGCCGGGAGGCGTGGCGTTGACCAGCCCGTCGATGATGCCCTGGATGGCCGCCCGCAGTGCACCCGAGTCGGCGCTCGTGGGCGTGCCGGTGCCGCCGCGCGTCCTCACGACGCTGTCGAGCATCGGCGTGGTGAAGCGCGGTCCCAGCACGATGTCCATGCCGCGAATCTTGGCGGTGAACCCGCCCTTGGCCCGCGCGGAGTCGGCGGCATGGGCGGCGGCGGCGATGTCTTCCGGCGATTCGGCGTGCGTGAGCGGCTCGGTCAGGTCGCTGAAGATCCGGGGCGAGCTGACGATCGCCGCCTGCTCGGGGTGCGCCAGCGGCACCCGGATGACCTCGATCCGGAACAGGGCCGAGTTCGCATCGGAGTCCGGCGCCATTCGCGAACACCCGGCGAGCTCGTTGGGCGAGCGCACGCCCGCCGATCCCGAGACGTAGACGTACACGTTGTCCTTGTCGTTGGGATCTTCCACCAGGGTATGCGTGTGCGAGCCGCGGCAGGTCTGCACGTTGGCGACGTACTTGGGATTCGCGATGTCGGTGATGTCGAAGATGCGGATGCCGCGCAGGCGAATATTACTGACGGAATCGTGGACGCCTTCGGTCCCGCAGTCGAGCCGGCCGGAATTGCCCTCGCCCGACACGAACAGGAGGTTCTTGTACACGGAGACGTCGCTCTGCGAAGCCGGGCAGAGATAGCCGACCTTCATTCTCGGCTGGGCCGGGTTCGAGATGTCCCAGACCTGGTAGCCGTTGTAGTTCCCCTGAATGGCATAGATGCCGCTGAAGGAGAGATCGGAGTTGGTGACGCCCTTGAACTTCTCCGACGGCGGCGTTTCCGACAGCATCTTGAGGTTCCAGAACGCTTGCGCGGCGTTCTGTTCGCCCGCGCGCAAACCGACCCGGCGGTCGGGCACGGGTGCGGTGGTCGACATGTCGAGCTTGGCCGAATGGGCGCAGGCCGCGAGGCCCAGCGCCGCGAGGACGGACAGGGAGGACGAGGCGAATCTCACGAGGGGCTCCGTTTGAGGGCGTCGAGCATGCGATTCATACGGGCGATTTCGGTGGTCTGATCGGCGTAGACATCGGAAGCGAAGCGGAACACGATCTCTTCCTCGCCGCCGCCCTTGGTCCCGAACAATTCGTTCACCATGGTGATGGCGCCCATGTGGTGCTGGATCATGAACGTCAGGAACAGGCGGTCGAACTCCGTGCCCCGGGCGCTGTCGAGCTGCGTCAACTGCTGGGGCGTGAGCATCCCGGGCATCAGGGTGTGTTCCATGCCGGGCATCATGTCGTGCGTGGCGTCGCCGCCGGGCACCATCTCGTGGCGGTCCCGCAGCCAGCGCTGCATCAGCACGATTTCGTCCCCCTGGCCCACCACGATGCGCTCGCACATCGCGCGCAGCGATGCGCTGGCGCCATGGGACGGCGCCCAGCCCGCCATCAACACGGCCTGGGCGTGGTGCGCGATCATGCCGGTCATGAAATGCACGTCGGCCGGCGTATAGGCCTTGCGGGCGCTGTCGGGTCCGGCGGGCGGCGCGGGGCGCTGGGCGGCGGAGACGCACACGATGGTGGCAAGCGCGGCCAGCGCCGGCGCGCTCGCGATCAGGATCGATTTGCGCATCCCCAACATTCGCTCAAAAATCCGCGGCTGCCAAGACCGGCGCTGCGTCACCGGCGGGGTTCCTGATACAGTCCCAGCAAGTTGCCCGGGGGATCCGTAAAGGTCGCGAACGCATCCCCCGAGGGCCCGATGGCTGTGCGCGACGTTGCAATCTGGCCGCCGGCGGCGACGATTCGCTTGAGGGTGGCGTCGATGTCGTCCACCATGACGTAGGCCAAGACACCCGGGTCGCGCGACGGCTTCCGGCCGAGCACCCAGGAGCCGCTCACGGCGCCCGTGGTGTCGTCGAACGCCGTGTGGCCGTCGCCGCGCACCCGCGTCTGCCAGCCGAAGACCTTCGTATAGAAGGCCGCCGACCGGTCCACATCCGTGGCGGGGATCTCGAGGTAGCAGATCTTGCCGTTGGGCATCGGTGGCAGTCTTCCTGTTAGAGAGTTGTCAGGGTTGGCCGTCGAAGAATTCCACGACGCCCGTCTCCAGCGAGTACTCAGCCCCGACCACGAGCACACCCTCATCCCGGATCAGCTGCTCGAGGACGGACGAGCCGTGCCGCAGGTGATGGACCGACGCGCGGATGTTCGCCCGCACGGCCTGCTGCACGAGCCGCTCCGTGTCCTGCCCGGACGCTCGCGCCAGGAGCCCCTCGACCGACGGGCGCACCCGGTCCACAATCGCGTGCAGGTTGTGGGACTGGCGTTCGGTCGGCATGCGCAGCTCTTCGATCGTGGCGAGGATCGCGCCACATTGCGAATGGCCCAGCACTACCACGAGTCGGGTGCCGTAGCGCGCGGCGGCGAATTCCACGCTGCCGACTTGCGACGGGGCCACGATGTTGCCCGCGACGCGAATGACGAACAGGTCTCCCAGGCCCTGATCGAACACGATCTCCGCTGGCACGCGCGAATCGGAGCACCCCAGGATGATGGCGAAGGGCTGCTGCCCCGCGCTCAGCTCCACGCGCCGCGTGTGACTGACGAAGGCGTCGGACCCGCGGATGTTGGAGACGAAGCGGAGATTACCCTCGCGCAGCCGGTGCAGCGCGTCGGTTGCGGGAACGATCACCTGCTAGGCGGCCGTCTCGGTGTGGTGCCCGTGGACGTGGAGCGACTGGAACAGCACGCGGGCGACCGCGGCGACGTCGCGCACGGCGGCGTTGAACGCGACCGCGTTCACCTGCGAGGGCGCTCGGAAGCCGCTGATCTTGCGCACGAACTGCAGCGACGCGTCCTGCAGCTCATGATCCGTCGGCTGGCGATCCGGCTGGCGCAGGCGTTTGATGTTGCGGCACATCGTCGAGCCTCCCTTTGTGACGAGACAAATCTTGGACCGAGCCGCCTCTTCCCGTGCGCTGAGGTGCCGGCTCGGCCTGCGGGCGCTTCCTGAAGGACACGACCACCGCGCTTGAGCGCGGGCCGCGCAGCGCCGCGCCGCGGCTTCAGCCGACGGGAAACCCGAGCCGGTTCTTCATGGCGTGACCAATCCTGCCGCCAAAAAGGCGTTCTGCCAAGTCCCGAAGTGAGTAGAGAGGGGCCGTCCTACGGCAGGGTCAGATTGACTCGGACGGTGTCAGGCCGCACTCGCAGCGGTACGTGCACCACCGCGGATATGACGCTGTCGTCAGGTTGGAGATAGTCGTTGGC
>WNFF01011250.1_pt1 | contig 13061 bp, 11 predicted proteins | sample 5400441 | NCBI WGS metagenome assembly WNFF01 (sample SAMN13153345, study PRJNA577476) | soil metagenome | isolation source: 120 cm saprolite under Douglas fir tree site 2 hole 3 replicate 1 | place: USA:California | collected 2015-04-18
GCGCTTCGAATCGATCAGCGTGCCATCCAGATCGAACAGCAGAGCTTGAACTTTGCCGCGAAACTTATCCGTCATATCTTTTTATTTTAATACGCGCGTCGCATTCCCCGCTCTTCTTCGCGTAAAATATTGGATTCCAGCATCGTGCTGAAGAGCACCGGAGAACTCATGGCTCAAGTATTCCCGTTTCGCGCGTACCGCTTCAATCCGGAGCTCGCTCCCTTCGACCGCGTCCTCACGCAGCCCTACGACAAGATTTCTCCAGAACGCCAGGCCGAATATTACGCCGCGCACCCGCATAATCTGATCGCCGTCGAAAAGGGTCGCGTTTTCCCGGACGATACACCGCAAAATAATGTCTACACCCGTGCCGAAGCCAAAGTGGAAGAGTGGATTCGCGATCGCATCATCCTGCAGGATCCCGCGCCAGCTTTCTACGCCTACGCGCAGGAATTCACTGTTCCTGGCAGCGGCGAAACGCGTACGCGTCGCGGCTTCATCGGTGCAGGCCGGCTCGAGGAATATTCCGCTGGCGTCATTTTTCGCCACGAACACACGCTTTCCGGTCCCAAGGCCGACCGTCTCGAACTGCTTCGCCAAACTCGCCTCCACACCGGCCACGGCTTCATTGGCGCAGGCCGGCTCGAGGAATATTCCGCTGGTGTTATTTTCCGCCACGAACACACCCTCTCGGGTCCCAAAGCCGACCGTCTCGAACTGCTTCGCCAAACTCGCCTCCACAGCGGCCAGCTTTTTATGTTGTATTCTGATCCGCAGCAGCAGGTGGAAAAAATTCTCGACGAAGCGCAATCCTCCGCCGCTCCGGTTACCGAACTCACCGACGAATACGGCGTGATTCATCGCCTGTGGGTGATTGCGGAGCCAAATCACCTCGAGGGCATCCAGCGCGCTATGGCCGATCAAAAGCTGGTTATCGCCGACGGCCACCATCGTTACGAAACCGCGCTCAACTATCGCAACGAACGCCGCGCCAGTGCTGCATCACTCGATCCCAACGCGGACTACGAACGCTCCATGATGACTTTTGTCAACACCCGCGGCCAGGATCTGGTCATCCTCGCCGGTCATCGCGTCGTTGCCAACGTTCTCGATTTTTCCTGGTCCGCGGTCCGCCGCTATCTGGAGCCGTGGTTCGCTTCGGAAGTTTTTCCCTTTGCCAATGATTCTGAAAAAGAGCAGGCCGGCACAAAATTTCTAGCCCGCCTTGCTGGCACCATCGGGCAGCGCTCTATCGGTGCTTATCCAGCCACTCCCAACGCTCAGCGCGCCTTTTATCTTTTCCACTTGCGTCCGGGCGCCGATCTGGCGCAACTGCTTCACAATGTTTCGCCCCTGCAGCGCGATCTGGATGTCGTTCTTCTCCATGATGGCATTCTCGAGCCCGCGTTAGGCATCACCTTGCAAGCCGCTACTAAAGAAATGAATCTCACCTACGAACGCGAAGCCAGCGCAGCCATCGCTGCCGTGGACTCCGGCCGCGCGCAAGTCTCTTTCCTCCTCAATCCGGTCGACGTCGAAAAGGTAGTGGAAATCGCCACGTGCAACGAAGTCATGCCGCAAAAATCCACCGACTTCTATCCCAAACTCCTTAGCGGCATCACCATGTACCGCGTCTAGCTTTGCGATCTGTAGCGGTCGCCGTCCGAGGCGGGCGTTGTTTGAATCCACGCCTCTAATAGTCATTTGCTTGCCGCGCTAAAAAAAGAGGCGTGCCGTAGCACGCCTCTTCAAAAATTTTCGTCGTGAACTGAACCGCGCAGCGCCGCGAATCTACTTCGAAAAACTCGCCACGGCCTCTGCTTCCGTGTTCGAAACATCGAACACCGTCAGCAGTTTGGTAATCTGCAGCACTTCCTGGAACTTGTTGCCCAGGTGGCACAGCCGCAGCGAAGCGCCATCTTTCTTCGCCGTGTGGTGCGAGGCTACCAGCGTACCCAGTCCCGCGCTGTCGATGAATGTAATGTTGTTCATGTTCAGCACGATTTTTTTCTTGCCCTCGGCCAGCAGTGCCTTCACTTTTTCTCGCAACGCGTTGCTTTCTTCACCCAGTACAATGCGCCCGTCAAGTGCAACCACTATCACGCCGTCCACTTCGCGTTGACTCATTTTCAATGCCACGTTATTTCCTCCTCGTCGGAAAGCGGATCCGGCGGCAACCACTTCCGGAGCCACAAAGCATATCATTGACCGCTTCGCAGTCATCCACAAAATTGTTTAGTTCAAGGGTCGTAAGCCCAACCTCTGAAACCAAACCTTAGTAGTAGTCCGCACAAGACATGTAATAACCGCAGACGTTACAGACCAGCTTGCAGCGCCGCGACTCCAGTCGCTGCGAGCAGACTGGGCAAAACCGCGAAGCATCCTCGTAACCCGTACTCCCCGCAGGGACCCCTGCGAAGTTTGCAGGACCGCTGCCAGATTCCTCAACGTCCTCGGATGCGCTGAATGGCTTCGCGCCCCATTTCAAACCTTGTTCCACGGCGGCTCTCTTATAGCACAACCTGCCCAAACCCGGTAGCGGGGTCAATCCTTACGTCCGCTCGGCTTCGGCGCAATCGTATCTTCATAATGAACAGTATCCGGATGGGATTCTTATTTTCCAGTTCTTAATCCTTCGGGCTCCACGCGCCTTGAATCAGCTCCCGCGAAAACCCCGGCGGTACCGCCTGATCGCACGCATAGCGGTACAACGCGGCATTGAAAATCCCCTGCACCGCGGAACTCATCACCGAAAGCAGGAGAAAGTACGCGCCCATCAATACTCCGCCAACCAGCACCGCGCCCGGACCGTATAGCCGCACCGCCGCGAACCACAGCGCAAATCCCGGGATCATCAACACAAAAAACACCAGCCCCAGGCTGAATCCGCCCACCACTCTTTCTCCCCACGTCTCCGTAAACAATTCCGCCGAACGATACAAAGCCGCGCCCGGCGACATGTCCTCAAACGCCAAAATTGGCACCACGAAATAGCACGCCACGTTCCACGCAATGCCGATGATGCCAATCACCATTCGCCCGATAAATCCCATGCGTTCCGACAACATGCGTAGCAACATGCCTACCGTTGCCGCCACGAAGGCCCACTGCAATATCACCCATTTGCGCTGCCACGCCAGTTGCAACCCCTGATCGAATGTCCATGCTCCGCCTGTCAGCCGGCTGTTCGCAACGCCCACCAGCGCCACGTTAAAAAACACGATCACAAAATAGTTAGCCAGATACAGCACAAACATCGCCGCCGCAAATTCCGGCGACTTCGAAAAATGCTGAAAATTGTGCTGATTAATTCCTGCCGCGCGCAGCGCAGGCAAAAACACCGCAAGCCCGCTCAACCCCAGCAGCAGCGACACGATTACGCAGCTGATCCCGGAGAGCACCGGAAACAGCATCAATTGCTTGTCCGCCCACAAAATCGCAAAACTCTGTTCGACCAGCTCCCAACTCCGAGAAAATCTTCCCATGGAGCCCTCCATGAATCTGAATCTATCGATGTCTAGCCGTAAATCGCGCGGGGAACTTGCAGCCATCTTCGCAAGATTACCCGCAAAAAACTAGCTCGCTCTCCTTCCGGCGCTTCGCGCGGTTGTTTCGACGCTCCATCTGGCTACCGGACATCGGAAGCTCTTCGCAACCCACACTCCGGCCGATCCCATCGGGCTCGCCCCCCTTGCCGCACCCGACGATTCTCGTGACCTTATGAATTACCTACGCAACTATGTCCGCGTCACTTCCCACCTCCACATCGCCGACGGCCTGAAGTAAGCAGCTTGCTCGCGATGCCTTGCGCCCAAGTGTGAGCCGGGCTCCGCTTTTCATTCCAATCGTGACTTGGCTACAATTCATTCCGCAGGTCGGACTTCTTGCCAACAATCGCCGCTATTCTCGCCCAGGCCGTGTCTCTTCTCTCACGCTCAGAGCTGCGTTGGCAGTTCCTCAACATCGCCGCCGCCATCGCTCTTCTATCCATGGCTCTTGGGGCTATTGCTCTTTTCTTCTTTCGTCGCAAGACCCGCGACCTCACTTTGATTTACTTCGGATGGTTCTGCAGTATGTACGCCGTTCGCCTGCTGACAACCGTGCGATCATTCCGTTCGCTTTTCGATCAGCCGCCCACCTTTTGGATTTACCTGAATTGGGACATCACCTGCGCCATCTTTATCCCTTTCGGCCTTTTCTTTTACCGGGTCGGCGGCCAATACTTCAGGAAGTTTTTTCGCTGGCTTCTTGCCGCCCAGATGCTCTTCGCCGTTTTCGGAGTCTTTGCTGCCGCCCTCGGAGCCAGTTTGGCAAAGCTCAACGTCGCGAACACTATCGTCGTGTTTACTACGTGCATCGTCATTACGCTGTCTGTATTCGCCGGTTGGCTGCGTCCCGGACTACGTCAACCCATAACCCGCGAAATGTGGGTCTTCATAGCGGGTCTTGTCGTTTGGCTTCTGTTCGTCGTGCAAGCAAATCTTTTGGGTCTCAAACTCCTGTCTGGAAATAACCTGGAGTTCATCGGCTTCCTGGTATTTGTAGGATGCCTCGGTTACATCTCTGCGTACCGCATCTTCGCGAACGAAGAACGCCTCCTCGCCATCCATAAAGAGCTGGAAATCGCCCGCAGAATTCAGTCCTCAATTCTTCCGCAAACTGTCCCCGCTCTTTCCGGTCTCGATCTTGCCACGCGCTACGCTCCGATGAGCGCAGTGGCCGGAGATTTCTACGATTTTCTCCTTGTCGATGAAAAACACCTCGGCGTGCTGATCGCCGACGTCACTGGACACGGCATCCCGGCTGCCCTGATCGCCTCTATGCTAAAAGTCGCTTTCGCCGGTCAAGCTTCTCACGCTCACGACCCCGCACGCGTTCTCACCGGCTTGAATCTCGCCCTCTGCGGCAAGTTCGAAGAGCACTTCATAACCGCCGCTTATCTTTTTGTGGATTTGGAGAATCGTTTGCTGCGTTATTCGGCAGCCGGCCATCCGCCGCTCATGCTGGCGACGAGCACCGATGGAACTGTCCGGGAAATTGAAGAGAACGGCTTGATGCTTGGCCTCTTCCCAGAGGCGACCTACTCAGCGGTGGAAATTCGAATTGCCGACGGAGACCGTTGTCTCCTCTACACCGACGGAGTTTTCGAAGCTACTAATACTGCGCGGGAAGAATTTGGCAAATCGCGCTGCAAAGAATTCCTGGAATCCCATCGGCATCTCCCTGCCGCGCATTTTGCTGACGATCTTCTTGCCCGCATCGCGGCATTTTCCGGCCTCAACTCCATCCGCGCGCAGGAGGACGACATCACCCTCCTCGTCCTCGATTTCCAGGCGGCGGGTTCACGAATCCAGGACAATACAGTTTGACGGTTAATTGCGTTCGAGTTCTGCAGCCGCAACTTTCGCGGAGTCGTGCCACCGGTAGAAAAACGGAATCCCGCCCAGTATTACCAACAGTCCCAACGTCGAACGCACTGGCCGCACCATCCACAAATTCACAGTCAACGCCACGGCAGCAACCAAAAAGATCAGCGGCGATATTGGGTACGCCCAGGCTCTGTACGGACGCGATAATTCAGGCTCTCTAATCCGCAGTCGAATCAAAGCAATCGCCGTCAACGCGAAGAAAATCCACACCGCAAATACGAACAGCGAATAGAGTTCCTCGTACGTGCCGCTCAGCGCCAGCACTGCAGCGATCGTCCCAAGAAAAATCAGTGCGCCGGTAGGCGTGCGAAAAGAAGGGTGCAATCGTTTCGAAAATTGAAAGAACACTCCATCACGAGCCATTGCGTACGGAATGCGCGCGCCCGTCAGTACCACCACGTGCAGCGCTCCCAACGCGGAGATGGCCATCGCGATCGTCAACAAGACTGCGCCGTGCGAACCGCCGAACGACTGCACCACATCCGACGCCACTATTCCTTTCAGGGCGCTGAATCTCTTCGCCCACATCGCCCAAATCGTTGAACCCGTTGTACGCCCACATTGCCGGAACCAACGCGGTCAGCAACGCGCCAATCGTTCCCGCGCCGACGGCCGTATGCGTAACCACCGTCGTGGCCGCAATCGTGGCGTGTTTTCCAAAAATTAATCCCGCGGCCACGATCAGCAAGATCGTGGCTATCTTCAGCGAAGTCAGCAGAACTTGAATCGCTCCGCCCATCTTCACACTCAAACAATTGAACGCGGTTACAGCCACGACCACCAGCGCCGCCAGCGGCTGTGCCGCCGTAAAGCTAAACTCATACCTTCCAACATGCTGGGTGAATAACGGCGTTGCCACCACCGGAAACAGAAATCCCATGAACCGCATAAAGCCCGCCGCCAGCGTGGCCATCGCCACCGGCCGCTCCAGAAACGAACTCATCCACCCGAACAGAAATCCCCACACTGGACCGAGCCCTCGGCTTAAGTAAACGTACGGCCCGCCTGCTCTTGGGAACGCCGCCCCCAGTTCTGCGTAACAAAATGCTCCGAACAGTACGATCAGCCCGCCAAAAATCCATGCCGCAAACACCAGCATGGCCGAGCCAACGGTCCGCGCCATGTCGCTGCTCACCAGAAAAATTCCTGTGCCGATGGTGTCGCCAATTACGATGGCCGTAGCCGACCACAGTCCCAGCCCACGAATCAACTCCGATCGGTCCGATAGGCTTCGACGCACAGCTGATTCCGGATCGCTCTCGCTCATAAAGTTCACCGAGCGTACTATCAGCGATGAACGCGGTCAACGAACGTATTCTTGCTATCATGCAAACATCTTTCGGGAGCGCAGACTTCACACCCACAGACCAACAAAACACCATCCGCCGTCATTCCGAGGAGCCAAGCGACGAGGAATCTCTCTTCCTCTTCGATTTAAGCGCCGAGCGTCGGGCCTTCCGTTGCGCCCCGATTGACGGACCATGAACTCTTTGGCCGTTACCCACATTGCGCGCTATCATCACCACACAATGTCCACGCAAAAATCCATGGTCACTGAATTTCCCTGGGACCAGCCCTATCAACTCTCCAGCATCGCGGACGTACTCACGCCCGCTCTGTTGCTCTACCCAGAAATCCTTGCCGCAAATATCGATCGCACAGTGGAGTTACTCGACGGCGATCCCAATCGCTGGCGTGTACACATCAAGACCGCCAAGCTCGGCTACACCGTGCGCACGCTCGTCGCACGTGGCATTCGCAATTTTAAGTGCGCTACCACCCTGGAACTTTTACTTGCGTGCCAATGTGGCGCGGCTGACGTGCTTCTAGCCTATCCCTCGGTAGGTGCAAACGCCCAGCGCGTACAAGCAATCGCCGCGCAGTTTCCCTGCGTGCAAATTTCCATCCTGGCCGAAAATGCAGAGCAAATCCGGCAATGGCACGGCAGCCAGGTCGGAATTTTTCTGGATGTTAATCCCGGCATGAACCGCACCGGCATCGACCAAAATAACTTAGAAAAAATTGTCGCTCTTGTGCACGAGATCGCCGCGAATGGCTTGGCCTTCCGAGGTCTTCATTATTACGACGGTCAGTACGGCGGCGTCGCCGAGCCCGAGCGTACCGAACAGACTCATGCCGGTTACCTGCGTTTACTAAATCTTGTAAACGAAGTGGAGCGAGGCGCAAGGCATGTCCCCGAAGTCATCACCTCCGGAACACCCACCTTTCCATGCTCGCTTTCCTTTGCAGGTTTTCGCAACGCGCAATTTATTCACCGCGTTTCACCCGGCACAATTGTCTATTGCGATGCCTCCAGCCTCGCCCAACTGCCCAACCTGCGCGGCTATCGGCCTGCTGTATTGGTGTTAGCTCGCGTCGTCAGCCAGCCTAGCCTTGGCATTGTCACTTGCGATGCTGGTCACAAAGCTGTCTCTGCCGACGCCGGTGTTCCAACTTGTCTTGTAATTGGCCATCCCGAACTCGCGCCACGCGCGCCCAGCGAAGAACATTTACCTCTAGCCGTGCAAGAGGGAGCCGAGGCGCCGCAAGTCGGCGAAGCCCTCTATCTCCTGCCGCGCCACATTTGTCCCACCGTCAACAATTTCGATCATGCGCTCCTAGTGCGCGAAGGAGCCATCGAGTCGATTGAACAAGTTTCCGCACGCGGCCACGAATCGTCCCTCCTGCGCACCGAGCAAAAAGCTTCTTCCTGATCTCGCGCTCATTTCGGTTTTGTAGCGCCTTACCGAAGCTTTGTCAAAGAAGTTGTCGTGCGCTTTTTGGCGGCTTTCGTTGTCGGCTTAACCGCCGGAATTGTGGGCTCTGATGCTGCCTATGGGCCCCTTATGTGCGGCCGCGCGAGTCTCGCTCTTGCAATGCCGCGACACTTCGGAAGTGTTTCGGAGAGACCGGCCATCCCAGGAATCGTCGTCCTCAGGAAGACGCCCGATTGATGTGTCCCAGTTCGTGAAGCAATATCGTAATTTGCGCCTCCGGAGTGTTCCCGTTGTAACTGGAGATCGTCAGCAAGAGGTTACCACCGGGCCACGCGAATGTTCCCCCTCGGTCCAGTTGCATGATACGCGAAGTACGATTGAAGAACGGTCCGTTGGCATTCAATAGGATGGTGGAGTTTAGGCCCGCATTCTCAATCGACCTGGCCGCCCATGGGTGTTTGAAGAGCTGCCCACGCTCACTATCTCTTATGCCGTAAACATACGAAGGTCCTTTCGCCTCCATCTCGAAGTGCAGCGACCGGAATACTTCGGTGGCGTCAGGATCAGCTTCCTGGAACCATGCGGAGCACGCATTTCCATTTTGCAAGATATCTATAACCTGCTCGCGCGCCCGCGCGATCGTGTCACCCGGGTTACCCAGGGCCGACAACTCCAGCACGACGCAATCGTCCTGGTTTGGCTTATGCCCCGAATAAGATCGACTCGGCGCAAACAATACGCATGAGAGTACGGCAGCAGCAATCAATCGCTGGCGCAGCACAAGAAACTGGTGTTTCTTCCGCCCGCCGGTCACAGAATCGATGTTGGCAGCCATTCTTATTCTCCGTTGAGATCGCAATTGTTTGAAACCCAAGAAGCGCTGACCGCTTCCTGGGCACTCGCATCCAGCCAAAATATTTGCGCGAGCGATGGTGAACCGTGGACCAAATCGCCTGCTCGCCCACCCTGCGCGCGAGAGTCGGGCTACCTTTTTCTGCTTGGGTCATCGTCAGGATTGACGTAGTTGAACTGCAGAGGAGATTGCCCGTGGACCTGCACGACGGTTTCTCCGCAAGCCATGGCGAAGTGGTGCATGTCGGGATCGAGAAAGGCAAAGCTCCCGGCAGTGAACGCCTTCATTTTGTCGCTCTCAAATTCGTCCCCCATCCCCAGTTTGAACGTTCCGGAGATGACGGTGACGTTTTCCCTGTTTGGGTGCCAATGAGGCGCGATGCGGAACCCGTCAGGCATCTTCAAGCGAATGGTGAAATCGCCGCTAGACGCGGTTGGGTCACCCTCAAGCACGGCGAACTGCGCGCCCGGACGGACTACCGGCGGCGCCGGCCCCCACGGAATGGTGTCCGGGGTAAACGCGTTTTTTTCGTGAGAACGATCGTGCGTGACGCTGGCGAAAAGCAGACCCGCCCCAGCGAACAATCCAGCCACTGCCAGTGCGAGGAACAAGTAACGCTTCATGATTGAGCCTCCATTGCTCGGTATCGAACGGTGGATGATCTCTTGCGCAGAAGTTCAGTACAATGAAGAGCGAATGCAGCTTGCATATCTTTTCTATATCGTCGCAAATTACTGATTCCTAGGGGATAATGTCCTTCGAGAGACTTTATGCGACGTACGCGCCCGGCAGTAAACGACATCGAACTCGACCTTGGGCGCTACGAGCTTCGCCGCCAGGGACGGCGAGTGAAGCTAGAAAAGAAGCCCATGGAGCTGCTGATTTTTCTGGTGGGCCGGCGGGAACAACTGGTTTCGCGCGGGGAAATCGTCACGAAATTGTGGCGCTCGGATCTGTTTATCGATTCCCAGCCGAACATCAACAATATCGTGAGAAAGATCCGTACGGCTCTCGGTGACAACTTCGCTAAGTCGCGCTTTCTAGAGACCGTGGTAGGCAAAGGGTACCGATTCATCGGACCGGTGCGTGTGATTGATGCGCGTTATCCGCCATCCGATTTTGCGGTCGGCCCAGACAAGATCGGCAGGTGGAACGAGCGCTCGTCGTTGGCCGTCTTGCCCCTGATTCTTCTCGGGAAGGCTGCCGATGACCATGGCATATGCTTGGGATTCGCGGACGCACTGATCACGCGCTTGGGCAATCTGCCGGGCGTGGACGTTCTCCCAGTTTCCGCGGTGATGAATGTGCCGATCGAGGCAGCACCTTCGGAGATCGCTTCCCGCCTTGGTGTCCGTTTTGTCGTCCACGGCGCCATTCAGATATCAAAGGGCATATGGCGCCTCTCGATGGAAATGTTTGACATCCACATGCAGAGCGCTTGCTTCACCAGGAAACGTGATCTCGATGTGGACCGCCTGTCCGACATTGAGGACGAGATTGCGAAGCAAATCGCCGTTGCCTTGAACCGGCCGTTGGGCCCAGGGGCCGTGCAACGCCGCGCACGATATAGCAAGGACCCTATGGCGTATGCGGAATTCGTACGGGGCTACCGGGTCAGTTCGTCCGGCGATCCAACGCTGCTCGATGAAGCCGCTCAGCACTTGAGCAATGCGGTCACTCGAGATCCCGGTTTTTCCCTGGCTCATGCCGCCCTTTCCTTAGTGTGCGCAACTCGCCACTTCGAACTTGATCCAGCGAGCGAGTGGTTGGAGAAGGCCGAGTTTCATTGCCGGCGCTCGCTTGAACTGGATCCGGATTTGCCCGAAGCGCACGTCGCCAGCGCTTTTCTCTTGTGGGGGCCGTCGAAGAACTTCCAACACCTGGAAGCGATTGCGGAACTCAAGCGAGCCCTTGCTCTACAGAACAATCAGCCTCAAGCCTACAACCGTCTGGGCACCATCCTGGCACACATCGGGCTGCTCGACCACGCTCGTGAAATGTATGAGAGAGGCCGGCCCTTTCATCACAGAAAAGCCATTAGCCACAGCATCGTGCAAGTGTACGTTTGGAACCAGGAATATGACTTGGCGCGGGAGGAGATTCAAGCGTGGCGGGCCGAGAATCCAAGCAACAAGTATCCACTCTACTTTGCTCCTCAACCGGCCATGATGACCGGAGATTTGAAAGAGGCAAAAATCCTGCTGGATGAGGCCGTCCAACTTTTACCCGAAGAACCACTCATTGTCAGTTTACAGGGCGTCTTTTACGCGTTGACGGGCAAAGAAGGAAAGGCGCTCGACTGTTTGACCAGGGCCAGCACGAGCCCAAAATCCTTTGGGCATGCGCACCACAGCTACTACCAGTTCGCATGCATTCTTGCCTTGCTGGGGCGACGTGAAGCTGCGTTCGAATGGCTGGAGAGAAGTGTTAGCAGCGGATTCGCGTGCTGGCCCTTCTTTCTCAAGGACCCTTACCTCAAGAATCTACGCGAGCTTCCGGGGTTTGAGGTTCTGGTGAGCTCGTTGCAAGCCAAGTATCCCGACCAACTCGGATTCCTCTAACAAGGCGCGTCCTCGTGTTCTCCGGAAGCGCCTGTTTCACCTGTAATCTTCAGAGTCCGAATAGCGCGCCAGGACGGGTGGCCGACAGATGAAACGACCCGAGCGACCTTGGGTGGCGCACCCAAATTTGGTTTAACAAAGGGCGCGGGTTTAGGGTCAACTTCATGCTCAATTTGCCTAAACTCCGCAACTCAACCTTTACACTTGGAATCTCTCGGTTGCGCCTAGTGGCTTTCGTGCGAAGGCGGGTCTTGAATTTGATTCCACTCGCCACCTCGGAAACTGAAAGTTTCACCGCTTCGCCGGTTCCGGCATTACATAGCCGGACTGCGCCGGCAGCCCCGCACGTTCCAGTTGCACCGTCACATGCCCAATCGAAAATTCTTCGGCCAGCATTGCCTTGATCCCTGACAAAAGACTTTCGCATTTATCCAGATGCATATCGGGCACCCGCGCGTGGCAAGACATCGCAATCTCTCCGCCGCCCAGCGACCAGACATGTACATCATGCACTTCCATCACGCCTTCGACTTTGAGGATCGCACGCGCCACTTCCTCGATACCCATTTCCTTCGGGCGCCCTTCCAGAAGAATGTGCGCCGAATCACGCAGAATCCCTATGCTTGACCATAACACCAATAATCCTATCGCCAGGCCCAGCACCGGATCGAGCCAGCGCCATCCGGTCATGCCAATCACAATCGCGCCGATAATAATCGCCACGTTCGAGAGCGCATCGCCGAAGTTGTGTACCAAAATGCTGCGCAAATTCAGGTCGTTCCGCCCGCGCACCAGCGCCAAAGTAATTCCGCCGTTCACCGCCAGCGCCGCCACCGATGTCCAGATCATCCACGATTCGATCACATCCACTGGAGCGCGCAACCGTGCAATCGATTCCCATCCCAGCCATAGCGCCAAAATCACCAGCAGCACTGCGTTGGTAAATGCAGCCAGCACTCCTGCGCGGCGGTATCCGTAAGTTTTTTCGCTATCCGCCGGACGCTGCGCCCAGCGCATCGCCAGCCACGATATTCCCAGCGCCGGAACGTCGGAAAGATTATGCGCCGCATCATTCAACAGCGCCACGCTGTGTCCCAGCCAACCGCCAAAAATTTCCGCGATCACCAATCCAAGTGTCGCGGCCATCGCCCATGCCAGCACCGCGGGCTGCATCGGCGGATGTGCGTGCCCCGTGTGCCCACCATGATCATGCCCGTGCGAATGCATATCTCCTCCGCCACGTTCGTGCGAATGAGTATGTGATTCGTTACGCATATCGCTGCGCATCTTTTCCACTATAAACCGCTATTGTACTCGCCATTCCCGCTCTTCTGCCTTTTTGCCGGTTACCATTCGGCAGCCCTTATTACGCACTTTGACACCTCGCTCCGGCGAATCATTTGACGCTCTCTCTTGCCGCTGACAGTATCAAAGTACACTCGCGCAACGGCGCGTGTGTGGCAACTCGCATCGCACAGAGATAAAAGCCACGTTCCAATTT
>WNFF01026191.1_pt1 | contig 13061 bp, 15 predicted proteins | sample 5400441 | NCBI WGS metagenome assembly WNFF01 (sample SAMN13153345, study PRJNA577476) | soil metagenome | isolation source: 120 cm saprolite under Douglas fir tree site 2 hole 3 replicate 1 | place: USA:California | collected 2015-04-18
GGGGTTGCGGGATGGAGGAAAAATGGGAAGCAGGCGATTTTTGCGTTCCATGCGCGGGTTTCTAACTACCTCCGCAGCGGTCGCGATCCTGGCGACCGCCGCCTGGGCGGCTGGCGCCCCTCAGGTAATTTACAGCTTCGCCGGAGACAAAGACGGCGAGTACACCGACACTGATCTGGTAATAGACAGCGCGGGCAACCTCTACGGCACATCGGTGCAGGGCGGAGATTTCGGTGGCGGCACAGTCTTCCAGCTGTCACCTTCCGGCAGTGGCTGGACCCACACCGTGCTCTACAGCTTCACCGGCGGCGCGGATGGAGGGGAACCCTACAAGGGCGTCACGCTCGATAGCGAGGGCAATCTTTATGGCACAGCGGTCACCGGCGGTGGCGGCTTTTGTGAAGGCGGCTGCGGCGTGGCATACAAGTTGACCCACGTCGGCGGAACCTGGACCCAGAGCGTGATTCACACCTTCACGGGCGGCAACGACGGATCGGGACCTGGTGCGGGGTTGACACTGGACAAGCACGGCAATGTCTACGGAATGACTCCAACCGGGGGAGCAGATGGGCTAGGCGTCATCTTCCGATTGCAACTGCAGGCAAGCGGCGTCTGGAAAATAAAGGTGCTCCACACCTTCACCGGCGGCGACGATGGCGCGACCGGTTCGGCCGGTCGGCTGCTTCTTCGTAAGGGAACCTTTTACGGTGCGGCGACGGTCGGCGGTGGATATGGACAAGGCACTGTCTTCAGTCTCAAACACATCCCCGGGCAATGGCAGTTCAAGACACTTTATTCTTTTCAAGGTCAACCCGACGCGGGCTTTCCCTACGGCGGCTTGAATTTTGACCAGGCGGGCAATCTTTATGGGACCACGTACTACGACGGAGCCAATAATTTCGGGTCTGTCTACCAGCTGTCTCCCCAACCTGACGGCTCATGGAGCGAAAGAGTCCTTTACAGCTTTCAAGGTGGACGGGACGGGATGGGTTCCATCAGCAATCTAGTTCTCCGTAAAAACGGCGCTCTGTACGGCACCACCAGCGAGGGTGGTAGCGGCTATGGCACCATTTTCAAAGTGAGGGCCGACGCCCAGGGAAACTGGACAGAGAGAGTGGTTTATCGTTTCACCGGTGTTCCCGACGCGGGATTTGCCTACAACGGAATGGTGGCCGACGCAGCGGGAAACCTCTACGGCGCAACCGTCCACGGAGGCACGAACGACGACGGCGCAATTTACAAGTTCACGCCGTAGGTTGATCCTCCGGATCGTAACTTCAGGGAAGAACGGGCTGCCGGTTCACAGTGAACCGGCAGCTCTCTTGCTATTGTCGATCAACCAATCGCTTGACTCATGATGAGTCATATAGACTCATGGCATGGTTAAGCGACTGCAAGTGGTTCTCCAGGACTCTGAATACCGTGAAATCCAACAGATGGCACGCTCACGCCACCTGTCGCTCGCCGAGTGGGTCCGGCAAGCGCTCGACTTGGCGCGGCGCCGGGAGCCTCTGGGCGACACTGGTAAGAAGCTCGACGTTATCCGGGCCGCAGCGCGACACGACTATCCCGTGAGCGATATCGGCGGCATGCTCACTGAGATGGACAGGGATACGCTGCGGACGCGCAAAGGTGATCGCGGTTGACTCCAGGCGTCACACGTTTGTCATAAACGCAAAGGGCTGCCGGCTCGCTCCCGAACCCGCAGCCCAATCAAAACGAACTGGTACTGCCTGCTGGAACTCGCTACTGGTTTATATCCTGCTTCGATTCCAATTTCTTGACCAAGCCATCCACATAGCTCTTCTGATTGTCCGGCGCCTTCTCGAGCGCCACCTTCATCTCCTTGGCCGCGTCGTCGAACTTGCCCTGCGACGAGTAGATGCGCGCCAACCCGGAATGCACGAACCACATTTCTGGATGCTTCTTGGCGTTGTCGCGGAAGATCGCGTACGCTTCATCGGGGCGCTTTTGTGCCTGCAAGCCACGGGCGTAGATGTGGATTTGCAACGGGCTCGCCATCGCCAGCGCTTTCTTCTCCGCGGCGGCGGCATCGTCCTTGCGATTGAGCGCTGCCAGCACCTGCGACCTGGTCATCTCGTTGTCGTAGCGGTCTTCGGTCTCGATTGATTTGTCGGCAAACTTGAGGGCGTCGTCCAGGGCGACTTTTTCGGCGAGCAGGTAGTTGGCCGCGTCGTCCCAGCTCATCCAGGTGTACTGCGAAAGGTTGCGCAGCTGCTTCTTCAGACTGGCCTGGACAACCTCATGCACGGCCACGCCGACCTTGAACGGAACTGCAAGCTTCTCCCACTCCAACACCACCACGGCCGAATCGGGCTGCAGTTGGTCGAAGTCGTAGGTCAGAGCATCGTGCATTTCCGCGGCCTGCGGTTTTACGTTCACGCGCAACGCGTCTTCGGCTTCGCTATAGGTAAAAGCGCCCCAGGAAGTCGAATTCTTTGAAAAGATGACCGTCCACTGATCTGCCGCCGGAATCATGTGCAGGCCGTAGGTGCCTTTGTCGAGCGGCTTGCCTTCGATCGTGACTGGATCACTGAAAGAAATAGTTGTGTTCTCATTGGCTCCCGCTCGCCAGACTTTCCCGTACGGGACCAGGGCGTCCCAGACTTTGCGATTGTTGACCAACGGACGGTGATAGGAAATAGTGACGTCGGTGATTCCAACGCGCTGCGTAATCTGCGCCCGCTGGCTTGGGCGCGGCAGGTCGAGAACAAACGATTGCGCCGGGCTGACTCCGGACATGGTTGCTACCGACAGGCAGAAAAGTACTCCTCTTAAAGCTCCTCGAATCATGGGAGAACGCCTCCTCTTGGCTTGTTTCCGTCAAAATGCAGAATTTGGTATCGCACTGGACCCCGGCCCCCGGGTCCGTTGGTTAGTGGCGCAGCTTAGACGTGTCCCGGCGGCATCTGTGAGCGAGAGCGCTAATCAGGTCGCCTCGTGCTCTTTGTTTCATTGGCTGCTAACCCAGAACTGTTTCTGGAGTCCAATTTGGGGGATCTGTGTCTTTTTCTGGAACTTGGCCCCCCTTCCTCCCGTATCAAAACTAGAATGGTAGCGGAGCTCCTCATCCCATGGGCTGGCGCAACTCCGCGAACTTCAACATGCGAATGCTGATCGAGATCGTCCGCCAGTCCCTGGCTACCCTGTGGGCCCACAAGCTTCGCTCCTTCCTGACCATGTTCGGGATCGCCTGGGGAGTAGGATCCCTGTTGCTGCTCGTAGGCTTGGGTGAAGGCTTCCGCAGCGGGCAAACGAAACAACTTGCAACCCTGGGGCAAGACATCATGTTCATGTTCCCCGGCCGGATTCCAGCAGTCGAAGGCAGCACACTATCCGGACGCACTTACCACTTCACATACCAGGACTACCTTGCGATCCGGCGCGACGCGCGTTCTTTGAAGTATCTTTCGCCGGTCTTGAACCGGGAGGACATTCGTGCGGTCAGCGACTACGGCTCGACCAATGGTCAGGTATTTGGCGTAGCCCCGGAGTACAACCAGATTCGCAACGTCCCGGTCGGCACCGGGCGCTGGTTCAACGAAGAAGATAACAACGAGACACGCCGCGTAGCGGTAGTCGGTTGGGAGTTGTTGAAAAATATTTTCCCGGGGGGCAATCCGGCAGTGGGCTCGACGATTCTGCTCAACGGAGCGCGTTTCGAAATCATCGGGGTTGTGTCCAAGGTCGGACAAGATGGCAATAATGGCACCAACGCGCGCATCTTCATCCCGGTTGGAACCATGCGCGGGCTATTCCCTCTGAAAGAGAAGAATACCGAAGATGCCATCTCATTCCTGAACTATCGCCCCACGGCGCCGGCGCAACATCTCCAGGCGAAGAACGAACTTCACGAGATCATCGCGCGCCGGCACGGGTTTGACCCGAAGCTGCAAGAGTCTTTCGAAGACTGGGACACGATCGAGAACAACCAGCGGGTTGGCAAAATCTTTAACGCGATGGACTGGTTCTTGGGCGTGGTGGGCGTGGTTACGCTTGGCCTGGGAGCGATTGGCATCATCAACATCATGCTGGTCTCGGTGACCGAGCGAACGCGCGAAATCGGATTGCGGAAAGCGCTCGGCGCAACCCATCGCGCCATCCTGACCCAGTTCTTCGTTGAAGGCGCCTTTTTGACTGCGCTAAGCGGCGGGATTGGGCTGGCTCTGGTCGGTGGATTTATCTCGATCCTCGCGATGCTACCAGCGCCCGAAGGTTTTGACACGCCGCGCATTGTCCCGGCGTCTGCGATCGTGGCAATTCTCTCGCTCAGCGTTGCTGGCATAGCTGCCGGCCTCTATCCAGCGCGCCAAGCCGCGCTGCTGCAGCCGGTGGAGGCGTTGCGCCAGGAGTAGCTATGGTTCTCGAACTCGGCCAACAAGCCTACAACGCGCTCAAGCACAACCGCCGCCGGAGCATCCTCACCATGCTCGGCATGGCGTGGGGGATCGCGACCGTCGTGCTGCTATTGGCCTATGGCACCGGATTCGAGCGCGGCCTGTGGGTCGCATTCCGGTCCTGGGGCACCAATCTGATCTTCATTTTCCCCGGACGTACTTCCTTGCAGGCTGGCGGCACCAAGGCTGGCGCCGAAGTCAAACTCACAACCAACGATCTCGACTACCTGCAAGCCGAGGTGCCACTGATCAAGCGGATTTCGCCGGAGTCTTCCAAGCAGAGCACAGCTGCCTTCGGAATCCGTAGCGGCAGCTACAGCGTCAGCGGGGTTTATCCCTACTATTCCCGCATGCGCCGCATGGACATCGAGTACGGCACCTTCTTCACCGAGCTGGACGAAAACTCGCACAGCCGCGTGGCGGTTCTGGGTTCTGATGTAAAGAAAAAACTGTTTTCCGGCCAGAACGCGCTCGGCGAGAAGGTGCGCGTGGACGTTGAACGCCATTGCTATGGAGTACGAAGGGGACCACGAGAAAGTGGCCACCGCCGTGCGCCGGTCCATGGCCTTCCACCACGAGTACGATCCCAAAGACAAGCGCGCTGTCTTCGTGTTCGACGTCTTCGCCGATTTACTCGATCTGCGTGTCATCACTACTGGTATTAAAGTTCTGCTCGGCTTCATCGGCCTGCTGACACTCGGTATCGGAGGCGTAGGCCTGATGAACATCATGTTGGTGTCGGTTACTCAGCGGACACGCGAGATCGGTGTCGAAAAAGCTCTCGGCGCGCGCAGTTGGCATATCCTCGTCCAGTTTCTGGCCGAGGCCCTGGTCATTACACTCCTGGGCGGACTTGCCGGAGTCGTACTCGCTTACCTCGTCTCCTGGTCAGTTGGTTCCCTCACGCTGTGGAGCGCCTTCCTCGAAAACGCCAGCGAGGGCGACATTCACCTGACCATCGATTCCACTACTCTCATCGCGTCCTCGTTGATCCTGGGATTTGTCGGCATCGTCAGCGGCATGCTGCCCGCCATAAAAGCCTCGCGACTCGATCCGATCGAAGCCCTGCGGTACGAATAAAACTCGGGGGACAATTCGCACCAGTCCCCCAGGGTACGGACCGGTTGCGAATGGCAACCGGCAACTGCTTTCCTGTGATATATTTGTGCCGGTTTTCCGCAGGAGGAGCCATGCGCCCACTTGGCGTCACCTTGATCGGTATCTACCAGATTTTGCGCGGTGCTTTGGGAGTGCTGTTCGGCCTGAGCCTCTTGCTATTCGCTGGTCTGGCCGCCAAGCTGGCTTCCCTCGCTGCGGAGGGCAATGCCGCGGCGCGCGTCCTGCACAACTTCGGGCGCGTCGCCGGCCTCGGCATCGTCGTGTTCGCGCTGCTGCACATTCTGGCTGGCTTCGGGCTGCTCAAAATGCAGAACTGGGGACGTCTACTGACACTTTTGTTGTCCGCCCTCGCCCTGGTGATCTTGCTGCCGGTTCTGATCGCTGCGCACGGTTTGCCGCTGATTTTTGGCGCCATCAACGCCATCGCGATCTTCTATCTGGCCATGCCGCCGATCAAGCGCGCCTTCCATGGAGAAAGAGTGACGGTTCGGGCCGCTGCCTAGCAGGCATGCTGTGCCGGCGGCGTTCCTCACTGTGTCAAACAAATCAGGCTGGCTCCTCTGATGAATGCACTCCCGAAAAAGGATCCATTCGTAGAGAGGCCGCGTGCCGCGTCTCCGGCCCGCAAAGCGCCCTGTGCCAGTCGACGGAGACGCGGCAAGCCACGTTCTCCGCGCAGGAGACCAACGGCGCAATCGAAATCTCAATCGACCTGAGGAACTCAACCGTCCCGGTGCACACTTATCGTTTCCCGATCCATCCCCGCGACCTCGAAAACCCGCAGTTCGCCTGGAATCTGCAGCGCCAGCTCTACGACGCATTGCACGACTACTTCATCGAGATGTTTACCCGCACTCCGCAGGACCGGAAGGTGCCGCGCAGCGCGAGCCCTGGCGCCGAGGAACGTTAGCTTGTCTCTCCGGGAGCAGATCGAGCAGGAAATCCGCGAGCACGGCCCGATCCCGTTTTCCCGCTACATGGAATTCTGTCTCTACAATCCTGCCGTCGGCTATTATTCGCGCAACGCGGAGCAATTCGGCAAGGCGGGAGACTTCTATACTTCGAGCGACGTCCACGCCGTCTTCGGGCGCCTGCTCGCCCGCCAGTTCGACGAAATGTGGCAGAGTCTGGACTGCCCGCCCGAAATCGAAATCCTTGAACTCGGTCCCGGTCGCGGCCTGTTCGCGCGCGACGTCCTGGATTGGTCGAAGAAGAAGCTCCCCGACTTTTTTGCCGCGCTACACTACACGCTCCAGGAATCGTCAGCCGCGCTGCGGGCGAAGCTGCGGAGTACCCTGTGCGAACACACTGCAACCGGCAAAGCCGCCGTTCCGGAGAAACGACCGAGCTTAGCCCAGCGCTTCAGGACAGGGACAGGTCAGAGCAGAGATCGAGTCCAGGAGGGACGGCCCGATCTCATCCACCGCACTTGCGCGGCTGCGACTCCGCTGATCATCTTCGCCAACGAATTCTTCGACGCGCTACCAGTCGAAATTCTCGGCGCAGAAGGCAAACTTCATCTCACGCGCGAGAACAACCGCCTACACGAAGTCTGGCTTCCCCCCACCGCCGGCGAACTCGAATTCCTCGATCGCTACGGTGTCCATCCCGAACCTGGCGAGCGGATTGAAGTGCCGATCCTTGGACAAGAGTGGATGACCCATATTGCGCAATCCATCTCACAGGGATTCCTGTTGGTCATCGACTATGGCTACACCCGCGCCGAGCAACTCGCAGGACGCCATCGCGGAACGCTCATGGCATACCGCCAGCACTCAGCCAGTTCCGACCCCTACCAGGCTCCGGGAGAGCAGGATCTGACCGCTCATGTGAATTTCACCGCTCTCGCAGCCGCTGCGGAACAAGCCGGAATGCAGGTGTGTAATCTGGTCACTCAATCGCAATTCCTGATGAGCATTGGAGAGAAAAATCAGTTCGCCGACGTTTTCGAAGATTGCCGCCTGCCTCAGGAACGCGCCAAAGTTGCCCTCCAACTCAAACACCTGATCACGCCGGCCGGCATGGGCGAGAGCTTCCAGGTGCTAATCGCCAGTCGCGGGGCAAGGATCGCAAAATGACAGGGCGCACCTTCTGGAAGAAAACGATTCTTGCGCTGTTGATTGCCGTAGTCGTGAGTCTCCCGCTCGGCTGGATCGTGGCCATGCTGCTTACCCCAGTGCTCTGGCGTCTGGAGCCCGTGCTCCACCTGAAACTCGCCGGACACTCCGGACCCTCGGACTGGGTGTTTCTGCTGATCTGGGCCATCGTGGCGATAGCGCTATTCCTGGTGCTGCGGTCGGTATTCTCAAGTCCCAAGTCCAAGGAGTAGCCCGCGGACGACTAACTAAGAACGACCATCGACCTCTGAACCCGTTAACGAACCCAGCACCAAAGTGCACAATTTTCGTTGCTATTTAACATTCCTGAAATATCCTGACAGTAAACTGCAGATAGCAGACATGGGTACTTCTCGCACAACACGATCTACATTGCCTCTACGGGTAGCCGCGGTTTGCTACCGACGCCGTAACTCGCACACCGAGTTTTTGCTCGTCAACACCAACGGCGGTGGCAAGTGGACGTTCCCAAAGGGGGCGCCTGAAAACGGCCTCTCTCACAGCCAAGCTGCGGAGCGCGAGGCCCGCGAGGAAGCCGGCGCCATCGGAATCATCGAGCCGCGTCACTTCCACATCTACGTTCATTCCAAAGGCGTCTTCTGGCAGAGCGGAGGCGTGCAGGAATACGTAGTGAAGGCATTTCTGATGGAAGTACAACAGACCCGCCGGCCCGATGAGGCTTTCCGCAAACCGACTTGGTTCGACCCCGACCAGGCGCGGGTAATACTGGCTAAGGGAAGAGAAGTCAAATACGCTCGCGAACTCCAAGCTGTTGTTGACCGGGCTCTGGAGCACCTCGGAGCCTCACGTCTCGCCCTTACCCGCTGAGCGAAGACTTCAAACCGCGCTTCGTCGTCCGCCCAATAAGTTGATGACCAGAACGACCAACCCCACAACCAGCAGCAAGTGGATCAGACTTCCGCCCAGATGCAAACTGAAACCCAGAAGCCACAAAATCAGAAGAACAATGAAAATGGTCCAAAGCATGTCAATCTCCTGTACTCATTTGCGAGCACCTGAACTCTGAAATGACCACGGGTGAAACGCGGTCCGTAACATTCCGCCACTTGAATTCGTGTCTTATTTTCAGGCGAGCGTCAGGCCGTCCGGGGTGATGGCAAAACTGTTTCCCTCGGTCACTAACCACCATCGCTCAGTTGCTTCTGCATTGCTGTACAGAATTGCTCACCGCATGGAAGAAGTGTGTCCTCCCACGAAGGTGATCGATCCCACCGGCTGGAGTTCGCGAACGATCACTTGTAAGAAATGTATTGTGGGACCTATGGTGCCGGCTCACCATGTTGGCTTCGCCGCGATCCGATCGTGGCGCTGCTCCCCACTGAAAAGAACTCAAGCTACTGAGGCTTGTCGTTCTCAGCTTGAAGTGTTTTCTCGCGGTCTCCCCGGCCAGTTTCAGGACCGGCAACTGTCTTGCGTAGAGTCTTGTTTGTTCTACCTTCAGCCCGCCTGATGCCCGCTGAAGGTTTATCTTTCTTGAACTCGCCGCCAGCTCTGTCGCTGCCGTGCTCCATCTCCGGCCCGGCACTCTTGTGATTGTCCCAGTTCGATTCAGGTCTGATCCCGAGTCTGGCTGCAGTCCGGGTATCAACCTGCCCGGTGACCGGCAAATTCTCAGCCTTCTGATACGCGTGGATACTGGCTCGGGTCCGGAGACCGAAGACGCCATCGACCTTGCCTCGGTAGTGTCCTTTAATGAGCAGAATTTCCTGCATCTTGGTGATCTCGTTCTTGATGACGAAGGTTGAAACTCCTTCTTTGTTGGACTCAGCTCCTGCCGCGTTTCCCGGGAAGCCTTCTACCAGCATCCCAGTCGTCAGGAGTGCGGACGCCACTACAGTCCACCCGATCTTGCTCGCGAGAGACATGGCTTCTCCTTGGACCAGCCCTGACGATGAGCCGTCCGAACGCAACCGATTGCTGATGCAGCTTTTCGAAGACTATCGGAGCGCCAGCCAAACGATGTCTGTGTCTGGGTCGGCCCTGTTCGAGAGGGTAGGTCAGGCCGTCTGGTTTGGCGGGCAAAACTGCCCTACTTGAGACAGCAATAGATTCGCTCATGTGCTCCAGTAATACTGTGCTGAATGGCTCATGTCGTCAGCCTTCAAACACGATCTCCCCTGAATCCGGCCTTTCGTGATTTGGAACTATCCGGCTCAAGGCGGGCTGCGTTGTTCGAGAGTTCTAGAGTTCTGGTTGGTCAATATTGAACAGATTGGTCAGGACGCGTTTTGTATTGTTGGAAACCTCTTCGAAGTGCAAGCGAGGAGCAGCCCATGTTTACCAGTCAACGCGAACAGTGGGCACAACCGCAAATAATTGCAATAGTGGAATTGGATATGCAGAAAATGCGGGTGCGGATTGTCTTGGCTCGTGAGGCGATCAGACAACGATTGCGGGAACTGGAGCATCTCACGGCCCGGTAGGGGAAGCGCAGGGCATCGAGCAGGCAATGTGATTCCGCGCAGAGAGTCAGCTGAAGAAAGCCCAGCGAAACTCCTGGCTCGCGAACCATTTCAACGAAAGAAGTAAAGAGCGCCCTGGCTGGAGGACTCCGGTTCAGAACGGGCGCCTGAAATTCAGACTATCTTGCCATGAGTGAGCGATTCACCCTCGATCGGCCTTCCTTCGAACAGGTTTTGTCAGCAACATCACTGCTTCAACAACTGAATCGGCAGCTCCGGACCGGTCTCGCCCCCGACCACGATGACACGCAACCACTCTCTGACCTGGTCGAAACCCAAATGGCAATCGAAACCGGGACCATCGATTTGGAATCGGCCATCAATCGGGTCGTAGGCCTGGCTGTGAAACTGAGTCGAGCCACCGGAGCCGCGACCTGGCTGTTCACCGGGCAGGAATTTGTTTACCGTGCCGGGACAGGGACGGCGGCCAATAGCAATGATGAGCGTTTGCAACTGGAAGTGCTCTCAAGGTTGGCATCGATCTGTGGTCCCAGCGACCAGTCATTTCACGATCCGCGGGAATCAAAGCATTGGAGTCCGGCACCTGACGCCATTCATTATCCGGGCTCTGTTAAGTCTTTGCTGGTTGCCCCCATATATCACGGGCGGAGCATCGCGGGGGCATTAGCAGTGTTCTCACTAGAATTCAATGCCTTCACGGAGCGCGACGCCACCAGGGCTCGTTTGCTCTCTGGATTGCTCGCCTATGCGCTGGGCAAAGCGGCGGAGGCTGAACTTAAGCAGAACGTCAGCCTGGAACGCGCGGCCATGCTGCAGGTAATTGATCAGCTCATCCCCGCACTCAAAATGCTGGCGGAAGATACTAGAAAGCTGCGCCAGCACGTCGATACCAAGACTGGGGTCGTACAGAACCGAACTGGGCCCGCTTGACTCTCCAACGCTGCAGGAGGAGAAAGGGCAAACGCGCGATATAGGCGACAATTTGTCGCCATCGGCTTCTCTGACAGCGGAGCGGGTGCGGGCACGAGAATCGACCTGTACTCCAGCGCCAGCGAACATTTCGACACCTCCGATTAGAGTCCGGGTTGCTGCCGCCAGAATTCATAAGAACGCTGCCTTGGGCGCCGCAATCGGTCTAACGGAGTTAGCGAACAGACAACTGAGCAAAGCGAGATTTTGGTTGTCAACAACGACGGAGGGTACTCTGGATGCCCTCAACAGTATTACCCATCACTTGCGCATCTCCTTTCCAGCGGGACTGAAGTTAAGAGTTCGGGTTCTTTCCACAGTGACGCAAGCAGCGGTAGTACTGATCATGCTCGCCTTTCTACTTTTGATAACAACAGCGGGCTATCGTTCGAAGACCGCCGCGGTAACATCTAAGACGAGTGCTGTGGCAAAGCTGGCGCGAGACAAGTCCGGCGCTTCTGATAGGGCGACGGTTAGAGAACCCTCGCAAGATTTGCCTCAGCATTCGGGCCCAGCTCCTGCCTATCATTTGAGTCACATGCAGGTAACCGACCCCGCCATGCTGTCTGCGCTGCGGACCTTAAGCCGCTACGAGATTGCCGGGCTGCGGCGACGGGCGGAGTACGGGGACGATGCGGCGGCCCTTTTACTGGGAATGTCCTATGAAATTGGTCATCTAGTGCCGCAAAACTGCGTGAAAGCGGGACAGTGGGTTGCTACGTCGGCAATTGAGGGCAATGCCGCTGCCCAGTACAACCTCGGTCTGCGCTATCGGGAGGGCGATGGAGTGCCGGTCAATCAGGAGGTCGGTGCGAGTTGGCTTCGGAAGGCAGCGGCCCAAAAGTATTCTCCGGCACAATTGGCCCTGGAGTCTGTCCCATAACGTTGTTTCCTCTATGTTGTTCCACTCAGAAGCTCTTTGGACTTTATGTCGAGGATTCCGCAGCGCAACCTTCGAGTGCGTCGGCTCACGCCAGTCCGCATAAAAGCTGGAACGCCAGAATCCGCGCATTGATTAACACCACCACTGACTGCCCGATCCCCGCTAATTGTGTTTAGATAAATACACATGATTCAACTCTCCGGCGCCGGCAAGCGCTATGGCCACAAACTCCTGTTCGAGAACGCCGACTGGCTGATCACGCCGGAGTCGCGCATCGGGCTGGTCGGAGCGAACGGCACTGGCAAGTCCACGATCATGAAGATCTTGGCCGGCCTCGAATCGCTCGACTACGGCTCCGTCTCGCGCGCCAAAGGCATCTCCGCCGGATACCTTCCGCAGGACGGTCTCACCCTTAGCGGCCGTTCCATCTTTGCCGAATGCATGTCCGTTTTCGCCGGACTGCACGCAATGGAAAAAGAGATGGAGTCGCTCACCCACAGCATGTCCGAACTCGATCACACGAGCGCACCTTACGCTGACGTCGCTGACCGTTATCAGAAACTGGAACACGAATTTCGGGCTCGCGATGGTTACACACTCGAAGCGGAGGTGGGGAAGGTGCTGACCGGCCTAGGCTTCCACCGGGACGATTGGACTCGCCAGACGGAAGAATTCTCCGGCGGCTGGCAGATGCGGATCGCGCTCGCCAAACTTCTTCTTCAGAAGCCCAACCTGCTGCTCCTTGACGAGCCCACCAACCACCTCGATCTCGAAGCCCGCAACTGGCTCGAGGAGTACCTCACCAGCTATCCCTATGCCTATGTCTTGATCTCGCACGATCGCTACTTTCTCGACGTGACGGTCAAGCGCATCGTGGAAATTTGGAACAAGCAGATGCATTTCTACGCCGGCAACTACGACCAGTACCTGACGGCCAAAACCACGCGGAGAGAACAGCTCGAAGCGGCCTATAAGACGCAGCGCGAACGCATCGAACAGCTCGAAGTCTTCATCAACCGCTTCCGCTACACCGCCACCAAGGCCAAGCAGGTGCAGAGTCGCATCAAGGAACTCGACAAAATCGAGCGGATCCAGATTCCCGAGGAAGAGA
>WNFF01008028.1_pt1 | contig 13053 bp, 11 predicted proteins | sample 5400441 | NCBI WGS metagenome assembly WNFF01 (sample SAMN13153345, study PRJNA577476) | soil metagenome | isolation source: 120 cm saprolite under Douglas fir tree site 2 hole 3 replicate 1 | place: USA:California | collected 2015-04-18
TATCCGCACCAGCCCACTCCCTTCCGCCGAGATCGACGGTGCGGGTACGGTGTACGTGGCCTGGCAGGACTGCCGTTTTGAAAGCGGCTGTACCGCCAACGATATCGTGTTCAGTACTTCGTCCAATGGGACCAGCTGGTCGACGGTGAAGATGGTTCCTGCCGACCCCGTTGGCAGCGGCGTTGACCACTTTATTCCAGGGATTGGGGTAGACAAGTCCACTTCGGGGAGCAGTGCTCACATTGCTGTGACGTACTACTACTTCACCAATGCGAACTGCACCACCAATTGCCAGCTCGATGTCGGCTATCTCTCGTCGACCAACGGCGGGACTTCGTGGTCGGCAAAACAGCAGTTGGCCGGGCCGATGATGCTGACCTGGTTGGCAAGTACAAACCAGGGAAACATGGTGGGTGATTACATCTCGACCTCCATTGCAGGCACTGGCAATGCTTTCCCAGTGTTTGAAGTAGCCAGGGCACCCGTAGGTAGCACGTTCCACGAAGCGACTTTCACCGTCAAAGGTGGCTTGCCGGTTGTCGGTGGCACGAATTCGTCAAGTGCCGTGGTTGTTGACTGGGGCCATGCGCCAGCGATTTCTCGACATACTGCTTTGTAAGAGCGTCGATCTCTCTGAGATCTAAGTTTGATGTGGAGGCTGTTGCTGGTTCCCCCGAAAAGCAATAGCCTCTCTACAGTATGACGCTATCTCACCTTTGGCAGGGGCTGTCAATGGTACCTCTCAAGAAGACGGTGGCACCACTGCGGTACAGCTTATTAGGCATAGGCGATTGGCATTTCCTGTACGAGTGGCACCGCCTTCTTTCACCGAGAAGGAAAACCGCAAAAACAGCTTTTCTGCGATAATTCAATGGCCCTATCCCTTTCTCCTTTAGAAGCGTGTCAAGTCAAATGAAAATGTTACCGAACGATGACAGTTCCGTCAAATGAAACAGACTATGATATAATTGCGCTGTTAAAAAATACCTCTGAACGAGGATGTTACAGAAACGCGGGGGAACATTTATGCGATATTCTCAAAGGCGACTCATATTGGTTTTCTTCCTCATCATGTTACTGATAGCTGGGGGAGCTACCACATTCATCATACATGCACGCCAGGTACATGCAGTCACCAGGCATCCAGGCGTGGCTCAAACACCGATCACACACGTCGTTTTCATCATGCTGGAGAACCATACCTTCGACTCCTATTTCGGGACCTTCCCAGGAGCGGTCGGCACCACGCTCGCTCCTGCCACCAATCCTCTCAGAGGTGATATGGGCCATGGAGGACCTGGGGCACTCGCGGCATTTGATAATGGGAAGATGGATGGCTTTCCCCTGCGGAGCTACATACAGTATAACCAGGCTGACATTCCAACGTATTGGGCGTATGCGCAGCAGTACGGCCTGGGAGACGACTTCTTCTCTTCTATGAATACGACTTCAACCCCGAACCACGTGGCGATGGTTGCCGCACAATCGGGCGGTATCGATGCCACCATAAACAGCCAGGGCTGCCAGGATAAGCCGAATATGATCCTGTACTCTCGCAACCAGGCAGGCAATAACTACTGGTCTTTCCCCTGCTACTCCATCGGAAACCTGCCCGCTTCTCTTGACGCGAACAGCATTTCGTGGAAGTACTACGGCTCGACGGCGGTTTGGGACGCGCCTCTCTTAATTCAAGGCATCAGCACCTCACCCAACAACATTAGAAAATCAGGTCAGTTCGTGAAAGATGTACAGGCGGGGAATATGGCCTCGGTTTCATGGGTGACACCAGGAGTCAGTGATCACCCACCTGCCGACATTCAAGGAGGAGAGAATTGGCTCGCAACGCAAATCAATCCGATCATGAACAGTGCCTACTGGGCAAGTACGGCCATCTTCGTAACCTGGGATGACTGGGGTGGATTCTACGACCACGTTACCCCTCCGCAAGTGGATGGCGTTGGCCTTGGACTTCGTGTCCCGCTGCTCGTCATTTCTCCTTTTGCCAGACAAAACTATATCTCACACCAACAGGGTGAGTTCAGTTCGTTTGTCAAGTTTGCCGAGGAGAATTGGGGCCTACCCAGTCTCAACCAACGCGACGCATTGGCGTCGACGAGCGATTTGATGGACTTCTTTGACTTCTCTCAGACACCGCAGGCTCCTTTGATTGAACCGATGATCTCCTATTCTCAGAATCTTCGCGTTCCAGCCTATGGCCAGGCGGGACCGGGTTCCAATGTGGTGGGGAGTATCAGTCCACCTGTGGGAGGTGTTGGTACTACTTTTGATTTTAATGTGGTATCGGAGCTTAAATCTCCCAGCGTGCATACCGTAACGATTGATGGCACAAATTACTCCATGAGTCTCGTCGGTCCTTATAGCGGTGGTGGCTACGTGTGGGGATATAAAACCAAGCTTCCTGTTGGCAACCACTCGTATACCTTCACGTTCTCAGATACGACAGGCACGATCACCCTTCCCTTCAATGGTATTCCGTTCCCTGGCCCTGAAGTCCATCCTTTTACCGTGACTTCGATAAATATTAAGCCCACTGTAGTATTACCGGGCACGCCAGTTACCTACTCTGTGAAATATCAGTCCCCAACCAATACTGCACCTAAAGTAGCAACGGTGGACATTGATGGCCAGTCCTACCCTCTTTCGGGAAAGGGAACGAATTACCTGAAAGGTGTAGTCTATACCTATACGACCAGTAGCCTCTCTGTTGGTGAGCATTACTTCCGTTTCAAGTTCGACGATGGTTCAGGATTGGCGATCTATGAAGGATACGAACATCCGGGTGTGACGCCGATTGTGCTTGCATCTTCCTCTGTCTCGCCCACCTTTGGGCCTTCTTCGACGGTATTCACCTTCTCAACAACCTATACAGAGTCAAGTGGAGCACCTCCTGCGTCAGCCATGCTCTATGTTGATAACGTAGGCTATCCGATGAATTATGTGAGTGGCGGCTATGCGACGGGTGCCCTCTTCCAGGTGGCAACGACGCTGCCGGTAGGCAACCACACCTTCGCGTTCGTGTTTAGCGACCAGTCCAGCAGTTGGGCCGATCCCTTTGCCCCGACGACCTATGCTGGTCCGAATGTAGGGCCCAATGCACAACCAGTGCCACCCGGCACGATCAACTATCCAAGCCATGACGTTAATCCAGATGTCACAACTGGGGAGGGCGATGATTGACATGTCCAGGGCTACCCCCTATACTAGCCAATAGAGGTATTTTTATATGTGGGGAGAAATGCATTGCAATTGCATGGACGAACACAGCGAGCGCGTATAGATCATGTCGGTTCATTGCTCGTTGTTGGTAGTGGCAAGGGTGGTGTTGGGAAATCCACTGTCAGCGTTAATCTAGCCATAGCTCTGGCGAAACAGGGTGCCATGGTCGGCCTGCTTGACGGAGACGCCTACGGTCCAAGTATACCCATGATGTTAGGGGTGCGCAAGCGCAGAGCCGGCCAGGGCGCGGAAGTCATTCTCCCCCTGGCCCAGCGCGGGGTGCTTGCACCTGAGCAGAAGCTCAAGGCACTGCCGCGCTATGGCATCAAAATCATGTCGGTCGGCTTCTTCATCGGCGAAGAACAGGCCGTTGCCCCCATTCCCGATGTGTTGGGAATGCTCATTCGTCAACTACTCTACTCTGTTGATTGGGGTACGCTGGACTATTTGATCATTGATCTCCCTCCTGGCAATGGAGAGCCGCAGGCCACGCTCTGTCGTGAAATGCAAATAGATGGAGCCATTCTGGTAACAACCCCGCAGGATATCGCACGCATTGATACCGCGAAGGCATTAGCTATGTTTCAAGGTGTTGGCGTGCCTGTGCTGGGTGTCGTCCAGAATATGGATGGATTTTTGTGCCCACACTGCGGCGAACACGTTGAAATCTTTCCCCGCAGTCGCGAAGGGCGAGAACAGCTCGATGATCTGCCTCTCCTGGGCAGTATCCCCCTGGATCCCTCCACCGCAGTCAGTGGCGATAAAGGGCAGCCTGTCGTGGTCAGTAAGCCAGAGTCACCGGTATCTCTGGCCTTTATCGGGATGGCCGAGCAGATTGCTATCCAGCTTGCAGCAAAGAAAGCATCAGTAGCTATGCAGCCACCTGCAAGCAATGAAGTGGAGTCGGAAACTGTGAAGGGAGAGGACTGCGACGATGAAAGAGAAGATTAAAGGCATAGTGGCAAGTATCATATTTCGGGTCATTGCTCTTCTCACATTGGGGCAAATCTCTCCCATCCTGAGTGCCTGTATCATCATCGAGCGAGATGGCAAGTTCCTCCTCATAGACCGCTCGGATGGACTGGGTTACACCATTCCTGGCGGCATCGTCCGTTACAAAGAGACTGTGGAGCAGTGTGTGTTGCGCGAAGCTCGCGAAGAGACTGGCTACACTGTCGTTATTCAATTCCGTGCCGCCTCCATCGCCTACAAGGGTTCTATTGTCAGTGGCTCCGAACACAAATCGGGCGAAGGCAAGCCGTGCTGGCACGAACCTGGGGAAGTTTTTGGGCGCATGGCCTTCGATTGTGAAGAGATGCTCAAGGATTATTTAAGCGGCAAGCAACGTTTCGCGTAATCGCGTATGTTCCTTGATGGCATGTGATATAGTATGCACAGCTTGACTGTACTCTAAGATAACGAGGAGGCCAACTATGCCAATCTGCCCAATTTGCGATGACACTGGCTTGCAAAATTCTGACCCCACTCATCCTGAGTTCTGTTATTGTGCTGCCGGTAAATCGGCAAGGCGTCAATGGGAGGCAAGCCACACTGGAAACAGGGGGCAAGGTCAACCCAAAGCGGCCAGCTTCATCGATATAACTCATCTTGAGGAAGTGAACGCCAGCGTTGATGCCATGCGTGCATCCCTACTCGGCTCCGCAACTAGCGAGACAACGACCACCGCAAAGCATCCCGCCGTCCAATTACTTTACCAGGTTGCTCATGCAAACCACGAGGTTTCCGTGCCGGAAGCGACCCAGTTGTACGAACTGGCAAAGGCACTGGAAGGATTTCTAGCAGCTCTGGCACCTATCGGGCGAAATCTCAAACGTTGAGATAAAGGTACTAGTAAAAAAGGGTAGAAATATTGACATGTATGCATGTTCTCAACTATACTCAGCCAAGAACATGCTCTACACATGTCAACGCATGGTACCGAGGTACCTTTGACCTACCTCGGGTTTTGTTTTTCTTCAAGTATTGCTGAGCAAGGAACTTAGAGGGGTCTATCATGATATGTCCACGTTGTGGTAATGAGTGGGATGCAAACAAGAGTCCTTGTACACGTTGTGGTCTCGTGATACGTATGCCTGGCCAGCCGGGACCCCTAGGACGTACCTCTTCTTCAACCCCACCTCAAAGAAGTAATTCACCTCAGTCTGGGGGTTTGTCGCCGTTAAGGCAGTCGTCAAGTGGTTCGTCGGGAAATATGGGCCCGCCTCCTCTTGACAACTATTCGCCGCCCCCATCTTTTTCCTCATCAAGAGGATCAACCATGGTGCCAAACACACCTGCATCTCCTATTTCTTCGACACAGGCACCAAATACCCCACGACCCTTTACATCGATACCAATGACGGATAATCCACAATCATTTAACAACCCGTCAACATCAGTGTCAGGCTTTGAGCATAATGCACAGAATCGTATCTTTCCTGGCACCCCCTCTCATTTTGGGCAGGCACCACATCAAGCAAGAGGGGTATCGCGTGCCGATGTCTTGAGCCCAAGAAGTGTACCGCATCGGCCACAATCAGCATCCCAGTTCGGATACTCCGCTGATTCCTTCACACCAGAGCTGCCACGTACGCAGAATGCTCCCCATCCAAGTCGTTTAGTTACGGACCCTTCAGCCAGAGATGGTCAGCGTCCACAGATGCAGCGGGCGCCCTCGTTTCAACAAAGTAACTCCTCTTCAATCCGAAGTGGCATAAGGCCCCAGGCTCAAGGAAGTGATACACGCCAACTTGGACCAGGCACGATTTTGCGCAATGGTCGCTACCGTTTGCTAGAACTGCAAGAACGACAGGAATGGTTAGCTGGCGCGTATGAGTCGATGTGGATCGCCCAGGACGCCCAACGAGGTGCATCCCAGGTGATGATCTGTGAATTGGTGTTGCCTGGCACTGGTTCCGTCGTGATGCAATCGACGCTGCGTACCGCGACCATAGCCTTGACCTCTGTTGGCAGGCATCCTCATATACCCACCCTGTGGGACGCCTTTAGTGATCGCGGTCGAAACTTCTTCGTCTTTGAGCCGTTTGAGGGAGAGTCCTTATTAAATCGGATGCGACGTACTGGGAGAGCCATGCCGGAACAGGATGTGATTGAATGCTGCCTCCAGATGACCGAGGTGCTGGAGCTACTCGCACAGCATTCTCCTCCGCTGGTGCATGGCCTTATCCGTCCAGAGCATATCCTGGTGGTGCGCACAGGTTCTCAGTATGTACTGACCAACTTCTCTATCGTGCTGGCCGGTGGGGCAACACAATTTGTCTCAGGTATGGAGCGCACCCGCCTTTCTGTGCATACCGCCCCAGAGTTTGTGCGTGGAGTGATCGATGTACGCTCTGATCTCTTTGCCTTGATGGCAACTGCCTACCACGCGGTTACGGGTAGTATGCCGACAGGGGTGAGTGGAAGTATTCCTCAAGCGCAGCGCCTGAATCCAAATGTTTCGCCCCAGTTCGATGCCATTCTGGCAAGAGGATTACGTCCCATTGCCAGCCAACGCTACCAGCGGGCATCCGAACTACGCCAGGACTTGCTGGCAATGCGTTCGGTCAGTGGGACACTTGTCCCCGGCCAACGTCTTGAGCAGCCTTTCCAGCGTGTATCCGATGGCGCGCAAATTGGGCAAAAGTTTGAACAATCTACTACACCGCGTGTAGCCGATAGTGTTGCGCAAGCCTTACAATCCCTTGCTCCAGCCGATAATTTTGAAGAGCAGAAGCTATTGCTGCCACGTCCAGAGGAATTGCCCCCGCTGGAAGAAAGAAATGACAGGCTTTATGCTGCTCTCTGGTTGAGTGCTATCCTGGTCTGCTTGGTACTGGTCATCGTATTCAGCCGTGGTTTTGTTTAATCACAAGAGCGGGTCGAATTTCCTCTTGAAATTCGACCCGCTCTTGTTTGAATCTTACATTTTGGTTCCGACGTGAACGGCGACGATCCCGCCGGTGAGTCGATAGAAACGCACATCGCTCCAGCCAACCTCCTCCATAATGCTTTTCAATGCGGGTGCATCTGGAAAGGTCGTCAGGGAATGCGGCAGGTAGTTGTATTCCTCAAAAGCTTTGCCGATGATCGTGCCAAACAATGGAGCCAGCCTGTAAAAGTAGAAATGGAAGAGAGAGCCGAACATTCTGCCAGGCGGATGACTGATCTCCAGGCACACCATCCGACCTCCGGGCCGTACTACGCGCAACATCTCGCGGAAGCCCTGCCGGATATCGGTCAAGTTGCGAACCATGAAGGCGGAACAGCAGCCGTCGACGCTGTTATCGGGCAAATCAATACGCTCAGCGTCCCCCAGACGCAGTTCAATACTGTCCTGTAGTCCCAGGCGCGCAAGTTTCCTGTGGCCCTCAGCGAGCATCTCCGGTGTGATGTCCATGCCAATCATGCGGGTGCCCGGTCCAGCGCGGCGAATGACTGCGATAGAGAGGTCTGCTGTGCCGGTGCCTAAATCAAGTCCTACTTCGCCTGTTCCCAGGGCCAGGTAACGGGCCGCGAATGCGCGCCAGCGTTTGTCCAGCCCCAGGCTCATCAAGCGGTTCATCAGATCGTAGATGCGTGCAATGCGCCCGAAGAGACGTTGTACATAGGATCGCTTGCCGCCAGTTTCGCGGAACTTTTCCTCTAAAGATATCTTTGCGCTCATAAAAATGATCCTGTTAGTGCCTGCGTGACACGACGAAATCGATCAACTCATCAAGTACTTCGCGGTCTCGTGTGGGGGGGAAGTGATACAAAGCCTCTCGCGCTTTGTTCGCATAGGTCTGAGCATCCGCACGGGAACGCTCCACCCCCTGTCCTGTCGTGACCCAATGGACGACTGAATGGATATCCTCATCTCGCTGGGCAGTTCCATTGAGCAGTCCATCTACTTCCTGGTGGTGTCCGTTGAGGGGCTGTTCTTGCAGGGCATAGATCAAAGGCAATGTGACCATACCCTGGCGCAGATCATTGCCGGCAGGTTTCCCTATGGTTGCCTGGTCTTCTGTATAGTCCAGGATGTCATCGATAATTTGGAATGCAATCCCCAGGTTCAGGCCGTATTCGTAAAGGAGGGCGATTTCCTCGTCCGAGGCCTGGCTAACGATAGCTCCACCCTTGCAGCAAGCCGCAATCAAACAGGCGGTCTTACGGCTGATTTTCTCATAGTAGCTTTCGACGGTCAGATCGATGCGACCGGCCGTCATCATCTCCATGATCGTACCTTCGCAGACTGTCGCTACAGTATCCGAAAAGAGGTGATCGATGCGATTATCGTTGATGTCGGCAATCAAACCCGCCGTCTTGGCAAAGTAGTAATCACCGAGCAGGATGGCAATATTATTGCCCCATAAAGCATTGACAGTCGGATTGCCACGCCGCGTCATGGCATTGTCCACGATGTCATCATGAATAAGCGTCGCCAGGTGAACCATTTCAAAGGCGACGCTCAGAGGCAATAGCCGATCAAAGCGGTAGGTTTTCATCTTGCCTGAAAGTAACGTCAGTGCTGTCCTTAGGCGCTTGCCGGGCGATCCAAGGGCATGCATCGAAGCAGAATTGAGGATGTCGAGTCCAGAGGTGGCCCGTTCTTCAAAAGTGGTGTCCACCTGAATCAAGTCATGTTCGATGCTGGCGAACAGGCGGCTCAACGTGGCCGTGTCTTTCATAAAGATTCTCCATTTCGGGCACTTCCAGGTACATATCTGCTTGCTTTAGACATGCCCCTATAAGAGAAACAGCTTGTACACAGCGTACATTGCCTCTCATGTACCGATCTTACTTGATATACTTTAATAGCATTTGTCAGATTATAGCACGGCTCAACCAATCAAGTGGAGGAGAAGTTGGGTTTCTGATTATTAAGTGTAGCCTGATGCTCCGTAGAGCATCAGGCTACACTTAATAATCAGAAACCCATTTTTGTCTAGATAGAAGACGTGGTGTCTAGCTCCATCAGGTCTTCCTGAACATAACCGGCGTCCAATTGAAACTCTTCCAGGGCATCGATAGCTGCTCGATACTCTGTCCAGGTAAGACGGCGATTGAGCACAGGATCATTGACTGCTTTCCAGGCAGGGAAATATTGATCCATCAGGCTGACGGGGGTGTCGGGACCAAGCTCCTCGGCGATCCAGCGCAGTACTTCGCGTGTTCCAGAAATGTCTTCAGGCATGACGAGATGGCGGATCAGCAGTCCACGCCGTGCGATCCCCTCTTCATCGAGTTGGAGTGGGCCAACTTGCCTGTACATTTCACGCAGGGTTACTTGATTGTGATCGACGTAGCGCGGCATCTTCGATGTGCGCAGGGCATGTTTATTGTCAGCATATTTTGCATCTGGCAGATACACATCGACCACGCCATCCAGGAGCTTGAGGGTCTCCAGGTTTTCGTAGCCAGCACAGTTGTAGACGATGGGCAGCTTGAGTCCCTTTTCGCAGGCGACTACCAGTGCCGCCAGTATCTGGGGCACAAAATGGGTGGGTGTGACCAGGTCCAGGTTGTGGCAACGCTTCTTTTGCAGGTAAAGCATCATATCTGCCAGGCGTTCCGGCCCAACGCGATGGCCCAGGCCTCCCTGGCTCAATGAGAAGTTCTGGCAGTAGGTGCAGCGTGCCTGGCAGTAGCCAAAGAAAATGGTGCCTGCTCCGCGTGTCCCGCTGATAGGCGGTTCCTCGCGGCGATGTACATTCCAGGATGCGACAATGGCTTCTGTACCGGAACGGCAAACGCCAGTCTTACCCGCGATACGATTACAGCGGCAATTCTGCGGGCAGATGGTACAACTGCGCAAGATTTCCCAGGCTTTCTCCGCCCTGCTCGCTAGTTCGCCCGATTCGTATAATGTAAGATAGCTTGGGTAAAGCATATGTATCAATTACCTTGCAATGTTAACAGGCGTCTGGGTGTCTCTATGAAAATGGTATCCAGTTCTTGCTGAGACACTCCGGCATGGCGCAAGCGCGGTACGATATTGCGCAGCAAATGATCCCAGCCCCAGCCGCCGTAACGGTGGAACTGCGTTCGCGTGCAAATATCGTGCGCCAGCGTCAATTGCGCTCCATAGCCCTTTTCTAGCAGGCGCAGCACGCATTCAATGCGATCAGTATCACGCGGCTCCTGTGCGAAACTGCGATCAAAATAGGTCTCTGAGCCGAATGTATCAAACGAGAGCACCGTTCCTCGCTCAGCGATGCGTGCGTGCCAGGCTGGTTCGATCAATTCATCGCAGTGGCTAATAGCCACTCGCGAGAGATCGACCCCCTCCTCTTCTAAAATATCCAGGATGTGCAGGTGCTCATGTCCCCAGATTAATGGATGCACATTGATGCTGGCTCCTGTCTTCTGTTGTACACGGGCGGCTGCTCTCAACTGCCGTTCCTCAAATGGGTAAATGGGAGAGCTTGTTCCCAACTCTCCCATCAAACCTGCGCGTATCGTTGTACCATACATCCCTTTGCTCAGCCACAGCAAGAGATCGTCGGCAATCTCTTCCGTACTGCGGTCGTGCAGCGATTGCGCCAGCAGGGGTTGGCGATAATACCCGCAGCCAGCTACGATATGGATGCCGGTGCGCTGCGCAATATCATATAACCCGTGGGGATCAGGTTTGATCCCCACGGTGGTCATATCGATAAGTGCCTGCCCTCCAACATCTCGATAGCGCAGAAGTTCTTGAATGCTCAATTCAGCATCATCGATCAGTAAATTAGGCTTTGAGTCGTAAGGGTTGCGTATTAGTTCTCCCAGGTTTTCCAGCGTTGGCTCCTGGTCTTTCAGATGCGCTCGCTCTGCTGGAGGATTATCCCACAGCCCCCGCAGATCAATCAGCAGGTGTTCATGGCCTAACGTGACGCCCAATGCTTCGGGTGCAATAGGACCTGATACTGTTCGAATATGCATAAGGTGCCCCTACGGCGTTGGCCACTTGAAGCCGCGTTTAGATGGTTTGGGACCTGTTGAGCGTGGCTTAACTGCACTTTTGCGCTTCGCGGGGGGCATTTTACCACGGCTAACCGCGCTGGCGGCGCGAGCTCGCGGCTTTCTTGGAGTCGCTATCTTCTTGCTTTTTTCCTTTACACTGGGCTTGCGTTGAACTTCTACAGGTTGCTCTGCTTGCTCCTCTGTAGGAGTTGATTCAACTCGCTCGACCAGGCTGCCGCTCTCGTTGGCGACTTCCGTCCAGAATTGGGCATTTTTTCGCTGCGCCGGGCGTGGGCCTTTCAAAACACGGCCATCGGGTAAGCGAGTGACATGGCGTTCTTCTGGTTGAGCGCGGAACTCACTGGGAGTATCACTGCCCTGGAATGGCCGACCTGCTGAAGGACGCTTTTGAGATTCTGGAGCATCAAAACGCTCATAGTCTCCTTCAAACTGTTTCTGTTGTGGTGCGGATTGTTCGTGTTGTGGTTCGCGATCATTGAAGTCCGGCCGCTCTCGAAAAGAGCTATCACGCTGTATTGCCGGACGGCTCTGCCAGCGCGGGTTTTCAGTATTGCGCTGTGGGCCATTGTAATCCGGACGATTTCCGCGCTCAAACGTGCGTTGAGAGCGATTATCTCGCCCAAACTCACGAGGCTGTCGCTCAAAACTGCGCGGAGAGCGATTATCTCGCCCAAACTCACGAGGTTGCCGCTCAAAACTGCGCGGAGGGCGGCTATCTCTGGCCCTATCGAAATCGCGTGGCGGCCGCTCAGACCCCGCAGTGTCGCGCCGCTGATAGCCTCTGCCCTGGTCATTGTCGCGGAATGGAGCACGCTGGCCGTTGGGGCGTGGGCTGTAGGGGCGTGGGCTGTAGGGGCGCGGGCTGTAGGGGCGCGGGTTGTCGCGGAAATCTGAACGCGCTCCATTGCTACTGGGGCCGCCTGGCGCGCCAGGGCGGCTATTGAAGCGTTGGTTATCGTAGCGACTTCTTCCTGGGTCAAAAGATTGAGGGCGGGGTCCCTGGTTGCTATTGGGCGTGCGCTCGAAGCTCCGATTGCTGTCCTGGCGGTTGTCGAATGGCCTGCGACCCTGGGGAGCAGAGGAATGCCCCGATTGCTGGTTATTCCGCCAATTATTCCGTGGTGGCTGTCCGCTATTACCGCCGCTGCGTGGGCGATAGTCGGCATGTTTGTTTGGTGCTCCAGACTCCCATGCGCGATCTACTGTTTCGCGGTTGAGACGAGGGCGAGCCGGGCGGGGAGACTGCTCATCTCCCGGCCTGTTTGAGGATTGATTGCGAGAGGACGGGTGCATGTCGTCTCGTGGCTGATTGTTGTAATCTCTGGTCATGTTTCCTTTCAAGGGTTGTCCCATTTGGAGGTTAAAAAAATTTGTCTAAGTGGTGGACGAATGGCAAGATTCTAAAGGTATTTCCGTCGGTCGTTCCGCACCAAATCCAGCAATCTTAACGCGCTATGTTCTTAATTGGCATATATAAAGGGGTCGCGTCTCTCATAGTATATCACACTCTTGTGAGAAGATGCGATAGTACGCTAACAGTCACACTTTTGGTTTATGCTGGCTCCTCATTTATGCTGTTGGGGTGGGTACCACCCCTGTGCGCAGCGGAACACCGCTGTAACTTAATGCTTGACTACCAAGCATCGCGACCAGCATTTGTGGTAATTCATCGGGCAACAATGGCCGCAAGACAACGCGGTAATATAACCCTCGTTCAATAAATTCTCCTTGCTGCTGGCCATTGAGCAATATCTTAATCGCTTGCAGCTGTTGTGAACTTGGTAGAAAGGCCAGGTGCGGCGCAGTAAAAGTCAGGCAGCCTGTATCGGCATTGGGACCTGTCTCGTCTGGTGGAATGACGCCGCACTC
>WNFF01022140.1_pt1 | contig 13049 bp, 13 predicted proteins | sample 5400441 | NCBI WGS metagenome assembly WNFF01 (sample SAMN13153345, study PRJNA577476) | soil metagenome | isolation source: 120 cm saprolite under Douglas fir tree site 2 hole 3 replicate 1 | place: USA:California | collected 2015-04-18
GTTCTTATCGGTTATGGAGAGGCTCTCGACGACGGGGTGGGACGCCGTTCGAACGAGCAGCTTTTGAGGAAGCGGCCCGAATTAGGGCTTCGCAAGCAGAGACACAGGCACCGCGGAAATCGCGAGAGATTTTCTTATGGGTGTCCACAGAATGCAGGAGCGTTGACGTGCCATGCAGAAGCGCGACGAGGGAGAGAGCGACCGCCGTGTGATGATCGGGCATCCCGCCAAGCTCCGTGGCCAGTAGCCGCTTCAAAAATTCAAACGAAGGCATGTGCTCTTTGCGGGCGAAGGCGAGGGCCCAATCTTCGGAAATGAGGCGGAAGTCGTTGGGATGGGCGGCAAAGAAGTCCAGAACGCGGCGGCAAGCTTGCGCGGAGCTCCGTGAAGATTTGATGGCCGAGAAAAGATTCAGCCGCGCGCGGCGGCGGAGGAGGGAAAGAAGATCGTCCTTGTTGGAAAAGCGCTCGTACAGGGTTGGTGTTGTGGTGCCCGAAGCGCTGGCGACGGCGCGCATGGTGAGCGCATGTTCGCCGCGCTCGCTCCACATACGATACGCGGCGTCCAATATGCGCCCTTCCAGACGAGCATCAGCCTTGCGAGGCATGCAACCGCCCTCCCACTCAGTGTTTCATTGAATTATATCCTTTACAGCGTTAAAGATACAGTGTATAAAGAATAGGCCCCGAACGATACCTCGTTGGGATCCCCAAAATTACGGAAAGACGGGAGTGCGAAACAGCAAGATATGTTTCGATTTCAATATTGTGTGAACACCAAGGCCAGCCGGAAGCTCACCTGGGAGGTTTTCTCGGACTGGCGGCGGTGGAATGAATTTGCAAACATTTACGGCCAACTGAACTGGAGCGAAGGAAAGCCGTGGGAAGCGGGAAGCCGACTGGAGATTGAAGTCCGGGAGCCGGTGCAGACGGTTGTGAGTCACGTCATAACGAATTGCCAGCCAGCGCATAAAGTGGGTTGGATCGACCACTCGCTCGGAGTCGTGCTGGCGCAATGGGTCAGTTTCGAAGAGCATGTGGGAAAAGGCACGCGGGTGCACACCTGGGGGGATATCGTCCATTCCGGCGTGAAAATTGCGGGGCAGACCGCAGAACAAGTCATCACCAGCTTCACGGAAACGTGGTACGAGAATTTTCGATCGGCGTGCGACCGTCTTGCCGAAACAAGCGGCGATTGAGTTGGAAAGCAGGTTGTTGTTCATTTGAGTTGAGCCGATCGCAGTGAATTTCGTCCAGGGTTTTTCGAAACGTTCGGACATCGCTCACGAAACATACATAAGCGCAAAAGTTATCTATTTGCGGTGCTGTTCCAATCTGGGACTCCTAAGCGTTAGATTGCCAACCCTGTACTTCCGCGAACAGTTTCAAAACGACAAAGCATTGATTGCAAAAGAGATGGAGACCGGAGGACGGCCATCCCTGGCGAGTTACGTGCATATGCCCCACGGGGGTATGTGCAATGTGCGGAAACATATTGGGGCCGCGAAGTGGCGCTCGCCGGATGAGATGGGCGGCCACGGTTCTCTTGTTAGGGTGCGAAATGGCATGGGGCCAGAATGCGCCGCCACAGAAAGCTTCACAATCCTCGCCAAATGATCTGACGCAAGTAAGCATAGAAAACTTGATGGAGATAGAAGTTACATCTGTTTCGAAAAAGGAACAGAAGCTATCCCAAGTAGCGGCAGCGGTCTTCGTCATCACGCAGGAAGACATTCGCCATTCGGGGGCGACGAATATTCCGGACCTGCTGCGAATGGTTCCCGGAATGGATGTGGCACAGATCAATTCCAACACCTGGGCGATCTCGGCGCGAGGCTTCAATCTTCAGTTTGCCAATAAATTATTGGTGCTCATTGATGGCCGAGCCGTGTATTCGCCGCTTTTCGGAGGCGTGAATTGGGACACGCAAGAGGTGCCACTCGATGACATTGAACGAATTGAGGTGATCCGCGGACCGGGCGGGGCGGTCTGGGGCGCCAATGCGGTAAATGGGGTCATCAACATCATCACCAAAAAAGCCGCCGATACGCCAGGCATGCTGGTAGCGGGCGGAGGAGGAACACAGGCCCAGGAATTCGGCACGCTGCAGTACGGCGGGAAAATCACCGAGAGCACCAACTACCGCATCTTTACGAGCTACCAGAACAATAATCATTTCCCGGATTTGAACGGGCAAGACGCAGAGGACGGCTGGCATCTGCTGCACGGCGGTTTTCGAGCAGATACGAAACTGTCTCAGAAGGATTCCCTGACGACGCAAGGAGACGCGTACACGGGAAGCGAGGGAGCCACCATCGTGCATTCCATCCTCTCTCCTCCCGAAAATGTGAACGTAGAGAGGCTCGTCACATTATCCGGTGGAAACATCTTGGGCCGGTGGAATCACATTTTCTCAAGCCGGTGTGACACGACACTGCAGTTCTATTTCGACGAATACCACAGAGGCGGTCCGGATGCTATCGACGTTCGCGATACGATTGATTTTGATTTTCAGAACCACCTGGTGCTGGGCGCTCGCCAGGATCTCATTTGGGGTGTGGCTTATCGCCACACCGCCGATGATACCGAAGGCACAATCGACGAGGCATTTGTTCCCGCCGACTCTTCAAAGCACCTCTTCAGCCTGTTTGTGCAGGATCAAATCACACTTAGACCCAACCGCATGTATTTGTATGTTGGGACAAAACTCGAGAATAGCTATTTCACCGGCTGGGACCTTCAGCCGAGTGTTCACATAGCCTGGACTCCTAGCGCTCACCGTACTTTCTGGGCCGCCATTTCACGCGCTAGCCGCACTCCGACCCGGCGTGATGTGAACCTCGACGCAGCTCTTGCAGCTTTGCCGGGACCTGCCGAAGTCGTCCTCCTGGGCAGCCCGAATGCGAAATCTGAACACGTCATCGCTTACGAAGCTGGTTACCGGGCTCAGCCCAATAACAAGCTTTCTATCGATTTTGCAGCGTTCTTAAGCACTTATAGCGGCCTACAGAGCGTGGACCAGCTCCCGTCCTTCTTCGACTCCAATTCTGTTCCTCCCCTGCTTGTTCTCCCTGAGTCGTTTGGAAATGATTTGCATGGCACAACTGACGGTTTCGAAGTCGCCGTAAATTGGAGAGCGACCGAACGTTGGACGCTCAGCCCCGGCTACTCCCTTCTGCAAATGCATTTGCATGGTGATCCCAACGGAGACGACAGGGCGAGCGTGTCGGACACGGAGGGCTCCATTCCTCGGAACCAAGCACAACTCCGTTCGCACCTTGAACTGTGGCGAGGTTTTGCCTGGGATGCCAACGCCTATTTTGTCGGGCGGCTTCCGGCGCAGGCAGTGGCTTCCTACACGCGGCTAGACACGCAACTCACGTGGCGATTCATGGAATCGGCGAGCTTGAGCATAGTGGGACAGAATCTGCTGAGGGATCATCACGTGGAGTTCAACGACGCATTCCAGAGCGTGAATTCCTCGCAAGTCAAGCGCAGCGCTTATGCCAAATTGACTTTGCTGTTTTGAGAATGGAGTCGGTGATCTTGGACTACGCGGACACGGCGGGGTGCGCAAAGTGGAAACGGACGTATTCACCCCATCAGCGAAAGTCGAGCCGTTCCCTTAGGAGGGCAGGCAGAGCAGTTGTTTCATTGATCGCAGCACTAACTTTTCCTTGCTTCTCATCGGCGCAGACTTCATCGACTGGGGAATACGACTTGAAGGCAGCCTTTCTCTTTCATTTTGCGCAATTCGTGGAGTGGCCGGAGGCGGCATTCAAAGACTCCAGCAGCCCGCTTACCTACTGCACCATCGGAGATGATCCTTTTCATGGAGCACTGGAGACCACTCTGAGCGGGAAAGCGATCGGAGCGCGATCGTTTCGGGTGTTGCATTTCAAACAGCCGCAGGAAATCCAGGGATGCCAGGTTTTGTTCATTGGAGCGGAAGAGAAAAGGCTGCTTCCCCCAATACTGGAGGGCAGCAAAGATAATTCCGTCCTGATCGTGGGCGATTCTGAACATTTTGCCAAAGACGGAGGAATGATCGGGTTCTTACTGGAAGAAAACAAGATTCGCTTCGAGATCAACCTGGAAGCGACAAAAAAAGCCAAATTGAAAATCAGCTCCAAGCTGCTGGCCCTCGCAAAGACGGTCATTGGCAGTCAGGGAGGAACTTGAAATGCGGTTATTTCGAAATTCGTCGATTCAGCGCAAGCTGACCATGGTTGTCCTGTTCACGAGTCTTTTCGGGCTGAGCCTCACCGGCCTGGCATTCGAAATTTACGAAAGAGCGAGCTTTCGCACCTCGTTGATCAGCGATCTTACAGCTCAAGTCGATACACTTACGTTGAATACGGCAGCCGCCCTTGCTTTCGACGACCAGAAATCAGCGCAAGACTTGCTGGAGTCACTCCGGGTGGAGCGCCAAATCGTCGCGGCCTGCCTGTACGACAGGCGCGGCAACGTCTTCGCTGAATACCGGCGTGACGCGACCACTCCGGGGTGTGAAATGACCGCCCCGTCCCAGGATGGAGCGCAATTCGGCAAAGAGTTTGTTTCCTTTTCCCGAAAAACGTCACTGGGCGGCGAAAACACCGGCGCCATTGCCATCATTTCGGATTTTTCCCAACTGCAAGCCAAGATGAAGCGATTCCGGGAAGTTTCCATACTTGTCCTTCTGGGCTCCATTTTCGCGACGGCATTCGCTTCCTACCGCCTGGTGCGGCTGATCACCGAACCTATCCTGCAGCTTTCCGCCGTAGCCGAAAGAATCTCCAAGAAAGAAGATTTCACGTTGCGCGCGGCCGCTGGAGCCGAGGATGAAGTAGGCGCACTGGTTGGATCATTCAACCAGATGCTGGAACGAATTCAGGAACGTGACGCGGCGTTGCAGAGCGCAAAAGATGACCTGGAAGTGCGCGTCCTGGCGCGGACCGAAGAGTTGGAAAGAGAGGTCATCGAGCGCATGCGAGCCGAGAAGTTGCAACGTATTGCGTACGATGCGACGCGCCTCTTGGCCGAGGCGGATAGCATGGAAGAGGCCATGCTTGAGATTCTGGAGGTTATTTGCGAAGGGATGGGGCAGAAAGTGGCCGCCATCTGGAAATTAGACGAGACAACCGACGTACTACGATGCACGCACGCTTGGCAGCGGCCTGGGGCATCGGTTGAGGAGTTCCTCGAAGCAACTCGCAAAACATCGCTGCCTGCCTCCAAAGGCTTGCCTGGGCGTGTCTGGGTCAACCAGCAGCCCGTGTGGATCGAGGATGTAGCAAAAGACGCCGATTTCAAGCGGGCGGAGGCTGCTCTTGCCTGCGGGCTGCGCTAGTTGCTCAGCGGTGAAGTCCATAAACCGGATCAAGATTTGCTTCGCCTGGGCGTCGCGCTCGGTGGCCAGATTGGACAATTCATGAGCCGCAAGCAAGCGGAAGCAAATCTGGTCAAGGCCAAGGAAGTCGCGGAAGCCGCGAGCCGTGCGAAGAGCGAATTCCTGGCCAACATGAGCCACGAAATCCGCACTCCCTTGAATGGGGTGATGGGCATGACGGACCTGGCGCTGGACACGCACCTTACACCGGAGCAACGCGAGTACCTGGAAACGGTGAAAACGTCGGCCGATTCACTGCTTACGGTTATCAACGACATTCTGGACTTTTCAAAGATTGAAGCGGGGAAAATCGATCTGGAAGCGATCGATTTCAATCTCCGTGATTGTCTGGAAACAACCTTGAAGACGCTGGCGATACGGGCCGACGAAAAGGGGTTGGAGCTTTTGTGCGAAATAGCTCCCGAGGTGCCCGAAGTTTTGAGCGGAGATTCCGGCAGATTGCGCCAGGTGATCATGAACCTTGTTGGGAACGCCATCAAATTCACCGACAAAGGCGAAGTGGCGCTGAAGGTTCAAGTCGAAGCGAGACTTGATTACGAATTCATGTTGCGGTTTACGGTAGCGGATACGGGGATCGGAGTTCCCAAGGAGAAGCAGCAATTGATCTTCGATCCGTTTTCCCAGGCGGATTCATCCACGACGAGAAAGTACGGTGGAACGGGCCTGGGACTGACCATCTCAAGCAGGCTGGTGGAAATGATGGGAGGAAAAATCTGGGTGGAAAGCGAACCCGGAAGGGGGAGCCAATTCCACTTTACCGCACGGGTCGGGATTGCGGATACCAAAGTGATCGAAGTAGGGGCGATTGCTTCACCCGAAATATTACGGGCCGTGAAGGTTCTCGTAGTGGACGACAACCGTACGAACCGAAGAATCCTCGAAGGAATGTTGGGACGCTGGGAAATGAAGTCGACTTCGGCGCAAGACGGAGAAGAGGCTCTGGCAAAACTGTCGGAGGCGCACGAGGCGGGAGCACCGTTCGTGCTGATCCTGATGGACATGCACATGCCCAAAATGGACGGGTTCGAGTTGATCGAGAGAATCCGCCAAGAAAAGGATTCGTCCACCGCCACGATCATGATGCTTACTTCCGCGGGCCATCGAGGAGACGCGGCCCGCTGCCAGGAGCTGGGAGTCGCTGCGTATCTCCTGAAGCCGATTCGGCAATCCGAATTGCGAGAAGCGATTGCCCGCGTGCTTGGCGCGAAGGAACAGAAAGGCGCAATCCCACTCATCACACGATACTCATTGCACGACGCCCGTGAGCCCTCGAGTTCCTTGCGCGTGCTGCTGGTGGAGGATAACCCCGTGAATCAGCGGCTGGCGAGCCGGCTGCTAGAAAAGCGGGGCCACTCCGTTGTGGTGGCGGCGAACGGCCTCGAAGCCTTGGAGGCATTGGAAAAGGAAAACTTTGATTTAGTGTTCATGGATGTGCAGATGCCCGTAATGGATGGATTCGAAACGACCGCGGCGATTCGAAAGAAGGAAAGAGCCGGCGGAGTCCGCTTGCCGATCGTGGCGCTAACCGCGCACGCCATGAAAGGGGATCGGGAGAAGTGTCTGGCCGGAGGAATGGATGGATATCTCACGAAACCAATCCGGCCGCAGGAAGTGGACGAGATTCTGCGAAGCCACCTTGAACGGCGAAGGGGAACCGGCGAAACGCAGGAGAGCGCTCTGAGCAAGAAGTAAAACAAAGGCAACGGGCCGCGCGAAAAAGCAATGCGAGGATCCAGGACGGGAACGAAGGCGCGATTTCGAAGGTAGATTACTTTGCCTCGATAGACGAATTCCTGCCGCTCTCGACGGAGAGAAGAAGGCGTTTTGGACCGCTAACGAAAGAATTGCCGCGCTCGTAAAACCGGAGAAGCTGGTCGGCCGCGCGGGAAATGCCGATGCGGACGGTTTTTCCGATTGGCCCCGTGGGATGGCCGGTTTTGCCAAGCCAGAGAGGACCAGGGGCGCAAAGGTCGAGGCCGTCGTGGCGGCGATCGATCTGAAAAGCGGCGGCGAGGCGTCCGGGGCCGCTCGTGAGATTAAGAAGTTGACTCGTCTTGCGGTGGCGTTGCATGAGCTCGATGCCATCGAGGGGTTCAAGAGCGCGGATAAGAATAGCCGCGGCGATTCCGGCAGGCTCGCTGACGACATTGAGCATGAAGTGCGCGCCGTAATTGAAAAAAATGTAGGCATGGCCGGGCTCAAGATACATCGAACGAATGCGCGGAGTCGGGCCGCGAAAATGATGCCCAGCGGGATCGCCGGGTGGATAAGCTTCCGTCTCCACGATGCGGCCGCTCAGGCGGCCCGCGGGAAGATCGTGGACAACGACTTTTCCGATGAGGAAACGCGCCAGCTTGACGGTGTCAGGCGGAAGTTCGGAGCGACGGAGGCGGCGGATTGCGAATTTCTCCCGGGAGGATTTCAGAGCGTTGCGAGTCGAGGACATGGAATGTTGAGTCAGCGGGGCAGCTTCTGCAAGTCTTCGGGGGAAACGAGATCCTGATACTCCGAGTGCTTGCGAATGAAATTGGAAACGTATGGGCAGCGGGGGACAACGCGAAGATGATTGGCGCGGGCGAATTCGAGCGCAAAGCTCGTGAGTTTTCCGGCCAAACCCCGGCCCTCGAGTGACCGCGGCACTTCCGCGTGAAGAAAAACGATGAGATCGGAGAAACGCCGATACGTAAGGATGGCGCGAAGACCATCGACGAGCATTTCGAAACGTTCCGCCGGTTCGTTGTTGGTGACGGTTGCGTTGTTGAGATTCACGCCCACGGACCACCCTTTGGTTTCGCCAGATTTGCGGTGATTCCACCGCTCATGCAAGCCTTTTTTGATTCGCCCATGATGACCTCCGCGTGACCGGAAAAGTTTATCAGGGAATTTCGAAAACTATGGCGTAGGGGAGTCAGAGGGCTCGTTGTTGAAGAGGCGGGCAAGTTCTGCATGATCGATGACCACTGCCGGGTCCCGCTGGATGGCATCGAAGTATTTTTTCTGGAAGGCGTCGCCGGACTCCGTGGGTACAAACATTTTCCGGGCGAGAGCGATTGCGCCGCTGGCGTATTCCTGGGTCACGGGTTCCTTGGCGGTCAGCGTTTCGTCGATGCGAACGACAAACTCTGAAATGTTGTGGAGCCAGGCGAACTGCGCGTGGTCAATCACCAGTTGGAAGAGCTCCCCGGTATTGACGTGGCCATGCTCACGCTCGTATTCGCGGCGCTCCATGTTGAGAAGAGTTTTGTGAAGGCGAAGAAGGGCGAGGCGAAGGGAGAGAAGCTTCTCGCGGGCCGGGGAATCGTTGTTCGTAGGGAATAAATTTGAGCTTGGAGAATCCATTTTTGAATGACACCCCTATTCTCCAATAGTCGGGGAACAAATTCAAAACGAATGCCTGGCAAGAATCCCTTTGACATGGAGTTCAGGGAGGGCCCCGAGCACACGGAGAAGACTACCGAAGATCAATTGTGATAGCGCCGCTCGCCGGCAGGGAGCGGGATGGGGAGACGGTTGCCGGGAGGCGGGAGCGGGCAGGTCGCGTAAGGAGTGTAAGCGCAAGGAGGATTCTCCAGACGATTGAAGTCGAGCACGAGTTCACCAGGTTTATCGAGGCCGTTGGTGGGAAAGCCGGTGTAGAGAAAACGGGAAGCGCCGTAAGTGGTGGTGGCGCTGGTCGTGTCACGAAGAATGAAGAAAAGTTTTGCGCCAGCGGGGTCTTCAAGAACGGGCTCCAGCCGAAGTGTTTTTCCCGCGAGATTGAATTCCGCAGCGCCTGGAACGGGTTGATCGTAGCTGGTCCCGACGAGCGTAGCGAGCGTTATGGTCTTCTGCGGAGAATAGGGAATCCATCGGGCGACGACGCGAAAAGCGATATCGGGCTCGAACCATTTGAGTCCGCGAAAACCGGTGATGGCAGGAGAATGAGTATCCTTAATGCGAAGAGCGAAGCGGGCTTCGCGCCGAATCACATACATGTTGAGAGTGCCGATGGTGAGATGCGTGGAAACATTGTCCTTGTTGGCCTCCGCTCGCAGGGTTTGCGATTTTGCGGGAGCGCCGACAACGAGGAAGTCTGGAGCGAATCCTCCCGCGGGAGGATTCAGCGTAATGGTTTCGCCTTCGAGGTGAAAGATGGCGAGGTGGGCGGGTCCGACAGGGAGATGGATTTTGTTGTCGGGCGCCGAACCAGCGGAATTGTCCCCGGACTGAAGCCACTCGAGGCCGACGAGAGAGAGCCAGCCGTCGGGCTTGAGGAGGTCCGCTTTGTGCTGCTCGCGCCAGAAAGCGTTTTCTTTTTGCCAGGAAGTTTCCTGCGAGAGGGCAATCGCGGGCAACAACGCCATCAGAAAGGCGATAAAAGTCAGGCAGGCCGAACGGTTCCTGAAGCGCATGACAGAGTATACCTTGGAAGAGAAAAGGCCGGGAATGCGGGCCAGCCGGAAGGAGCAGGTCCGCGCGTCACTTCCGCAGAATTGATTGTTAACAATAAGACATACGGTGAGTTACAGTGTCGTTGCAGCCTCACAAAATCGATTTTCTAATGCATTCATGCAAATTTTTTATTGCTTGGAATGCAACCTACAGGCTCGTTTCCTTATCAAATTGAGGTAGTCAAATCATGCTTTCCTCCGGGGAGTGAAGAACCTTGAGTTGTTTCCCGTGAGGCGAGGACAAAAGGAAGAGAGACTCTTATGAGAAAGACAAAATTTGCCGCAGGACTGCTGGCATTTTCTCTGTTGCTTGCCGCCAGCGCCATCGCCGGTAATTCCAACAAGGGCACGCTGAATGTGGCCGAGACCGTTACTGTCGGCGGCAAGCAGCTCCCGGCCGGCAAGTATCAAGTGGAATGGACCGGAAGCGGGTCGGACGCAGAAGTCAGCATTTCCAACGGCAGGGACACGGTCGCCAAAGTGCCGGCGCAGGTCCTTCCGGTAAAGAAAGCCCAGGCCGAAAGCGGCTATTCCACCAACACCGACCAGGCTGGTAACGAGCAACTGACCTCGGCATTTGTTTCACCGGTGCGTAACTGCAAAGGGGGGACCGCGGAGCGGTCCCTTTTTTTGTCTATGCGTAATTAGATTCGAGCCAGCGATGTGATTTAACAGAGCCGCCTCTCAAGAGTGTATGATTTGGACCGTTTGGCTGCCTTGAGGGTTGACCTTTTCTTTAAATTAATCGAGTTTATTACCTTGGCAGAACGCAATTCCCATCGACGGTTCTGGTTCTTAGCATCGGAGGAAGCTTCATGATAGTGGGTGTGCCCCGAGAAAGCTTTCCCGGAGAGCGACGCGTGGCGTTGGTGCCCGCAGTCATTCCGAATCTCATCAAGGCCGGTTTGGAAGTCGTGGTGGAGGCCGGTGCAGGAGCCGCGGCAGGGTATCCAGACACGGACTACATGGCGAAGGGCGCAAAGATTGTCTCCGAACGCGCCGAAGTGTTCCGAGCTGCGGACATTGTTTTACAAATCCTCTGTTACGGTTCCAACGACAAAACCGGAAAAGCGGACGTTCCCCATTTTCGCAGCGGCCAGGTACTTATTGGATTTCTGAGGCCGCTAGGCTCGATCGAAACCATTCGGGAAATCGCTGCAAAGGGTGTGACTTCGTTTTCCGTGGAATTGATGCCGCGAACCACGCGGGCGCAGAGCATGGACGTGCTCTCCTCGATGGGTACGATTTGCGGCTACAAGGCGGTCGTGCTTGCGGCGGACACTTCGCCGCGCATTTTTCCGATGCTCACGACAGCTGCGGGGACGATTACCCCCGCGCGCGTCTTTGTCATTGGCGCGGGAGTGGCCGGTTTGCAGGCGATTGCCTCGGCGCGAAGACTTGGCGCGGTGGCTTCCGCCTATGATTTGCGTCCCGCGGCGAAAGAACAAGTACAGAGTCTCGGCGGCCGGTTCGTCGAGCTGCCGATTGAAGCCAAGGACGCCGAAGATGCGCGCGGATATGCGCGGGCGCAGGATGAAAACTTCTACAAGCGCCAGCGCGAACTCCTGGGAAAAGTCGTGGCGGAAAGCGACGTGGTCATCACCGCAGCGGTCATTCCAGGGAAAAAGCCTCCGATTCTGGTGACCAAGGAAATGGTCGCAAGCATGGCGCCCGGATCCGTGATCGTTGATCTGGCCGGCGAGCGTGGAGGCAATTGCGAGCTGACTCGCCCAGGAGAGATCGTCGTCGAGCATGGGGTGACGATTATCGGATGGTCCAATCTGGCCAGCACTGTGCCGTATCACGCCAGCCAGATGTACGCGCGAAACGTGAGCGCCTTTCTTCTGCATCTCGTGAAAGACGGCAAGCTGCAATTGAACATGGATGACGAAATCATCCGCGAGACCATGCTGACGCGGGGCGGGGAAGCGATCAATGCACGGGTGCGGGAGTTTTTTTCGCTTCCACCTTTGCCCTCGGAAGTGAAGGAGGTGGCGAGGTCATGAAGCTGGATCTGCTTACCAGCCTCTATGTTTTCATGCTGGCCGCGTTCATCGGATTTGAAGTCATACGGCGCGTGTCTCCTCTTCTGCACACGCCCTTGATGTCTTTGACAAACGCGCTGGACGCTATCGCCGTCGTCGGAGCCATTCTCCTTGCAGGTGAATACCACGCGCACGGGGCCATGCTCGCCAAAATTCTGGGAACGATTGCCATCGTCGCCGCTACAAGCAACATTGTTGGCGGATTCCTGATTACCGACCGCATGCTGAAAATGTTCAAAGCCAGCGGGCCGAAGAAACCATGACCAATCTGCCCGGTCTGGAAACCATCATTGAAATCACCTACCTGATTGCTACCGCGCTTTTCATTCTTTCGCTCAAGTGGCTGAGTTCGCCGACAACCGCGCGCCGCGGAGTCTTTGCCGGCGAGCTTGGGATGCTCCTGGCGATTGCGGGCACGTTACTGCATCAGGGAATCGTGGAATACAAGTGGATTGTAATCGCCCTGGTCCTGGGAACGATCATCGGCGTTCCGCTGGGCGAAGTGGCGATGTCGCTGGAGGTCATCCTCGGATCGCTGACGTTTACCGGCAGCTTGATGGCCGCCGGCAAATTGCAGGAAGTTCTGCCCCAACGGCCTATCACTTATAAAGGACAGAACATCGTCAACCTCGGACTCCTGGGCGTGGCGATCGTTGTCGCAGGCATTCTGGTCGCCCATCCGGAAAAAACGCAGCTCTTCCCGCTGATCGTCGGCATTCCACTTCTCTTCGGCGTGATGATGATCATTCCCATCGGCGGCGCGGATATGCCAACGGTGATCTCCCTATTGAATTCGTATGCAGGACTTTCCGCCGCCGCCATGGGCTTCGTGCTGGACAGCAAATTGCTGATCATTGCCGGCGCGCTGGACGGCGCTTCCGGCCTGATTCTTTCCGTCAACATGTCGAAAGCCATGAACCGTTCGTTCACCAACGTGCTTTTTGGGGCATTTGGACAGGAGCAAACAGCGGCCGCCGGCAAGCAGGAAACGCGACCGGTGCGCAGCGCCACGCCGGAGGAAGCGGCAGCAATTCTCGCGGCGGCGAACAAAGTGGTCATCGTGCCCGGCTACGGAATGGCCGTGGCGCAAGCGCAGCACAAAGTGCGCGAGTTGTACGATGCGTTGACCAAGCGCGGCGTCGACGTCAAGTTTGGAATTCATCCCGTCGCCGGCCGTATGCCG
>WNFF01003572.1_pt1 | contig 13042 bp, 6 predicted proteins | sample 5400441 | NCBI WGS metagenome assembly WNFF01 (sample SAMN13153345, study PRJNA577476) | soil metagenome | isolation source: 120 cm saprolite under Douglas fir tree site 2 hole 3 replicate 1 | place: USA:California | collected 2015-04-18
GCTCGATATCGTGGTGAACAACGTGGGAGATTTTCGGTGGGGCACGCTGGCGGAATCTTCGCTGGATGATTGGCAGAGTATTTTTTCCTCGAATTTGTCGAGCGTTGTTTTTGTCAGCCGCGCGGCTCTGCCGCACATGCGCAAAGGGCGCTGGGGCCGCATCATCAATATGGGAGCGGTGGGGGCGGAGCGTGCTTTTGGGCAGGCCAAGATTTCCGCTTACGCCGCGGCAAAAGCGGCAGTGGTGGCGCTATCGCGATCGCTGGCGCTGGAAGAAGCGAAAAACGGGATCACTGTCAATGTGGTGAATCCTTCCAGCATTGACGAAAAAGAGCTTACGCTTGACGAAGCCCGCCGGATTCGCGATGCGCGTTTCCCCATCGGGCGGCCGCCCACGGTGGAGGATGTGGCTGTTACCGTGGCGTTCTTTGCTTCTGAAGAAGCGGAGTACGTGACCGGGCAGATCGTAAACGTCAGCGGCGGGTGGATGCTGTAATCGCCGCGCGAGCGTGCCATGAAAGCGCTAAATGCCGCTGAAATGCGCGAGGTCGACCGCCTTGCGGTGCTGTGTGGGAAGGGCAATAACGGCGGGGATGGATTTGTCGCCGCGCGATACCTGCAAAAAAACGTGACGCGCCTTTGCGCATATCTCTTTGCGGCACCGGAAGAGCTGCGGGGCGACGCCGCGATAAATTTCAAACGCTGGCAAGAGTCAGGCGGCCAAGTAACGCTGATTCAAGAAGATGCAGCTTGGGGAGCTGCCTGGCCCGAAATAGCGAACACCGATGTCATTGTCGACGCGCTTCTTGGCACGGGGCTGCGCGGCGCAGCGACGGGCCAGATCGCGCAAGCCATAACGGACTTGAATGGGCTATCGCGAAACGCGGCGGCGCCGCGGCCGGCGCTGATTCTCGCGGTGGACACTCCTTCCGGCCTGCCATCGGACGGCGAGCGCGCCGATGGACCTCTTCTTAGAGTGCACAAGACCCTCACCTTCACTGCGCCAAAAATCGGCCAACTGATCTCTCCTGATGCGGCAGCGGTGGGTTTGCTCGAAGTGAGGGGCATCGGTTCGCCAGCGGCCTTAATAGAGGAAGTCGGGAAGGGGACGCTGCGGTGGGCCGAGCCGGAGGAGTTTGCCGGACTTCCTCTGGTGCGCGCGGCCGATTCGCACAAGGGATCCTTCGGTCACGTGCTCTTGGTGGCCGGGTCGGTGGGGAAGAGCGGGGCGGCAGTCCTGGCGGGCCGGGCGGCCCTGATAGCGGGGAGCGGACTTGTGACAGTGGCGGTTCCCGATGGAGTTCTTCCGGCGGTCACCGCCGGGCAGGCCGAGTACATGACCGCGCCACTTCGCTCGACGAATGCCGGCACAGCCGCGTTGCGCAATTTAGAGGGTCAATACTTCACGGAGATTGCATCCGGGAAAACAGTTTTGGCGGTGGGGCCTGGGGTTGGGACGCAAGCGGAGACTCAAGAATTCATTCGAACGATTGTTCTGCAAACGGAATTGCCTGTTGTCCTGGATGCGGATGGATTGAATGCTTTTGCAGGCAAGGCCGACTCAATGCGGGAGCGCAAGACGAAGTTTCTTTGCGTTACGCCTCATCCGGGAGAGATGGCAAGGCTCCTGGGCCTATCGAGTGCCAAGATTCAGGCGGATCGAGTCCAGGCCGCAGTGGAGGCGGCTCGCCGCTGGAACGCCCACGTGGTACTCAAGGGATTCCATACCATAGTGGCGGGACCGAATGGCGCTGTGTTTGTGAACACGACCGGGAATGCGGGATTGGCTAAGGGCGGATCGGGAGACGTGCTGACGGGAATTCTCGCGGCGCTTACGGCGCAATTTGGCACGGACGAGTGGCTGCGCGTGCTGGCGCTAGGCGTCTATTTGCATGGATCTGCCGCAGAAGCGGCAACTGAAAAAACGGATATGTCGGGATTATTGGCGGGCGAGGTGGCGGAAGCTATTCCTCAGGCGCGCCAGCGATTGGTGCGGGAGCTGCAAAGGCGTGGCTGAAGAGATACTCACCCAATCTGCGGAGGAAACAATAAGGTGGGGGCGAGAGTTCGCCAAGCGGCTGAAAGCACCCGTATTGGTATTGCTCAGCGGCGAGTTGGGAAGCGGGAAGACAACGCTGACCAAAGGGGTCGTCTCCGGTCTCGGCGCAGCCGGGGAAGACGAAGTCACCAGTCCCACCTTTACCCTGGTGCATGTCTACGGAGATGCCGCCAAGGTTTATCACGCTGATCTGTATCGCATCGAAAATTTCCGCGATTTTGAAACCCTGGGTTTGGAGGACGTTTTCGCCGCGCCAGCGATTGTCATCCTGGAGTGGTCGGAGCGCTTCCCCTTGCCATCGCCATGGCCGCAGATTCGCCTGCGGCTCGAGCACCTGGGCGGGGATGCCCGGCGGATCACGATTCTCTGACGCCGAGGCCCGTCGCCAAGTCCCCATCACCTTACTCTCTCGCTACCGAGCGAGGCAGACTGCTTGCCCCGCCTGAGCGCGGCTGTTAGCTTGGTAAAAGCCCCTTCTGGTGGAGTGCATGGCCAACGAGATCCTCACGCTCGGGACGACGGAAGCGGCCCGGATTGAACTCAAGAGCTACAACGTCACGATCCCCCTGGGATCGCTGGCCATCGGCGTGGACAACATCCACCACGATGTGTTTCTGAGCCCCAAGTTCGTCCAGGCGGCGCGGGATTATTTGTTTGAGCTGATCCGTCAAAACACCAGTGCGACGTATTTCGCGGGCATCGAGCTTCGCAAGGCCAAAGGCCCGGACAATACGGCATTTCGCAAGCTGCTCACAGATCTCCTGCAGAGCGCGCTGACGCAAGCGAAGTATCACAAAAACATCGAGATCGACCTTGTTTTCCGCGTGGCTGTCCTGAAATTCCTGATTCAAGAACTGGGCAACCAGTTTGCCAATCTGATTCTGGAGGGGAAAGAATCCATCCGTCAGAGGGGCGAATTCTTCGAGCGCAGCCAACAAGCGCACGTAATCAAGTCGCGGCTATCCGAACTGCAATCAGCGCGGCGGAGAGTGATCCGAGGGGTGGGGCAGCAAGTCGCGCAGATGGTCACGGACGTCGAGGAAAACGTCATATTGAAGGGGCGGCGGGCCCTCTTTGGCGAAGATTTTGCGCCGTATTACGAACTACTGAAGAATCGGTTGATCTTCCTGGACGGCGGGAAGGACGATGTTTTCTTTCTGGAGCATTATGTACTGCTGGGGAATTATGCGCGCGATCCGGACCGGTTTGAAGCCATGGACGCGATGTTCCAGGAAATGTTGTGCGAGGCGGGTATCACCATAAGTCAGGACCCGGCCTTCACCGAAGCAAACCTGGCGCACAACACCCTTCTGGACCAGGCTCAGGCGATGCGCAATGAAGTCGCCAACCTTGAAGAGCAGCGTGAGAATCTGAAGAAGCGGCTGGACCGCGGCGATAGTTTCCTGAACAAGTTCCTCAATTCCGGCGACCCTTCCGACCTGAAAGCTTCGCTGAACGACATCGAGCTGCGCTTGAGGCACCAGGAATACAAGCTGGAAGAGATGGGGCCGGAAATAGACGCCGCAAAGCAGAAGCTGGATTTTTTCAACAAGGACTACAAGGGGCGGCTCGGTGATTTCTTGAACGAGCCGGAGAACGCCAAGCGTCTCTTCGATGCCGGCTCCGGGCCCGAGGCGGATGCGTCCCGGCGCTCGCGCATGCTTGCGCAGCTGCTGGAGCGGCTGGAGGAGTATGACATTCTCTACCACATCCTGGCGGGGTATGAAATACGGGCCATCGCCGGCGAATACAACCCTCCCGTGCATCTGCAGCAACTTCGGAAAGCGCTGGTCAACAAGGAAGAACTGAAGAGAGTGGAACAAGTCCTCAAGCAGGTTCCGGCAAAGAAACTGTCGCTGAAGCCTATCGAGGAGTTATCGCGGAAGATCCGGCGTTATTCGAAAGAGGAAACGCAGGCGCTCGTTCTGCGCTTTGTCACCGATTTTTTCCGGCTGCGGCGCGATCTGCGGGACGCGGAACACCTGACGGCGTGCATGGAGCGGATTAACCTGGTTACGACCGAACAGGCGCGCGAACTCTCGCGGATGAACAACCGGCTGTATGAGTGCGTGCTTCAGGAAGAGTCGAAACCGCAGCAGGACCAAGTCGTTTCCCACGTGATCATCAAGACCGACGTGCGCGGATCGACGAAGATGACGCAAGATCTGCTGGCGCGAGGGTTGAGTCCGGCATCACATTTCAGCTTGAACCTGCACGAGCCGGTGAAGAAACTTCTGGAGCGCTATGCGGCCAAGAAAGTCTTCATCGAAGGCGACGCGATCATCCTCGCGATCTTCGAGACCGAGTCGAATCGCGCGTACGCGCGGGCGGTCGCCAAGGCCTGCATCCTCTCGCGCCAGATTCTCACCGTGTGCAATTCCTACAATGATCGAGCCTCGACTAGCGATCTTCCGCCGCTCGAACTCGGGCTAGGAGTGGCCTTTCAGGGCTCGGCGCCCACCTACTGGACGGATGGCGAGTCGCGCATCATGATTTCCAAAGCGCTGAATCTCTCCGACCGCCTCTCGGGTTGCGCCAAACTCGCCAAACGCATGCTTTCCGGACAAAAGACGCATTTTTCCGTCTATCAATTCCTTACGGCGATGAAAGGCGCTTCCCCGGAAGAGCTGGATGAATTCCTGGTGCGCTTCAACATGAACGGCATTGAACTGAACGAAGAAGGCTTCCAAAAACTGTCCGAAGAAATTTCGCTCGACTCCGTGGAAACGAAACTGGAAATGCCCTGGGGCAAGGAAAACGTTAAGTTGTTCTACGGGGAGGTGCCCATCGGCGAATCTGTTGAATTGCTGGTTTTACGGAAAGGTCTTGCGCGCGAGCTTCTCCCGGAAGGCAAAATCGGAATAGCTTCCTCCCACCCGTACTACGAAGTCTGCACCAGTCCGGCCCTCTATGATTTGGTTGCGGCGCTGATTCGGACGCAGGCAGCTGCGATTGAATCGGCGCGCGTCTAACCCCTATACTTCCTGCGGAGGCGAAAGGGGTCCGGTGACCTTCCCGGTCTTCAAAGCCGGCGATTCGGTCCTTCGCGGGTCGAATGGTGGGTTCGACTCCCACACGCTTCCGCCACATTTCTTCCATTGGCAATGAGTTAACCTCTCCGCGAGGGAACAGCTTCGCGTCCGAATAGACAGTCAACCCGTGCTGGGCAGCCTGCAAAAGTGAAGCCTAATGGCCGCGGAACTGCGTGGCGTGACCTTACAGATCTTCTTGAACGTGCGGCAGAAGTACGCTGTATAAGTGTCGCCGCAATTGGCAGCGACTTCCTTGACGGTCAAATTGTAGCTGCGCAGCATGAGCTCGGCGCGTGTCACCCGCGCCGGAGACCAACCGGTGCAGCTCAACATTGAGAACTGGACGGGCTTTATCGGCCAGTGGGACGACCGCACTTGGAACGAGCGGCAGGAAGCCGTGCAGCCGCGTCCGGGGCAAACCCTGCCGCCAGGCGCACCGCGTGCGCGTGCGGTGTCGGAGTTTTCAGGTCTGCTGATTCCCGGATTCATCAAGCGTGCGGATGTGGTTTGGTACATCTCGCATCGCCATGCGCCCGATGGGTCCAACGAGCCGCATGCCTACGCGTACCTCTTCGCCTATCCGATCGATGTGCCTGCGGGAGTAACCACGTTAACGCTGCCACACAACGACCGCATTCGCATCCTGGCCATCAGCGTGGCCGACGATGCCGGTCAGGATCCCACCATGCAGACACGAGAGTTGAAAGAGTATTGCCAGCGTCGAGGCTGGCAGGAATTTGACTGCTACGCGGACAACGGCGTTTCCGGCAAGAAAGATTCCCGACCCCATCTAAACCGTATGATGCAGGACGCTCACGAGAGGCGCTTCGATGTCGTCGTGGTGATGCGTTTTGATCGGTTTGCCCGTTCTGTTTCGCACCTGCTCCGTGCCCTCGAGACGTTCAATTCTCTCGGCGTTCAGTTCGTCTCACTCTCCGAACAGGTCGACACGAGCACGCCCACAGGAAAGATGGTGTTTACGGTGCTCGGTGCGGTCGCCGAACTTGAGCGCAACTTGATAGTCGAGCGAGTTCGTGCGGGATTGCGCCATGCCCGAGCAAAAGGAAAACGCCTTGGACGACCCAAGAAATCTATTGACCCGGTTCAGATTGCGTCTTTACGGGCTGCTGGTCATTCTTGGCGAAAGATTGCCCGAGAAATGGGTGTTTCAGTCGGGACGGTCTTCGCCGCCGCTCAAGGGAGCAGAGAAATCACTCATGTCCATCGGCCCCAGACAATTGATTTCTCATAGTGCCTGAACAGAATCGCTTGTGTTCGGGAAAAGGAGTTTGGAATCAGCTCCCGTCAAGAATCAACTGTTTGTGGGAAAGCTCCCCCACGAATTGTGGGCAAGAGAAAAACGGCATTAGCGGACCTCAATCTCGACAGCGTTCTTGGGCAGGCTCCGCACCGATAGGATTTTGGGCAAGTTTTCGCCGTATCTCTTCAATTCCTTCCACCCAGGACACTGCCGTTTCTGCCAATTCTCGCATCACCTCCACGTCGTTCCTTCCCGAGCTCTTCAGCACATGAAAAGAATGATCTGCCGTTTCAATGACGTGCAACGTCGCCCGCGACACTAGCTTCGAGCAGACTGGACGCAGCAACTTGAGATCGGCAAGCGTATCCCGCGTTCCCTGCAGGAATAGCATCGGCAGCCGGACCTTCGCAAGGTGGTCCGCTCGTTTCGTTCCCGGCCGGTTGGGCGGGTGCAGCGGAAAGCCAAAGAGCACCAATCCTCGCACGCCATCCAGTGGATGCTGTGCCGCAGCCTGCGAAGTCATTCGTCCTCCCATTGACTTGCCTCCCGCCAACAACGGCAAGCCGGGAGCCGCCTCCGCAGCCGCTCGGACTGCAGCGACGACGGTCGCCATCAGCACTGTGGGCGCGTCAGGAACCCGCCGCTGTTCCTCCATGTACGGAAACTGGTATCGCAGCGTCGCCACGCCCACGCCAGCCAATTCACCCGCCAGCTTCTCCATAAATGGGTGATTCATCCCCGCCCCGGCTCCGTGCGCCAACACCAGGAGCCGTCGCGCTTTCACCGGCCGCGAGAGCAACGCCGATACCTCCCCTCCGCCCTCCACCCCGAATCGTAACTGTTCGCCCGCCGCCATTTCGCCGCGATTCTAGCAGAACCCACCGTCATGCTCTTCCCCTTGTGAAACAGCTCTTTGCTTCCGTAGCACAGACAATGATGGCTGGATGGGCTCATGCCGCGATTTGCGATGTCTACATATTCGAAAGGGAAGGACGGGGACCGCTTCGGTGCATTGCGGTCCAGGGATTTGCACCGCATACATCCCACCTACAAGAGCTCGCCTATCCTGCTCGAACATTCCCACAACGGGTCTTCTGGCCCGTTTCGCGGGATTCATATCAACGACCAGCATCTTATGCGCCCGAATAGAAGGCACGCGCACCTGATGCACCTGCGTGCTCAAAAACGGGGCATCCTCGCGAATGCTGCTGTTACTGGAAATCCTTGCGAATCGCCAACAAGGCTATACAATGCCTGGGCATACCCCTTCAAGAATCCAAAAAGGAGATCCTAGTTTCATGGTTTCTAATAGCAAACTTCGGCCTATCCGAGTCGCTTGCTCGGTTTCCACATTCACTCTGACCCTTGTGCTGATGATCTTCGCGATTGCTGCTCGTGCCCAAGAGCCAGAGATCACCAACAAGCTACAAGGCTTCGACTCCTACATGGAGCAAGTGCTGAAGGATTGGAATACGCCGGGGATCGGCGTGGGCATTGTTGTCAATGACAAGCTGGCCTTTGCCAAGGGGTACGGCTATCGAGACTACGAGAAGAAGCTGCCCTTCACGCCGACTACGCTGTGCCAGATCGCCTCGAACTCGAAACTCTTCACCACTGTTGCGGCGGGCATGCTGGTCGAGGAAGGAAAATTGACCTGGGACAAGCCCGTGCGCGAATCCGTCCCGGCGATCCAGTTTTACAACGACCAGCTCAACAACAACGTCACTCTACGCGACATGCTCTCGCACCGAACGGGAGTGACGAGGCACGATCTGATCTGGTTCAAGTCACCGTTCACGCGAAAGGAGTTGTTCGAAAAGCTGAAGTACCTGGAGCCGCAGCAGCCGATGCGGGAAACCTTCCTCTATAACAACCTGATGTTCTCTGCCGCCGGATACATCATTGAATTGAAGTCCGGGAGGGCCTGGGAGCAATTCGTTCGGGAAAGAATATTCACGCCACTCGACATGAGCGCGACCACCTATACGATTTCCGATATGACGCAGCACACCGACCACGGCGTGCCCTTCCGTGAAAAACGTGATTCGTTCGAGCTTTACAAGATTCCCTACTACGAAGACACCGAGGGCGTCGCCCCGGCGGGCGCCATCATCTCAAATATTGATGAGCTGTCGCACTGGCTGATCGCCTTGATGAATGATGGGAAATACCATGGGAAGCAGGTCTTGCCTGGAAGTGTGCTGAAAGCCTCACTGCAACCGGCCATCGGTTTGCCGAACACTCTCGGCGAATCACAAGGATTTTGGGAATTGCTCAATCCCGCCTATGGTATGGGCCGACAGACCGCCGCATATCGCGGGCACCTGATAACCTATCATGGCGGCGACCTTCCCGGGTTCCACTCACAAGTCTCTTTCATGCCGAACGACAAGATTGGCGTGATCGTTTTTGTCATCGGCGATCACAGTGCCCCGCTCTATAACGTCGTCAGCTACAACGTGTACGAGCGGCTGCTGGGCATGGACCAGACGCCCTGGAGCCAGCGTCGGCTCCAACAGCGGTTGGCAAGCAAGAAAGCGGGCACAGAAGCGCGGGCAAAAGCCGGCGGGGACCGCGTTCCGAACACCAAGCCATCCCACGCGTTGGCCGATTACGTTGGCGATTATGAGAATCCGGCCTACGGCACTCTCAAAATCGGACTGAAGAGTGACGCGCTTCAATTCGGGTTTCACGAATTCCAGTTTCCGATGAGCCACTTCCACTATGACCGGTTCGACACGCCCGACGACGAGCAGTACGGCAAGTTCTCAGTCAACTTCCGGACGAACCCACAGGGTGACGTTGACAACGCCGCGATATCGCTGGATGAGGCCGAAGTCGTTTTCACGCGCAGGCCAGAGACTCTGGACGCCGCACTCCTGGAAAAGCTTGCGGGAGTGTACTTGACGCCAACCAAAGTTAAATTCCAAGTGGTCTATCAGCCGGGGACCGGTCTTTCACTCGCGTTTCCCGGTGGACCTCCAATCAAGCTGATTCCAATCAAAGGTCTCAAGTTCAGAACCCCGCAGTTCGCGGACAGCATCTACGAGTTCGTTATGGAGAACGGACAGGTGAAGGCTTTGAAAGAGCGGGACCCGTCCGGCGAATACTCGTTTCCCCGGCAATGAGACGGGCCGACATCGGTCGGTTGGGAGCCAGGTTCAAAAGGCTCAAGCGCGGGGTCTCCCGCTGCAATTCTTCTTGACGGCTGCTGGCCTGCGTACTATGTTCCGGAAAAGAATGTTGCAGATTCGAGGTGCTGGCCTTGATTCCATGATTCAGCCCGAAAGGAGCAAGGCAGCCTACGACCAGTCCTGGAGGTATATATGTCACACCTCGCCGACAGGAGCTCCCAAAATTCCCGGCTCTCACTTTTTCTTCTCTCACTGTGTTTGCTTGTCCCTCTATATCCAGCCAGCAGCCAAACGCTGACGACCGGTCACATTTCCGGCCAAGTGACGGATCCTTCCGGCGCCGCTGTGGCAGATGCCAAGGTGGATCTCCGAGACAAGGCCACCGGCGCCTTGCGCACCACCACGACCAATATGCAAGGGCAGTATGTTTTTCCCCAGGTTGCTCCTGGCCTTTATTCCATCACGGTCACTGCCGCCAGCTTCCAGCAAGCAGTTGTGCCATCCATTAGCGTCGAAGTAGAAAAAACCTCCACGATCAACGTCCCTTTGAAGCTTGGAAGCACCAGCCAAGTCGTCGAAGTACAGTCCACGCCCGGCGCCGAGCTGCAAACTCTCGACTCCACGGTGGGCAATTCGATCGGCGGCGAGGAAATCCTGGCATTGCCGACACTGGGACGGAGCGCAAGCAGCTTGCTGCTTTTGCAGCCCCTCGCTATGCCGCAACAGTCCACGTCCACTTTGCAGTCGAGCCGCTTCGGCGGCCAGGTAGCTGGAGCGCGGAGCGACCAAAACTCATATTTGCTGGACGGCGGTGAAATAACCGTTCCTATCGCGGGCAACTCCGACTATCTCCACGCTTTCAGCGGAGGGCCGGAAGGCGCCATCCCTACGCCCGTGGAGAGTATCCAGGAATTCAAGGTGGAAACGAACAATCCGAGCGGGAGCATAAGCGTGGGGGGCGGAGCTCAAGTGGTCATGGTAACGAAGCGCGGCGGTGACCAATACCATGGGTCTGTGTACGAGTACTACCGCGGGTCAGCCTTGAAGGCCAATCGCTGGGATGCCAACCGCCTGAACCAGAAAAAGCCGAATATTGTGGACAATCGGTTCGGCGGCAGCCTGGGCGGGCATTTCTTGCCCGATGTATGGAAGACTTACTTTTACGCCAATTTCGAGGAACGCAGGCGGAGTGACGCAAATTTCATCACCCGGCTTGTGCCTACGGATGCGCTGAAGAAGGGCATTCTGCAATTCCGAGACGGCTCGGGCAGCGTCGTTCAGTACAACTTTAATCAGACCAATGGACCTTTGACGACAGCATGCCCGGTCACGGTTTCTAACCCAACCGGGGCGTGTGACCCCCGGACCTTCGGCTTCAACCCTGTCATGCGACAGTTGTGGCAGTTCGAGCCGACAGGGAATGACCCTACCCAGGGCGACGGACTGAATACGATTGGCTTCTCCGCGTTTGGCAAGTTTCCCGTTAATGATTACTTGGGAGTGCTGCGAATGGACCATGCCTTCGGTTCGCGTCTCCACTTGACGGCCAACTATCGCCATTATCGAGAGGATGCCGGTTTCCTGCGACAAGTTGATATTGGCGGGCTCCTGCCTGGTGACGTCATCGGCGTTCCAAAGGTTCTTTCGTCGATTCCACGCCAGCCTCGGTATTTTGTGACCGGGCTGACCGCCAATGTCACACCCTATTTGACCAATGACCTCCATCTCAGCTGGTTGCGGGACTGGTGGGAGTGGTCCTCCATGCCCCCATTTCCGCAGCTCCCGGCAATAACGCCTGCCGCTTTGGTCCCTGGCGGCGACACGGTCAATGCCGTAGTTCCTTTGAATATCGATACGCAAAATGCTCGCACGCGCCTGTGGAACTCGCACGGCCTGGGTTTGCGAGACGATGTGAGCTGGGTGCGCGGAAACCACTTGCTTCAATTCGGCGGTTCTTTCAACCATACCTGGGTGTTCTTCCGGCGCGATGATGGGCAGCAGAACTCGCAGAAAACTCTTCAATATTTCATGGGAAACACGATCGGAGGCATCAGCTTCCCGAGTGCGTACCAACCACGCCCTTGCACGACGACGACAACAAGTAACTGCCTGCCCTCAAGCCAGGTTGGCAACTGGAACAACCTCTATGCGCAGGTTATGGGCATGGTGGATGCGGGCACCATCTTGCGCGCGCGAGATGCCCAGCTTCAGCTGCTTCCGGAAGGAACTGATCTGAGAAACACTATCAGGTATGACCAAGCCACTTTCTACGCGCAGGATGCTTGGCATTTGCGCCCAAGCTTGACATTGAACTACGGCTTGGCCTGGGTGGCGTCGGTTCCGCCCGTCGAAGACCAGGGCAAATTGATGGTGACGGTTTTCCCCGGTGCATCTGGTGGCGTCGTTGACCCTCGAAGCTACCTCCAAAACCGGCAGCAGGCCGCACTCGCGGGGCAAGTCTACAACCCCCCGGTCGGTTTCACACCCATCAACAATTCCGGGCGCAAATATCCCTTCGATTTCGTGCGCCACAACTTCGAGCCCCGTGTTGCTGCTGCTTGGAGCCCGAATTTCGGCGGGGGGCTGCTCAAGAGGTTCTTCGGAAACCGAAAGACGGTGTTCCGGGGCGGGTACTGGCGCTTCTACGACCGCTTGAATGGCGTTCAGGCGGCCGTCAATACCTTGCAAGCGGTTGGGTTTGGACAAAGCGTACTGTGCCTCGCACCCTTTTCGCCTAATGTTCCTAACCCCGACCCTAACACGCTTTGCAAGGGGAACAGCGGTACGACTCCTGCTGCCGCATTCCGCATCGGGGCGGACGGCAGTACGATTACTTTGCCGGCAGTTCCGGTCACTGTCACGGCGCCGGTCGTTCCAGGCAACGCTCTCGTGCCCGGCCACAACATATCGTTCGTTCCTAACTCGCAGGTGCAGGATCCCGCGTGGAAGCCCGGCTCTCACAATCAGTGGGATTTCACGATTCAGCGCGAGCTGCCCGCGAATAGCCGCCTGGAAATCGGCTATGTCGGCCACACTGCCAGGAACATCTACCAAGGCATCGATTTGAATCAGGTTCCTTTTTTTATGGTGTCGGGTGGACAGACCTTTGCACAGGCTTTCGATGCGCTGGCCCAGGGGATAAAGACGCCGCAGCCTTTTTTCGAAAGTGCCTTGAATAGCACAAGCGCTTTCTGCCAGGGTCAGCCGAGCTGCACCGCCGGGGTGCTCAGCAGGTTTGCAGGGGACATAGCGAACCAGCGGCCAAGGAACGTGTTTAACGGAATTCAATCTGCGTTCACATTGGGTCCGGCGACAAACGCCGCGACTCAATTTACAAATTTTTTCTACTGGTCGAGTCTTGCTGAGTCCAACTACCACGCCGCCTTCATGTCCTACCGCATTCGGACGTACCACGGCCTCGTCCTGGATGCAAATTTCACGTATGGCCATAGCCTGGATAGTGTCACGGTGAATCAGGATAGCGATCAAGCATTCTCGAACAGTTACGACCCTCATTACGACTACGGGACTTCGCTATTCGACCGCAAGTACGTGC
>WNFF01006029.1_pt1 | contig 13042 bp, 10 predicted proteins | sample 5400441 | NCBI WGS metagenome assembly WNFF01 (sample SAMN13153345, study PRJNA577476) | soil metagenome | isolation source: 120 cm saprolite under Douglas fir tree site 2 hole 3 replicate 1 | place: USA:California | collected 2015-04-18
TCGCCAATCTCGCCACCCGCCTCGGGCACGTCGGCCGCTTGGAGGACGCGCTCCAGAAGGCAGAGCAGGCGGAGCGCATCTGGCGCGGACTGACAGAGAAGCAGCCCGACGCCTACATGTCGGACTGGGCGACATCGCTCGCCAATCTTGCCGCCCACCTCGGGCACGTCGGCCGCTTCGAGGACGCGCTCCAGAAGGCAGAGCAAGCCGAGCGCATCCGGCGCGGACTGGCAGAGAAGCAGCCCGACGCCTACACGGCGGACTGGGCGACATCGCTCGCCAATCTCGCCGCCAACCTCAGCGCCGTCGGCCGCTTCGAGGACGCGCTCCGGAAGGCAGAGCAGGCCGAGCGCATCCGGCGCGCACTGGCGGAGAAGCAGCCCGACGCCTACACGGCGGCCTGGGCGACATCGCTCGCCAATCTCGCAGATGCTCAACTCTCCGCGGGACAGTTCGCTATTGCACGGGATTTTGCCAAAAAGGCGATCTCAAAAATTCGTCCGCTCGCGGAGCGATACCGGCTGGTTTACAATCCTTGGCTCGGCTTTGCTCACCGGATCGCGGCGGAGTCGTACTTCAGAATGGAAGGGCTCGACAATGCTGTTGCCGAAGCCATGCGTTCAGCCGAGATTTGGACGGAGATTGCGACGCTCCGTCAGAATTTTGAGTCGATACAGGTTGCGAAGGCATTTCGCGCGCTCATCAAATGTCAGCTTAAACTTAATCAGGACCAGGACGCGTTTGCATCGCTCGGGCGTGTGTTTGAGTTGCTTCGGAAGCCCTTGAGCGACAATCCGAGACCGTTGAGGAAAGTCTTGTCTGAATTGGTCGATGAGATTGTTGCCATCGATCGTGACGCCGTCGCTCGCGTTGTGCCGAGCGACCTGCTGGCTATCGTCCGGGCCGGTTCATGAGTCAAGCCAGATAGGCCTGAGATGCGCCGCTCCACCCGTCAATGAGACCATGGCTTGGAGTGCGTGACCGGCCATTCTGGCGGACCGACACGCCCTCGCGTCACTCGTCGGCGACCGGATTGCGTAGCGTACCGATCCCGGAAATCTCCACTTCCAGCACGTCGCCGGGCTTCATCCACACCGCAGGCGCGCGGCGGTGGCCGACGCCGGCGGGCGTTCCGGTGGCGATGACGTCGCCCGGCGCCAGGTGAGTGAAATCCGATACGAACGCGATGATCTGCGGGATCGAATAGATCAGCATGTCGGTGCCCGAGCGCTGCATCTCCGCTCCGTTGAGCCTTGTCACCAAAGTCAGCTTGGTCGGATCAGGGATTTCATCGGTGGTCGCCAGCACCGGCCCGAGCGGGCCGGTGGCGGGAAAGTTCTTGCCCGACGTCACGGAAAACTTCTGATAGTCGCGCACGCTGCCGTCGACGAAGCAGGTGTACCCGGCGACATATTTCAACGCGTCGGCCGGCGCAACATGGCGGCCGGGGCGGCCGATGACGACAGCGAGCTCGCCTTCGAAATCGAACTTGTCCGAAACCTTCGGGCGCACCAGTGCGCCGCCGTGGCCCACGAGCGTATCGGCGAGGCGCAGAAACACGCTCGGCGCCGGCGAAATGTCGCGGCCGGTCTCCTCCGCATGGGAACGGTAATTGATGCCGACGCAGACGATGCGCTGCGGGTCCGGCACCACGGGCAGGAACTTGACATCGGTGAGTTTGTGATCGGGCGCCTGACCGGCGGTGACGCGGCGGACGTCATCGAGCGCATCCGCTGCGAGCGCCTGACGCAGAGTCGAAAATCGTCCGCCCAGGCAGCGCGTCGCATCGATGACGCCATCGCCTGTGACAACGCCGAACGTGGAGGTGGCGCCGACCGTGTAGCTTGCAAGCTTCATGTGCATTCCTTGTACGTACGAATTGATGCCGGCGAAGGTCGTAGAGCGGTTCAGCCAGTCTGTGCAAGCGCGTAAGCGCGACACCGCACCGTCCGAATCTGCTTAGCCTTTGCGGTCATTTCACCCCACGGCAAGATCGGCTATTGATTGGTCCCGCACATCAAACACCCGGTCGCTGCGATGACGAACACGACATGCCCCGACGCCTTCCTCTCGCCGTTTGCCGTCGAGGAAGCGGTGGCGCGGGCGCTTGCGGAGGATTTCGGCCGGGCCGGCGATGTGACGTCCGTCGCCACCGTGCCGTCGGGGGTCTTCGGGCGCGCCGTGGCGGCCGCGCGCGAGGCCGGGGTGATCAGCGGTCTGCCGCTTGCGGAAGCGGCGTTCTGTAAGCTCGACCCCGAGGTCAAGCTCACGGCCCATGCCTGCGACGGCGACGCTGTCGCCGCCGGGACCGCGCTGATGACGGTCGAGGGCAAAGCCCGCGGCCTGCTCGGCGCCGAGCGCACCGCGCTCAATTTTCTCGGTCATCTCTCAGGGATCGCGACCGCCACGGCGGCGTTCGTGCGCCTGGTCGCCGGCACCCGGGCGCGGGTCTGCTGCACCCGCAAGACCACGCCGGGCCTGCGGGCCCTGCAGAAATACGCCGTGCGCTGCGGCGGCGGCTTCAATCACCGCTTCGGCCTCGATGACGCGATCCTCATCAAAGACAATCACATCGCTGTTGCGGGCGGCATCGCCGCGGTGCTCGCGCGTGCGCGCGCCGCCGCCGGGCATTTGGTCAAGATCGAGATCGAGGTCGATACGCTCGACCAGTTGCGCGAAGTGCTCGACACCGGGCTTGCCGACGTGGTGTTGCTCGACAACATGGACCCGGCGACGCTCACGGCAGCGGTCGGCCTCGTGGCGGGCCGGCTCGTCACCGAGGCCTCGGGCGGCATCACCCATGCGAGCGCCGCGGCGATTGCCGCCACCGGCGTCGACTATCTGTCGTCAGGCGCGATCACCCACTCGTCGGTCAATCTCGATGTGGGGCTCGATATCGAGATGTGAGATGGGGACCGCGGGCGTGCTCACTTAATCCTCCGTCTGCGGGGATGGGTATAATGATAGCCTCCAAGGTCGTGGTTACTGTCGTTGGCGCGATCGACCTCGTGTTCTGCGGGATCGACCGCTGAGAATCCCAATTTCGGCCGGCAAAGGCTACTTCGGGACGCCGTGCTTCCACTTGTCCCAGTGGGCGACGACATCCTTGATGAACGGCGCGGAAGCCGCCCATAGATTGCTTATGGAGGGCACGAAACCGCCCGAGCTCCCTTCAGGGCCACAACCGCAGAGCGAGTGCCAGGCCGACTCACCCGGGTAGGGACGGTCAAAGTTCGATGCGGTCCGCAGCACGGCAACGCGGTTGAGATCCACCAGCCCGGAGATGGCCCCGCGGGTGAGGGCCATGTAGGTGGCATTATCCTCCTGCTGCGTGGTGCAATAGGTCCCTTTACCGCCCGTCCACAGCGTGGTCCATGCTGTGGCCCGCTCGCCCAGCTTGATGCCGTGAAACCAGGTGTCGCCCGCCATCGTGTCGCACTGAATGACGCTGGGCGGGGCCTTGGCCTTCGCCTCGGCATAATGGCCTCGATAGGCCTGGGCCGTCGCATTGTCGTTGCCTGTGAGATCCACCTTGCCGGTCAACGAGAGGATCTTCTGCAGCAATGCTTCGTTCAACTGATACACCTCGCTGTGATAAGGGGTGGGGATACCGGGCAACGAGTTCCAGGGCTGCACGGTCGTATCGGTGGGAAAGATTGCGAGGTATCCATAGGGCCACGCCGGGGTGGTCGGATCGGCTGCGGTTCCTGGAATCTCGCGCGCGTCGATCTCCCATGAAATGCCGTAGTCGATGAGGTAGCGCGCCCACGCTGCCGAGCCGGTTGTCCCCTCGTGAGGATCGATCCCCGCAATGCCTGCGATCAGGAAGTACGTGTGGCGCAAGTCGAACTTGTCGCTGAGGATCAAGGCCATGGTCGATGCGGCCACGTTCGCGTGACCCTCGCCGGCGATCATCTGGCACACATCGTCGGAGTTGCACAGAATGTTGGGATAGTCGGGCGACAGGCCTCGAACGGGTATCGATTCCGTCAACCCGAGATTGCCGGTGAAAGCCGATGCCTCGGAGAACGGGAAGGGGGCGCCGCCGAACATGTTGATGATCATGACCTTCACGGGTCGTGCGTCATGGTCGGCGAACGACGGACCGGCGAACAGTGCAGCAACGAGGATGCTTGCGCCGGCTAGCAAGTGTCTGGTTATCGACAGGACAGTTTCGAACATCCTGTGGCTATGCATGGAAAGGCCTCCTTCTAGGTGTCGATATTTGCGGTAGGGTGGTTGCGACGCGAATTGCTGCTCGCAAACGAGCGAGCACCTTTGGAGCATTTTCTGTGCCGAAAACTATCAAGCGACCGCGCTGCGCGCAGCCGGCTGGCTTGCGGCACGTCGATAAGAAGGGACGGGGCGGACGCTCCGCCTATAGCGTCTTTGCGGCGGCGGCGGTCGCCTCGGCGTCGCCCCAGGTGGGGGATTTGGAGCCGTCGCCCCAGTTGCGCGGGCGGTAGAAGGTGTGGACGCCGATGCGGTCGAGCCTGCGCATTTCGTGGACCCACCACGGATGCACCCAACGGGCGTGATAGTGGGTCGCCTTGCCGACATCGTGGAGCCAGAAATTGCCGTCCAGCGCATCACGCGCGATGTGCTTGGCGCGCTCCCAGGCGACCGGCTCGTTGATGCGCTCCGGGAGCCCGTCGCACGCAAAGGTGAACTGGCAACGGAAGCGACGGTGGGCGTTCTGGTAGACCACGCCGCAGACATTGCTGGGGTAATATCCGGAGAATACCCGGTTGATGACGACCTGGGCGACCGCCATCTGACCGCGGACAGATTCCCCTCGGGCTTCGAAATAAATCGCGTCGGCAAGGCATTTCTCGTGCCTGGCGCGGGCCGCGCCGATTAGCCCCAAGCGTTCTGCCGGGCTCTGCGGCCGACGTTCCTCGCCGGTTAGCTCGCCTTTCGGCGCGATGGTCTCGTTGCGCGGCGGTTCTAGCCGCGTCGCCACGTTCGGCGCTGGGACTGTGGCTTCCGGCTCTGGCGGCTCGAATATCGGCGCCTGTCCGGGCCCCCAAGGTTCTATCGGCGCCGGCGTGCCGCCCAGCGAAGCGGTCCCGAAATAAATTCGCGCCGCATGGAGCGGCGCGTCCTCGCCGTCAATCAGCCAGGGCTCCGTGGTTTCGGGGTCGAGATACGTGAAGTCCGCATCATCCGGCGTCTCCTTGGCGTTCGCCGGTTGAGCGCGGTCCGGGGCTGGCTCTTCGCTTGCGCCGGACGTCGGCGCCGGCAGGGCAATGGACTGCGGCCCTGAAGAAAGACCCGGTCCCTCGATGGTCGAGGGTTGCGAAGAAGAGAAGTCCGGTCGGACCCGCGGGACGAGGCGCGGTCCCTTCAGGGTGCGGTTGATTTCTGGGAATTCCCGATCCCAATCCCCTTCCCTACCCTCCACCTCAAGCGGGGGAGGGTTAATTGATTTACCCTCCCCCGCTTGAGGGTAGGGAGGGTGGGCAGGCAGCGAACCGGCGCGGGCGGCGGTGGCGTCGCTGCTAGGTATGTACGCCGCCCTATGAAGGCCGGTGCCGACCGGCTGCGGAAAACTGAAGGTCGCGAGATGAATCGTGCCAAACGGGGAGGCGATGAGATGCGCGCGGAAGCTCTCCCCGACCACCGGCGGTCCAGCGATCACCCCCACTTTACCCTCCCCCGCGAGCCGGGGAGGGTAAATCGAAATATCCTCCCCCGCTGGCGGGGGAGGATAGGCTGGGGGGCCCGCCCGGACTGGCGGCATCGTCAGGACGACGACCGCGATGGCGAAGTGGGCTGCACGCCCCTTCGGCCTGCAACGCACGGCCTGATGCTGACGCGGACGCAACGCGACAAATCCCCGACACCGGCGATGACTGAGGAAACGGCTCAGACGGCCGGACTACGCTTTCAGGGGTTATGACCGACTATGCTTGATAACGCGTTAATGGCCGGAAAGACCGAGCCGAAACGGCCGCGCCTCGGGTGCCATCATGCCGGCTCCGATGGCTTCGACCGCCCTGATCATGCGGCCTTGTCGTGCCAACAGATCGTCGGCGATGGCGACGATGCGGATATTCGGTGTGGCGGTCGGAGAGGCGCGCCGCAGCGCGATGGCGATGGCCCGTTCGTCGCTCGCGGGGCTCAGTGCGCATACCGATACGAACGCCGCGGCCGACGAGCGGCTGACGCCTGCGTAGCAATGTATGACCAGCGCCGTCTCGCGCGGCCAACGCTGCACAAAGGCGATGAGCTGTTCCACATGGTCGGTTTGCGGCGCTACGTAGCCGTCCTGGGGAGCGCTGATGTCGTGCAACTGCAACCACAAATGATTTTCAGGCGCGATCGTGGCTGGACGCGCCAAATTGGCGTCGTGCGCCAGCAGCGAAACGACGTGGAGGGCTCCGGTTGTCGCGATGGTCTCATCGAGCCGCGCCAACGAACATACGTGAATCATTACACCTTCCTTTCTCGCGCGCGCCCCGCAGCCCGCGCTGGTTGATCCTGTAACAGACGGCAAGACCCGTGGCGACCGATTCGTCATCGCTTGGCCCCGGCCTCCTCCGCCCCCACTTCGTCATGGCCGGGACAAGCCCAGCGGTGACCAAGTAGAAACCGCAACGAGTTTTGCCCCTGTTACTTTGGGGTGCGCACAATCCCTTGATTCGACGCTATTTTTTAGGGGTATTTCGTTTTGCTCAAATGGCGCTGGCCGAGGCGAGAACCTGACTTAGAGTTCAATAGGAATAAAGTCATATAACGGAAAGGCGCGGCGCGCCGATTACCGAGATGGCTGGAACAAGCCGGCCATGACCAAGTAGAAACCGCCACGAGTTTTGCCCCTCTTACTCAACCTTCTTGCAATTCGTTGAAATGTTGAAGAAATCTCCGCTTGGCCGTCTCTGCGGGCCATGGCGTGAGATAATCCTTCTCGACCGCGGCCGGCAAGGTCGGGCGCGGGCCGAAAAATCGCCGCGCCTCACCCGCACTGAAGCCCGCGAGCGTCGTCGCCTCCAGGAATGCGGCGCCGCGGTCGGCTGCCTTGATGGTGGCCACGACCTCAGCCGGCAGATCGCGCGGCAGTCCGAAACGGAGATGAATCGCCTCGAGCAGGCGGTGTTCGACGGCCTTGTAGGCGCCGCCGATCACAACCTTGAACGGCGAGATCATGTCGCCGATCACGTATTCGGGCGCATCATGGAGCAGCAATGCAAGCCCAAGCCTGCGATCGCTTCCGCCGTTGCGACGCCGCGCGATCTCCTCCGTCAGTAGGGTATGTTGCGCCACCGAGAAGATGTGATCCCCGTGGGTCTGTCCGTTCCAGCGCGCCACGCGGGCGAGGCCGTGAGCAATATCTTCGATCTCGATGTCGAGCGGCGACGGATCGAGGAGATCGAGCCTGCGGCCCGACAACATCCGCTGCCACGCCCGTGGCTCTGCGCCGTGAATGCGGGTGTTGGCCTTGGTCTTTGCCATCTTGGCCGGCCCTTCCGCCCTACCCTCCCCCTTTCCACCCTTCCCTCCCCCGCTTGCGGGGGACGGTTCGGCGGGAGGGGGCGCGGGGGGAGGGTGGGAGGGCGGCACCTCCAGCGCGGACGCGGTTGTACGTCGCGGCTTCGTCACGACTTCCCGGGCGACCGTCCGAGCATCTTTGCCATCTCGTCCTCAAGACTCTCAGGAGGTGGCTCGGCCTTTGCCTTTCCCGGCAAGACTTTGAGATCCGGCGGCGGCGACGAGGGCGGCTCGGGCAACCGGACGCTCGCTTTTGATGCATTGATGGCATCGAGAAGGGCTTTGCGCAGTGGAGGCGATTCCGGACGGATGGATGAGCGCGCTGCTGCCGGGGGCGCGGCCGGAGGTTCGATCGGCTTTGGCGGACGCCGCAATGCCGCTTCGAGGCGCTGGGCCATTTCGGCAAGGCTCTTCTCTTCGGACTGAACTGCACGCGGCGTCGGGGCAGCCGGGCGCTTCGCCTCAGTGGCGTCGCCCCCCACCCTACCCTCCCCCGCCTGCGGGGGAGGGTAGGGTGGGGGAGGTTCCGGCGCCAGCTGCGGTCGTTGCGCCTCCGGCGGCGCCGTGGCGCGCCGTGGCTCCGTTACTGCAGGCGCACGGCTATTCGCCTCCGCCGCTGAGGGCGGGGGCGTCAGGGCGGGAGCGGCGATTTCCTCGTCGGGCGGCGTGTCGGGTTCGGCGTTGGCACTTCGCCGGGCCACCTGCCCGGATCGCACCGCCCGCATGGACTCCACCATGGCTTCCCTGGCGCTGCGCAGCGGCGGTTCGACGAGCCCCGCATCGAGGTCACTGTGGGCTCGCAAGGGACGCGCCGTTGGTTCCAACGGCAGCGTCCAATCCGGACCATCGGTCAATATCGAGTGGCGAGGCGTACTCTCCGGAATTGGACGCGGGTCGCGAGAGACCGCGACCGGACCGGCGCGACCAATGTTGGACTCAACCACGATATCGGTCGGACCGCCGATCATGAGCAGATGCTCGACATTGTCACGCTTGATCAGAATGAGCCGGCGGCGAGCGTCCACCGAAGCCGCGTCGATCACGGCGAGCCGTGGTTGCCGGCCACGCGGGCCGACAGGGCTCAGCGGTCCGGTGCCGAAGAACCTGCGCCAGAGCAGGGTGCCTGCGCCGATGAGGCCCAGCACCAGCACGAATGCAACGACGAATCTCCCCGCGTCCGGCATGCCGCCAAACATTAGTTCCATTGACGTAACTCCGTGTCCCGCAAACGCGGTGAATGAAGTTCGACCTCAATTGGGCCGGGTTAATGGCACAGGGCTATTTTGCCGGCCGGACTCCCTGAGCGGATTTCCCGGATAGCCGATTCGGACGACGAATACCCCCAAAATCCAGGATTTTCCGCCCCGGTCCGCGAATGCATTCTGGGACGCAGCGAAGCGCTGACCCGTTTAACGTTCATTAACCAATGCGCTCGGCAAGGTCTACCCATCGGACGAACGCCGGCAAGCCCGTCAGCGGGTCTCGCTGCCCCAGCCCTATGACGATACCCGATATTGGAGTTTTTTCCATGCGGCGGACCTGCATGGAGAGCATGAGGAGGCGCCCTGCTCAAGCAAAGCGCCCGGCGGCGTCAGCGCTGAGGTCGGAAATCCGATACGGCGCAGGGGTTGAGTCCCCGCGTGCGGACCTCCCGCTTGCTCTTTCTCCCATCTTTGGTGTAGATCATCGGCGCACACGTCAAGCGATCATCATCCAGGGAGGGGGAGATGAAAAGACTGGCGCTTTTCGCCGGGGTGATGATGGCCGTTGTCGGTTCCGCCTCCGCCCAGCAGGTTTCGCCAAGTGGGGTCAAGACATTGGCGCCGCCGGGAGCGATCAAGCCGACTGGCACCTGGAACCTGGGAACGCGCGCGGGCGACTTCGTCTACATCGCGGGAATGCGCGGCATTGACCCCAAGACCGACACCCTGGTCGAGGGCGAGGAAGCGCGGGTGCGGCAGGCGTTCTTGAACATGAAGCTGATCGCCGAGTCGGAAGGGACGACGTTGCGCGATGCTGTCCGGCTGGTGGTGTACGTCACCGACATGTTTCGCTTCCGCCCGCTGGTGAACAAAATCCAAGCCGAATTGTGGGGGCAGGGGCCCTATCCTCCGCGCACCATCCTCGAAGTCCACCGTCTCAATCAAGACGACATCGTCGAGATCGAAGGGACGTTCTACGCGCCAGCCGCCAAGGTCGCCGCCCAGCCGGCCTCGCCCACTCTGGTCAAGACGTTGGCGCCGGCGGGAGCGATCAAGCCGACCGGCACCTGGAACCTCGGAACCCGCGCCGGCGATTACATCTATATCGCGGGAATGCGCGGCATCGATCCCAAAACCGATACGCTGATGCAGGGCGAGGAGGCACGGGTCCGGCAAGCGTTCTTGAACATGAAGCTGATCGCCGAGTCGGAAGGGGCGACCTTGCGTGATGCGTTGTGGGGCGAGGGGCCCTATCCGCCACGCACCATCATCGAAGTCCACCGTCTCAATCAAGACGACATCGTCGAAGTTGAGGGAACTTTCTTTGCGCCGGCGAGCAAACCAGCGAGCACAAGGGCTAACGCTGGGGCCAAGTGAAGAGATAGGCGGCAAGGAGGGTACTCATTACGCGGCCGCAGGCGAAGGCTTTCGCTATTGCGGCGGACAGGCTCGGGTTGATCGATTTGGACAGCGTGGGATCCGGGAGCGAATAATGTTCAGGTTGGCGTTGGTTATCGCCGTGACCACGGCGTCGACGATCAGTTCAGCTTCTGCGCAAAAGCCTCCACCAGCTACGATCAATCCACCAGCTACCGTCAAAACGCTGGCGCCGGCGGGAGCGATCAAGCCAACTGGCACGTGGAACCTCGGAACGCGCGCGGGCGACTTCATCTATATCGCAGGAATGCGCGGCATCGATCCGCGGACCGACGCGTTGGTCGAGGGCGACGAGGCGCGAGTTCGTCAGGCGTTCTTGAACATGAAGCTGATCGCCGAGTCGGAAGGGGCGAGCTTGCGTGATGCCGTCCGGCTTGTCGTGTACGTCACCGACATGTTTCGCTTCCGCCCGCTCGTGAATAAAGTTCAGTCCGAGCTGTGGGGCCAGGGACCCTATCCTCCACGCACCATCGTCGAGGTTTTTCGGCTCAACCAGGACGACATCGTCGAAATTGAGGGGACGTTCTACGCAAAACGTCCCCAGCTGACGGCCCAGACGCAGACGCTCTATCGCGAATATTTGCAATGGCGGGCGCAACAGAAATCGGGGCGTGAGTCTAAGCCTCAGCCCAAGCCTTGACCTGAACCCGTCGCGGCAACACGGCCGCAAGCTCCGTGCTCGGTCTCAACTCTTGCTCCACGGGTTGAAGTTCACAGCTCGATCGCGTGCAGCCCTTACTTTTTGCGGGCGGCTTTGAGACCGGACCCGCGCAAAGGCGATTCGGCAAAGAACGCAGCGAGATTTCCGGGACGGTGGGTCTTACGCTCCCACTCCTCCGCCGACACCACCACGACGGCAGTGCGACCGTTCTTGGTAACGGCTTGCGGGCCGCTGACGCGGGCCTTTTCGACAATTTCGCCTGAACTTCGCTTTGGCCTCAGCGACTGTCCATGTTTGCGTGCTCATGGCCGTTGCTCTCCGGAATCCACTATAGTCATAGTAGTCATTTCCGGCCCGGCAAGATCTCCTGCCTTGATCTTAGCGCCCGGTAGCCCGGGTAACCTGGGAGGGCGTTGCCGCATGCGAGGACGGGTCGCGGATTTCGTTCGCGCTCAATCCGGCCTACTGCTCTACTCGAGTCCCGCAGCCGGAGAGAATCATTTAAGAAGAATCACTGAAGGTTCGGGCCGGGACGCGCTCTTGCGCCGGCCGCCCCCCTCCCTACCCTCCCCCGCATGCGGGGGAGGGTAGGGAGGGGGCAAGGGGAAACACGAGGCCGTCGCGCGCGAGGGCCGTTTGATACGAGGTCCGTCATGGCAATGCAGGGCCTGAGCCCGACCATGGGAGAGCGCAACGAACGCCGGGGCAGCATTGCGCTGGTGCTACTGGTCGCCGCCGGCCTGATCGCCGCTGCCGCGGGTCTCATGTTGGTCGGCCGCAATCAGGCCGGTTCCTACGTGATGTTCCTGCTGGCCGTTCTCGGCATGATCGGGGTTTTCTCTCTGTTTGCGCTCGCGGCCGGGGTGTTGCGCATTTCCGGCCGGGAGGCGTCCGGCTGGGTACTCGAGCAGGTGTTCGAACATGCCCACGAAGGCATCGTGGTGACTGACGCCAACGGGCGCGTCCTCTGCGCCAATGCGGCCTACCGGGCGTTCTCGGGCGCAACCGGAATGCGTGACGTGCGCCCGATCGAGCGCGTGTTCGTCGGCGATCCGGATGTCTCCGAGACGCTCTATCGCCTGCTCAAGGCAAGCCGGGATGGCAGGCGGCTTCAAGAGGAGGTGCGGATCCCGGCACCGCGCGGGGAGCCCGCGCGATGGATCCGCCTGCGGGTCCGTCCGCTCGGGGCGGCGGTTGACGCCGGTGCGACCAGGAACGCCTCGGTATGGACCGTCGCCGATGTGACCCGCGACCGCGAGCGCCAGGAGAACGTGTTCCAGGAGTTGCAGCACGCGATCGACTATCTGGATCATGCGCCTGCCGGCTTTTTCTCGGTCGATGGCAACGGCGACGTCGGCTACATCAATGCCACGCTCGCGGGCTGGCTCGATCACGATCTCGCCCAGATCGGCGCCGGGGGGCTCCGGCTGGCCGATCTTCTGCCCCGCGACAGTGTGGCGCTTCTGACGACACTGTCGGGGCATCCGGGCGAGGTGAAGACCGAAATTTTCGATCTCGACCTGCGTCGCCGCGACGGTCGCACTCTACCGGTGCGGCTCTACCACAAGATCGCGTTCGCAGCTGACGCCGCCCCGGGTGCGTCGCGCACGCTCGTGCTCAACCGCGGCGGCGGCGCTGGCGCCGACCCGTTGCGCGATGCCGAAGTTCGTTTCATGCGCTTCTTCAATAACACCCCGATGGCGATAGCGACGGTGGATCGCAGCGGCCGCATCGCCCGCAACAACGCCTTGTTCGCGCACCTGTTTCAGAACGTGCTGAAGGGTGAGGCGGCGCCGCAGGGGGGCACCATCCGCAGCGTGGTGGCCGACAGCGATCGTGCCGGGCTCGACAAGGCGCTGGCGGCGGCAGCCCGCGGTCAAGGCGATATCGCGCCGATCGACGCGACGCTCGCCGGCGAGGCCAAGCGCTGGGCGCGATTCTATGTGACGCCGGTCGAGGACGCCGAGCGCGATTGCGAGGCCGCGATCGTCTACGCGATCGAGACCACCCAACAGCGCGTGCTGCAAGACCAGGCCGATCACACGCAGAAGATGGATTCGGTCGGCAAGCTCGCCGGCGGCATCGCGCACGATTTCAACAACGTGCTCACCTCCATCATGATGGCGACCGACTTCCTGCTCAACGCTCACAAGGCGTCCGACCCCTCGTTCCGGGATATCATGCAGATCAAGCAGGACGCCAACCGGGCCGCGAGCCTGGTGCGCCATCTGTTGGCGTTCTCGCGCCGGCA